>Ga0302314_10010075_pt1 | contig 16597 bp, 11 predicted proteins | sample III_Palsa_N2_3_FD_200533 | JGI IMG/M metagenome (GOLD analysis project Ga0302314, IMG submission 200533) | Peat permafrost microbial communities from Stordalen Mire near Abisko, Sweden - III_Palsa_N2_3 | ecosystem: Environmental > Terrestrial > Soil > Palsa > Peat permafrost | place: Sweden... | reverse complement strand
GGGATGATCCGCAATGCAATCGACCTTGAGGAAATCCAGCCCCCATTTCGCGTACAGCGCCAGCATGGAGTTGTAATAGGCCTGTCCGGCCGGGGTGTCGCGGATGCCGTAGTTGCCGTCATCCCAGGCGCAGGTATCGTTGGTGTCAGCGGCGTCCGCCGCGCGGAAGGGCGAGCCGGCGATCGGCAGATTGGCGTCGACGGCCTGCCGGGGGATGCCACGGAGGATGTGGATGCCGAACTTCAGGTGGTGAGCGTGCACCCAATCGGCGAGGGGTTTGAATCCCTGGCCGCCGTCGGCAGAAGGGAAGCGGTCCGGAACCGGGATCAGCCGCCCGTGCCCGTCCAGAAGATACCGGCGGTTCTGCAGCTTGTCGCCGAGGGGGTTGCCCATGTACCAGCCTTCGTCGATCACCGCATAGGTCCAGCCGTAGGCATGCAGCCCGGCCAACTCCGTCGCATTGGCCTTGAAGGCGGATTCGTCGATGGTGAAGCCGTACGCATCCCAGCTGTTCCAACCCATCGGCGGCGTCGGCGCCACCTCGCTTGCCGTCGCGGTGGCGGCAGCGGCCAGCAAGGCCGGAATCAACAGCGCTCTTGCCATGTAACGGCGCATTCGGGTTCTCTCCTTTGTTATGTTCGACATGACCGGCATGGGGCGCTACCGGATTTCTAGCACCGCGACCGCCTTTGGGGGAAGGGTGACCTGCAGGGTGTTGCCGCTGAAGCTGATGCCATGCAAAGGCATCGGGATCACGCCGTCGGGCTGATCGAACGTGTTGTGCGCGTCGATGGCCGCGGCGGTGAGCACGCGCCCCTGGGCGTGCGCGATGGCCTGCCCGGCAATGCGGGTGGAGACGGCAGCCGCATGATGCGGATCCAGGTTCACCAGGGACAGGTGGATGAGGCCGGCGGCGTCACGCGAGGCGCTGACACTGACGGCCGGCATGGACAGATCGCCGAGGGTGTAGGTCGGCGCGGACACCGTCACCGGCAGGTAGCGGGCGTCCTGATGCACCTTGTACATCTCGAACACGTGATAGGTCGGCGTGCGCAGCATGCGCGGGCCGTCGGTGAGGATCATGGCCTGCAGCACGTTGACCATCTGCGCGATGTTGGCCATCTTCACCCGGTCGCCGTGGGCGTGGAAGATGTTGAGCGTGACGGCGGCGACGAGGGCGTCGCGCAGCGTGTTCTGCTGGTACAGAAAGCCGGGGTTGGTGCCGGGCTCGACGTCGTACCAGGTGCCCCACTCGTCCACTGCCAGCGGCACCTTCCTGGCGGGGTCATACCGATCCATCCTGTCGCTGTGGCCTTGCACCAAACTGTCCATGTCCAAGGCGTGCTTCAGGGTCTGCGCCCACGCCGTTTCGTCGAAGCCGGTGGCGGGGCCCTTGTGGTTGAAGTCGCCGGTGACCAGCGTGTATTGATGCAGGGACAAGCCACCGAGCAGCTCGCCCGCCTGCTGCATCAGCACCTCGGTCCACCGGTAGTCGCCGCCGCTGGCCCCGCTGGCATAAAGCGGGATGCTGCCGTTGGTGGAGCGCAGGAAGGCCTGGTAGCGGCGGAACACGTCGGCGTAGTACTCCGCGCGCATATTGCCGCCGCAGCCCCAGGCTTCATTACCGACCCCCAGATAGGCGATCTTCCAGGGCAGCTGGCGACCGTTCTTGCGCCGCAGCCTGGCCAGCGCGGAGTCGGCGTCGGAAGTCAGGTACTCGACCCAGTCGCGGGCTTCCTGCACGGTGCCGCCGCCGACGTTGAGACTGATGTAAGCCTCGGCGCCGATCTGTTCGGCCAGGTCCATGAACTCATGGGTGCCGAAGGCGTTGGTTTCGACCACGTTGCCCCAGGTGCCATTGACGGTACGCGGGCGCTCCTGCGGCGGACCGATGCCATCGCGCCAGTGGTAGGTGTCGGCGAAGCAGCCGCCCGGCCAGCGCACCACCGGCACGTGCAGCTCGCGCAGGGCCTGCACCACGTCGTTGCGCAGGCCCCGGGTGTTGGGAATGGCGGACTGTTCGCCCACCCACAGTCCGTCGTAGATGCCGTGGCCGAGATGCTCGGCGAACTGTCCGTAAATGTGGCGATCGATGACCCACTGCGGCGTGTCGGCATGCACGGTGACCTGCACCGCAGCGGGCGCGGTGCCCTGCGCCTGTGCGCCCAGGGCGGCAAGCGCGGTCAAGGCCATTGATTGAATCAGGCCGCGCGTCTTCAACCAACTCCTCCTTGATTTAATTTTTGAACCGCGGCATGGGCCACTGACGCAGCCGACCGGATTGAGTTCCCCTATCCGTTGCGCGATCCATTGCGGAAATTGTGGCCGCAGATCGATTGGGGAGCTAATCACATTCGTTCAAGCATGGATATCTTTTTCAATATGAAGATGCCACAACTCGAGAGCTGTTGAACATGGCGAAGTGGGTGCTCCCAGGCCCATTCGGGCTCGGCGCCTCCGATCACCTCCGCGGTATCGAAAGTACTGCGAATTTCATTGGAAAAAGACGGCTCGCCACTCTAGCATCGGCCAACAGCGCGGTTTCTGCGGCCCTCGACAACCATCAGACCGCATCTTTACGCTACCTGGTCATTGCGAAGTGAAGCCGGATAACGTTCAGCACCTGCCAGGTCCGCGCCGATCAAATCATGCTACAGCTTGCGAGCTACTTTGCATCCGCTGGAGCAGAGTTAATTCAAGGAGAAGGTTCGGATGAAAGAGTTCAGCGCGGTGCGCCGGGATTTGCTGCGCACGGGCGGTGTCGGGGCGGCGGCGGCAGTGATGCCGATGGTATCGTTTGCCGCTCTGGCTCAAGACCCGTCCGCCGCAGCCGGGGGAACCCCGCAGGCGATCTTCAACGTGCGTACCTATGGCGCCACCGGTGACGGCAAAACTCTCGATACCGCTGGTGTCAATCGCGCCATCGAAGCGGCAGCGGCATCAGGCGGCGGCGTGGTGGTCTTTCCCGCCGGAACCTATCTGTGTTTTTCGATCCGCCTGAAGAGTCAGGTCCGCCTGCACCTGGAACAGGGATGCACCATCCTCTCCGCCGACTCCCCTCTGCCCGGGCAGGAAACCGGGTATGGCGGCGGTGTCTACGACGCGGCCGAACCGAAAACCGCCTGGGACGCCTATCAGGACTATGGCCACAACCATTGGCACAATTCATTGCTTTGGGGCGAGGACCTTCACGACCTCGGTATCACCGGTCCCGGCCTGATCTGGGGCAAAGGACTTTCCCGAGGCTACGGCTCCGTCGAGGGTCCGTCGTTCGTTGCCGAGCAGGCGGGCGTCGGCAACAAGGCTATTGCGCTGAAGAACTGCCGCAACGTCATTCTGCGCGACTTCTCCATTCTGAAAGGCGGCCATTTTGGCCTGCTCCTGACCGGTGTGGACAACCTGACCATTGACAATCTCAAGATCGACACCGATCGCGATGGCATGGATATCGATTGCTGCCAGAACGTCAGGGTCTCCAACTGCACCGTCAATTCGCCCTGGGATGACGGCATCTGTCCCAAGTCGAGTTTTGCGCTCGGCTACGCGCGCCCGACAAAAAATCTGACGATCACCAACTGCTATGTAAGCGGGTATTACCAGCTAGGCACGGTACTGGATGGGACGTTCAAGAAATTCTCCGCGGACGTCTGGGCTGCGCCCTGCACCGGCCGTATCAAGTGCGGCACGGAATCCAACGGCGGCTTCATCAATATCACCATCTCCAACTGCGTCTTCGAGGGTTGCCAGGGATTGGCGCTGGAATCGGTCGACGGCGCCTTGCTGGAAGACGTCGCCGTCAGCAACATCACCATGCGCGATCTTTCCTCTCCCCCGTTGTTCCTGCGTTTAGGAGCGCGGCTGCGCGGTCCCAAGGACCGAACCTGGGTGGGAACGATGAAGCGCATCGTCATCAGCAATATTGCTTGTTACAACGCGCCGCGCAAGCAGGGCTGCATTCTTACCGGCATTACCGGCTATCCGATCGAAGACCTGAAGCTGGCCAACATCTTCATCGAAACCAAAGGCGGCGCCCCTGCCGAGTATGTGAAGGCCCGGCCCGCCGAGCTTGAAGGCGACTACCCGGACCCGGAACCGTTTGGACCCATGCCGGCCTCCGGATTCTATCTGCGCCACATGCGCAACCTGGAAATGAGCCATGTCGAGATTGCGAATACCACCACCGACCCTCGTCCGGCGTTCTACCTGAGCGATGTCGATCGCGCCGACTTCTTCGCCGTGACCGCACCGCTCGGAACGGCAGGTGCCTTCGCCTTGCATAATGTGAAGAACCTGCGCATTGGATGGAGCCGGGCCGCGGCCGATACCAACCTGAGCAGCGTTGACGATAAAGTCCTGTAACAGGCCAACACGCATCATTGGGGATCATTGGGGCCACCACGGGAGGCAGCAGTGCAGGTGTGGCGCGACCTGGGCAAGCTTGCAGTTTTGGCGGCCTTTTTCGGCGTTTGCTTTGCCATGCTTGCCGGCGCCATCGGTATCCGGTCGCCCTGGCTTGGACTGTTGCTGATGTTCTACTTCATGGGCCTGCTCAAAGCGGCAGAACCGCTGTTTATGCTCCGCATGCCCCAAGCCCTCCGCACAGTCGATCCAGGGCGGGTCAAGCAAGGCCTCTATCGTTGGCTCGGGGTTCGCGGCTTCGGCGCTCTCATTCGGAACACGCCTCTACGTTATCTCAACAGTTCCGTTTATGTTGCGGGCGGGAAGCGCAGCCTCGCCGAGTTGAGCCGCAAGCTGGAGTCCACGGAGGCAATACATTTCTGGGCGGCGGTACTGTTTACGCCCTACATCGCTTACATCGGGTGTCGTGGTCTCGCCGCCATAGCGGAATTGTTCGTGTTGATACAGGTGGTCTTCAACGTCTATCCCATCTTGCACCTTCGCATGGTTCGCGCTCGGTTGAGCAGAGTCAAACAGGGCTTGGCAGGCTGTTGAGAGGCCCCTTTGGCGCGATAGTGCATAGTCCACGGCTCCGATTCGATCCGGGGTATCGGCGGCGGCGCGGATTTCATTGGAACAAAGCGCGTAGCCACCCTAATATCAATTCACCCACGCAGCCTCGCCGCCAATAGAATCCGTGTATTCCGACCAGCATCACCTGAAGGCGCCGGCCATCCGGCTGGGCATCGTCGGCGTCGGCAAGATCGTGTGCGACCAGCATCTGCCAGCGCTGCGCAGCCGCCCTGACTTCGTCGTAACCGCCACGGCCAGCCCCCATTCCGGGATCGAGGGCGTCGCCCGATATGCCAGCGCCACGCAAATGCTGGCCGGGACCGAACTCGACGCCGTTGCCGTCTGCACGCCGCCGCAGCATCGCTATCAGGCGGCGCGCGCGGCCCTGCTGGCCGGCAAGCATGTGCTGCTGGAAAAGCCGCCGTGCCTGACCACCACCGAGCTGGCCAGCCTGGCCGAGCTGGCGCGCCGGCAGCAGCGCACGCTGTACCAGACCTGGCATTCCCGCCATGCCGCGGCGGTGGCCGCGGCCCGGGCCTGGCTGGAGGGGCAGTGCATCCGCCGCGTTCGCATCGAGTGGAGGGAAGACGTGCGGCGCTGGCATCCCGGCCAGACCTGGATCTGGCAGCCGGGTGGACTGGGCGTATTCGATCCGGGCATCAATGCCCTGTCGATCCTGACCGAGCTGGTGTCGGAGCCGTGTCACGTCCGTTCGGCGCAGCTGTTTTTTCCGTCCAACTGCCACACGCCGATCGCCGCCGAGTTGGCACTGGGCACCGACGGCGGCGTGGAAATCCAGGTTTCGTTCGACTTCCTGCAGACCGGACCGCAGACCTGGGATCTCGTGGTGAACACGCAATCCGGTGCGGTGCTGAAGCTGTCCCAGGGCGGCGCCCACATGGAAATCGACGGCGCCGTGTCGATGCAGGCGCCGGAGTCCGAGTACGCCAGCATCTACGAGCGCTTCGCCAGCCTCATCGCCAGCGGCCGCAGCGAGGTCGATGCGCGGCCGTTCCAGCTGGTGGCGGATGCGTTCCTGATCGGCGCCCGCGAAGCCGTGGCGCCGTTCCACGAGTAGCCGTCCGGCGCCGCGGCAGAACTTGCCTCTGTGGCGCCAGTCCAAAGTACAGAGCGTCGACGGAGATTCAGGCCATGCGGCACGGATTATTGCGGTTGGGCATCCTGGCGTCTGTGCTGACAATACAGGCGCAAGCAGCGCCGCCCGATGCGCCGTCGGCCGGCACCGCTCAAGCGTCGGCTCAAACCGAGGCGCGGAAAGATCCCCACTGCCTCTCGGCGGCGGGTACCTCATCTGCGCCGCGCAAAGGCGCCTGTTTCAGCAACCTTGGCAGCAGCTATAACGCGGAGCAGTTAAATTCCACCGGAGTCAGCAATCCGGGTGAAGCGCTGCATCTGCTTGATCCCTCGGTAACGATACGCCACTAATTCCCGGGAACCGGCCAGGCAAGCTCCTGCATGGGGCTTGGTAGTATTGGGCCAGACGGTGCGGGACCGATAGATTGCTTTCTGTATATCAAAAAGCTTTTAATTTTCATTAGAAGCATATTGGTCATTTGACTAAGGTGTCAGCAGCCCCGCCGGCGTTCGATCGGAACGCCACAGAAAATCATTCGGGGCAATTGGAGCGAGGGTGCAGATCCTGTCTGAACCGGTTGTGCCGGTGATACGCCTGGGCCGCGGGCTCGGCATTGCGTTGCTGCTGGCCGCGATCAGCGGCCCAGCCGCGGCCGAGCCGTTAGCGCTGCTCGACCGCAATGGCAGCTACGTCTCGATCGAGGCTTATGCGCCGAACATCGTGCGGGTGACCCTGAGCCAGGACAAGAATCTTGCCCTGGCATCGCCGGGCTACGGCATCAGTGGTGCCGCGGACGGCAAGGGCTGGACCCACCAGGCCAATGCCGCCGGCGACGTGTTCGAGTCCGGCGCCCTGAGCGTGGAGGTTCCGGCCCAGCCCTGGCCCGGTCCGCCGACCCAGATGGACCGCTACTTCGCCCCGTCCCTGCCGCCGGTGAGCTTGACCGTGCGCAAACCCGGCGGCGCGACGCTGCTGCAGATGAACGGCTGGGAGATGGCGCCGCACACCGTCAGCGGCGAAAAGACTTTCCGCGTCGGCGCCAGCTTCGCCGCCCCGGCCGACGAGCACTATTACGGCCTGGGCCAGAACCAGGAAGGCACGCTGGACTATCGCGGCCGCAGCATCGAGTGCAAGCACGAATACGACGCGCCGGCCGGCGAGACCGTGTGCGTGCCGTTCCTGGTCACCAACAAGGGTTACGGCGTGGTATGGGACAACCCCTCCGCCACACGCGTCTCGCCGGGCCTGCACGGCAGCACGGTGTGGCACTCCAACGTCGGCGAGCGCGTTTCGTATTTCGTCATCGCTGGAGATACCACCGATGCCATCTACGCCGGCTACCGGCAGCTCACTGGCGTCACGCCGCTGCCGCCCAAGGCGGCGTTCGGCTACATCCAGAGCAAAGCGCGCTATGAGAGCCAGCAGCAGGTGCTCGACGTCGCGGCCGGTTATCGCCAGCGCGGATATCCGCTCGACATCATGGTGGTCGACTGGTTCTACTGGACGCGGATGGGGCAGCTCGACATCAACCCGGTCGAATTTCCGGATCCGGCGGCGATGAACCGCACGCTGCACGCCGAAGGCGTGCGCAGCCTGATCAGCGTGTGGCCGCGGTTCGAGCGGGAATCGCGCTACTTCAACGAGCTGGCCGCCAGGGGCTGGCTGCTCAAGGATGCCGAGGGCAAGCCGGTGGACGGCCTGGCGTTCCGCAGCGACCGCGCCGGGGCCCTGATCGACAGCACCAATCCGCAGGCGCGCGAGTGGTACTGGGACCACATCCGCGACAACATCGCCGCGCAGGGATTCGACTGGTTCTGGCTGGACGAGACCGAGCCGGACCTGATACCCGACGGCTTCTTCTACAGCATCGGTTCCGGTGACCGTTACCACAACCTGTTTCCGCTGCTGCATACCGAGGGCGTGGCGCAAGGTTCGCGCCGCGACCGCCCGGACTTCCGCAATCTGATTCTGGCGCGCGCGGCCTACCTCGGCTCGCAGCGCACCGGCAGTCTGTTCTGGTCCTCCGACATCAACCCGACCTGGGAAGCGCTCAAGCGCCAGGTGCCCACCGGCCTGGACTTCACCGCCAGCGGGCTGGCCTACTGGGGCAACGACATTGGCGGCTGGCAATGGCTGCCGCAGCAGCACACGCCCGAGCGCAAGCCGCTGCTCGATCCTTCCGGTGCGCGCGAGGTCGTCGGCCACAATGACGATTACCCCGAGCTGATCACCCGCTGGTACGAGTACGCCACCTTCACCCCGACCATGCGCGCCCACGGCTCGCGCAAGGACACCGAGGTGTGGTCCTACGGCAAACAGGCGGAAGCGGTCATCAGCAAGTACCTCAAGCTGCGCTACACCCTGATGCCCTATCTGTATTCGCTCGGCCGGCATACCTACGACAGCGGCGTGCCGTTCATGCGCGCGCTATTCATGGACTTTCCCAACGATCCCAAGGTCCTCAACCTGGGCGACGAGTACATGTTCGGTCCCGCCTTCCTGGTCGCGCCCGTCACCGAGCAGGGTATGGAAAGCCGCCAGGTCTACCTGCCGGCCGGCAGCGACTGGTACAACTACTGGACCAACGAGAAGCTCGCCGGCGGCCAGATTGTCACGGTGGCGGCGCCGATCGACACCATCCCGCTGTTCGTGCGCGCCGGCTCGATCGTGCCGATGGGCGTGGATATCCCCAGCACCGCCGCAGCGCAGGCGCTGAAGGAAATCCGCGTCTACCCGGGGCGCGACGCCGAATTCGCGCTCTACGACGATGACGGCCTGTCCTACCAATACGAAAAGGGCGGCGGCAAAACCACGCTGCTGCGCTGGAGCGATCAGACCGGCCGGCTCAACACCAGCGGGGATCTGGCACGCGAAGCCCCGCAACTGGTAAGGATCGTCCGATGAGTGATAGCGCCGAATGGAAAGCGTACTGTAACGTCCTCGCGGGCCTGCTGTTGTGTCTGTTCGCTGCCAAGGCCGCCGCCGATGATACGGTGGAGATGCCGCGCATTCTGCAGCAGGACGGCCGCCATGAGCTGCTGGTGGACGGCGAGCCGTTCCTGATGCTGGGCGCGCAGGTCAACAACTCCAGCAACTGGCCGGCGATGTTGCCGAAAGTGTGGCCGGCGATCGAGCAGATGCACGCTAATACGGTGGAGGTGCCGATCGCCTGGGAGCAGATCGAGGCTGAGGAAGGCCGGTTCGATTTCTCCTTTCTCGACACCTTGCTGCAGCAGGCGCGCGAGCACCAGGTGCGCCTGGTGCTGCTGTGGTTCGGCACCTGGAAGAACAACGGACCCAACTACGCGCCGCAGTGGGTCAAGCTCGACAACCGGCGCTTCCCGCGCGTGATCAATGCCAAGGGCGAAGAGAAGGGCTCGCTGTCGCCGCTGTTCAAGGCGACGCTGGACGCCGACCGGTCCGCCTTCGCCGCGCTGATGCGGCATCTCAAGCAGGCCGATCCGCAGCACACCGTGATCCTGGTGCAGGTGGAGAACGAGAGCGGCACCTATGGCGCGGTGCGCGACTACTCGCCAACGGCGCAGAAGGCGTTCGAGGCGGCGGTGCCGGCCGAGCTGGTTAAAGCGCTGCGCAAGAAGCCGGGCACCTGGCGTCAGGTATTCGGCCAGGACGCCGACGAGTTCTTCCACGCCTGGCAGGTAGCGCACTTCATCGACCAGGTCGCGGCCGCCGGCAAGGCCGAATACGCACTGCCGATGTACGTCAACGCGGCGCTGCGCGATCCGTTCAACTACCAGGACCCCAACACTTACTCCAGCGGCGGCCCGACCTGGAATGTGCTCGACATCTGGAAGGCGGCGACGCCGTCGATCGATGTGATCGGGCCGGATATCTATATGAATGATCCGGCCAGCATCACCCGCACGCTGGACCAGTACAAGCGGCCGGACAATGCCCTGTTCGTGCCGGAGACCGCCAACCGGGTCGAGAACACGCGCTTTTTCTTCCAGATCATCGGCCGCGGCGCCATCGGTTACTCGCCGTTCGGCATGGATTACACCGGCTACGTCAACTATCCGCTGGGCTCAGCCAAGGTCGATCCCGCCGCGATCGAGGCTTTTGCCATGAACTACCAGCTGGTGGCCCCGATGCTGGGCGAAATCGCCGAGCTCGGCTTCAAGGGCAAGCTGTGGGGCGCGGCCGAGCCCGATCAGGAGCACCGGCAAACGCTCGACCTCGGCCCATGGAAAGCCACGCTGTCCTATGGCATGCCGCAATTCAACGGCAACGACAAGCCGCCGCCCGGCAACGCGCTGCCCCAGGGCGGCGCGCTGATCGCGGAACTGGCGCCGGACGAGTACTTGGTCACCGGCTACCACGTCCGCGTCGAGTTCCAGCCGGCCGACGGCCGCAGGAACTGGATGATGGCGCGGGTCGAAGAAGGCTATTACGACCATGGCGAATGGAAGTTCGTGCGGCTGTGGAACGGCGATCAGACCGATTGGGGTCTCAATTTCACCTCTGTGCCGCAGGTGCTGCGCGTGAAGTTCGCGTCCTATTGAGCGCGGCAGGAATCAATCTAGGAATCCGATGAAGCGACAGACATTGATGTCCGGCCTGGCGGCGCTGCTGGTTTTTGCAACGGCACAGGCGCAGGCGCCGGACAGCGCGGCAATCGAGCAGCGCGTCGACAGCCTGCTGGCCAGGCTGACCACCGAGCAGAAGGTCGATCTGATCGGCGGCAGCGAAGGCTTCTACGTGCGCGCCGTTCCGGAAATCGGCCTGCCGGCACTGCGCATGTCGGACGGCCCGGTCGGCGTGCGTGGCGACGGTCCGGACACCGCCTATGCCGCCGGCATCGCTCTGGCCGCCGCCTGGGATCCGGCGCTGGCCGAGCGCACCGGCGCGGGCTTCGGCGACGACGCGCGGGCGCGCGGCGTGCATTTCCTGCTCGGTCCGGGCGTGAACCTGTACCGTGCGCCGATGAATGGCCGTAACATGGAGTACTACGGCGAGGATCCTTATCTGGCGGCGCGCACCGTGGTCGGCTTCATCGAGGGGCTGCAGGGCAGGGGCGTGGTCGCCACGGTCAAGCACTTCGCCGCCAACAACTCCGAATACGACCGCCGCAACCTCAATACCATCATCGACGAGCGCAGCCTGCGCGAGCTCTACCTGCCGGCGTTCGAGGCGGCGGTGAAGGAAGCGCATAGCGGCGCGGTGATGAGCAGTTACAACCTGCTCAACGGCGACTACACCGCCGAGAACCATCACCTGATCGAGGACATTCTCAAGCACGAGTGGGGCTTCGACGGCATCTTCATGTCGGACTGGGGCGCGACCTACGACGGCCTCAAGGCGGCCAATGCCGGACTCGACCTGGAGATGCCCGCGGGCAAGGCCATGAGTCCGGAAACCATCCTGCCGGCCTTGAAGAACGGGCAGCTGACGATGGCGACGCTGGACGACAAGGTGCGCCGCATCCTGCGCACCGCCATCCGCTTCGGCTTCCTCGACCGCAAGCAGCTGGACCCGGCGCTGCCGCGCTACAGCCAGAGCGGCCGCGCCACCGCGCTGGAAACCGCGCGCGAGAGCATCGTGCTGCTGAAGAACCAGGGCGGCGTGCTGCCGCTGGACCGCGCCAAGCTGCGCACGCTGGCGGTGATCGGGCCCAACGCCTATCCGGCAGGAGCCAGCGCCGGCGGCAGCTCGCACGTGGACTCGTACGCGCCGATCAGCTTCCTCACCGGCATTAGCGATGCGCTGGGCGAACGGGTGCGCGTGCTCTACGCGCGCGGGCTGCCGTCGGCCGAGACGGTATTCAAGCAGACCCGCTTCCAGACCGCCGATGGCCAGCCCGGCCTGTTGCACGAGACCTTCGCCAACGCCGATTTCCAGGGCAAGCCGCAGTCCAGCGACGTCACGCCGCAGGTGAATCAGTGGAAGTCGGAGCTGTGGACGCCTTCAGCCGTCGACCGTATCAGTATGCGCTGGTCCGGGCGCTACGTACCGGAGCGCAGCGGCGACTATTTATTCCTCACCGCCGCGGCTAGCGAAGACACCTACAAGCTGGTGGTCGACGGCAAGACCGTGATCGAGCAGCCGCACCGCGAGGGGCAGGCGCCGCTATATGCGACGCTGGCGCTCACCGCCGGCAAACCGGTGACGATCGAGCTGGATTACCGGCCTGACGTGAGCTACGCCCGCATCGGTTTCGGCGTCGAATCGATCGAGGATCTGATCCCGCCGGAAACCCGCAAGATCGCGGCGCTGGCCGACGCCGCCGTGGTCGCGGTGGGTTACGACCAGACCACCGAGAGCGAGGCCTACGACCGCACTTTCAGCCTGCCCTGGGGACAGGAAGCGCTGATCCAGGCGGTGGCCGCCGCCAATGCCAAGACCATCGTCACCGTCACCTCGGGCGGCGGTTACGCCACCGAGGGCTGGCTGGGCCAGGTGCCGGCCCTGTTGCAGAACTGGTATCCGGGCCAGGAGGGCGGCCGCGCCCTGGCCGAGATCCTGCTCGGCCAGCGCTCGCCGGAAGGCCGGCTGCCGATCAGTTTCGAGCGCCGCTGGGAGGACAACCCGACGCACGACTGGTACTACGCGCCGCCGCACGCGGCGGGCGAGAAGCCGCAAGTGCGCTACGGCGAAGGCGTGTTCCTCGGCTACCGCTGGTATACCAGCCAGACTCAGGTGCAGCCGCTGTTCCCGTTCGGTTACGGCCTCAGCTACAGCCGCTTCAGCTTCAGCCGGCTGCGTGTGCCGCATCAGGCATCGGCCGGCGCCGGTCTGGACGTGTCGTTCGACGTCACCAACGTCGGCGCCGTCACCGCGGCGGAGGTGGCGCAGGTCTACGTCGGCGATCCCTCGGCCAGCGTGCCGCGGCCGGCCAAGGAGCTGAAGGCCTTCCGCAAGGTCCGGCTGGCACCGGGCCAGACCGAGCATGTGACCGTGCATCTCGATCGACGCGCCTTCGCCTACTACGATGTCGGGCGCAAGGACTGGGCGGTCGATCCGGGGCAGTTCCACATCTATGTCGGCGACTCCTCGGCGCAGACGCCGCTGTTGGCGGACCTCGGGATCACGCCTTGAACGGACTGAACGGCCAGGCGCCTGCATGATCAGCCGGCGCGGTTTCCTGGCCGGCGGGTCCGGGCTGCTGGCTGGCACACTGCTGCCACGTTCCGCCGCCGCCGATGCGCCGCCGGTTACGGTGAGCCTGAACGTCAATGCCGTGGCTCGCGCGGTGGTGATGCCGCTCGATTTCGCCGGACTCAGCTACGAGTCGGCGCAGCTGGCCAATCCGGAGTTCTTTGCCGCGGACAATGCTGCCCTGGTCGAAAAGGTCAGAAGCTTGGCACAGCAGGGCGTGCTCAGACTAGGCGGCAGTCTCAGCGACTTCACCCTGTGGAGCGGACCCGATGCGCCGCCGCCGTCGCAGGCAGAGCAGGAGGTGGTGGACAATAGGGCCCGGGCCTACCGTGAATGGCAGCTGGTCGATGCCGTAGTCGCCGCGCGGCGGCGCGCGGTGATCACACCGGAGGCGATCCACCAGCTGCGCGCTTTTCTGGATGCGACCGGCTGGAGCCTGTTGTACGGGCTCAACTTCGGCAGCGGCACGCCGCAGCAGGCCGCGGCGGAGGCGGCTTACGTGCAGCAAGCGCTGGGTCCGCGCTTGCTGGCTTTCCAGTTCGGCAACGAGGCCGACTTCTACGGCGGCGGCCATCGCCCCAAGCCCTGGGAGTTCGAGCAGTACTGGGCCGACTACCAGCGCTTCGCCGCCGCGGTGAAGCAGCGCGCGCCGCAGGCGCGCTTCGCCGGCCCGGACGTGGCGGTGCGGATGGACTGGGTGAGGGACTATGCCGAAAAGGCCAAGGGCGAAGCGGTCCTGCTCACCGGCCACTACTACGCCATGGGCCCGCCCGAAGACCCGCAGATGAATGCCGAGCGGCTGCTGCATGAAGATCCGAAGCTCGCGGGTCTGCTGCTGCAGGCTGCCGAGGCGGCCGCCATCGCCGGCGTGCCCTACCGCATGTCGGAGGGGAATTCCTGCTACCACAGCGGTAAGCCGGGCGTCAGCGACCGCTTTGCTGCCGCCCTGTGGGGCGCGGACTTCATGCTGCGGCTGGCGCAGGCCGGCAGTGCCGGCGTCAATTTCCACGGTGGCGGCGACAGCGCCTACGCGCCGATTGCCGGCGACCGGGAGCAGGGATTTTCGGAGCGGCCGCTGTACTACGGCATGCAGTTCATCCGGCCGCTGGCGGGATGCCGCTTTCTCGACTGCGCCCTGCAAAGCAATGGCGTCAATCTCACCGCTTACGCGGCCGAAGGCGCCGACGGAAGATGGCTGGTCCTGATCAACAAAGACCGCCGCGCCGTCCGTGTCGGCCTAGCGGGTGCCTCGTTCGACGACAAGGCGCTGCAGGGAGTGTGGCGGCTTGCTGCACCTTCTCTGGATAGCAGCCATGCGAGTCTGAGATTTGCCGAAGCCACCGACCAGGAGCGGCTTGCAGCCGCATCCGGCGGATTGAATGTGAGCGCGTATTCGGCGGTACTGGCACGTTTCAATTGAGCGCCTCCAGCGGTGGGCAGCCGCGCCAGGAGGCTGCGATGCAGACCTATTGCGTTCTGCTCCCCGGCAGTACCGGCCAGAGCAGAGCGGACGATCGACAGAAACACGGAGGAGGTCATATGCGCCGATACAATCACGGACTGAGCAGACTGAGCGGACTGCTGCGGGCGGCGATCGCCCTTGGGGTCCTTGCTTCGACCTATGCCATGGCCGGCGCCGGCGCAACAACTTTCCAGTGGACCTCGACAGCCCCTGTGATCCTGCCGCAGCCGGACGCCACGCACGACAGCCTGGCGGTGAAGGATCCATCCGTGGTCTACGCCAACGGCAAGTACCACGTTTTCATGACGACCTCGGACTCCAAGGGCTGGCATATCGCCTATACCAGCTTCAAGGATTGGCCGGAGGCGTCCGCGGCGCCCGTCACCTATCTCGAGCGCTCGGCAATCGGGCCGGGTTACCGCGCGGCGCCGCAGGTCTTCTACTTTTCGCCGCAGCATCTCTGGTACCTGATCTTCCAGGGCGGCGATCCGATGTATTCCACCACCTCAAATATCGATGACCCGCTGTCCTGGAGCGCCGCTCAACCATTTTTCGGCAAGATTCCCGAACAGACGAAGAAGGTTCTCGGCAAGAATTCCTGGCTGGACTTCTGGATCATCTGCGACGAGAAGAAGTGCTATCTGTTCAATTCCGACGACGGCGGCCAACTCTATCGCTCCGAGACGACGATCGGGCAATTCCCGAAAGGTTTTACGAACACTGCCATCGCGCTGCAGGACTCGCGCGACAAACTGTTCGAGGCGAGCATGACCTACAAGGTCGCCGGTACGGGCACCTATATCACGATGGTCGAGGCGATGGGACCCAAAGGGCGCTACTTTCGCTCATGGACCAGCGACCGCCTGGATGGAGCGTGGACGCCGCTGGCCGACAGTCTGGAGAATCCGTTCGCGGGCGCGGACAACGTCAATTTCGACGGGCCGGCGTGGTCGGAAGGCATATCCCACGGCGAACTGGTTCGCGCCGGCTACGACCAGACCCTGACCGTCGATTTCTGCAAGCCCCTGCAGTTTCTCTACCAGGGCGTGGCCCCCAATTCGGGTGCGAAGGAATACTACCAGCTGCCTTACCGGCTGGGTCTGCTCACCGCGACCAGGCAGCCGGCGTTGAATCCTGGATGTGCGAAGCAGGCGAACTAAGTTTTTTTGCTTTAATTCAACTGGGGTGACCGGCGCCTGTCGAAGCTTGCACGGGTCAAGCCCCCCTCTCTTGCTTGCGGAACCTTCGCTGATCGCGGCGTCTTAGCAGTGCGCCCGCGGCAAGAACCCAGAGCAAGCCCGGTGATGCAGCCCCGCCACCGCCACTGCCCGATGAACTCGCACTGGTAGAGCCGCTACTCGACGAGCTGCTGCCGGAGGAACTGCTGGAGGAAGAACCGCCGGAGCTGCTGGAGGAGCTACTCGAGCTGCCTCCGGAGGAGCTGCTCGAACTGCTGGAAGAGCTGCTCGAGCTGCCGCTGGAGGAGCTACCCGAACTGCCGCTGGAAGAGCTGCCGGAGCTGCTGCTGGAGGAGCCGCCCGAGCTGCCGCCGGAAGACGCCACGACAAAGTTCACCGAAGTGGCGGTATAGGTCACGCTGCCGCTGGCGTTGGCAACGTCGACCTGGGTGAACTCGCCGCTGATGGGATTGCCGGCGCTGCTGACCAGGATGGCGTAGGTGCCGGGGGAGGCGGTGCCGCTGAAGGCAATGCGCAGGGTTCCCGCCAACTGGGCGCCCTTCGAGGCCATGATCTGGGAGATGTTGCCGCCGCTGTCGGCCTGCACGCTGAGCACGGCGTCGGCGCCGAAGCTGATTGCGCCAGTGGCACTGAGTATGCCGGTGGGCTGGGCTGCGTTACCCGGTGCCAGGGTTCCGTCCACTTGCAAGGTGCCGACCTTGCCGATGCCGCTGAGCGTAGTGCCCGCGGCGGCGTCGGTCGCGCCGATGCTGC
>Ga0302314_10010074_pt1 | contig 16598 bp, 10 predicted proteins | sample III_Palsa_N2_3_FD_200533 | JGI IMG/M metagenome (GOLD analysis project Ga0302314, IMG submission 200533) | Peat permafrost microbial communities from Stordalen Mire near Abisko, Sweden - III_Palsa_N2_3 | ecosystem: Environmental > Terrestrial > Soil > Palsa > Peat permafrost | place: Sweden... | reverse complement strand
CTCGAGCGCCGGCGTTGGTTCCGACCAACTGCCCCCGTTCCAGACGTACGCGCGGACCTCTGAGCCGGTCCAGTCGTTCACCGGCACGTTCACCGAAGTCACGCAGAAGCTTGATGAGACGCACGACACGTTGCCGATCGTCGTAGCTCCGCTTTCGACAGTGTCGAACGAGTAGGTGCCGACCGTTCCGACAGATCCTGAGGTCACGTAGAAAGTGAAGAGCTTGCCGTCCTGACTGACGACCGCGCAGAAGTTCCCGGTGCAGGAGACGTCTCCGAGGCCGTTGCCATCGATCGAGCCCGCCTTGCCCCAGGCAGTGCCGCCGTTGGTGCTCACATAGACGTTACCCACGAAATCCACCGCAACACAGAAGCTCTGGCTCGAGCAGGAGATCCCGCTGGGAGAGCCCGAATCGAAGAAGCTGGGCGCACCCCAGGAACCGTTGGAGTAGACGACGGCGGCACCCCAGGTATCGACGGCAACGCACCAAGGACTGCTCCCGGAACCGGACGGTAGGCAGGAGATGTCCTTCATCTGACCCTCCTGCTGGACCGCGCCGATCAGCGGCAGCTGCGTGTTCTCAGCGGCCGACCACGAGGGCGAGCCCGCCGTACCGCCGCCACCGCTGCCGGTGCCGCTGCTGACGGCGGCCGCGGCGACGTACTTGAAGGTCCGTTTGCCTGAAGAACCGACCGCCGCAACGACGACGACCGAAACCTTGCCGGCCGCGTGCTTCGGAGCGACAACGGTCAGCTTCTTAGAAGAGATGACCTTGAGCTTGGTGCCGCGCTTCGTGCCGAACTCGACGTACCTGACCTTGACGAAGTTCTTGCCCTTGAGGGTTACCTTGGTGCCGCCGCCGCTCGGACCCGAAGCCGGAGACAAGGGCAAAAGTGTGGGCTTGTGCCCGTACTCGAAGCTCCGTTTACCTGAGGTGCCAGCCGCCGCAACCACCACCACCGAGACGTTGCCGGCCGTGTGCTTGGGAGCGATGACCGTCAGCTTCTTAGAAGAGGCGACCTTGAGCTTGGTGCCCCGCTTCGTGCCAAATTTGACGTACCTGACCTTGACGAAGTTCTTGCCCTTGAGGGTCACCTTTGCCCGACCGGTGATCACAGCCCCATCCGGAGACAACGATGAGAGCGACGGTTTGCGCGCCCTATGCCCGCTGGCGGCGGCCACCGTGGCCGCCGCCATGAAGCTGCAGCAGACGAGCAGCAGCATGGCGGGCCTCATCAGACGATTTATTCTCTGGCTGCCCGGCATCCGAATCCTTGGAGTGTCCGCAGCCGCGCTGGTGTTGGCGGCCGTTTAGGAGGCCGACCCTGCGAACACTTCGCCGTAGGAGTCGCCCAGTAGCGCCGAGTATGGCGAGATCGCCGCGACCGAGTCGAGATAGGCACCTGATATCGGATAGATCGCGGTTGACTTCAAGGTCAAGTTGAACGTCGACGCACTCGTCGCGTCGAACTGCAGCACGTAGGCAGGACCCCCGGCACCACCGCCGCTTGAGGCGAAGCACGAGATGATCTCTCCTGCACAAGAGACGTCGTTGAGCGTGTACGGGCTAGTGCCGCCGTAGACCGTAACGGGCTTGAGAGTGGTGCCCACAACTGAGATGTTCAGCACATCGGTCGTCGTCTCGCCTCCGCCATATCCCACTGCGATGCAGGTCGCGGTGGTCACGCAGTCGATCGAGAGCGTGGTGTTGCTCGGGTTGACCGACCCACCATCAGTCCAGCCGCTGCCGTTCCAGACGTAGCCCTCGCCGTTATCGTCAATCGCGACACACTCGCTGGCGGATACGCAGGACACGGCCGACAGCCCGGCGTCGCCGGAGACGCGCGTCGTCTCCGCGTCAAACGACGTCCAGGTGCCACCGCTGTTCGGACTGCTCGCGCTCGGCACGCTGTACGTGTAGGCGTCACCGTTGTTGTCAACGATCGCGCAGAAGTCGCCGGAGCCGTTCTGTACGCAGGAGATCTGCTTCTCGTTCGCGCCGGCCGCAAGCTGCGGATCGGTACTGGTCGGATCTTCACTGAACCAGTCGACACCGCCATCGCCGCTGACGAAGACCTGGCTGCCTCGGTCGACCGGGCCATCGGCGATGTCGCTGGCGTCAATCGCCGCGCAGAAGCCGTTGGCCGCGCAGGACACCGATCGGAAGGCCATGTTGTCATCAACGTGGCCGCTGGTTGAGGCGGGGCCCGAGGTGTCAAGCTGACGCTCGGTGCCGCCGCTCGCGACGGTCGCGAGCGTCCAAGAGCTGCCGTTGTAGGTCTCGATCTGTCCGAAGTTGCCGACGGCGACGCAACGCGTAACGGACCAGCAGGAGAGGTCGTTGAGTCCGCCACTGCCTGAATCCGCGAGGTCGGCCATCGTTCCGGCGGTGCCGTCGGGCGTGTACTCAGTCGCACCGTCGTTGTCGTCTACGGCGACGCAGTTACCGGTGCTGGGACAGGAGATCGCCACAAAGGCGCTAGGAACAGAGGCGCTCGCATCCGCATCTGAGATGTTCTTCGGCGTGCCCGCAGCCCATCCCGCTGTGTCGGTGATGTCGACCAGGTTGCCGGAAGCGTCGGCCGCCACACAGGCGGTGGCCGACTGGCAGGAGAGCGACGTCACCTGGTTAGCGGTGTCAACGCCGGTCAGGACCTTAGTCCAGGCTGGCGGCGTATCAGTCGCAACATCCGTTGACACCCAGAGGTTGTGCTCAGCGTCGATCACAACACATGTGGTGGCGGTCGGGCAGGAGACGCCGGCCTGACCCGGGTATGCACTCGGTCCGCTTCCGGTTCCGTGCGCGATCCTCACGGCGGACCAGACGGTGCCGTTCCAGGTGTATTCGTAGACATCCTCGCTCGTCCCGCCGGTGGTCGAAACCTCCGCTGACGCGTCACAGAGGGTGGCCGACTGACACGAGACGTTGCCATAGAACCAGCCGCCGGAACCCGGAGTAGCAACCGAAGTCGGTGTGGGGCTGCCCATCACTCCGGTGCTCGCAACGGTGAACGTGTTGATCGTTCCCTCGGCTCCTAAGACCGCACAGAATGCGCTACCCGAATCCGGCGCGCAGGAGAGGTCATCAAAGCCGTTCGCGTCCAAGGCGCCCGAACCCTGCTCGGTCCAGGTGCTGCCGTTGGTGCTGGTGTAGATGTAGCCGGCATAGTCGGCCTCGACGCAAAGGGCATCGCTGACGCAGGAGACGGCGACCGGGTTGCCGGTGGTGTCGAAGTCGCTGCTCGGTGTGGCCGCCCAGGCGCCGTCGCTGTCGAGGATCGACTCACCCCAGACGTCGACGGCGACGCACCACGGGCTGGCGCCCGAGCCGGCTACACACGAGACGTCTCGCAGCTCGCCGTTCTGCCCGAGACCGACTGTCGTGGGCGTCAGTGGCGCCAATGGCAGATCGGTTGTCTGGGCAGCAGACCAGCTGAGCAAAGGCGCAGGAGGCGCTGGCGTCGTGGTCGTCGTGGTCGTCGTGGGCGTGGTGGTCGTCGTGGGCGTGGTGGTGGTCGTGGTCGGCGTGGTGGCCGTGGGCGTGGGGGTCGTCTTCGTCGGAGTCGTGGCCGTTGCGGCGGTGCCATGCGGCGCCACGTACTTGAACGTCTTTGCGCGCGAGGACCCAGCGCGTGTAACGACGACGATCGAGACCTTGCCGGCGGCGTGCTTAGGCGCGTTCACCGTCAACTTGGTGGACGAGATGACGCGGAGCTTCGAGCCCTTGCTCTTGCCGAACTTGACGTACTTGACCTTTGTGAAGTTCTTGCCGCGGATCGTCAGCTTGGTCCCGCCCTTGGTTGTTCCAGAGGACGTGGAGAGGGAAGTAATGGAAGGCGTAGTTACGCGCTTCGCGCTCTTCTTCGCATCCGCGACTGATGTAAGTGACGCGAACATCAAGAACACCAGCACCAGCATTGCGGGCTTAACAGCCCTCATACGCCAACCGTTTCGCATCCTGCCCCCCTGCTCCGTTTACGTGCATCCGTGACGCTGCCCCGTTCAGCACCAGATCAAACGCTCTGATAGTGGGTGGTTTAGGCAAGAACCACCCGTTTACCGGGGCTGAGTGATTGGCGCGAACGCGCATTCTAAGCCGAAAACGCCGCACTGTGGGCAACTTGCTAGTCGTATAGGTGTCCAGGTTTCTCGCTGCCGTTCCATGGGTGTGCTCATCGGCACCGATGAAGGGGTATGCCCAAGATCCCCCTCCCTGCTCGCTTTTGTCTCCTCATCTCTCTCCTGGCTGCCCTACTTCTCAGCGCCGGAGCCGGCACCGCCGCTGCCGCCGCCTCAGTCAAAAGGCACCCCGCCAAGACTGCGAAGCACCACGTCACCGGCGCCCGTAGGCACGGCAAGCACGCGGTCAAGAAGATCGACACCAAGAAGCGGCACGGGCACAAGACGCATGGGAAGAAGAAGAAGGTCGTAAAGGCAACGGCCGCACGGTCTGCGCCACCGGCAAAGAAGAAGAAGCCGACCAAGCCGAGCAAGCCGAGCCCGACGCTGACGACGCCGACGGTGACAACCACCCCGACGGCAACGGCGACGACAGCCACCACAACGCCCACCCCGACCACGAGTACCGGCACCGCGCCGGTTGGCATCCCAGGTAACTGGAACATGGTGATGGACTCGGAGTTCACCGGCAGCAGCCTGCCGTCCAAGTGGGCAACAGGCTGGTACGGCAGCGGCGTGACCGGTGGTGTAGGCGGCACCTCTGAGGCTGATTGCTACAGCCCCAGCAACGTGACCTTCCCCGGCGACGGCTCGATGCACATCAACCTGACCCAGACTTCATCCACCTGTGATGGTGTGAGCCAGCCCTACACGACCGGGTTCGTGAGCACGGACCCCAACGACGGACGCTCAGGCGCCGGCTTTACCTACACCTACGGTGTCGCCGAAGCGAAGATCTACGTGCCCGCGAACGGCAGCCAGATCGCCGACTGGCCCTCATTCTGGGCTGACGGCACCGGCACCTGGCCCGAGACCGGCGAGGACGACGTCCTTGAGGGACTCGGCGGCGAGGCCTGCTTCCACTTCCATGACCCACTCGGCGGCCCCGGCAGCTGCGACACGACCCTGACTCCCGGCTGGCACACCTTCGCCTCTGACTGGCAGCCCGGCTCGGTCACCTACTACTACGACGGCAAAGACGTCGGAAGCATTGCATCAGGCATCACCAGTGCCCCGATGTACCTGATCCTCGGCAACGGTGTCGCGAGCACGGTCAGCGACACAGTCGCCGACTCAATGCAAGTCGCATACGTACGCGTCTGGCAGAGCTAAAGGTCGGGGAGGCCCCGACTCAAAATAGATGAAGTGAGCCGCGCGGCCTTAGGCCGCGCGGTTTGCGTTCTGCCTCAGCTGAGCGGCTCCAGCGGTTCGTACTTCCGCCCCAACGCGAGCGCCAACGAGAGCCGGATACGCGCACGCGGCCCGTCGAGCCGTTTCTCCAAAGCGATGCCGGCGTTGATCAGGTCGTCCCAGGCATGCGGGTAGGTCTCCTCAGCTTGCACCGGTCCGGAGCTGGTGCGCGTGGTGAGCACAACTGGAACGGAGCTTGCGGCAGCGATCAGGTCAGCCTTCACGGCGGCTGGCACCGAGCCCGCGCCAAGCGCGTCAACGACGATGCCGCCGGCCCCAGTGATCGCCGCGCCGATGCGTCCGCGGCCGGGGCTTCCCGTTAGACGCAGGTAGGCGATCGCATCTGGGTCGGGTGCGATCGTCGGGATCGCGCCATACCAGTTGAACCTGAGCGGTCGTGATAGCAGCCGCAGCTGACGCTCATGCACGGTTGCAATGCGCGTTCCGTGGCGGGTACCGAAGGCACTCAGTGAGACAGAGTCCATCTTGACCACGTCCCAGGCGGGCAGCACCTCATGGTTCATAACGACCACGGTGCCCAGCTCGCGGGCCGCCGGGCTGCGCGCGACCGTAACCGCATCCAGCAGATTGCGACCGCCGTCGTAGCCCAGTTCACCAGGAGGGCGCATCGCCCCGCAGAACGCGACCGCGGTGTCGGGCAGGCACTCGCTCACGAAGTATGCGGCCTCCTCCATGGTGTCGGTGCCATGCATCACCACCGTTCCGTCGTGAGCGGCGCTGACCCTGTCTATCTCACGCACCAGCGCCAGCCAGTGCTCATAGGTGGCGTCTTCGCTGGCGATCGAATACGGCTGCGAGTGCGCGAGCGGGGCATCGAGGCCCTGCACCGCTGCGGCCAGCGCCGCCCCGGTGAGAGTCGGGCGCCTGACGCCTGACTCGGGGTCGGCAAGCATTGCGATGGTTCCGCCGGTGGCGATGACCGCCGTCGGGCGGTGATCGTTCGGGTCAGCGGTCACGGCTGCTAAGCCGGTTTCGGCTCGGCGTCCGGCGGAAGCGCCGGCCGCGCGCGCAGCCAGACAGACATCTGCTCGGCCGGCATCGGGCGGCCGAGGTAATACCCCTGCGCGGTGTTGCAGCCAAGATCCCTCAGGAGCTCCCAGGTCTCGATCGTCTCAACTCCCTCGGCAACAACGTTCAGGCCAAGGTTGCGGCCGAGGTCGACGGTCGAGCGGACAATCACAGCGTCACCAGCTTCAACGCCCATGCCGATCACAAACGAGCGGTCGATCTTGATCTCGTCAACCGGGAGCTGACGCAGGTACGCGAGCGACGAGTAGCCGGTGCCGAAGTCATCTATGGAGAGCCGGATCCCAAGCTCGGAAAGCTCGCCCAGGACGGCCTTTGCCCGGGTCGGGTTGGCGAGCATCGCAGACTCGGTGACCTCGAGCTCGAGCCACGACGCGTCGACCTCCCAGCGGCTGAGCAGTTCCGCCACCTGGTTCGGGAAACCACGATCGAGCAGGTTTCGCGTTGAGAGGTTCACCGCGATCGACATCTCAAGGCCCTCGCGGTGCCACGCCCGCGCTTGCTGCAGCGCCTCCTCAATCACGTAGAGGGTCAGCGGTCCGATCAGGCTCGTCTCCTGCGCGATCGGGATGAACGAGTCCGGGAAGACGATGCCGCGCTTGGGGTGAACCCACCGCACCAGCGCCTCGACCGAGGTCACTAGGCCGCTGGCCAGCGCTGCCTTCGGCTGGTAGTGAAGGACCAGTTCGTGCTCCGCAATCGCGCGGCGTAACTCTGCAACCAAGGTCAAGCTGGTCACGTCGTAGTCATGCGCGTCGTCGTCGTAGAACATGTAGCTGCAGCCGTCGCGCTTGGCGTCGTACATCGCCACGTCGGCGCGCTGAATCAGCGTCTGAGCGTCCTCGCCGTGTTCTGGGTAGAGCGCAATTCCGATCGAAGCCTCGATCCCGATCGGCAGTGATTGCACGTGAATCGGCAGCTCGAGTGCCGCGTGCAGCCGCTCCAGGACCGGCAGCGTGTCGTGCGGGCCTGCGAGTTCGGGAAGCAGCAGGCCGAACTCATCGCCGCCAAGCCGCGCCACGGTGTCCGACTCGCGCAGTGCGGCGCCCATCCGCTCGCCCACGCTGATCAGCAGTTCGTCCCCGGCAGTGTGTCCGAGCGAGTCGTTGACCTCCTTGAAGCGGTCGAGATCGATCAGTGCCACGGCGAGCTGGGTCTTGTTGCGTTTCGCCTGCAGGATCGCATGGCCGATGCGCTCGCTGAAAAGCGCGCGGTTTGGCAGCCCGGTGAGAGGGTCATGCAATGCCTGGTGCTCGTTGATCTCGGATTGCCGGATCAACTCGCTCTCGGCGCGCTTGCGGGTGGTGATGTTCTCGATCATCGCCACGACACTGTCCTGGTCCTGATCGGCACCGCTCTCAAGCACGGCCCGAAGCAGCACCCATACCTCTCCGCCGCCCGACCCGTGCTGACACGAGAGCTCCAGCTGGAAAGCCTTGCGCTCGCCTGTGAGCAGATCATCGAACCGCGTTTCGAATTTCTCTCGCCCCTCACCGAGGATGAACTCGGAGAACTGGACTCCGCTGATCTGCTCAGGTTCGACACCGAGAATCAGCGCCAGCTCCGGGTTGACCTCCGCGGTCACGCCCTCACGATTCAGCCGCAGGATGCCGATCGAGGCTCCGTCGAACAGGGTCCTGAAGCGACTGATGGCGCTCGCTTGGGCTTCGCGCGCCTCGATCTCTGATGCACGGGAGACGGCCGCGGAAAGTACTACCGAGATCATTTCAAGCGTCTCACGGTCATCCTCGGTCAGAGGCTGATCGACGGACTGGCTCATCACGTTCAGGGTCCCGATGACCTCGGCGCCACGGAACAGCGGTACGCAAACCAGCGACTGGTCGTCGAGCTTGGCCCGCATCACCTGGTCAATCCTCGGATCGGTCAGGCAGTCTTCGATCAGGATCGATTGGCGGCTGCTGATCGCAAACCGGGCCACCGAGCCGGAGATCGGACGCCGGGCGTCAAAGGCGCCGACGGCGGTCCCGCTGACGCCTCGCGTGTGCAGCATGTCGCCTTGGATCAGGTTGACCATCGCGCCGTCGGCGCCGAGGATCGCTTGAGAGCGCTCGGCAACCATCTGCATCGCCGCATGCAGCTCGTCACCCGCGGCGAAGATCTCGCGCTGGGTTTCGATGATCAGCGACAACCGCTGATCGCTATTGAGCTTTGAGTCCCTCATTGCTTCACCTGTTCCTCCTCTTCCCGACGCCGCCCGACAACGGCTCTCCCAAACCGGCTCGGGTCCAGCTGCATGCTGACGCGATTATCGACCCAGCAATGGACACCTTGAGTACTGGTTGAAGAACTGAATTTCACAAGTCTTTCCGGATCCGGCACGGATCGGAACAAAAAGCTTCGGCGCACCGCCGGCAGATGAGATCATCGAGCGAACGATCCCGAGGTCGAGGAAAGAAACATGGACCCCAGACGCACTACGGTCGGCGTTCTTCTGCTGTTCGCGCTGGGGCTCTTGGTTGCTGGATGCGGAGGCAGCGGAACCGCACAGGCGAGCGCTGCCTGTAAGACCGTCACCCGGAGCGCGACCGCGTCAACCGCAGGGGTCTCCGGCTCTTGGTTGGATTCGAACGCGGACTTGGCGAACACGCGCGTCGCGACCGGTTCGACCATCTCATCACGCAACGTCTCACAGCTCACACAGGCTTGGGCATTCAAGCTGACCGGCACGGCTGCGGCCGGGGTTCGTCCCTACGGAGCATTGACGGCGAACCCGATCGTGCAGAAGGGTGCCGTGTACATCCAGGATCTGGACTCAAACGTTTATGCGCTTTCGCTGGCGAGCGGAAAGCTGCTCTGGGAGTACCGATGCAATCAGCCCGAGAAGAGCGGACCCGGACCGAACGGCGTCGGCGTTGCTAATGGCAGGGTCTACGGGCTCACCCCGACCACCGCATTCGCGTTGAGCGCCAGCACGGGGCGGAAGGCCTGGGTCAAAAGCGGCCTGCTGCACAAGGGGCAGGGCACATTCGGGATCCAGCCACAGGTGGCGACCGGACGCGTCTATCTGGCCAGTCAGTACGGCTCGGGGCCGGGTGGCGGGGTGCTGATCGCGTTAAATGCGGCTACCGGAGCGGTCGTCTGGAAGTTCAATACGGTCCACGGGGCGGAGCCTGGCGTGCGAGCGCTCGGCCTTGGCGCGGGTGGCGCCTGGGAGACTCCGCTCGTCAGCAGCGACGGGTCGGTCACCTACGGGATCGGCAACCCGTATCAGACCGTGAACGAGGCGATCAAGCATCCGGCCGCCGACCTCTACACCGACAGTGCGGTGAACCTCGACGCGGCTACGGGGAAATTGCGTTGGTACTACCAGGGCGTTCCCGACGATTTCAAGGACTACGACATGCAGACCTCGCCGATTTCGGCGAGCGTCGGCGGCGCTCCCGTTGTGATCACCAGCGGCAAGATGGGGTACGTCTACGAGATCAATGCCAGCACCGGGAAGCTGATCTGGAAAACCCCGGTTGGCTCCCACAACGGCCACGACAACGACTCGCTCGACGCGCTCGAGCACCACAGCACGATCAAGGCGCCGCTCACAATCGATCCTGGGTCGTTCGGCGGCGTTCTGACCAACCTGGCCGCCGCGAGCGACACGGTCTACGTGGCGACCATCGACCTACCGCTCACCTATCCGACGCTCAACCTCCCGACCGCAACCAAGGCGGCGGGGCTACCGGCCGGCGAGGTGGAGGCGCTCAACCTCACCACCGGCAAGGTCGAATGGGATACGCATGTGCCGGAGCTACCGCTCGGCGCAGCGACGGTCTCCAACAACCTGGTCTTCACGACGCTCTACAACGGTGAGCTGCTTGCGCTGAACCGCAAGACCGGTGTCGCCGTCTACCGCCAGAAGTTGCCGACGTCGACCAACTCTCCGATCGCGATCGCCGGTGACACCGTGATCGTTCCGGCAGGAGGCCCGGTCCTCGGCAAGCGCGGTGGTGGCGACGCGCAGGTTGTGGCATACAGAGTGTCTTCGTAGCTACGGTGCGTGGCGAACGGCGTGAACCGGCCAGCCCGCGAGTCCAAGAAGACGGTCACAAAGACGCTGACCACGAAGTTCCTGGTCTGCTGATGTGGCTTCCGCTGCCAAGTCGAAACCGGTGATGACTCGCTAGCATCGTCCAACCACGGCGGGATAGCTCAGCTGGTAGAGCACACGACTGAAAATCGTGGTGTCCCCGGTTCAAGTCCGGGTCTCGCCATTGTGAATATCCTGCAAAGGCGCCACTTTTTGCACGGCCTTTCGGGTCTCTGGACAGGATCGTGGATCGGACAGGGTGGGCGCCACGTCCTAAACCTGGGGCTGGTCGAGGTTTGCCGCGGAAGAACCTGGGCGCTGTTTAGCTGATGCATAGCTCGTAGTGGCGTTGCGTTCGGCTGGGCGCCGGGGCGGCCGCAGGTTCAAATCCTGTCTCCCGATAAGAGCCGGTCCGAGACGGACGGCGACCAGACGAGACTGGTAGAGACGCCGACACTCCAAGGGTTCCTGCAGGTCAAGCGTCGCGCTGGCGCGCGAGACCAATCTCCTATTAGGTATGGTCGCGGCCGACGCGACCCGATAGATTTCGCCCCCCGGAAGCGTCGGATTTGCATTCATCAGACAGTCGACGGGAATTGCAAGTTCACACCGGCGCCGCAGGGGTGCCTCTCACCGACAGGAGCCTGCATGAGTAAGCCGCTACTTACCGGCGCACGACGCGCTAGCGCGTCAATGTTCGTCGCTGCGGCACTCGCCGCTCTTCCCGCGGGATCGGCCATGGCAGCGGGGACCGGCTACGGCACCCGTTCGCCGACAAACAGCCTGCCACCGTCCGGGTTCACCTCGGTGGTGATCGTGAAGACCCTCGGGAACCGTGGCGGCGTTGTCGGCGCTGGCGGCTTCGATGGCGCGGTGATCGTGAGCGTTCCGCGCGGCGCGGCAGGCAAGTCCCTGCTGGTCGCCATCACTCACGGCAGCACCTCGACGGTCAGAGCCGACTTGCACGGGGCTCTTCGCGACGACAAGGTACTGACAACCTTCGGCATCGAACTGCGGCATGGCTCTTCGCCTGCGGCAGCGCGCAAGCCGGTGAGCGTGACCTTCGAGGCTCTCGATCTTCGTCCCGGCGATGTGGTCGTGGCGTATAACCCCAAGACCCGCAAGTTCGTCCCACTCGCGGGCTCGTTCTCGTTCCGTAAAGCCAAGGTTGTCGTGAAGATCAAGTCCTCGGAGTCGGTCGCGGTCCTCGGACCGAAGAAGTAGCTCCCGCGACTGACGCGGGCTCCCCCAGGCGGCGATCGGAGATCCTTGCATCAGCGATTGAGCGTGAATGAGATCACTCGTAATACTGCCTCCTGACAACGAGATGGCCAGGATCGGTGCCATGCGGCACACGGCGCGGGCATGACCGCGACCGCAAGCAGATCGAGCGGCTGGCCGTTCACGCTCCCTTCATTCAGGAACTCTCCGGCGGTCGAGGATCAGGAGCCAGAGCAGCTGGGCGGCCACAGGTTGCTGTCTCTGCTCGCCCTCCTGAGCCTCTTCGGCATCGCCTTCTCCGCCTGGGGCGCGCCCGTGCAGGTGCCTGTTACGGGCGTTCTGGTTGCAGTCATCTACGGTGTCGGCCTCGCGCTCGGCGTCGGCATCATTAGCACACACAACCAGAGAACTTTGGCCCGGCTGGACATGGCAGTCTGCGGGCTGGCGCTGATCGCGCTCGGCGGGCAGGCGCTCACCAACCTTTACATGAACCCGGGCTACGGAACCGACGAGGCCGCGTTCCAGCAGGCAGCTGCCGTCCTGTTGCTGCACGGACACGATCCCTACGGAGCCAACCTCATCGGTGCCTTGAGCCAGTATCGCGTCCCGGTCCAATACGCGACCTCGCTACTCAACGGCGGCACCGTATCCACCTTCGAGTACCCGTCCATGCCGATTCTCGTGGGCGCGCTCGGCGTGTTGATCACCGGCGGCACCCAAGCGGTGCCGGTTTCCGATGTCGTCGTGCTGATGATCACGACGGTCGCCCTGTTCTTCATGCTTCCGACTCACAGGCGACCACTCGCGATCATCGCCTGCGTCGGACTGCCGATCCTGTTCGGGTTCGCCGCCTCGGGAGTGAGCATGATCGTCTGCATGGCGCTGCTCAGCGCAGCGGCTTATCGGTGGAGCAGCGTGGGAGTGACAGGCTCGCTCACCCGCACCAATCGGATGCAGGCTGTCGCCCTCGGCCTGGCAATTGCCACACAGCAGCTTGCCTGGTTCATCGCACCCTTCCTGTTGGTAGGAATTTTCCTTCTGCGGCGCGAGACGCTCTCCAACCGCGCGGCCGCCGGACTGCTCGCGCGTTACGCCGCATGGGCCGCCGCCGCGTTCCTCACGGTGAACGCCCCGTTCATGATCTGGTCCTTCGGCTCCTGGTTTGACAGCATCGCCGCCCCGATCACCCAGCACGCGATCCCCTACGGCCAAGGTCTGATCGACCTTACTTTGTTCTTCCATCTCGGCGGCGGAACGCTTCAGGCATACCAACTCTGTGCAGCGCTGCTCTACGGCGCGCTTCTCGTCCTCTACGTCCTGAACTTCCGCCGGCTTGCTCGCGCCTGCTTCGCGCTTCCACTGATCCCCTTCTTCTACGCGAGCCGGTCACTGGCCGAATACTTCATGACGCTCGTGGCAGTGCTCATGATCAGCATCGTCACGGTTTCCTACGAAAGCGTCGCGCGGGCCACTCCGATACGGCTGCCCTCGCTCCTTCAAGGCAAGCGCCACCTGCTCAGCCTGGCACTATTTGCCCCGGCCGCGATCCTCCTAGCGCTGGCTCTTACCTCCCCGGCTCCGCTGTCCCTCACCGTCACGAGCATGGACACGACGGGCCAACTTCAGAGCCTCTGGAAGATCGAAGTGCGCGTGCACAACGATTCCAGGCATCCGCTCTCGCCGCATTTCGCGACCAACTCTTACGGACAGGCATCTAGCTTCTGGAATATCGTGCGCGGACCCAAGGTCCTGGACCCGCACGCAACCGGCCTCTACGTCCTGTTGGCACCGAACGTCGGCTCGATGCCAAGCATTACCTCGCCACTGACTCTGGAGGCATTCACCGCGACGCCCTCCACCTTCAGTTCAACCAGCACGATCACGCCGTCTCCCTACGCCGCAACTCTTATGCCCAGCTACGAGAACCATATAGTCCGCGCCGGTAGGAGCGTGACGCTGACCATGCAGCTCCGCTCCCCGCTTGGCGCTGATGTGCAAAAGGCCGGGGTCCGGGTAGCTCTCGGGCAGCTGATCTACGACGAAACTGGACTGATGTTCGCGCAGGCGAAAATCAACCATTCGCTCGAGGGCGAGACCCCGGTCTATGCCAGAACGAACGCGAAAGGCCAGGCGGTCTTCCATATCTCCGACCCAGCCCCACAGCAGAACCCAATCGAGTTCCAAGCCTGGCTACAGCCGACCGGCGGATACCCGTTCGGATACTCAGAGCTTGTCTCAGTCGCCTGGCGTTAGCTCAAAAGACAAGACAGGGCAAACCGTCTTTCAGCTCACGGAACGGGCATATGGCGTTGCACCGATCGGCGCACTCGTCCTCGCTGCGGCAAGATCACCGTTGATGCGGGTTGCTCGCGGCGGGGGAGCGGACGCCCTGCCGGCGTCTCCGTGGTCAAGCGGTGAGCGGACGGCATTGTCCATCCCGGGGTGGAGACCCAGTTCAACCCAGGATCAACCCTTGCTCCGATGTGCAAACCCGGGGCGGGACGGATGATTCTCCCATGAACTTTTCTGACTACCTCATTGATTTAGTCCTGGTCCTGCTCGTCCTGATTCAGATCAAGGAACGGCCAATTACCAGGAAGGCGCTGATCCGCCCGCTGGTCATTCTCGGCATCGCTGTTGTGAACTATCTGCACGGAATCCCGACGCAGGGCAACGACCTCGTGCTGGTTGCGGCACTCGCCCTCGTCGGCGGCACGATCGGTGTCGCAAGCGGCATGACCGCCGTGGTAGGTCGTCGTCGTGATGGCGTCGTAACGCTGCGCAGCGGCTGGCTCTCAGGGTTCTTCTGGGTGCTAGGCATGGGCTCGCGGTTCGCGTTCGCGTACTGGACCTCCCACGGTGGTTCAAGCTCGATCGCGAGCTTCAGCGCAAACCATCAGATCACAAACGCCGAGGCGTGGACCGTCGCGCTCCTGGCAATGGCAGTCTTCGAGGTCTGCGGCCGCACCCTCACACTGGCCGCACGCTGGCACAGCCTGGAGGCAACCTCCGCTCCGGTCCTGGCTACGGTCTGACTTCCCTGAGCAGGCGGAGCTCGCCTCCTCTCGCCTGCTCGGCCCCCGGCCCGGATTCAGCTGGACCGGACAGACGCCACTGCCAGAGCGACACGCTATGCACGGGCCATCATCTCTCTAGCCAGGCGCCGGCGGGGTCACGTTGATCGCCTGTCGAGCTCATGATTGAATTCAGATGTCAATGCGCAGCTGGCGAACATTCATGGCCATCGCGGTCGCCGCCGTTTCGGTTTCTGCGCTCGCGCTCCCGCCGCTGGCGGCGGCCGCCTCGCCGGCGGCCGCGATCCGCGCCGTCTACCGGACAGTGCTCACGGCCGAGTACTTCGGGCCGGTCAGCGCTGTTTGCGGGAACCTCACCGCCGCTGGGATACGGTCGTTTACCACGGGAGTGCCCGGGCAGAGCTGCGCGGCGGCGTACGACCAACTCCACCACACTCTCCACCACAGGCAGCCCGACAACGACAACTCGGGGTACACGGCCAAGGCGTACCGAATCACGGTTGCGACCTTCATGGCGAATCTGAAGATCAGCATCCGCGGAATGCGCGCGTCTGTCCACGGACCCTCGGGGCTAGGCCCCTCGACGCTCGTCGAGACGGACGCTCGCTGGCGCTTCAGTGCCTACCCACCGACAGTCGAATCCTGAGATCGAGATAGAGCGGCACGCCGCGACGGCGACGGGTGGGCGGAGAGAGCACAACTTCGCGGCATCACCTAAGCAGGACGACCTCCAAACGACTGACGGCCCTGAGTGCTGCCTCAGAGGTGGGTTCCTACCCGGGTCCGATATGTCGCTCGCGCCGTGCTCGACGTCTTCCCCGGCTCCGCGCAAGGGAGCGCCACTTTCCATGCTCGCTCACGTGCTCGTCGCTGAGCTAAAGCGGGGCTGCTTGCCGCGTACCTCGCCGCCGGAAGAAGCTGGGCGGCAAAGGTCGGGAGCAACTGGCGAGGCCGGGGTGGCTGCCCACGAGAGCCAACCTTGGTCTCGCCCGCCGTCGCCAGGTGTGGCGAGTCAGCTCTGCGCGAGGGCGGCTGCGTGCTGAACGGCTGTGCTGGGGCTGGTGAGCACTGGGATCGGCAGGTCGGTTAGCTGGTTGGCGGCGCCAGCCATGCTCGCTTGTGCGAGCAAGATCACATCGGCGTGGTCGGCCGTCTGGCGAGCATGGGCGGCGATTAGATCGAGGTAGCCCTCCGTATCGCCGGCTTCGAACAGTGTCCAGGCATCCGCGCATGGGGACTCGATCAGCGTGCTGTCCAGGGGCGACCGGGCGATGCATTCAGCGAGAAGCTCGCGGGTCGGCGCCAAAGTGGAAGGCACGGCCACGACGACCGCGATCCGCCCCCCGATCTCTGCGGCACGCTCGGCCATGGGTCGATCGACGCGTATCACAGGAACCCCCACCGAGTCCGTCAGCCGCTCGGCGACGCCGCTTAGCGTGGAGCAGGTGCACAGGACGACCGCGGCGCCCCGTTCTCGCAGGCTGTGAAGACGTGTTTCCAATCGCTGACGGATGTCGTCGTCGACTCCTCGGGCTCGCGCGTCGTCGAGCAGCGTCTGATCGACCGTGTCGATCGCCCCGAGCTGCGGGGCGTGCTTCGCGAGCAGCGCCCTGAAGGTTCCGACGTGGACGTCTGAGGTGTGCAGAAAGCCGACAGCGGTCACCGGCGCATCCAATCACGTTCGCCATGTTCGACGCCAGCGGTCGGAAAAGGAGGGCTACGCACACACGACGATCACGCACGTGCTCGTCGTCATTCGCTGGTGAACGGCGGGGCCCAGCGATGTCCACCAGGACGGAATTCATGACTTCCTCCCTTGTGGTGAGTTGCTTGACAACCCGATGCTGTACTGCCATTGTGAGTACATGTCCACCGTCAAGGAA
>Ga0302314_10010073_pt1 | contig 16598 bp, 8 predicted proteins | sample III_Palsa_N2_3_FD_200533 | JGI IMG/M metagenome (GOLD analysis project Ga0302314, IMG submission 200533) | Peat permafrost microbial communities from Stordalen Mire near Abisko, Sweden - III_Palsa_N2_3 | ecosystem: Environmental > Terrestrial > Soil > Palsa > Peat permafrost | place: Sweden... | reverse complement strand
ACACGCCCTCGCGCAGATAATCCGGCACGGTGCGATTCATATTGTGCGCCAGGACGATCGCATCGATTGGGGCGCCGAGCTGGCGTGCCCAGACGCAAGCGGTCGCGTTACCCAGATTGCCGCTGGGGATCACGAACGAGGCCGCCTGTCCATGCGAGCGCGCGACGCGCAGACTCGCGGCCCAATAGTAGAGGGTCTGCGGCAGCAATCGGCCGAGATTGATGCTGTTGGCCGATGAGAGCTCGAAGCGCCCGCGCAACTCGGCATCGGCAAATGCTTCCTTGACCAGGCGTTGGCAATCATCGAAGCGGCCCCGCACCGCGAAGCTGCGCACGTTGCCGTCCCAGCAGGTCAGCTGCCGCTCCTGCGTCGGGGAAACCAGCCCCTTCGGATACAGCACCGTGACTTCGACGCCGCGTTGGCCATGAAACGCTGCGGCCACCGCCCCGCCCGTATCCCCGGAAGTGGCGACCAGGATCTGCAGCGGCCGGCCTTGAGCGCGCGGCAGGCGCGCGAGCGCCGCGGCCAGAAAGCGCGCGCCGAAGTCCTTGAACGCCGCCGTGGGCCCATGAAAGAGCTCGAGCACTCCCAGCCGCTCGGCAGCGTCGAGCCAGATCAGCGGGGCCGGAAAATCCAAGGCCTCGCCTGCGATCGCGCCCAGCTCAGGCTCGAGCGCATCGCCGGCCACGAACGGGGCCAGTAGCTCACTCGCCAGACCAGCCAGGCCCGCGTCGGCTTCGAGCGCTGCGAGCCCGGGTATGCGCCCCGCCTCAACGCTGACCCATTCCTCGGGCACATACAGTCCACCATCGCTGGCCAGCCCCTGCACCAATGCCGTGCTGAATCCGGCCCGATGCCGTGGGTCGCGGGTGCTTATGAACTGCATCAGGCCAGCACGCGCGCGCCAGTCGGGGCGATCGCGGTGATCCAATGGTCGGCCTGCAGGCCATGGCGCGAGAATTGCGCGATCATGGCCTCGCTGACCGCGGCTGCCTGATTCTCCAGACACCAGGCGAAGGTCGTCGGACCGGCGCCGGAGATCGAGCAGCCAAGTGCGCCGGCCGCGAGCGCGGCGCGTCGCACGTCGGTGAAGCCCGGAATCAGCGCGGAGCGCTGCGGCTCGATGACCACATCCTGGAACGATTCGCGCAGCATCTCCAGATCGTTGGTGTAGCAACCGGAGATAAAGCCGGCCAGATTGGCCGTCTGCCAGACAAAATCGGCCATCTCGACGCTGTGCTTGAGTATCGCGCGCGCCTGGCGCGTCGAGAGAAACATGTGAGGATGCACGATCACAGCGCGAATCGCGGGTGGCACCGGTATCTGTTTGACGCGCGGGTGATCAATGCCCACCGTGAGCACGAGACCGCCGAACAGTGACGGTGCGATGTTATCGACGTGCACGGAGCCACTGGCGATCGCCTCACCCTGCATCGCGTATTTGAGCAATTCGAGCCGCGTTCGCGGCTCCGACAGCAGCGCGTTGGCCGCAACCACCGCGGCCACGGCTGAGGCGGCTGAGCCGCCCAGCCCCGAGGCCAGCGCAATACCCTTCTCCAGCACGAGCTCGAAACCGAACTGCAGTCCGAGCGCCTCCTGCATCGCCAGCAGTGCGCGGCCGGCCGTGTTGCGCTCGGCCTGCATCGGCAGACCCTGAACCACTCCGCTGATCGCCTTGATCGCGACGCCCGGGGCCTCGATCCGGCTGACCGTCGCGCTATCGCCGATCGCATCGACGGAGAAGCCCAGAATATCGAAGCCGATCGCCACATTACCGACCGAGGCCGGGGCGAACGCGTGCGCGCGCTGCGGCGGCGCGCTGCGCGCCGCGCCCTGGCTCACAACCGTGCCCCAAGAAAGGTCGCCAGACGCAGCAGATCGGCGAAAACGCCGCCGGCCGTGACTGCCGGCCCGGCGCCGGGCCCCTGAACGATAAGCGGATTATCGCAATAGCGCGCCGTGGCGAAGCGCACGACGTTGTCGGTCAACGCAATATTCGCAAAGGCGTGGCTCGTCTCCATCTCGGTCAGGCCGACGGTTGCCCGGCCATCCGCGCCGACTGAACCGACATAGCGCAGCACGCGACCGCGTGCGCGCGCCTGCTCGTAGCGCAGCTTCATGGGCTCATCGTAGCGTGACAGGCCGGCCAGAAACTCCTCGCTGCTGCCGGCGACCAGATCGGCCGGCACGAGGCTCGCGACCTCGACATCGCTCATCTCGAGCAACAATCCCATTTCGCGGCCGAGGATGATGAGTTTGCGCGCGACATCGGTGCCCGCCAGATCATCGCGCGGATCAGGCTCGGTGTAGCCGCGCTGCTTAGCCTCGCGCACGATGTGCGAGAACGGCGTGCTGCCGTCATATTTGTTGAACAGGTACGCCAGCGTGCCCGACAGGATGCCCTCGATGCGGATGATCTCATCGCCGGTCTCGCGCAGATCGCGCAGCGTCTGGATGACCGGCAAGCCCGCGCCGACCGTGGCTTCGTACAGATAGTGCGCGCCGCTCTCGCGACGCGCAGCCTTGAGACTCTCGTAGTAGGCCAGATCGCTGCTGTTGGCCTTCTTATTGGGCGTGACGATGTGAATACCGGCCGCGAGCCAGTCGCGATAGTGCCGCGCCACCTCGGCGTCGGCCGTGCAGTCGATCAGCACGGTATGCGGCAGATAATCGACGCGCACGTGCTCGACGAAACGCTGCAGATTCACGCCCTGCGAGTGCGACTCGAATTCCTCGCGCCAGCGCTCGAGTGCGACGCCGTGGTCGGACAGGCACATGCGCCCGCTGCGCATGATGCCGCGTACGCGCAGGTCGATCTTGAACTCGCGCTCGAGGCGCTCGCGCTGGCCAGCCAGCTGATCGAGCAGCACGCGGCCTACGGTGCCCGGACCGATCAGACCGATCGAGAGCGTGTGCGGCGAGAGATAGAAGCTCGCGTGCGCAGCCCGCAACGCCCGCGTCGCATGAGCGCCCTCGACCACGACGGAGATATTGCGCTCCGAGGCGCCCTGGGCGATCGCGCGTACATTGATCTGGGCATTGCCCAGTGCACTGAAGACCTTGCCGGACACTCCGGGCATGCCCGCCATGCCATCGCCGACCACGGCCAGGATTGCCAGATCGGGCGTGATATCGACGCTCTGGATCTGACCGCCGGCGAGCTCACGCGCAAACGCCGTGGCGAGCACGCTCCGGGCGCGTTCGGCCTGACCCTGTGGAATCGCGCAGCAGATCGAATGCTCCGAGCTGCCCTGCGAGATCAGAATGACCGATATGCGCTCCTCGTGCAGAGCGCCAAAGAGCCTGTGCGCGGTGCCGGGCACTCCGATCATCCCCGCGCCCTCCAGATTCACCAGCGCGACGTCCTCGATGCTCGTGATGCCCTTGACCGGCAGGCTCGAGCGCGGCTTGGCGCAGATCAGAGTACCGGCCTTGTGCGGAGCAAACGTGTTGCGTATCCAGATCGGGATGTCGCGGCCAACCGCCGGCGCCATGGTCTGCGGATGAATGACCCGCGCGCCGAAATAGGCCAGCTCCATCGCCTCGTTGTACGAGAGCGAGTCGATCACCTGTGCATCGGGCACACGGCGTGGATCGGCTGACAGCACGCCATCGACGTCGGTCCAGATATGAATCTCGGTCGCCTCGAGCAATACGGCAAATATCGAGGCGGAGAAATCGCTGCCATTGCGACCCAGCGTGGTTTGCACGCCGCGTGGATCGCTGGCGATGAAGCCCGTGATCACGAGCGTGGCAGGACTCGGCGGCTGCGCCGTTGCCAGCAGGCCATCCAATTGCACTCGGGATTGCTCCCAGAGCACCGCCGGACCGAGCGGACCCCATTGCACGCTCACGCAGCGGCGTGCGTCAAGCCAATGCGGGCCGCTGCGTACGCCGCGCTGCTGCAGGTAGCGGTAAAACAGTCGACTCGACCAGATCTCGCCGTAGCCGGCCGCCAGATCGAGCACGCTCTGCGCCGCCGAACGCATCACGCTTGTGGTCTGCAGCACGCCGCTGAGGTCCGCACCGTCGCGGTCAAAATCGGCCAGATATCCGGCGCTCGAGCGCGCATCGAGCAAAGCCGTGGCAATCTCCATGTGCCGCTCGCGCAGCAGGTCCAGGCGCGCGCGCCAGCCCGCGTCCTGTCGCTCTGCCAGCCCCACGAGCGCCAGCAATTCATCGGTGACGCCCCTGCAGGCCGAAAGCACGATCGCCGCGCGCGCGCGCCCGAGCTGCGCGCTAGCCGCCAGTGAGGGTGACTCCACGATCGCGGCCACGCGCTCGAAGCAGCTCGCATCGGCCATGCTCGAGCCGCCAAACTTGTGAACTACCCAGGCCGCGGTATCCGACCCGCGGTCAGTCTTGCGCTCGTTCGCATTCATGATGATTGGCGCGCTCACGCGCGCTATGCGGCTCTTGAAGGGAAAAAAACCTTTGCACTCTACTTCAGCGCTTCCGCTTCTCGCAAGCGACGCGCCCGGGCACGGCGCGAGCGATGCACGCAGCGATTCGCTAGAATGCACTCGGGTCACCACTGCGTGCTGTATCGGTCGACAGAACCGGCAGCTCACGCTCGCTTTGCTGAGGCAGCTTTGCAGATACGCTGGACGACAGGGGGGTCGGTATCGGCGCTGGTGCTGCTGGCGCTGCTGAGCTGCACGCTATGCGTTTCGACCTACCGGGTATTCGGTAACTTCTGGGACGAACCCGAGCACCTCGCGGCCGGAATGGTGCTGATCGATCGGCAACAGTATCTCTACGACAACCAGCATCCGCCGTTGGCGCGGCTCGCGGCGGCGCTCGGACCCCATCTTGCCGGCGTGCGCATCCACGGCACACCCGATCCGATCGGCGAGGCCGAGGGACGCGACCTGCTGTATCACTCGAACATCAGCTATGAGCGCGTATTGACGCTCGCACGGCTCGGCATGCTGCCATTCCTGCTCGTGCTGCTGGCAGCGACCTGGGCATGGACCCGACAGTGGTATGGGGATGCGGCCGCAGTATTGGCGGTGCTGTTTGTGGCGAGCACGCCGGTCATCCTCGGCGACGCGGGTGTCGTCGCGCTCGACGTACCCGTCATGGCGCTGACCATGGCGAGCCTGTGGCTGCTGCTGCGCTGGCTCGAGCGTCCGAGCGCGGCGCGCGCCTTGTGGCTCGGCCTGAGCGCCGGGCTTGCGATCGCGACCAAATTGTCAGCCCTGCCCTTCATCGGCGTCGCCGCCATAACGCTGATCGTGCTGCGATTGATGCTCGTGCCTCGCCAGCCTTTGCCAGCGCGCTGGGCTCGCGGCCTCGCGAGCGCCGCGATCAGCCTGGCCTTGGCGCTGCTGATCCCGATTGGCGTCTACGGACCCAAACTCGTCTACCTGACTACGCCGGATTTAGCGCCAAGCCTGTCGCTGGACGAGGTGGTCGGCAGCGCCGGTGCGCTCCACGATCTGGCCTATCGCATCGCCGCCCACGTTCGGGTGCCGCTGGGCGTAGAGATTCTGCCGTTGAATTTCCGCGGCGTCGAATGGCACAACGAGTACGGCCATCCTTCCTTCCTGCTCGGCCAGACTGCCCAGGAAGGCTGGTGGTATTTCTATCCGGTCGCGCTGACCTTCAAGACCACACTGCCCATGCTGACGCTGGGACTCATCGGCCTGGGATTGCTCGCGGCGCGCGGCTGGCGCGCAGGCAATCTGTTCGTACTGGCCCCGAGCGCCTGCTTTGTCTCAATCCTCGCTTTCTGCTGCATCTACAGTCACATCAACATCGGCGTACGCCACGTGTTGATCGCCTATCCGCTGCTGGCGATGGGCGCGGCCTGTGCCACGGTGGCGATCTGGCAGCGTTGGCCCGCGCGCGCGGCGCGCGCGCTCGTGTTGGCGCTGCTGTTATGGCAAGTCGCCACGCTGGCCTACGCCTATCCGGATTATCTGGCCTACTTCAATGTTCTGGCCGGCTCGCATCCTGAGCGCATCCTCGTTGATTCGGACCTGGACTGGGGCGGGCAGGACCTGCGGCGGCTCGAGCGCGTGCTCGCCGCGCGTCATGTATCGCAGCTAGCACTGGGTTACAAGGGTACGGCGGATCTGTCGCTCGAGGCATTGCCGCCCTACACGCTGCTGAAACCCGATCAGCCCGTGCACGGCTGGGTCGCCATCACGATGCTGACGCTGCAGGAGAATCAGGCGGGCTACGGCTGGCTGATGCGCTATGCGCCGGTCCAGCGCGTTGGGCAATCCTTCTATCTGTACTACATTCCGTGATGATGCGTGCTCAAATCGGCACCCCGATATGGAACGCCTCCTCCACGTCGAGCTCCACGGGCACCGCGCGCGCCTGCCAGATGTCCGTGCAGTATTCGCGAATCGTGCGATCGGAGGAGAACTTGCCCGAGCGCGCGGTATTGAGTATCGACATGCGCGTCCAGCCCTCGGGATCCCGATAGGCCTCATCCACGCGCTGCTGGCAGGCTGCGTAGGAATGGTAGTCGGCCAGAACCATGTACGGATCGTGAAAGAGCAGGTTTTCGATCAGGTCGCGAAACATGGCGCTGCTGCCGCGTGAAAAGAACCCATCCCTGATCAGGTCAATGACTTCGCGCAGCTCGGGCTCGCTCTGATAGAGCTCCAACGGGCGATAGCCGGCGGCGCGGCGCGCCTGCACCTGCTCGGCGCTCATGCCGAAGAGGAAGAAATTGTCGGCTCCGACCTCCTCGCGAATCTCGATATTGGCCCCATCCATGGTGCCGATGGTCAGGGCGCCGTTCATCTGAAACTTCATATTACCGGTGCCGGAGGCCTCTTTGCCCGCCATCGAGATCTGCTCGGACAGATCCGCGGCCGGGTAGATACGCTGGCCGTTGGTGACGTTGAAATTCGGCAGGAACACGACTTTGATCAGATCGCGCACGCCCGGATCGCGATTGATGATGTCGCCCACGGCGGTGATGAGCCGGACCATCAACTTGGCCAAATGATAGCCCGGCGCGGCCTTGCCGCCGAAGATGAATACGCGCGGCTGGATCTCCAGATTCGGTTCGGTCTTGAGCCGGTGATACAGAGCCACGACGTGCAGAATATTCAGATGCTGGCGCTTGTACTCGTGAATGCGTTTGACCTGCACGTCGAACATGGCATCCGGATTGACCTGCACGCCGGTGCTGTCCCGGATGATCGTGGCCAGCGCGGCCTTGTTCGATCGCTTGATAGCGCGCCATTGGGCGCGAAAATCGCCATCCTCTAGCAGCGGCTCGAGGCGGCGCAGCTCATGGAGATTGCGCACCCAGACGTCACCGATCGCCTCGGTGATGAAGTCCGCGAGCCGCGCATTGGCGAGCACGATCCAGCGTCGCGGCGTCACGCCGTTGGTCTTATTGCTGAATTTCTCCGGCCACAGCTCGTAGAAATCCCGCAGCACGTCGCGCTTGAGCAATTCGCTGTGCAGTCCGGCCACGCCATTGACCGCATGGCTGCCGACCGTGGCCAGGTGCGCCATGCGCACGTAGCGCTCGCCGCTCTCATCGATCAGCGACATGCGCTCCAGGCGCGCCTCATCGCCAAAGAAGGCGATGCGCACTTCATCCAGAAAGCGCGCGTTGATCTCGTAGATGATCTCCAGATGACGCGGCAACAGACGGCCGAACAGGCCGAGCGGCCAGCGCTCGAGCGCCTCGGGCAATAGCGTGTGATTGGTATAGGCAAAGGTGCGCCGCGTGATGACCCAGGCGCTCTCCCAGTCGAGCGCGAGCTCATCGATCAGCAGGCGCATGAGCTCGGCGACCGCGATCGAGGGATGCGTGTCGTTGAGCTGAATAGCGAACTTTTCATGGAAGCGCTCGGGTGCAATCTTCTGCACGCGGATGATGCGCAGCATGTCCTGCAACGAGGCACAGACGAAGAAGTACTGTTGCTCGAGCCGCAGTTCCTTGCCGCGAAGCTGATCATCGTTCGGGTACAGGACCTTGGTGATGTTTTCGGAAGTGACCTTCTGATTGACCGCGCCCCAGTAGTCGCCGCGGTTGAAGGTCGAGAAATCGAAGGACTCGGCCGCCTCGGCGCGCCATAGCCGCAAGGTATTGGCCGTATTGACGTGATAGCCCAGGATCGGCGTGTCGTAGGGCACGCCCACGACGACCCGCGCCGGCACCCAGCGCACGCGGTGCCGGCCCTGCTCATCGGTGTAGGGCTCGGTATGCCCGCCGAGCTTGACCTCCACGGCCCATTCCGGGCGCACGATTTCCCAGGGATTGCCAAAACGCAGCCACTTGTCGGTCTTCTCGACCTGCCAGCCGTCGCTGATCTCCTGCTGGAAAATGCCGTACTCGTAGCGAATGCCGTAACCCACGCAGGGGATCTGCAAGCTCGCAAGCGAGTCGATGAAGCAGGCGGCCAGCCGACCCAGACCGCCATTGCCCAGCCCGGGCTCGAGCTCCTGACTGAGCAGCACATCAAGATCCAGGCCCAGCTCAGCCATAGCCTGGCGCGCAGTCTCGTAAATGCCGAGGTTAATGAGGTTATTGCCCAGATGCGGGCCCATCAGAAACTCGGCCGACATGTAGGCTACGGTGCGCGAGCCCTGCGATGTATAGGTACAGGCCGTGCTGATCCAGCGCTGCAGCAGCCGATCACGCACCGCGTAGGCGAGCGCCATGTAGTAATCGTTTCCGGTCGCCAGCGCCGGGAATTTCCCTTGAATATAGAAGAGGTTGTCCACAAACGCGTGCTTGAGCGCGTCTTTCGTCATCGCCGTCCGATCATCCTCGGGCGCCGGCATGATCGACACTGCTGTGTTCATCTTATTATCCCGTCCCCTATAAAACCCGCCTCCCTGCACGCGATGGCGCTGCAAGATTCGTGCAGGGCCAAGCGCCTCTGGCGGGCTGATCCATGCAGCAAAACGGCTCTTTAGCGTACGGCAGCGCAGGGCGGTGCACCAGACACGGGCAAAGTAAGCGCAAAGGGGCAGCTCAAGCGAACTCCGGCACGCCCTATGGTCTAATGTAAGGCCTTAATAACACCGCGCTATGGCGCGCGCTGCCGGAGCTTTTGGGTCGATGAGCAGACAAGGTTTGGCAGCCGCCGTGCTGGCGGTCGTGGCATGCGCATTGGGCGGGCTGATCCCTGCCTGGTCGCTGGCCGCTGACAGCGTGCTGTTTCACCGACCGACGATCGATCCTTCTGCCACTGACCGCGTCATCGTCAAATGGCGTGACAGCGGCGTGGCGGCCGTGCAGATCCCATCCGCGGTGGATCGTGCGACGCGGCTGAGCAATAACACCGGCGTTGCCGTGACGGCCGTGCGCAATCTCTACGGCCAGGTCGACGTCATGCGGCTGGATCACGCGCTTGGCCACGCCGCGATGCTCGGGGTGCTGGCGCGACTGCGCATCGATCCAGGGGTGGCCTACGCCGAACCGGATGCGCAGCGCTTCATCGCGCAGCAATTTCCGAGCGCCGCCCCGAATGATCCGCACTTCGTGGCCGGCTCCGACGGTTATGGCAGCTGGGATGGTCAGTGGTATTTGCAGCCGAGCTCCTCAACCACCCCGGCGGCCATCTCGGCCACGAGCGCGTGGCTGAAAACGACGGGCTCATCCAGCATTGTCGTGGCCGTCATCGATACGGGCGTGATCATCGATCATCCGGATCTGCTGCCGACTTCCAGTGGCGGCAAGCTCCTGCCGGGCTACGATTTCGTCAGCTGCGATCAGGGCAACAGCACGAGCGCGCCCAGTGAATGCATGGCCTCGGGCTCGGCGGCCACCTATTACATCGCCAACGACAACGGCTTGGGCTGGAACCAAGACGCCTCGGATCCCGGCGACTGGATATCCAGCGCGGATATCGCCATGACGCTGTTTCAGGACGACGGCTGCACGAGCGTCGCGCCGAGCTCTTGGCACGGCACCAAGGTCGCAGGCGTCATTGGTGCGATCACGAATAACGGCATCGGCATCGCCGGCATCGCGCCCGATACGCTGATCCTGCCGGTGCGTGCGATCGGCGTGTGCACGGGCCGCATCTCCGATATTGCCGCGGCGATCACCTGGGCCGCAGGCCTCGCAGTCACGGGCGTGCCGTCGTTGAGCTCGGTGGCCGGTATCGATCAGGCCAACATCATCAATCTGAGCCTCGGGGCCCCGACTGCCTGTTCGGCGACCGAGCAGGATGCGGTCTCGGCGGCAATCGGGGCGGGCGTGCTCGTCGTGGCAGCGGCCGGCAATGAAGGCGGCCCGGTTGACGCGCCAGCCAGCTGCACCGGCGTGCTTTCGGTCGCCGGACTGCGTCACACGGGCACCAAGGTGGGATACAGCAGTCTGAGCAGCAGTGCCGCGGCCGTCAGCATCGCGGCGCCCGCAGGCAATTGCGTCAACGTCGGCACGGACGTCCCCTGCATCTACTCCATCGAGACCACGAGCGATGCGGGCGCGACCACGCCCGCAAGCACGCCGGGCTTTTATACCTATGCGCTGCTCGATGCCAGCTACCTGAACGGCGGCGGCAATGCCGATAATCAGGCCAACGTCGGCACCAGTTTCGCCGCCCCGATGGCCTCTGGCGTGGCTGCACTGATGCTCGCGACGAGCCCGACGCTCACGCCATCCGAGCTCATCGCTCGCCTGCAGTCGAGCGCGCTGGGCTTTCCGAGCTCCTCTACAACCACATCGACGACCTGCGCGCTCGCATCCACGGCTACGGACAGCAGCGGCAACTACACGGATACCAGCCAGGCCATCGAATGTGTGTGCACCACGGCGACCTGCGGGGCCGGGATGCTCAATGCCGCGGCCGCGGTAACGGCCGCCAGTGGCTTATTCGTGCAGATCACGCTCTCGAGCACCTCGGGCTCGCCGGGTCAGCACATCACGCTCAACGGCAGCGGCAGTACGCCGGCCACGGGCAACACGATCGTGTCCTATCAGTGGACGACGATACCAGCCACGAGTAATCAGCTCATCAATGCCAACCAGGCCACGGCCACGCTGGTGGTACCCTCATTTCGCTCAATCCAGGTCGAGCTGACCATCACCGACAGCGGCGGTAACGTGGCCTCGGGCACGGCCACGATTGAGTCGGCCTTCGGCGCTGCGAGCGGCGCAGGATCATTCGGTCCCGAGCTGCTCGCGCTTGCCGCACTGACCGGTGCCGCCCTGCGGCGTCGACGGCGCGCCACGGCCACGGCGGGGAGCGTTTTGAACTGATCCGCGCCGCGTCTGTCGCATATGCTATAGCAGCAGGCGGGGGGCACGAGAACACAGCTCGAGCGGCGCCGCGCTCGATGCGCTCTTGTAGTCCGATGAGGAGAGACCGTTGACTGTCAATCGATCCGGGGTAGCGCGGCGCAATGCCACTTTGATCCGAGTCCTGTTGAGCCTGACTGGCGCTGTGATCCTCACGGCCTGCAACACCAACACCAATCGCGCCGTCATCCCGACAGTGGGTGTGGACAGCGGCGTTGCCCTGCAGACCGCCGGCGATCTCACGGCCCTGTATGAAGGCTCCACGCTGGCGCTGGCTGCCACCGTGGTGAATCCGAGCAACGATGCGGGTGTCTCCTGGACGATGACAGGGGCCGGCTCATTGACCGCCGTGACCAACTCATCGGCAACCTACGTGGCCCCGACCTCGGTCGCCGGCGCCACCGATGTGCTCATCACTGCCACCTCGATCGCGAACCCAACGGAGACCGCCTCGGTGACAATCGTCACGCAAGGCTCACCCGTCAACAATACCGCGACCCCCTTTCCGGCCAATGTGGACATTGGCTATGTCGGCGTGGTCTCGATTGCGGGCGGTGAGGCCCCGATCACCTGGACGCTGACCTCAGGCACGCTGCCGCCCGGAATGGGCTTGAATGGCAGCAGCACGAACCTGGACACGTATGCAGGCACCCCGACCACGGCAGGCACGTACTCTTTCGTGGTCGAGGCCAGTGACGCTCTGGCGCGCACCGCATTCGTACCAGTGACGCTGACGGTCAATCCACCGGCGGCCTGCCTGCTGAGTGGAAACTACACCTTTACGGCCAGCGGTTATCGGGGCGGTGCCCCCTACACGCATTCCGGCGCGATCGCGATCGATGCCGTCAGCGGCAACATCACGGGTATTCAGGATTACAAGGATTCGCATCGCACGACGACCAGCGAGGTCCTGACTGCGGGCTATTGCACCAATCGCGAGGTCAACGCCGGCAGTATCAAACTCATTGGGCCCAGCGGTACGTTGGTCTATAACTTTGCCGCCACACCGCCGGACAGCAATGGCGTGATTCATTCAGCGCCGATGCAGCTGATCAGTTCCGGCAGCGACGGCGGCTCGGGGGAAATGACGCTGCAGCTGCAGACCGCAATTACCGCGAGCCCGCCGAGCGGCAATTTCGCTTTTGGACTGATCGGCGTCGATAGCAGCAGCCTGCATTTCGGCACTGCCGGTCGCTTCACGCTCAACGGCTCGGGCAACATGAGCGCGGGTTTGATCGATTCCAACGATGTCGGCAGCCCGCTCAATGATGCGACGCTCACGGGCACATTGTCGGCCCCTGATGTCAATGGCCGCGGTACTGCGACCCTCACGACCGGCTCGCAGACCTCAACGCTGGTCTACTACCTCGTCAACGCCAACAAGATGCTCCTCATGGATATCGACTCGGCGGCCAGCACGCCGATCGCGAGCGGCCAGATGACCGCCCAGGTCGGTGATGTGAGCCCTGGGGTCTTCAGCAACAATGCGCTGAGTTCCCCGGCGGTCATGAGTCTGTTCGGCTCCTCGGGGGCCGTCGAACCAATGACCGTAATGGGCATGGGTGTGCTCACGAACGCCACTGCCGCGGCCGGCACCATCGATGCAACGCTCGATATCTCCTATCAGGACATAGACGACGCGGGGCTGGCGTACAGTGCGCAAAGCTATAGCGTCGATCCCGCGAGCGGACGCGGCCTGCTGAGCCTGGTCAATTCGACGAATACGCTGTCGTTTACGTTTTATCTCGATGGCATAGCCAACGGCTACATCGTGGAACAGACCGGCGTCGCCGGTAGTGCCGGCTTTCTCGAGGCGCAGTTCCAGGGACCGTATCCCATTCCGCCGGCACAGGGAATCTTCCCCGATACGTTGTCCAATAACTTCGTCGGCTACACCGCATTTCCGCAATCCCACGGTCCTATCAGCCTCGAGCCCGCGCTGGAGTTGAACTACGGCGCGCTCAGCAGCAGCGAGACCAATGGAAGCTTTGCGATTGATCCGACCCTGGGCCGTGGGCTGGGTTCGATCACGGAGACTGGGATCGGCAGCACCCCTGCGGTGCTCTACGTCGTGTCCCCGACCAAGATCGATATTATGCGCTTCGGCACCCGAGCCCTGGACGGCTCGATCGACTTCCTGGTTCAGAACTGAACGAGACTGCCGCGCCCGAGCTCGATGACCTCGCCGCTGACACGAATCTGGCGATCGAGGTCAATGTTCAGATACAGACTGGAGGCTCGGCCGATCTGCTCGCCTTGTGAAATCACGAGATCACAGGGCAATGCGCGACCCATCGCCAGCCACCAGCCGCCCAGATTTGCACAGGCCGAGCCCGTCGCAGGATCCTCGAGCACGCTGGTGCCCTGAGGAAAGAAAAAACGCGCGACGGCGCGTTGCGCCGCTGGCAGCGCGAACACATAGGCCATGGCCGCTCCATCGGCGCTGCGCAGCTCATTGAACGCGCCGGGTTGCACCACGGTACGGCGCACCGCGCTCTCGCTGGCGAGCGGCACGATCAGCTGCTCGCTACCGGTGCGCACCCACAACGGACGCTCGAGCACGTCGGCCTCGCTCAGGCCAAGCAGTCGCGCCAACTGCGCCCGCGTCAGCTCTGGCTCGCGCCAGCTGGGCGCCGGGGCAGACAGGGTCCAGCGCTCGCCTTGCGCGCAGACTGGCACGACCCCGACGTTCATCTCCAGACTCAACGTATCCTGGGCAAGTCCAAGCGCACGGCAGACCGCCGCCGTGCCCAGAGTCGGGTGGCCCGCGAAGGGCAACTCATAACTCGGTGTAAATATGCGCACCCGCGCATTGGCCACGCTCGATGGCAGCAGGAAGGTCGTCTCGGACAGATTGAACTGCCGCGCTAACGCCTGCATCGTGGCATCGTCCAGGCCCAGGCCGTCCTCGAACACGCACAACGCGTTGCCACTGAGGGCTCGGCCCCCCTGAGTAAATACGTTCAGCAAGCGATAGTGCCGAGTCGTCACGCCAATCTCACACGTCCAGGCCTCGAACCGATCAGCGCGACCCGGCCTCTGACTGTCGGCGTTTCGCAGCCAGATCGGAGACCTTGCGATCTTCCAGTTTCGGCGGTACCACCTTATGGCTCCAGACGTGATCACGGATTTCCGGCACGCGGTGATATTCCACTACGGCATCGGCCAGCAGCTCCAAGGCGGCATCGCAGTCGAATGCGTCCAGCGCCAGCAGCAACTCGTTCAATAACTGCTGCATGCGCGCCCAGGAGCTCGAATGTTCCATGGCACGCATGATCATCGGATGATCAGTGCCGGCGACGTTGGTGCCGATCAAGAGCTCCTCATAGAGCTTCTCGGCGGCGCGCAGCCCGGTGTATTTGATTTCGATGTCGCCGCGCGGATTGCTGGCATCGCGCACGCTCATGCCCATGAGGCCGATCAAACGGCGCGCCAGATCATCGATGCGTACCGGCTGGCCCATGTCCAGTACGAATACGTCGCCGCCACCGGCCATCGAACCGGCTTGGATCACGAGCTGCGCTGCCTCCGGGATCGTCATGAAATAGCGGATCACGTCCGGATGCGTGACCGTGACGGGCCCGCCCTGCTTGATCTGCTCCTGAAACAGGGGCACGACCGAGCCGGATGAGGCCAGCACGTTGCCGAATCGCACCATGCAGAAGCGCGTGGCCCTGGTTCGATGCTGCAGCGCCTGCAGCACCAGTTCGGCCATGCGCTTGGTGGCACCCATGACATTGGTTGGGTTCACGGCCTTGTCGGTGGAAATCAGCACGAACGTCTCGACCCCGGCATCCAGGGCCGCCTCCGCCGTGTACCAGGTACCGATGACATTGTTGTGTATGCCTTCGATGATGTTGTGCTCGACGATCGGCACGTGCTTATAGCCTGCGGCGTGATAGACGGTCTTTACCTCGAAGACCTGTAAAACCTCCCGCACCCGGTGCAGATGGTGCGCATTGCCCAGCAGCGGCACGATCTCCACGGCCAGCCCATACTTCTTCGCCGTTTCGCGCAGCTCACGATCAATGTTGTACAGCGCGAACTCGGACATCTCGAGCAGCACCAGCCGCCGGGGCTTGAGCGGCAGTATCTGCCGGCACAGCTCGGAGCCGATCGAGCCGCCAGCGCCGGTGACCATGACCGATTTGCCACGAATGCAGGCGCCAAATAGTGAGGTGCGGGGCGGTACCGGATTGCGGCCCAGCAGATCCGCGACCTCCACTTCCCTGACTTCATCGATGCGAGCGCGGCCCGAGATGATGTCGGACAGGTCAGGCAGGGACTGAACATGCACGCCCAGCGGGGCCAGATTGTCCAGGATTTCGCGTCGTCGCCATTTTTGAATGGATGGCATCGCCAGCAGCACACGCTCGACGCCGTGGCGCGCGATCAACCCCGGCAGCTCGCCGGCGCCGTAGACGCGGATGCCATTGAGGCAGGTGCCGCGCAACGAGCGATTATCGTCGACGAAAGCCACCGGCACGAAATCCGGACCGCCGAGCAATACCGCGCACAATTTGCCGCCCGCCTCACCTGCGCCGTAGATCACGACGCGCCGCGCTGTGTTGCCGTTGAAGCTGTGATTAAACGCCGATCGTACGAGCAAGCGGCTGCCGGCCACGCACAGCAGCGCCAGGGTCCAATAGATTGCGAGCGTCGAGGCGCTGATGCCCTGAAGAGAGCGCGCATCGCCATACAACGCGGCGGCGACCGCCGAAATGGTGACGCCTGCCGTCACTGCGATCATGGTCTGGGCGCCCATGAAGCGGATCACGGAGCGATAGATACCCAGTAACCAAAAAGTCGCCACCGCGGCCAGCAGCGCCACTATAAAAGTGCCGCTGTGCGCCGCGATATCGATGTCGAAACGGTCTTGCTTGAGCGCCAGTGCAGCCCAAAGGGCCAAGGGCAGCATGATCGAGTCGGCGGCGATCATGACCAGCTGCTTGGCTGGACGAGGAAGGGAGATGAGCGATCTGGCGAGAAAAGAGAGACTGCTGAACTCGGTCTTTGACATGTTTCGCTTCTGTAAACTCACGTGGAGCGCCACCTTGGCCGGGCCGTCGTTGCACATAACGGCGCAAGTCGACATTCAACGTACAGAAGTTATTGTAATATCGATAGATACATAATGCGCGTCGTCACACGTAACTGTTCCTACAGGGTGACTTCTATCACGAATTGTTATATACGCTCCGTGCGCTAGCACACCTCCGCTCTTCCCGATCCAGCTGCCCAGCACAGCAGCGCTACGGGCAGCAGGGCGCCAATCAAAATCCAGTGAGCGTTGTCGCCGAACTGCGACAAAAACCACGCACACGGTAGCAGCCAGCACAGATTAACCCCCAAGACCATTGCCGTG
>Ga0302314_10010072_pt1 | contig 16599 bp, 17 predicted proteins | sample III_Palsa_N2_3_FD_200533 | JGI IMG/M metagenome (GOLD analysis project Ga0302314, IMG submission 200533) | Peat permafrost microbial communities from Stordalen Mire near Abisko, Sweden - III_Palsa_N2_3 | ecosystem: Environmental > Terrestrial > Soil > Palsa > Peat permafrost | place: Sweden... | reverse complement strand
ACCCGGCATGGGCGGGGCGCGTCGCCGCCGGGGCCACCGCGGCTGCCGCGCCGCCGGTGCCGCCCAGCGCCGGGCTCGCCAGCAGGTTGCGCGGCGAGGCGGTGCCGCAATCCGGGCAGCCATATGGCTCGGCGAACGCGGCGAGCGGGCGCATCGCCGCGAACGGGCCGCAGGTCTCGCACACATACTCGTAGAGCGGCATCGTCCCTCCTTCACCCGGTCGCCGTGTCCGCCCCTGCAACATAGAGCGGCGGCAGCCAACTGCCATCCCTCGGCGCGCCGGCGCGCGCAAACAGCGCGGAGACCGCCGCCTCGGTTTGCCGCCGCAGCCCGGCCATGTCCACGCCGACCAGCGCGCCGTGCCGCTTCACCACCCGGCCCGCCACGAGCACCGTATCGACGTTGCCGACATGCGCATCGTTCACCACGGCACCGACCGGGTTGTTGATCGGGAACATGTTCAGCGCCTCGGCATCCAAAAGCACGATGTCGGCCTGCTTGCCCGGGGTCAGCGAGCCAGTGATCCGCTCCAGCCCGCAGGTCCGCGCGCCTTGCAGCGTCGCGAAATCGAGGATGTCGCGCGTGCTCACCGGCAGCGGATCGACGAAGCGGTGCTGCGCCATCGCCTCGGCATGCACCGCCCCCCGCGTCGCCGCCATCAGCATGCGCATCTGGGTGAACATCTCGCCGCCCACCGAGCAGCAGACGTCGATGGAAATGCCGGGCCGGCAGCCATGCCGCAGCAGCGCCATGGTCGCGAGGTTGCCGTGCCCCATGTTCAGCTCGACCTCCGGCGCGATCGAGGCAGTGCCGCCGGTGTCGGCGATCAGCCTGTTCTCGTCGTCGGCCAGTGTGTTGCAGTGGACGTAGGTGGTGTCCGCCGCCAACAGCCCGCGCGCGTGGAGTTGCCCGACCGGCCGGCCCATGCCCCACAGCCCGTCGCCGACATGCATGGTGATGCGGATGCCGAGGTCCCGCGCCGCGCGGAACTCCTGCTCGGTCAGGTCGAGCGTGGTATATTGCGGCCCGCGCACCGCCAGCGCCAGCGTCACCAGCGCGTCGTCGCTGTGCAGCGCGCCCCGCCGCAGCCGCGCCACGTCCGCGAGGTCGGTCGGCAGGTCGCTGGGCGGGAACCATTCGCGGTTGGCGTTGCCGTAGCCGAACACCGCGCGGATGCCGGCCTCGCGCAACCCGTCCACCGCCGCGTCGGCGTGGTCCGGCGAGTTGTTGTTGTGCGACCAGTCGTACAGCGTGGTGATGCCGGCGTTCAGCGCCTCCAGGGCGCCGAGGCGGTTGGCAACCCGCATGTCGTCGGGCGTGTACAGCCCGCCCATCACCCCGCGTACGCCGGCAAAATACTGCGGCAGGCTCCAGTCGGCGGCGACGTTGCGCAGCAGGCACTGCCAGGTGTGCCGGTGCGTGTCGACGAAGCCGGGAATGGCGATTTTTCCCCGCGCGTCGATCTCATCCGCGTCGGCGGCCTCGATCCCCGGCCGGATCGCGACGATGCGACCGTGCTCGATCAGGATATCGGCATCGGTCAGATCGCCGACCGTCTGGTCCATCGAGACCACGGTCGCGTTGCGGATCAGCGTGCGGCGCATGTTTTCGCTCCCCGGATCGCGCCGCTGCCGGGCGCGTCCGGCGAGTGTAGGGGCGCCGGCACGACGGGCCAACGCACAGAGTCGCGCTACGGGATGCCGGCCTGCGCCGCAGCGACCTTGCGGACCTGCGACATGATGTCGTCGGCGAAGATGACGGCGTCCGTCACCGGCAGCCCGGCGGCCCGCAGGCCGCTGGCAGACCACGTGTTGCAGGTTGCGAACGCGTTGTACGAGCTGCTCGCGGCGAAGAACATGCTGCCCGGATTGATGCCGCGGCGCAGTTGCTCGGGTGCGTCGTTGGTGCCGGTCTGCAACGAGCCCCAGATGAAACCCGAGAGGCTCCGGGCGCCGGCATCGCTGATGCGCAGCGGCACCACCTCCGCCCCCTCCTCCGGCCCGAATGCCTGCGCCGGCGGCACCTGCAACGGCGTCACCAGCACGACAGCCTCGCTCGGCGCCAGCGAGGACAGCATCTCCGCCGTGCTGTGGTCGCCGTCCATCATGTAGTGGCGTTCGCCGAAACCGAAGCACAGCACCTCGGCGCCGGGAAATTCGCTGGCGAGGGTCGCCACCCTGCCGCTCAGGTCGGTGGGCGCGATGCAGAGATCGGTGTGCCAGCCGCGCTTGGCGACGTCGATGTGGACGTCGAGCGGACCGGGCGGCAACACCGGCGCCGTGCTCGCGCAGGCGCTCAGCGCCATGGCCAGTAGAGCGCCGACCGATCCGGCCTGCCACTGCCGCATGTCCGACGGCCCGCTACGCCGGCCGGACCCGCTTGCGCCCGTCCTCGCCGATGTCAAAAGCCATCCAGCCGCGGCGCAGCATGTAGTTCACGTGCGCCAGCGTTTCGCCGAAGGCGAAGCTGGTCTGGTGCGCATCGAGTTTCCGGGGAAACAGCAGCGGCACGATCTCGGCCGGCAGCAACGGGTTGCCGGCGCAGGCGTCGAGAATGTCCTGGCAGCGCTGGTCGTGATGCTTCGTCAGTTCGGCGATGCGCGTGTGCAGCCCGTGGAACGGCAGGTTGTGCGCCGGCAGCACGAACGCGTCCTCGGCCACCGCGCCGGCCAGTTCGGCCAGTGTGCGCAGGAAGTCGCCGAGCGGATCGCTGTCCGGCTCGTGCGGCCAGACGCTGACATTCGGCGAAATCTTCGCCAGCACCTGATCCGCCGCCAGGAACAGCTTCTCGTCCCGGCAGTACAGCATCACCAGTTCGGGCGAATGCCCGCCGCCGGTCAGCACCTCCCAGCGCCGCCCGCCGATCGTCAGCGCGTCCCCCTCGGCGATGCGGCGGTACGACGGCGGCAGGTCGGTGGTCAGCCAGCGATAGCCGATGTCGCGCTCCAGCAGCGCGCCGATCGAGCCGTCGTCGAGCCCGCAGGCGACGTAGTAGGCGCGATGCGCCTCGATCTCCTCCGGCTCCGCCCAGCGGCGATGGAACTGTGTGCCGAGGTACTCGGTGCGGCTCATCGTCAGCTCGATGCCGCATTTGTCCGCGAGCCAGCCGGCGAGGCCGACATGGTCGGGGTGGAAATGCGTGCAGATCAGCCGCGTCGGCGGCCGCTCGGCGAGCGGGCCGGCCAGCAGCGCCTCCCACCACGCGCGGGAGCGGGCGTCGTTGATCCCGGTGTCAAGCACCGCCCAGCCGGCGCCGTCCTCGATCAGGTAGATGTTGACGTGGTTGAGCTGGAACGGCAGCGCGAGGCGCAGCCACAGGATGCCGGGCGCCACTTCGACCGGCCGGCCGAGGTCCGGGGGCACGGGGGCAGGAAAATGCAGCGTGGCGGCGGCGAGTGTGGACATCGGGCCGGTTTAGGGTTCGTTGTTGGGGCCGGCAAGGGCGGCCGTCAGGCCGCCTGACGCCTGCTCTGCACCAGCCTCGCCGCCTGCCGCACGGCGGCGCGCAGGCTGGCGGGATTGGCCTCGCCCTTCCAGGCGATGTCGAAGGCGGTGCCGTGGTCGGGGCTGGTGCGGACGAACGGCAGGCCGATGGTGATGTTCACGCCGTCGTCGAGGCCCAGGTACTTGATCGGGATCAGCCCCTGGTCGTGGTACTGCGCCACCACCACGTCGAACGCGCCGTTCCGGGCGCGCATGAACACGGTGTCGCCCGGCCAGGGGCCGGAGGCGTCGATGCCCTCCGCCCGCGCCTGCGCGATCGCCGGCGCGATGATGTCGCGATCTTCGCGGCCGATCGTCGCGTCCTCCCCGGCATGCGGATTGAGCCCGGCGACGGCAACCCGCGGCGCGGCGATGCCAAAATCCCGGGCCGCGGCGTGCGCCAGCCGGATCGCCCGCAGTTCCGCCGCCGGCGTCACCGCGCGTACCGCGTCCGCCAGCGGCACATGGATGCTGACCAGCACCACGCGCAGCACGTCGTTCGCCAGCATCATCGCGAAATCCCGCACGCCGGCGCGTTCGGCGAACAATTCGGTATGGCCGGGATAGTGGATGCCGGCGGCGGCCCAGGCGGCCTTGCTGATCGGCGCCGTCACCACGGCGGAGAGCGTCCCCACCAACGCTTCGTCGATGCCCCGCTGCACGTAAGCGTGCGAGGCGTATCCGGTCACTGCATCATTCCGGCCCACCGGGACATCGGCAGGCAGGTCGCTGGCCGGGATCAGGTCGATGGTCGCCGGATCAAATCGCGCCTCGCCGGGCGCCGCGATGCTGCGGACGGTCAGCCCGGCGCCGATCAGCCGCACCGCCCGCGCCAGCACGGCGACATCGCCGACCACCAGACAGGGGGACGGCGTTCCCTCGGCGAACAGGCGCGCCACGATTTCCGGCCCGATTCCGGCGGGATCTCCCATGGTGACGCCAATCGGCGGCTCCGGCACGCGCATGTCCCATCTGTCCCGGTTGGCTACTGTCGAACGATGCGTTCGGTCATAGTCTGCCGCGACAGGCGAGGACACAGCCACATGGACGGAGCAGCCCCAGGCGCGACGCAGGCCCTCCCGGACTCGGGTCTGGGCGAAGCCGCGCAGGCGCTCGAATCCGAGGGCTACGCCTTCGTCCGCGCGCCGACTTTCCGGACGGCGCTGACAGCGGCCGGACTGCGGGACTGGGACGGGTTTGCGGCGAGTTGGGACGCGCTGGGCCAGGACCAGTACATGGCCGATGGCGGCCGCTACCGCAGCCGCCGCTTCGCCGCCTTCTCGGTCTCCGCCGGCACCGTCGAACGCAAGCCGCACCAGCCGCACTACCAGAGCCGCGACTACAACCGGCTCAACGGCGGCATCGCCCGCTGGTTCGAGCCGGTGACCGACGCAATCGCCAGCCACCCGGCGACCACCAGCATCATCCGCGTCTGCAACACCCTGTTCACCGGCCTGACCCCCGCCGAGCGCCGGCCACGGTCCTGGCATGCCGAGTTGCACCAGTTCCGCATCGCCGCCAGCGCCGACGCCGAGGGCCGGCCGACGCCGGAGGGCATGCACCGGGACGGCGTGGACTGGGTGCTGGTGCTGCTCGTGCGCCGCGAAAACGTCGACAGCGGCGTCACCCGCATCGCCGACGCGATGGGCGCGGTGCTCGGCGACTTCACGCTGGCCGCACCGATGGATGCCGCCCTGGTGGACGACCGCCGGGTGCAGCATGGCGTCACCGCCATCCATCCGCTCGACCCTTCGCGGCCGGCGTGGCGCGACGTGCTGGTGCTGACGTTCCGCTACGAGTGAAAGGGACTGCGATGGCGCGGCTGTCCGTCAACCTCAACAAGATCGCGCTGCTGCGCAACGCCCGCCACACCGGCGTGCCGCGGTTGGCGCGGTTCGTCGAACTGGTGCACGCGGCCGGCGCGCGCGGCATCACCGTGCATCCGCGCCCGGACGAGCGGCACATCCGCCGCAGCGACGTCGCCGACCTGGCCGCGCAGATCGCGCTGTGGCGGCCGCAGTTCGAATACAACATCGAGGGCTATCCCGACGGCCGCTTCCTCGACCTCGTCGAGACCGTCAGCCCGGAACAGGTGACGCTGGTTCCGGACCCGCCGGGGGTGCTGACCTCCGACGAGGGATGGAAGCTGGACGGCGCGCAGTCCGCCCTGGTGTCCTCGGCGGTCGCCCGCCTGCACCGGCTCGGCAGCCGGGTGATCCTGTTCGTCGATCCCGACCCCACGGTGGTGGCGCAGGTGCCGGCAACCGGTGCCGACGGGATCGAGATCTACACGGGGAGCTACGCGCACGCTTACGTCCGTGGCGAGGCGGCGCCTCTGCTCGCGGCCTGCGCCGAGACGGCGCGACGGGCGGCGGAGGCGGGCTTGGTGGTGAATATCGGCCACGACCTGAACCTGCAGAACCTGCCGCCGCTGCTGGCCGCCGTTCCCACCGTCGCCGAGGCGTCGATCGGTCACGAGCTGACCGCCGACGCCCTGCTCATGGGCTGGGCCGCCGCGGTCGCCGCGTATCGGGACGTGCTGGCGGGCGGCGCGCCGTAGTCGCGGCGCCTCAGCCCCGCACCACCAGCGTCGCGACCCAGCTCTGCACCACCGTGCCGTCCGGCAGGCAGGTGCGGCTCGCCGCGCGCACGCGCCCCTGGCCGGGGCGGGAATTTGAAGGGATCACTTCGAGCACTTCGCTCTCCACGTGCAGCACGTCGCCGGGGCGCACCGGTTGCAGCCAGCGCAGTTCGTCCACGCCGGCGCCGATGATGCCGCCTTCGATCGGCATTCCGCCTTCCACCAGCAGCCGCATGGTGATCGCGGTGGTGTGCCAGCCGCTCGCAGCCAATCCCTTGAACGGCCCCGCGTCGGCCGCCGCGTCGTCCAGGTGGAACGGCTGCGGATCGTAGTCGTGGGCGAACGCCTTGATCTCGTCCGCCGTCACCGCGCGTTCGGACGAGCGAAACACCTGTCCCACCGCAAAGTCGGTAAACCGCAGCTTTGTCGTCATCGCCAAGCCCCCCTCCCGCAACGCAGCAGAGATCGGCGCCGCCAGGGGATCGACAAGCCGCACCGCCCCCGGAAGGATGCCGGCATGTCGACCCGTCCCGCCGCCCTGTTCGTGCATGACCGGAAGATCGTCTGGGCGGACGCCGACCCGGCCGGCATCGCCTATACCGGCCGCTTCCCGAATTTCGCGCTGGAAGCGATCGAGGCGTGGTGCGCCGAACGCCTCGGCGTCGATTGGTATGGCATGCACAAGACCCTCGGCTGCGGCACGCCGTTCGTGCATCAGAGCATGGATTTCCGGGCCTCGCTGCGGCCCGGCGACGCGCTCGCCACCACCGTCGCACTGCGCCGCACCGGCCGTTCGTCGCTGGAATTCGCCGTCGCGGGCCGGCTGGCGGACGGCACCGTCTCGTTCGAGGGCAAGTTCATCTGCGCCTTCGTCGACGACGCGACGCATAAATCGCACCCGATCCCGGACCATCTCCGCGACGCCGTCGCCCACGAACTGGCGCTGGCGGCCAGCTAACCCTCCGCCAGCACCGCCAGCGCCGCCGCCACGCCGCCGGCCCGGTGCGGCACACCGGCCAGCCGCAGCCCCATCTCCACGCCGCCCAGCGTGCCGGCCAGTTGCAGGTCGGAAAAATCGCCGAGATGGCCGATGCGGAACACCTTGTCCTTCAAGATCCCAAGGCCGTTGCCGAGACTCATGTTGAAGCGCCGGAGGATCAGCGCCCGCAGCGCGTCGGCACTGTGGCCGTCGGGCACGCGCACGGCGGTCAGCGAGCCCGAATAGTCGCGCGGCTCGGCGCACTGCACTTCCAGCCCCCACGCCTGCACCGCCGCCCGCGTCGCCGCGCCATGCCGCGCGTGGCGGGAAAACACGTTCTCCGGCCCCTCCTCCTGCAGCATCGCCAGCGCCTCGCGCAGGCCGCGCAGCAGGTTGGTTGCCGGGGTGAACGGGAACCAGCCGCCTTCGTTGGCGGCGATCATCGGCGTCCAGTCCCAGTAGCTGCGCGGCAGCTTCGCCCGCTCGCTCGCCGCCAGCGCTTTGGCGCTGATCGCATTGAACGACAGACCCGGCGGCAGCATCAGCCCCTTCTGCGAGCCGGCGATGGTGACGTCGACACCCCATTCGTCGTGCCGGTAGTCGATGCTGCCGAGCGACGAAATCGTGTCGACCAGTAGCAGCGCAGGGTGCTTTTCCGCGTCGATCGCCGCGCGAATCGCGGCAACGGGGCTCGTGCAACCGGTCGACGTTTCGTTGTGCACCACACAGACGGCGCGGATGCGGTGAGACTTGTCAGCCCGCAAGGCCGCGGCGATTGTGTCTGGATCGGCGCCACGCCGCCAATCATTGTCCAGTATGATCGTATCGAGGCCAAGGCGGCTGGCCATTTCCTGCCACAGCGTTCCGAACCAACCGGTTCGATACATCAACACCGTCTCGCCGGGGGAACACGTGTTCGCCAGCGCCGCCTCCCACGCGCCGGTGCCGGAGGCGGGGTAGATCACCACCGGCCCGGTCGTGCCGAAGACCGGTTTCAGGCCGTCCAGCACCTCATGCGCGAGCGCCGGAAAATCCGGGCCGCGATGGTCGGTGGTCGGCAGGGCGATCGCGTGCAGCACACGGTCCGGCACGTTGGTGGGGCCCGGGATCTGCAGGAAGTGGCGGCCGGGCTGGCGGGTGTTTTCCGATGACATGACGCGTTCCGATCTCACAATTCAGGCAGCGGCGGCGCTTCCCAGCGCTGCTCGAAGCCGACGGCGAATTCCAGCAATCCGGCGTCGGCGCCAAACCCGGCCACCACCTGCACGCCGATCGGCAGGCCGTCGCGCGAGATCGACACCGGCAGGCTGATCGCCGGCAACCCCGCGATGTTGACCCATCCGGTGAACACCGCATGGTCGCGTGGCCCGGCCGGGCGGCCGGCGATTTCGGTCGGGTACGGCTGCTCCGCCGGCCAGGGCAGCGCCGCCGCGGTCGGCGTCAGCACCAGATCGGTGTCGGCAAACACCTCGGCGCAGCGCCGGCGGAATGCCGCCACCCGCTCCAGCGCGTCGATGTAGTCGGCCCCGGTCAGTTTCGCGCCGTCCGCCGCCATCTGTCGCGCCGATGGCCCGGCACCGCGCCCGAGCCGCCCGCCGTCGCGCTCCAGCAGCCACGCGACGCCCGCCCGCGAGATCACGTGCCAGATGCGCCCAAGCTCATCGAGATCGAAGAACATTTCCGCCCGTTGCACGATATGTCCGGCATCGGAAAGGAAGCGGGCCACGTCCTCCGTTGCCCTAGCCACCTCCGGATCGACCGGCAATCCAGAAAACTGCGGGATGAACATGATGCGCCGCCGCGGCCCCTCGAACGGCGAGGCCAGCGCATACAGCGAGCGGCGGTCGCGCGGGTCCGGGCCGGGCAGCATGTCCATCAGCAGCGTGTCGGCGACCGTGCGGGTCAGCGTGCCGATGGTCTCGAAGTCGGTCAGGATCGCCGGAAACCCGTCGATGCGCGCGATCCGCCCAGTCGAGGGTTTGAAGCCGACCAATCCGGTGTGGCAGGCCGGCCGGCGGATCGAGCCGCCGCCATCGGTGCCGATCGCCGCCGGCACCAGCGCTGCGGCGACGCCCGCCGCCGCGCCGCCGGAGGACCCGCCCGGCGTCAGCGCGGTGTCCCACGGGTTGCGGGTGACGCCGAACATCTCGTTGGCGGTGTAGCCCTCCAGCGTCAGCTCCGGCACGTTGGTTTTTCCGACAATGATCGCGCCGGCAGCCCGCAGCCTCGCGACCGGCAACTCGTCCACCGATGGCACGAAGTCCTTGAATGCGCGGCTGCCCCAGGTCGCGGGCAGGCCGGCGACCAGAATATTGTCCTTCACCGAGACCGGGATGCCTTCCATCGTCGAGCGCGGCGCGCCCGCGGCGAAGCGCGCATCGCTCTCCCGCGCCGCCGCCCGCGCGCCTTCCGCGTCGACATAGCAAAAGCTGTTCAACGTCGGGTCGATGCGGGCGATGCGGTCGAGGCACGCCTCCACGATTGCCGCCGCGGCGAAGCGCCGCTCGCGCAGCCCTTGTGCGAGGCCGCCGATGCCGCGCAGCAACAGGTCGTCCATGCCGTCCCTTCCCCTCAGTCCAGTTGCTGGCCGATCGCCGCCGGCAGCCGCGTGGCGCGGCCCAGGCTGGCCAGCACCACCAGTGCGATGACGTATGGCGCCATCTGCAGCACGTAGGAACTGGCTGGCAGGCCGAAAGTCTGCAATCGCAGCCCGAACGCGTCGGCGGCGCCGAACACCAGGCATGCGGCGGCGGCGCCCGCCGGCGTCCAGCGGCCGACGATCAGCGACGCCAGTGCCAGATAGCCGCGCCCGCCGGTCATGTTGTCGGTGAACGTGCCCACTTGCTGCAGGGACAGCACCGCGCCGCCAAGCCCCGCGACCGCGCCGCAGGCGACGACGGAGAGCATGCGCACCAGCTTCGGATTGGCGCCTGAGGCAAACACGGCTTCCGGGTTTTCCCCGGTCGCGCGCAGCGTCAGCCCCATCTGGGTCCGGGAGAGAAAAAGCGTCATCGCGACGCAGGCAATGGCCGCCAGATAGGTCAGCGGCGGATGGTCGAACAGCAGCGGCCCAAGCACCGGGATGTCGGAGAGCAGCGGGACCGGCCACGCCGCCAGCGGCGCGAGATGGATCGAGGGCGGCCGCCCGCCCTGCCCCGCCGCCCGCAGCAGGTAGCTGGTGAGGCCGGCGACAAAGATGTTGGCGGCAAGCCCCGTCACCATGTTGTCGGCGCGGTAGCGTACGGTGACGACGGCGACCATGACGCCGACCAGCGCGCCGCCCGCGATCGCCGCCAGGATGCCGGCGCCGGCGCTGTCGGCCGCCCAGGCGGCGACCGTCGCGGCAAAGGCGCCCGCCAGCATCATGCCCTCCAGCCCGACCGCGAACACGCCCGCGCGCTCCGACAGGATGCCGCCCAGTGCGGCCAGCAGCAGCGGCGTCGCGATGCGGATGGAGGCGGCGAGAAAATCCATCACGCCGCCCTCCGCCGCACCGTCGCGGCGAGCACAAACAGCATCGTCAACCCCTCGATCACCGCGACCAGCGAGGACGGCACGCCGACCTGCCGCTGCATGGAGAGTGCGCCGGCCTCCAGCAGGCCCACGAACAACGCGGCCGGAATGACGGCAAACGGCTCCAGCGCGCCGAGCAGCGCCACCGTCACCGCCTTGAAGCCGAAGCCGAGCGAGAACCCCTCGATCAGCCGCCGGTGCACACCAAGCACCTCGATGCCGCCCGCGAGCCCGGCCAGCGCCCCGGCCAGCAGCATGACCTTCCAGGTCAGCCCCGCCACGGAGAATCCGGCATAGGCGGCTGCCGGCCGCGACGCGCCGGCGACGCGCAGCGAAAACCCGAACCGGGTGCGCCAGAGCAGGAACGACAGCGCCGCCGCGAGCACGATGGCAATCAGGAAGCCCGGATGCGCGTCCAGCCCCGGGATCGCGCGCGGCAGCCAGACGGCGGCCGGCATGCGCGGCGATTGCAGGAACCCGGCGCCGAACTCGCCGAGCGGCCCCGCCAATGCCTGCTGCACGAGCAACGCGGCCACAAAGTTGAGCAGCAGCGTCACCAACACCTCATGCACCTGCCGGCCCAGATGGATCGCCGCCGCCAGCGCAGCCCAGGCGGCCCCCGCCAGCGCCCCGCCGGCCAGCGCCAGCACGATCGCCGGCAGCGACGCGTCGATCGGCAGCGCCAGCGCCACCGCCGCCGTACCCATGCCGCCGACCGCGATCTGCCCCTCGGCGCCGATATTGATGACGCCCGCGCGAAAACACAGCGCCACGCCGCTGCCGGCGAGCAGGTACGGTGTGGTCTTGTTGAGCGCGACGCCGAGTTGGTGCGCCGATCCCACCGCCCCCTCGGCCATCGCGGCGAAGGCGGTCAGCGGGTTGTGGCCGGACAGCGCGATCAGGATGGCGGCGCAAAGCATCGACAGCACGACGGCGAGGGCGATGCGGGGAAAGAGGTCTTTCTTTGAAAACGTGAACCGCGCGGCCCACCCCTCACCCCGGCCCTCTCCCGCAAGGGGAGAGGGAGAAGGAGAAGCCCCCTCCCCTTGCGGGAGGGGGTTGGGGGAGGGGGAAGCCGCAGACGAGGACTGTTCGCTCACGCCTGCCCCGCCATCCACAGCCCGATCCGCCCCAGATCCGCCCCCGCCCGCGGCACCAGCCCGGCGATGCGGCCATCGGAGAGCACCGCAACCCGGTCGCTGATCGCCAGCACTTCCTCCAGTTCGGAGGAAATGTACAGCACCGCCGCACCCTGGTTGCGCAACTCCACGATGCGATCGAGCACGAACCGCGTCGCGCCGGGATCGAGCCCCCAGGCCGCCTGATGCGCGACCACGACGGAGGGCGCCCGGTCCAGTTCCCGCGCCACCACGATTTTCTGCGCGTTGCCGCCGGACAGGCGGGCGACGATCGTTCGTGGCCCGGGCGCACGAACGTCGTACGCCGCCATCAGCGTCTTCGCGTGCGCCTCCCGCGCGGCGGGATGCAGCAGAAACCCGCGGCCGTCGCGGAGAGCAAAATTCTCCGAGATCGTCATCGACCGCACCAGCGACGTGCGCGCCCGATCCGCCGGCAGGTAGGCCAAGCCCGCCCTTATCCGTGCGGCGACCGAGGCGCGGCCGATGTCCTGGCCGTTCAGCACGATCGAGCCCTCGGCCCGTCGCAGCCCGGCCAGCGTGTCGGCGAGTTCGAGTTGGCCGTTGCCGTCCACGCCGGCAACGCCAAGGATTTCCCCCGCGCACAGGTCGAGCGCGTCGATGTCCAGCCCCGGCCCGCGCAGCCCGCGCACCAGCAGCCGCGGCGCGCCGGGCGGTTGCGCGTTGGGCGTGTGCGCCGTCGTGGTGTCGCGCCCGACCATCATCTCCGCCAGCGCCGCCCGGCTCACCCCGGCCACCGGCGCCCGCCCGGCGACGCGGCCGGCACGCAGCACCACCACCTCGTCGCACACGTCCAGCACCTCCGGCAGCTTGTGCGTGATGAACACGATGCCGCGGCCCTCCGCGCGCAACCGCCGCAGGATGGTCAGCAGCCCGGCGACTTCCGCCGGCGCGAGATTCGACGTCGGCTCGTCGAGGATCAGCAGATCGGCGCCGCGCAGGATCGCCTTCAGGATCTCGATGCGCTGCCGCCGCCCCAGCGGCAGGTCGGCCACGCGCGCGTCGGGGTCGAGGTCGAGGCCGAAGCGGGCGCTCGCCTCGCGCACCTGCCCCGCCGCCTTGGCCCGCCGCAACAGCCGCCCGGCCTCGGGCCAGCCGAGCATGACGTTCTCAACGACCGTCATCGCCTCGATCAACATGAAATGTTGGTGGATCATCGCCAGCCCGGCTGCCATCGCCTCCGCCGGGCGATGGCCGGACAGCTCTTTTCCCTTGAACACGATGGTTCCCGCGTCCGGCTTCAGCATGCCGAACAGCAGCTTCATCAGCGTCGATTTGCCCGATCCGTTCTCGCCCAGCAGGCCGACGATGCGGCCGGCCGGCACGTCGAGATCGATGCCGTCATTGGCCCGCACGCTGCCGAAGCAGCGCACGATGCCACGCATTTCCAAGAGCGAGCTCATTTTACCCGGAGCGGCGGCTCCCCCTCCCCCTGACCCCCTCCCACAAGGGGGAGGGGGGAACGCGGACTGCTCCCTCTCCCCTTGCGGGAGAGGGCCGGGGTGAGGGGGTCACGCGCGTCGAAGCCGAGAGCCTACGACCCGCCCCGCGCATCCTCCCGCGTCGGCTCGATCTTCAGCTTGCCGGCGGCGAACTGCGTGGCCAGGTCATGCAGTTCCGCCACCACGGCCGCCGGCACGACCGGGTTGAATTCCTTGCCCTCGGCATACGCCAGTTTGCCGCCGGTCACCGGCGCGGTGTCGTAGCCATACAGCACGAACGAGCCGAACAGTTTGCCGGACTTTACCTGATCGGCGGTCGAGCCGAACATGCCCGGCCAGTCCTCCAGGATGTTGGTCAGCACCGCGTCAGGCGCCATCGCCGTCTGGTCGAAGCCGCGGCCGGTGACATAGACGTGCTTTTCCTTCGCCGCCTGCACGATGCCGGCCTCGGCCGCGTTCAGCTTGCCGGTCAGCACGTCGGCGCCGCCGGCGATCAGCGCGAGCCCGGCCTCCTTGGCCGCCGCCGCGTCCTCCATGTCCTTGACGTAGATGATGGTGACCTTCGCGCCCGCCTTGGTCGCGCAGATGCGGAAGCCGCCGGCCTGCGCGGTGATATTCGGCACGCCCTCCAGCCCGTAGACGCCGGCGACCTGATGCGTCTTGCTCATGCGCGCGGCAAGCGTGCCGATCTGGCAGCCGAACTGCGCGTTGTTCCAGTCGATCGACATCACGTTGGGCTTCTGGCCCTCGTTGCCGCTGACCGCGATGAACTGCACTTTCGGGAAGTCGGGCGCCACCTGCTCCATCGCCGAGACGAAGCGGCCGGAATGACCCATGACGATCTGATAGCCCTTGGAGGCGTAGTCGCGCAGCGCCTCGGCCTCGTCGGCATCGGACACGTTCTCGGAATACGCGGTCTCGAACCCGTGCGGCTTCAGGCTTAGCAGGATCGAGTAGCCAAGCGCGTTCCAGCTCTGGTCGTTGATCGAGCCCGGCAGCAGGATCGCCGCCTTTTCCTGCGCGTGGGCCGGCGCGGCGAGCAGTGCTGGCGCCAGCGTCAGCGCCGCGGTGGCACAGGCGGCGCGACAGACTGCGCCCAGCGAAATGGTGGTCAAAGCGTCCCCCTTATTTCCGGTTGGTCGCCCCGGCAGGGCCGAGGTGACGCCGAAGCATACAAGTTTCGTGCCGGGAAAAAAGCTACGTCCGAACGATCGCCGCGATCGGCGCCTCGCCCGGCGCGCACTGGTGCTCGGTGCCGCCGGAGACGAAGATCGCCGCGTCGCCGGTGATCGAGGCGATCACCGCGCCGAGCGCCGCGCGCGCATGCCGCTCGTAGCCGATGTCGGCGTCCGACAGCATCGTGGTGCGCCGGCCGCGCACGAGGCCGGTCGGCGGCGCCTCGGCCTTGGCGAAGATCGCGACGACCTGCGCCGGATCGGCGTTGGCCCCGAACGCCGCGCGCACGCCGGCCGCGTCGATGACGTCGCGCAGCACCGCATGGCCGATCCGCAGGTCGCCGCCGGCGGTCGGCGAATTGCCGAACAGCAGCACCTCGCAGTTGCGCAGTTCGCCGCCGGCCGAGGTGTGGGCGACCGAGGAGAACAGGTCGAGGCGCTTGGTTATGTTGCCATTGTCGACATCGCTCTCCGCCACCTCGCCGAGCCCGACCGCGACGCCGAGCCCGGTGGCGCCGCGCGCGAACGGTTTCGAGCCGTTCGGGTCGCGCGTGACCAGCGTGGCGCCGCGCCGGTCGGCGTCCGCCACCAAAGCGGGCGTCAGCAGCGGGCCTTTCACCTGCACGTAATGCACGTCGGCTGCCGAGGCGATGCCCGCCTCCGCCTGCGCGCGCCGCACCGCGGCCGCAACTTCAAGCACTTGTGTCACGGTCCCGACTTCCTCGGGCGCAAAGTCGCGGGTGATGCCGATGCCCAGCGCCAGCCGCGGCGCACCCGGCGCCACCGCGTTCGGGCCGCGGGTGAAAATCGTCGCGTGCGGGCTCAGCACGCCCTCCGTGCCGCCAGACCAGACGAAGGCGATGCGCTTCTGCACCTCCTCCGGCGACAAGCCGAGTCGCTTGCCCAGCAGCAGCGAGAACGAGAGCGTCGCAAAGCCGCGGGTAAAATCGTTGGCGCCGCCGTTGCCTTCGGTCTTGCCGATCACTGCGACAACAGCCGCCGGATCGACCGATCCGGAGTCGATAAGGCCAGATAATCCCGAGACATCGCCCGGGTTGTTCATCGCGATCTTGTGGACACCAACGCTCATGCCGTCGCCTCCCTGCGCCCCGCCGTGGGCGGGGTCGGCTCAGGGTAGCAGGGCGCGCAGCGCTTCCAACTCCCGCAGCGTGTGCGTCAGCACGGCGCGGAGACGTTCTGCCTCCAGTTCCGTGCGGGTCCGGGCCGCCTTGTCGGCGCCCGCAGGCGCGGCGGTGCAGACGAGGCCGGGGATCGGCAGTTCGAGGTTGGCCTGCGCCGCCTCGGCCTCGGCTTCCTCGCGCTCGTCGGGGGTCGCCGGCGGAATGTCGTCGGAAAGCTTGCCGCCGCCTTCGCGCAGCAGGCGTTGCACACCCTTGATCGTATAGCCCTGGATGTACAGCAGATCCGAAATCCGGCGCAGCAACGAGATATCGTCGGGCCGGTAGTAGCGCCGCCCGCCGCCGCGCTTGAGCGGCTTCACCTGGGGAAACTTGGTCTCCCAGAATCGCAGCACATGCTGCGGGATGTGAAGTTCGTCGGCGACTTCGCTGATGGTACGGAACGCGTTCGGCGCCTTTTTCGGCCGGACGCGGCCGCCATCGCCGTCGTCGGAAGGTCCGGGCTCGGCCCGATCAGCGCCGGCTTGGCCAACGCCGTCCAGGCCGGCTTGCATCATTCGTCATCCCCGTCATCGGCGGCGGGTGTCGCGTGGTTGACGTGCGCTTTCAACACGTGGCTCGGCCGGAACACCAGCACGCGGCGCGGTAGGATCGGCACTTCCACGCCGGTCTTCGGGTTGCGGCCGATGCGCCGCCCCTTCTGCCGCACGGAAAATGTCCCGAAGCCGCTGATCTTGACGGATTCCCCGGTCTCCAGCGCGGTGGACATGCGCTGCAGCACCGTCTCCAGCAGATCCGCCGACTCGTTCCTCGACAGGCCGACCTGCGTGTAGATCGTCTCCGTCAGGTGCGCGCGTGTGACCGTGTTCATGACTTAACGGTAAGCAGTGCCGAGTCGGCCGTCAAGAAAACAGTAAAAGCAACCTGTTGGGTGGCCGGCTGCCGGCCGGGTGGCAGGTTGTGTGGAATGTCCGCAACGCGCACGCCATTTTCCGCGCCGGCGGAACCCTGGAAGGCGCCGCGATGCTGCGGCGCTGGCCAGGACCAAGGCTTTCGCGAGGGTGACGTCTATCTCGTTGAGATGGCGAGATTCCAGGCCTCACAGCCGGATCAGGGCAGACCCCCAGGTCA
>Ga0302314_10010070_pt1 | contig 16603 bp, 10 predicted proteins | sample III_Palsa_N2_3_FD_200533 | JGI IMG/M metagenome (GOLD analysis project Ga0302314, IMG submission 200533) | Peat permafrost microbial communities from Stordalen Mire near Abisko, Sweden - III_Palsa_N2_3 | ecosystem: Environmental > Terrestrial > Soil > Palsa > Peat permafrost | place: Sweden... | reverse complement strand
GCTGTGGATGCGGCTGCACAGCACGTCGCGATAATGGCGCTCGAGCGGGTTGTTGCGGCTGAGGCCGGGGTTGCCCGTCAGCTCGAGCCCGATCTCGACCGCGCGGATCGCGTTGGAGGTGGCGACGAACTTGATGCTGTTGGCCTCGACCGCGCTCGGCGGATCGCCGGCATCGGCGCGCGCCGCCGCGGTCTCGATGAGCGTGCGATTGACCTGGAGCAGCGCGTCGATCTCGCCGAATTTTTCCTGCACGCGTGGCAGCGTGGCGAGCGACGCGCCGAGGTTGGTCGGCACGCGTCCCTTCAGATAGTCGCGCAGCCAGTCGCGCGCGGACCAGGCGACGCCGTCGTAGATCGTCGAGATGGCGAGCGCGTTCCAGAAGCCCAGCGCGGTGTCGCCGGGCTTGGGCGCCCAGTCCGCGGGCTTGCGGATATCGACGGCGTGGTCGGCCGGCGTCGGCGTCGCGTCGAACACCACCTCGTGGCTGACCGTCGCGCGCATGCCGAGATGATCCCAGGCCGGCACGATGGTGACGCCGGGGCTGTCCGCCGCGACGAGGAACGTGCCGACGCGGGGCTCGGGTTCGTCGGTCCTGGCCCACACCGCGAACCAGCTGAGCCCGGTCGAGCCGGTCGAATAGATCTTGCTGCCGCTGATCGCCCAGCCGCTCGCAGTCCGCCGCGCGACCGTCTTGGGCAGGCCGCCGCGCACCGGCGTGCCGAGTTCGGGCTCGACCCTGAGCCCGCCGATCAGCCCCCCGCCCGCGACCGCCTGCCGCGCGAGCGTCTCGTAGATATGCGTCGGCCAGCTTTGCGCACGGGTCGGCTGCGCATGATAGCCATAGGTCATGAACAGGATGAGCGCCGTCGAGGGCTCGCCGCGCGCGACCGCGCCGAGAACGCGCAGGGACTCCGCCCATCCCGCCCCGCCCCCACCAAGATGTGGCGAGACGGTGAGGCCGACCAGACCTTCCTCGGCGAGGATATCGAAATTGGCGGCGGGAAATTCCGCGCTGCGATCGAAGCTTCCGGCGGTCGCGGCGAAACGGGCGGTTATGCTGTCCAGAACCGACTGGGGCACGGGCCCCGTCGCCGGAACCGTGGGAGCGATGGCAAGCGTGGCGGACATGGCGGCTACACCTTTTCGCGGATGATGGCGTTGAAGCGGTCGTCCCACAGCGGCCGGACATCGACCGCATGCGGGATCAGTTTCTGCGCGGAGAAGACGTCGGCGACCTGCTGCTGCGAGCGGATCGCGGCCTCGTCGACGGGCCGCAGCGTGTAGACGTCGCTGGCCCGGCGGAACTGGTCCTCCACATAGGCGAGCGGCACGCCGATATCCCGGGCGACGATCGCCGCCCAGGCGTCTCGGTTCGCCGCCGCCCACGCGAAGGCGCGTTTCACGAGCCGCAGATAGTCGCCGATCAGCTCGACCTTCGCCGGGTCGTTCAGCGCATCGACATGCGCGGCGACGAGATAATTGCCCGACAGGAAGCCGAACGCGGTTTTCAGGATGCGCGCGCCTTCGGTGGCGACGGCGCGCTGGATCGGAAAACCATAGATCGCCCAGGCGTCGAGCGAGCCGCTGGAGAAGGCCGCCGCACCGTCCGACACGCCGATCGAGACGGGGATAATGTCGCCCCAGCCGAGGCCGACCGATTTGAGCATCTGGATGAGGAAATAGTGCGCGGTGGTCGCGTTGACATAGCCGACGCGCTTTCCCTTCAGATCCGCGAGCGTCTCGATCCGCGATCCCCTGGGGACGAGGATGACCTGATTGTTGACGTCGCCGTGCGTGACGGCGATCTGCCGAAAACTCTGGATCGTCGAGGCGGCAGCGAAGACCGGCGGGATTTCGCTCAAGCCGCCATAATCGAGCGATCCGCTGTTGAGCGCCTCGACGACGAGATGCCCGGACTGGAAATGGCTGTAGTCCACCCGGAAGCCCTTGGGCGCCAAGCCGGCAGACCGGATCATCAGGCCGATATCGGCGTCGCCCTTGCCAGTAGTCGAGGCCCGCAGAACGCGCTCTTCGCCCGCGCGACCGTGACAGGCCGCCAGCAGCAGCCCGCTACCGAGCGCACCGCCGCCGAGCAGCACGCCGCGTCGGCTCCACGAACCCGCCTCGCCCGCTCCGACAAAGACAGAGCCACTCCGGGGTTTACGCAAGTCGATCGGGACACAGCTCATCTATCGATATCCAAAATCACGGCGACCAAGTCTATTCATCGACGCCACGCAATATGGCCGCAAAGGTGATTTACTATGGCCGCTAGAAGCACGGCTTGAATATCAAGCAATGCTCATCGATGCTTGGTTCGGTGAAATAGATCATGGCGCCGTGGCGCAGACGGATTGACGGCTCCCTATGTATGACGCCGCCTCATATGCGATATTAGGCGAATCCGTTTCCGATCGACGTACGCATGGCCGGGCGCCAAGCCGCGACATGCCCCGCCGAGCCGTCACCCCATATGTCAATGTTGCGCGCAGTCTTTGGAGCAGCCGGAAGGACGCTAAATATCCGCCTTCGCTCGCGCGAAACGGCCATGATCCGTCAACAATATACGGATAGACATATTTACTATCCTCATATGTTTTGACGATCAAATATTACCACCGTCGGTATCTCATACCGCGATCTTCGCCTAAACTATTTCTTCATTGCGAGGTCCGGCGCAAAATTGTTCCCAGACCCTAGAAATAGGGGGAATTGGTCACCGTGAGCATTAAACTATCTGGGCAGGCACTGCGCGCTATTCTCTTCGCCACCACCATCCTTGGGGCCGGCACGGCCCTGGCGGAGACGCCTGCGGCCCCGGGATCAACGACCATCGCACCCGACGCCGCGGCAGACGCCACCGGCTCCGCCGACCCTGCGAACCGGATCAGCGATATCGTGGTGACGGCGACGCGCAAGGAGACGAAGCTCCAGTCCACCCCTGTTGCGGTCAGCGTGATCGGCGAGGAGTTCCGGCGGACACAGAATGTCGTCACCACGCGCGATCTCGCAGGCCAGATTCCGGGCCTGTATACGGCGCCGTCCGGCATAACCCCGCTGACGAACACCTTCTTCATTCGCGGCATCGGCAATAGCGATCCGATCTTCGATCCGACCATCGGGGTCTATATCGACGACGTCTATCTCGCGCGCGCGATCAACGGCATGTCGGACCTGACCGACGTCGAGCGCGTCGAGGTGCTGCGCGGTCCGCAGGGCACGCTGTTCGGTGCGAACTCGGCCGGTGGCGCGATCCGCTACGTCACCCGCACGCCGACCGACAAATTCGAAGCCAATGGCGATGTCGGCTATGGTAGTTACAATACGGTCAACACGCACGGCTATGTCGCCGGCGGCCTGTTGCCGGGCTTGCTCGACGCCAGCGTGGCGATCGCCCACGACCAGCACGACGGCTATAGCTGGAACCCGTCGCAGAAGGACCGTGTGAACGACCAGAATAGCACCGGCGGCCGGATCAAGCTCGTCTTGACGCCATCGTCGACACTGAAGGCCACGCTGACCGCCGATGGCACCGTCGACCATTCGCAGGCGGCGCAATATACCGCGACGACCTATAACGCGACGAACCCCGCGCTTTCGGGGCTCGGCGCGATCACGGGCGGGACGCTATACAATCCCACCTCCTTCTCCAGCTATCAGTCCAACGTCAGCTATGCGGGGCGCTATGGGATAAACCGTTCGCATTCCGGCGGCATCACCGGCCGGATCGATTATGATCTCGACGCGCATCTGTCGCTGCACTCGATCACCGCGCTGCGCGGCTTCAACCAGGCCCCGGTTAACTACAATAATGATGGCCAGAACCGCCTGCCCTACAGCGCCGCCCAGCCGCGAGCGGTCGATCTTTCGGATAATTATATCACCTATCGTCAACATCAGTTCACGCAGGAGGCGCAGCTACAGGGGAGTTGGGACCGGTTCGATTTCACCGGCGGCCTCTATTATCTGTTCGAGAATTTCTCGAGCAACCGCATCGGCTACGTCACCGGCCTCCCTGCATCGAACGCCGCTCTGCCTGCCGCGCCGTTCGATCAGATCGCGGATACGAAGAGCCGGAACTATTCCGCCTATCTGCAGGGCAATTATCATCTCACCGACCGGCTGACCTTCACCGCGGGCGGTCGTTATATCATCGAACATCGCGCCTTCTCCTTCGCGGGCGTGAACGACGATCTCGACGGCAATCCGATCGACCCGACGCTCCACCCGCAGGTGCTCACCGGCGGCGCCATCCCGAGCCTCGGCGTGAACGTCGCCGCAACGCAGGTGAATTTCAACAATTCCGCCGTGCTCAACGCCAAGACGTGGCGAAACTTCACGCCGAAGGCGGGGCTTTCCTACCAGATCACACCGACGGTGTTCTTCTTCTTCGATTACGCCAAAGGCTTCGACGCGGGTGGTTTCAACAACCGTGCCCTCAATCTGGCTACCGCGCTGCCCTATGATCCGGAAACCGTGAACACCTACGAGGCCGGTTTCAAGACGGATTGGTTCGACCATCGCCTGCGGATCAATGCGACGGGCTTCTACAATGATTACAGCAACCTGCAGACCGCCGTATCGGCGTTCAGCCCGATCTCGGGCACCTATGTCAGTACGCGCGGCAACGCCCCCTCGGCGCACACCGACGGCTTCGAACTCGAGACCTCCGCACAGCCGACACGCAATCTGTCCCTCGCCTTCAACGTCACATATCTGCAGACGCGATATGACGATTATTCGGCGCCGGCACTCGGCACCGTCCCGGCGTACAGCTACACCGGCAATCACTTTCCCGGACAACCCAAGCTTCAATATTTCGCATCGGCGACGTGGGAAATACCGGTAAGCGGCTACGGCACGCTAAAGGTGGGCGCCAGCGGCAATTACGAGACGTCCTATTATTCCGATGCGCTCAACAACGCCCAATATCGAATACCGGCGCACGGCTTCGCCAATGCCTTCCTCGATTTCGAGACGAACGACCACCACTGGAATTTCACGTTGACCGCGCGCAATATCGCCAATGCCTTCTATTTCACGACGCTGACCCCGGTCGGCTCGGGTATAAAATCCGGTGCATATGCCGGCACCCTGTTGTTGGAAGGCGCGCAGAATCCACCGCGCACGGTATTTTTCAAGGTGAGCTACCGATATTGAGGCGTTCCGACCAACATCGGTCGGACCGCAACATATATGCGGCGCTCATCGATCATATCAGACAATCCCGTTCGTACGACGGTCCCGCTCGCCGTAGATGTCGTACATTCGACGAACAGGAGCGCCACCATGGCCAAGGCACGCACGATCAAGCTCGGTTTCATCCTGCACGGCGTCGGCCGTACTTGGAACGACTGGCGACATCCCGATCGCGATGTGGGCGCCAGCACCAGCTTCGCGCATTACAAGCGACAGGCGCAGCTCGCCGAGCGCGGCAAGTTCGACTTCCTGTTCGTCGCCGACAGCCTGTCGATCACCGAGAAGTCGAGCCCGCATTATCTCAACCGCTTCGAGCCGCTGACCATATTGTCCGCGCTCGCCGCCACGACGTCGCATATCGGCCTCGTCGCGACGCTGACGGTGAGCTATTCGGAGCCGTTCAACGTCGCGCGTCAATTCTCCTCGCTCGATCACATCAGCGACGGACGCGCGGGCTGGAACATCGTCACCTCCTGGTTGGGCGACACCGCCGCCAATTTCAGCAAAACCGAGCATCCCGCACACGACGTCCGCTACGGGATCGCCGCCGAATATCTCGATGTCGTGCAGGGGCTGTGGGATAGCTGGGAGGACGATGCGCATGTCGCCGACAAGGCGACCGGGCAGTTCGTCGATCCCGACAAGCTCCACCGCCTCGATCACAAGGGCGAGCATTTCCAGGTGCGCGGGCCGCTCAACATCAAGCGTTCGCGCCAGGGCCAGCCGGTGATCTTCCAGGCGGGGCAGTCGGACGACGGGCGGGCCTTCGCCGCCAAGCGCGCCGAGGTGATCTTCACGCATGCCGAGACGCTCGAGGACGGGCAGGCCTATTTTGCCGACGTCAAGGCGCGGGCGCGGGGCTTCGGGCGCGATCCCGACCAGTTGTTCGTCCTCCCCGGCATCGCGCCGATCATCGGCGATACCGAGGAGGAGGCCGAAGCGCGCTACCAGGAACTGGCCGCGCTGGAATCGCTCGAGACCGGCTTCGGCTTCCTCTCGCGCACCTTCAACGATCACGACTTCCGCCAATATGATCTCGATGGGCCGTTCCCCGACGTCGAACATATCGGCCGCAACAGCCAGCAGAGCGGATCGAAGCGCATCCTCGATCAGGTCCGCGCCGAGGGGCTGACGCTGCGTCAATTGGTGCAGCGGCTATCGACCCCGCGCGGCGCCTTCGTCGGCACGCCCACAGGCGTCGCCGATACGATCCAGGCGTGGTTCGAGCAGCATGGTTCGGACGGCTTCGTGCTGTTCGAGCCGCTTCCCGGACAGCTCGACCTGTTCGTCGAGAAGGTTATCCCGATCCTGCAGGCCCGCGGGCTGTTCCGCACCGAATATGAAGGCGAGACGTTCCGCGAAAATCTCGGCCTGCCCTTCCCGGTCAACCGCTACACCGCCGCGCGGCGCGATCGATCGGCCGCCTGATCCGGCCTGCCGCCGAACCGTAGTCCGCGTCCCCGCCCGCCGTCGCCTGAGGCGAACGGCGCGGCGGGTGTCGGCCGGATCAAAACCGCAACGACACCCGGCCGTAATAGAAGCCGCCATCCAGCCCGAACGGCGCGAAATTGCCATATTGGCCCGATCCGTCATAGGCGATCAGGCCGTGCTTGTCGGGATAGACGTTGAACAGATTGTTGGCGCCCGCCGATAGGGTGAGATGATCGGTGAGATCATAGCCGATATCGAGATCGGTTACCCATTTGGCGCCGAACGTCCGATCGCCGCTCGCGACGGTGCTCGCCTCGGTGTATTTGCCGAACCGCGTGACGCGCAGCAGCGCATGCGCACGCCCGCGGCTCCAGTCGTTGGTCAGCACGATCTTGTCGTGCGGCAGCGCCTTGATGAGATCGGTCTGCGCCTGATGCGCGAACAGCGTCACGTTGAGATTGCTGAGCTGCGCGGGGTTGTCGCCGATGTGGAGGATCTTGGTCTTGTCGTAGCTATACGCCGCGCTCAGCCGGAAGGTGCCGAGATTGCCCGTACGTAGATCGTAGGCGGCCACCGCGTCGATGCCGCGGGTGCGCGTGTCTACGCCGTTGATGAAGAATTGCGCGCTGTTGACGCCCGTGACGCCGTTGGCCAGCAGGATCGCGTTGATCGCGGCGCCACCGTTGGACGAGGTACCGAGAAACTCGGTCTTCACGATCCGGTCGTTGACGCGGATCTGATAGGCATCGACCGTCAGATGCACCGCGCCGGTCTCGTAGGTGACGCCTGCGGTGTAGTTGAGCGACTTCTCGGGCTTGAGCGGCTTGGCGCCGAGTGCGATCGCCGCCGCACTGTCGACGGGCAGGAATTTCGACGTGGTCGAGGTCGGCGTATTGCCGATCACGGTCACCGTATTCTGCGTCGTCGAGAAGCCGGTCTGCGCGAGCGAGGGCGCGCGGAATCCCGAATTGACGCCGCCGCGGATGGCGAGGCCCTTGGCAATTTCGTAGCGCGTCGAGAACTTGCCGCTCGCAGTGTTGCCCGCGCTGTCGTCATAATGTTCGAAGCGGCCGGCCAGGCCGACGAACCAGGCATCGGTTATGTTGGTCGACAGATCGACATAGCCCGCCACGTTGCTGCGGCTGAGCGACGCAGCATCCGCCGGCGAGGTGCCCGTGAAGGAGACGAGGCCGGGCGATGGATATTGCCCGCCATAGACATTGCCGAACGGCGTGCCGTCCGACGGGATCTGGTAGCCGCCGTTGATATAGCTGTCGGGCTCGCCCGCCTTGCTCTGGAACTTTTCCCAGCGATGCTCGACGCCGACCGAGACGGTCAGCGGCCTGGCGAGGCCGACCTCATAGTCGCGAGTCAGGTCGAGATTGTTGACCCATAGCGTCTGGATCTGCGTGCCCAGATAGAAGCTGGTCGGGCTCGTCGGCCCGAGCGAGGGATTGAGTGTGTTCTCGGCGCCGAGACGGACGTGATCCTGGCCGAAACTGCTCGAAAGGTCCCAATTCCAACCGGCCAGTTCACCCCTGGCGCCGACCGTCGCCTGGAAATCGGTTTCGTGGATATCGCGGTAGGCCTGGAAGCCGTCGGGATAGATTTGCGGAAGCGACGCATTGCCCGCCGATGTCGTCAATCCGCCGTAGCCCGTGGGCGACGGGATGAACGCGCCGCGCGCATCCTTGATGTCGCGGTAGCTCAGCGTTGAGAAGCTGTAGAGCTTGACCGTGTCGCTGATCGGCAGCTCGGCATTGTAGCTGCTGTCGACGATCTTGTCGCGGTTGGAGCGGCCGTAACCGCCGGCGATGACATGATTGGCCGTCGCCTCGCGCGGGTCGGGCTGGCCGTTCACGAGCGGATAGATACGCGGCACCGGCAGCGCGGAGCTGTCGGCACGGTCGTGATATTTCGCCTCGACCGAGGCGCGGATGAAGCCCCCGTCGGCGCCGAGCCTGGTCGCATAGCTCAAGTCGGTCTGGATGAGCGGCGCGCCCTTGGAATATTGCTGGCCGCCGGTGATCGAGAAGGCGCCGCCTTCGGGCGCATCGTCGAGGATGATGTTGATCACGCCCGAAATCGCATCGGAGCCATATTGCGCGGCGGCGCCGTCGCGGAGCACCTCGATATGGCCGATCGCGTTGGTCGGGATCAGATCGAGATCCACGGGCGTCGAGCCGCCCGAGATACGCGAGAGATTGTTGATCAGCGAGGTGGTATGGCGCCGCTTGCCGTTGACCAGCACGAGCACATAGTCGCCCGACAGGCCGCGGATCGAGATCGGCTTGACGCTGGCCGAGGTGCCGCCGCCGCCGAGCGCAGGCATCTCGAGCGACGGCACGATGTTGCCGAGGATCTCCTTGAGGCCGGTGCGGCCCGTCGCCTGCAATTCCTTGGCGTTGATCACGTCGATCGGCACCGGGCTGTTGGCGACGGTCCGCGCACGGCTGCCGCGCACGCCGGTGACGATGATCGCATCGCCCTCCGGCGTGGCGCTCGTCGCGGCGGCGGCTGCATCCGTGGTGGCAACTGCCGTATCGGCGGCGGCAAGCCGCAGCGGCGAGGCCCGCTGCGCGAGCGTGGGCGCGGTGAAGGCGGCAAGGGCAACGCCCGCGAGTAGATGACGAGTGATGGTCATGATCGGTCCCCGAAAAATGGACGCACGCATCCTTCGCTCCGAATTGGAACGTGACGGTGTCGCAACGATGTGAGTGGTTTTGGCGGCGGGTGGCCGCGACGGATCAGCTCCGCATCTGCAGATCAGTCGCCATGCGCGTCCCCCTGATCGAGCGGCAGATAGGCCGCGTCGAGCGGTTGGTTGCCCGCGAGTGCGCCGGCCTTGCAGAAACGATCGACGACATCGCGCTCCTCGGCCTTGAGCGCGTCGTCGATCGGCACGCGCACCAGCGGCTGGTGCTGGACCTGATAGAGCGCAATCGCGGGCGGCAGGCCGGTTTCGCGCGCGAGCACGTCGGCATAGGCCTGCTGATGCGCCTTGGCCCACAGCAGCGCCCTGGCTTCGCGCCGCAGGAAGTCCGCCAGCAACGTCTTCTTCGTGATCGCCGAGGAGGCATTCGCCGCATCGAACGCGTAGCCGCTGAGATAGGTGGCACCGTCGACCAAGATCCGCCCGCCGCTCGCCAGCACCGTGGGCACATAGGGCGACCAGGTCGACCAGGCGTCGATCGATCCGGAATCGAACGCGGCCTTGGTGTCGCCGGGCGACAGGAAGATGATCTGCACGTCGGCGGGCGTCAGGTGGTTCGCCTCGAGCACGCGCAGCAGAAGATAATGGCCGACCGATCCGCGCGTGGTGGCGATCCGCTTGCCGCGCAGGCCTACAGCATCGCGGATCGCGCTATGCGCCGGCACGAGGATAGCGAGCGATCCCGAGGGCCTGGGGCGCGACGCCAGCGCCGCGACCGCACGGACCGGCTGACCGCTCTGATAGGCGAACTGGAAAGGCGCATCACCGGCGACGCCGACATCGACCGCCCCCGCGCCGATCGCCTCGAGCAGGTTCTGTGCGGCCGGAAATTCGGACCACACCACGCTGTACGGCGCACCGTCGAGCGCGCCCGAGGCGAGCATCAGCGCCTTGGTGCCGCCGCGCTGGCTGCCGACGTTGAGCACGCCCGCCTCGGTCGCCCCGCCGCCGCGCGTCACCCAGAAGGCGATACCCGCGAGGACGAGCACGGCGACGACGAGCAGCGGCCAGCGTCGGCGGCGCGGTTCGGCGGGCGGCGGCGACGGTGCCACCGGCTCGCCCGCCGCCTCGGTCCACAGATTGTCGCTCATCCGGCGGCGCGCTTGGGTTCGGCATCGCGCGCGGCGACCAGTTCGTGGACCAGCGGCAGCAGCCTGGCGCCATAGTCGATCGCGTCCGCCAGCGGCTCGAAGCCGCGGATCAGGAAATGATCGATGCCGAGATCATAATAATCGAGCAGCGCGTCGGCGACCTGTTCGGGCGTGCCGACGAGGCCGGTGGAATTACCTTGCGCGCCCGCGACCGCGGCCAGCCCCGTCCACAAGCGCTTGTCCGCGCGGTAGCCCGCCTTGGTCGTCTCGAGCAGGCGCTGCGATCCGGCATTGGGCGGGGCATGGCCCTCGGTCGCAGCACCCACCGACACGCGTAGATCACGAACGCGCTCGACGATCGCGTCGGCCTTCTTCCACGCCGCCTCCTCGGTGTCGGCGATCACCGGGCGCAGCGACAGCGAGAAGCCCGGTCGACGCCCATAGCGCGCCGCCGACGCGCGGATCGTCGAGACCGCTTCGCGCACCTGCGCCTGCGTCTCGCCCCACAGCGCATAGACGTCGGCGTGGCGCCCCGCGACGTCGATCGCGGCTGGTGACGATCCGCCGAAGAACACCGCCAGGTTGGTCGGCTTCACCGCGCTGAACGCCTGCACGACGTTGTAGAAGCGCCCCTCATGATCGAACGGCGTCTCGGCGGACCATTCCTGCTTGAGGATGGTCAGATACTCGTCGGTGCGCGCGTAGCGATCGTCCTTGACCGAATGGTCGCCGTCGCGCGCCATCTCGGCATCCGCGCCGCCGGTGATGATGTGGACCGCGACGCGCCCACCCGAAAGCTGATCGAGCGTCGCGAGCTGGCGCGCGGCAAGCGTCGGCTGCGTGAAGCCGGGGCGATGCGCGATCAGGAAGCCGAGCTTGGTGGTGATCGCGGCGGCGTGCGCGGCGACGATCTGGCTTTCGGGCGTGTTCGATCCGAACGGGATCAGCACGCGATCGAAACCGCCCTCTTCCTGTGCCTTTGCGGCTGCCTCGACATAGGTCTTGTCGAGCGCGCGGACGCGCGCGGCGCCGTGGATTTCGGAGGTGTCGTTGAAGCCGATATAGCCGATGAACTTGACGGGCATGGAAAATCTCCTGCTTGGTCGAAATCAGATGACGAAAAAGCCGTGGCTCGCGTCGCGCGCGAGCTGGTCGACGAGGCCGAATTCCCAGTCGAGATAGGCCTGCATGGCGTCGGCCGCGTTGTCGGTGCCCTCATAGGGGCGCTTGTAGCGATGCGCGGGATCAGCGGCCGGGATCGCCGCGGGCGCGCCGCTCTCCAGCGCGCCGTCGAAGCCGCCGTCGAGCACATAGACCTCCCACCCCATCTGGCTGAGCCACGAGGCGCTCATGTCCGCGCGCGGGCCGATATCGTCCGCGAGCAGGATGCGCGCACCGCGGATCGGCGCGGCCATGTCGGTTTCCTGGACGAGCTGGCCGCCGGGATAATGGCGGAAGCCCGCGATATGGCCCGCGGCATATTCCTCGGCCGAACGCACGTCGAAGCGGTAGAGCGTACGCGCCGTATCGCTGGCGAGCACCACGGCATCGCCCGGCGCGATATGCCGCACGCCGGCCTTGTAGGCGACGGCGCGCGCCTTCGCCCGCGCATCGGGTGAACCGGTATCGGCGCGCCGATCGGCACCGTGCTGGAGCGACTGCCCCGCCAGCGTCCAGCCGATCGTGCCGTTGCGCAGCGCGACCACCCGGTTGGGCAGGCCGGCGTTGATCAGCGACTGCGTGCCGATGATCGAGCGTGTCCGGCCCGCGCAATTGACGATGATCGTGGTATCCGGATCGGGCGCGACCTGCTGAGCGCGCAGCACGAGTTCGGCGCCGGGCACGCTGGTCGAGCCCGGGATGTTCATCGTCGCATATTCCTCGAAGCGGCGCGCATCGAGGATCGCGATGTCGGCCTTCTCCTCGATCAGCGCGGCGACGTCCTCGGCCGCCAGCGAAGGCGTGTGTCGACGCGCCTCGACCAGTTCGCCGAACGCCTTGGAATAGCTGTTGACGTCCTGGAACAGCTCGTAGCCTGCGGCGCGCCAGCCGGCGAGGCCACCGTCCAGCGCGCGGACATCGGTATAGCCGAGCGCGGCAAGGCGCGCCGCCGCATCGGCGACGAGACCCTCGCCGTCGTCGTAGAGGATGATCGGCACATCCCTGCGCGGCAGGCGTGAAGGGGCTTCCAGCTCGATACGGTCATAGGCGAGATTGGCGGCGAACAGCGGATGGCCGGTGGCGAACTGCGCCTCGTGGCGCAGATCGAGCAGTGCGATCTCGTGGCGCAGCAGCAGCGCGCGCCGGACGTCCTGCGCGGTGGTGGTCGATGTCATCGCGAGCGATCCCAGATATTCGGCAGCGTGTCGTTCGCGTAGCCGGAGATGAAGCGCCTGGGCGCGCCGGCGGCGTCGTATGTCGCGCGCTCGACCGCGCCGATATTGGCACCGTAGACATGGATGCTGATCGACACGCGATCGGCATAGGGGTTGGTGACGCGGTGGATGTCGCCGACACGCGGCGAGACGGGTTCGACCTGGCCGACCTCGAGCCTGTCTTCGCCGAGCTTGCGTAATCGGCCGTCGGGCGTCCGCTCGAACCGCTCGGATATCTCGGCGCCGCGCAGCACGCCGACCAGCCCCCATACACGATGGTCGTGGATCGGCGTCGCCTGCCCCGGCCCCCAGACGAAGCTGACCACCGAAAAGCGCTCGCGACTGTCGCAGTGGAGCAGATATTGCCGATATCGTGCCGGATCGGGGACCGCATAGGCAGCGGGCAGCCAGTCGTCCGCCGCCACGAGGTCGCCGAGCAATATCCCCCCCTCGGCAAGGATCGCGGCCTCGTCGTCGCGTCTGTCGAGAAGGGCGCCGAAATCGGAGACGAAGTCTCGCAGCCTCGCCGTGCCGACGTGCGAAGCGGAAACGAGTGAGGCAGATGCGCTCGCCATGCTATTGCTCGCGACCGATGAGATCGGCGTAGACGCCGTCGCCGACCTCGAGCCCAAGATGGCCGAGCAGTTTTGCGCGCAAGGTGCGCACGACGCCGCTGCGATGGCCGCGCACCGCGGTGATGCGCTCCTCGGCGGCGATCTGGCCCTTGTCGAGCACGAGGATGCGGTCGGCGAGCGCCATCGCTTCCTCGACGTCGTGCGTCACCAGCAGCACCGCCGGCTGGTGCGCGCGCCACAGCGCCAGCACCAGCGCGTGCATCTTGATCCGGGTGAGCGCATCGAGCGCGGCGAACGGCTCGTCGAGCAGCAGCAGGTCCGGCTTGCGCACCAGCGCCCGCGCGAGCGCCGCGCGCTGCGCCTCGCCGCCCGACAGCGTCAGCGGCCACGCGTCGAGCCGGTGATCGAGCCCGACCTCGTGCAGCGCCTGCTCGGCATGGTGGCGCGGCGTGCCGCCGCGCAGGCCCAGCGCGACATTCTGCCACACCTTCTTCCACGGCAGCAGCCGCGCGTCCTGGAACACGGTGGCCCGCGAGGGCGGCACGCGCACGTCCTGACCCTGCGTGTCGTCGAGCCCGGCGAGCGTACGCAGCAGCGTCGTCTTGCCCGATCCCGAACGACCCAGCAGCGCGACGAATTCGCCCGGTGCGATCTCCAGATCGAGGCTCTCGATCACGCGCGTCTCGCCGAAGCTGCGAGTGAACTTGCTGAGCCGGACGACGGGTTCGGGCCGGGGCTTGGCCACCGCAGCGAGCGGGATGCGCAGCACTTCGCTCATGATCGGGCCTCCACCAGATTGGGTCGCCAGGCGAGTGCGCGGGTCTCGACCGCGCGGACGATCAGATCGGCGCCGAGGCCGAGGATCGCGTAGACCATCAGGCACACGACGATAATGTCGGTCCGCATGAAGTCGCGCGCGTTGTTGATCAGGAAGCCGAGCCCCGACGAGGCGTTGATCTGCTCGGCGATCACCAGCAGGATCACCGCGATCGACAGCGAGTAGCGCAGGCCGGTCAGGAACGAGGGCAGCGCACCGGGCAGGATGACGTGGCGGATCAGTTCGGCCTGGCCGAGCCCAAAGCTGCGCGCCGCATCGAGCAGCCTCACGTCGACGCCGCGAATCCCCTGGTAGAGGTTGAGGTAGATCGGAAAGATCGTGGCGAACGCGATCAGCGCGATCTTGGGCGTCTCGCCGATCCCGAACCACACGATGAACAGCGGCGACAGCGCGACGACCGGGATGGTACGCTTGATCTGCATGACGGGATCGATCGCCGCATCGCCCGAGCGCGACAGCCCGGCGACCAGCGCCAACACCGTTCCGATCGTCACGCCGATGCCGAGCCCGACCGCGGCACGACCGAAGGAGACGAGCAGGTTGCGCGGCAGCTCACCCGATCGGATCATGCCGAGCAGCGTGGCGATCACCGACGAGGGCGCGGCGAGCGTACGCTCGGGAATCAAACCGATCCGCGAGCCGAGCTCCCACAGCAGCAGCAGCACGATCGGCGACAGCCAGCGTGCGCCTTTCAACTGATACGCCCATCGTTGGGCGCGCGATCTCTGCATGGCCATTCCTCATTCGGTGCTGCCATCCGAAAGGGCCTGCGATACGACCTTCAATCAATTGAGTATTTCTGCTTCACCTATGAGCAATCTCGATTCATGCACTTAGGTATATCATAAGTCATTGATACTTATAGGTTTCGACCGAGTTTCCGGCTCTGGAAAGAAAGCCTTGCAGACCGGAAAGGCAAAGCGGGCTAGTCATACCCTACTGTTCGGATAGGCAATGCGCATCAGCTCAGCAGCGGGTCGTCCGCGCTTAGGATTGCGCATATTGGCATTCTCCGCGCGCCCCTCGGGCGCGCGGAGAAACCGGTCAGCGGAACGAACCGCTGAACGACACGCCGACGACGCGCGGATCATTGTAGATGCCCGCGCGGTAGTTCGAGGTGTCGATCACGTCGATCAGGTTCTTGGTGTTGGTGAGATTGCGCACGAACACGGCAAGCTCATATTTGCGGAAGGCATAGCCCGCCTTGGCGCCCAGTTCGTAATTGCCGTCCGACGTATATTCGACGGTCGCATAGGGCACGTAGCTGGTCTTGCCCTGCATGTTGAAGTCGCTCGATACGAACAGCCGGCTATCGCCATCGCCGATCGGCAGATCGTAACGCCCGCTGATATCGATGTTGTAGCGCGGCGCGTTGGGGAACGGGTTGCCGTTGATCTGCGCGTAATAATTGCCGTTCGCGGCATGCACCAGCGGGTTGAGCACCGTTTCCGCCGGTACGCCGTTGGCCGAACCGACCTGCGTCAGCACGTTGCGATCCTCGATCTGCGTGTGCAGCCAGCTGAACCCGACGTTGAACGTGAAGTTCTTGACCGGGTGCGCGTCGAGCTCGGCCTCGAGCCCGTAGCCCTTGCCCTTGTTGGCGTTGAACAGCACGCCGTTGCCGTTGCTGTCGTTGCCGTTGATCTGCAAGTGATCGACGACATAGTAGAAGCCGCTCAGGTTGAAAAGGACCTTGTTGTCGAGCAGCGAGGTCTTCACGCCGGCCTCGTAGCTTGTGTTGGTCTCCGAGTTGGCGGTCGAATAGGCGGTGGCGAACACCGCGGAACGGCCCTGGATCGTCGGGCCGCGGAAGCCGCGCGCGACGCGGGCATAGAGGCTGACGCTCGGATCGACCTTGTAGAGCAGGCTGGCATCGAAGCTCGGCTTGGTATCGGCGAGGTGGCAATAGGTCGCCGTCCCGCAACCCGACGACGACGAGGCACCGCCCAGCACCGCGAAATTGGGATGCAGCAGCAGGTCGGTGCTCTTGGCGTCATGCGTCACGCGCACGCCGCCGGTGAGCGTCAGCGCGTCGGTCAGGTCGTAGCTCGCCTGGCCGAAGCCCGCATAGCTGGTGTTGATGTCGTGCAGCAGCACGAAGTTCTTGGGGTTGGGCGCGGTGCCGAGCACGTTGCTGGTCAGGAAGAAGGAGCGCTGGTCGAACTCGGTATTGTCGCGCTGGTCAAAATAGATGCCGCCGATCTGCCACTTGAAGCGCCCGGTGTTGGGGCTGGCGAGGCGGACCTCCTGCGTCCACTGATCGAGCGCGCGGACGCGGCCCTGCGATTCGCCGCAGCCAACTGCGCAGATGCCCGCCGCCGCCGCCGGCGTGCCGCCGAAATTGGCCGCCGCACCGCCGTCGGTATCGCCGCGGCTATAGC
>Ga0302314_10010069_pt1 | contig 16604 bp, 11 predicted proteins | sample III_Palsa_N2_3_FD_200533 | JGI IMG/M metagenome (GOLD analysis project Ga0302314, IMG submission 200533) | Peat permafrost microbial communities from Stordalen Mire near Abisko, Sweden - III_Palsa_N2_3 | ecosystem: Environmental > Terrestrial > Soil > Palsa > Peat permafrost | place: Sweden... | reverse complement strand
CCGGAGATCAATGTCGGCCTTGCCGCCGTCGAGGTACTCGTAGAGGTCGGCGGTCCGGAGTCGCTGCCCGCGCTGCGGGCCTTCGCCGCGCGTTTCCCGGACGAGCCGTTCGTCCGGATGGCCGTCGATTTGGCCTGCCGGCGTGCAGCTGCGAGCGGCCCGCCATGAGCGGACCGGGGGCACGCGGCAGCGTCATGCGTCCCCCCGGCTCTTTCGGGAAGGAGGCCCCGGAGCCGACCATCGAGGAGGAGGAATTCCAGCGCTTTCAAGAATTTTTCTACAGCCGGACCGGGATCGTGTTTGGCACCGCCAAGCGATACTTCGTCGATCGACGGCTGATCGACCGTATGGTCGCGACTGGCTCGGCATCACTGCGCACGTACGTAGCGCACCTGAAATACCATGCGGGCGGCGCCGCGGAACTGCAGCACCTGATCAACGCAATGACCGTCAACGAGACCTATTTCTATCGCGAAGAGTACCAGTTCCATTGCCTTGTCAATTCGATCCTGCCCGAGATCGTGGCACGCCGGGCGCCAAATGACACAAGGCCGCTGCGTCTGTGGTCGCTGCCCTGCTCGACCGGAGAGGAGCCGTATTCGATGGCGATCTCTCTCCTGCAGAACTGGCGGGAGGTGGATCAGTACAACGTGGAGATCGTCGCTTCGGACATCGATACGCATGTGCTGGCGAGCGCGCGGGCCGGGCTCTACGACGACCGGTCCGTGCAGTATCTGTCGCCCGCGATCAGGACGCGCTACTTCACCCGCCCCACCGAGGGGCGTTGGCAGCTTCGTGATGACGTGCGTGGCTCGGTCGACTTCGTTCCGGTGAACCTCAGCGACCGGCTCGACATGCGGCGGCAAACCGAAGCGTTCGACGTGATCTTCTGCCGCAACCTGCTGATCTATTTCGACGACATCTCGCGCCGGCAGGCGGCGGACGCGCTGTTCGACGCACTGCGGCCCGGCGGCTTCCTTTGCCTGGGCCATTCGGAGTCGATGAGCCGGATCTCCTCATTGTTCATCGTTCGGAAGTTTCCCGATGCCATCGTTTACCAGAAGCCGGCGCAATGAGGGACGAGGCGATGCGCGCGCTTGTTGTTGACGATGCCAAGACGGTCCGGATGTTCCATCGCGGCATCCTCGAAGCCGCCGGCTTCGTCGTCGAGGAGGCGATGAACGGCGTCGAGGGTCTGGAACGCGCGCTGGCGGCGCAGGCGCGGCCGGACCTGTTGCTGGTGGACGTGAACATGGCACGCATGGACGGATACGCCTTCCTCAACGCCGTCCGGGCCGAGCCGGCGCTGGCCGACATTCCGGCGATCATGATCAGCACTGAGCGCGAGCGGCAGGATGCCGACCGGGCCTTTGCCGCCGGAGCGAACCTGTATCTGATCAAGCCGGTCAAGCCGGACGATCTGTCAAGATTCGCTCTCATCCTGGCGGACACTGGCGACGAGACTGCGGCATGACACGTACAAACAGCGAATTGTTGCAGCAGTTCATACCAGAGGCGCGCGACCTGCTGGAGCAAGCCGGCCGCAGCCTGCTGGAGCTGGAGCGCGCGCCCGACGGCGCCAAGCCGATGAACGCCCTGTTCCGCGCCGTGCACACGCTGAAGGGCAGCTCCGGTCTATTCGAGATCTCGCCGCTGACGCGCGTCGTGCATGCCGCCGAGGACCTGCTGGGCGCCGTGCAGGCCGGCGAGATGACGCTGGCCGCCGAGACGGCGGACGTGCTGTTGAGCGCACTCGATCTTATCGGCGTCTGGATCGAGGGACTGGCGCTGGCTGGCGAACTGCCGGACGCGGCGGAGGCTGACTCGGGCACCTGGGTCGCGCGGCTGCGCGCCAATCTCCCGTCCCCCGAAGGGACAGGCCCGCATGGCGAGAGCCGACCGGCGGCGGCCACCATTCCCGGCTGGGTACGGGCGCTGACCTCGAAGGAGCGCGAAGCCTGTGCCGCGCGACCTGGGGAGGGCGCGCTGTTCGCGGTCAGCTACGCGCCGGACCCGAACTGCTTCTTTCGTGGCGAGGACCCGCTGGCGCTCATGCGCCAGATCGAGGGGCTGCGGCTGCTACGCCTGACACCCGTGGCGGCGTGGCCGGGGCTGGACGAGATCGATCCGTTCCTGTGCCACGGTCGGCTGCACGGCATCGCCGCGGCGCCGCTGGCCGAACTCGAGCATCTGTTCCGGTACGTCCGCGACCAGGTCGAGATCGCCGCGCTGCCGCCGAGCTGGTCAACGGCGCAGGCAGGCGGATCCCCGCCGCATGAGTTTGCGTCAGCGGAGGCGGAAGCGGTCCGCACCGTGCTGGACAGCCAGCTGCTGATGCTGGCCGGTGGCGGGCCGAACACGGATTGGTCGGGACGCATCGGCGCGGCGGCGCGTGCGGTGGCTGGGGCGCTGCGCTTCGCCGGACGGCATGACCTGCTGGCGAAAGTGCGGGAGGCGCGGGCCGAGGCGGATGCGACAAGGTCGCCGCGCGCGATGCTCGCGTTCATCGATGGCTTGGACAGCGAAGGGTTCCTGTCCGGAGACCTGCCGGGGCAGCGTGGTCGCGGGGCCAGACCGGGCCCCGGCGACGCACCGTCCGCCGGCCCGTCCGAAGCGCGTACCGGCGCGCCGGCCACGCTTCGGGTCGAGCAGAGCAAGATCGACGCCCTCATGAACCTGATCGGCGAACTGGTCGTGGCCAAGAACGCACTTGCGTATCTGGCCCGCCAAGCCGAGGACGGCTCGCTCGGCGTGCGCGAGCTGGCGCGCGCCATCAAGGACCGCCAGGCGCTGGTCAACCGGATCGCCGAGGAAATGCAGGCGGCCGTCATGGCGGTCCGCATGCTGCCGGTGGAGCACGTGTTCCAGCGATTCCCCCGGCTGGTGCGCGACATCGCCCGGCGGCTGGACAAGCGCGTCGAGCTGGTCGTGCAAGGCGGCGAGACAGAAGCCGACAAGAACGTCATCGAGGCGCTGTCCGATCCGCTGATCCACCTGGTGCGCAACAGCCTTGACCACGGGATCGAGCGGCCGGAGGACCGGCGCGCTGCCGGCAAGCCTGAACACGGCACGATCCGGCTGGAGGCACTGCAGGACAACGACAACGTGGTCATCCGCATCGCCGATGACGGGCGCGGCATCGACCCTGCCAAAGTGCGCGACAAGGCGATCGAGAAGGGTCTGCTGGACGCCGAGCGCGCCGCCGCGCTGTCGGACGAGGAGGCCGCGCTGCTGGTCTTCGCCCCCGGGCTTTCCACGGCGGCTGCGGTCTCGGACCTGTCCGGCCGTGGTGTCGGCATGGACGTCGTGCGCAGCGCCGTCGAGAAATCCGGCGGCCAAGTCGCGCTGAGGAGCGTCAAGGGCGCCGGCACGACAGTCGAACTGACGCTGCCGCTCAGCATGGCGGTGACGCGCATCATGACGGTGGCGGTCGGCGGGCGGCTGTTCGGCGTGCCGATGGCGCTGGTGGCCGAAACGGTGCGCGTCCCGCGGTCCGCGCTGCACCAGCTGCGGGACCGCGAGGCGTTCGTGCTGCGCGACAGGGTGGTGCCTGTGCTCCGCTTGGTGCGCCTGCTCGACCTTCCCGATTCGGTGAGCGACCACGACGAGGAGGCGATCCTGGTGGTCCGCCTGAACGGCGAACGCCTCGGCATTGTCGTCGATGCTTTCCGCGAAGGCATGGAGGTGATCGTCAAGCCGATGGAAGGCGTACTTGGTGGGCTGGGCGGCTTCGCCGGCACCACGCTGCTCGGCGACGGCCGCGTGCTGCTGATCCTGGACTTGCGGGAGCTTGTTGGCTGATGCCCATTCGCTACGGAGGTGAGGGCGACACTCCCGGCGCGATCTTCACCGGGCACTGCGCGCCCGAGGAAGCCGACGCGCTGCTGGAGTGGCTGCGCCGCACGCCGGCCCCCCGCGCGGACCTCGCCGCCTGCGACGGGCTGCATATGGCGCTCGCGCAATTGCTGCTTGCGGGGCGCGCCACCATCGACCCGCCCCCGCCCGATCCAACGCTTGCGTCCTGCCTCCGCGCCGGTGCGCCAGGGGTTGGCCGCGATTCTGCCGAGGTGAGTCCATGAAGCCGGTCTTTCTCGTCGACGACAGCCCGACCATGCTCGCCAGCATGGCCGGCGTGCTCGCCAAGGCCGGCGTCCCGGTGGAAAAGGCGTCCAATGCCGCGGATGCGCTGACCAAACTCAAGGCCGGCGCGCCGCTGCGCCTGCTGATCACGGACTACCACATGCCCGGCATGAACGGTGTCGAGCTGATCCGCGAGGTCCGCAAGCTCTCCCCGTACCGGTTCCTGCCGATCCTGATGCTGACCACGGAATCCGCACAGGGCAAGCGCGATGACGCACGCGCGGCTGGGGCCACCGGATGGCTGGTCAAGCCCGTTCCCCCCGAAAAACTGTTGCAGGTCTTGCAGCAGGTTGCGCCGGCGTAGGCGCGGCCGTCCTCGGGATATCGGCCAGCGTCTCAGAACAGTTCAACCATCCCTGGGGGGCCGCCGACCGTCTCAGTGGATTGCATCACGTGGAACGCCGTTGCGGCATCGGACTCCTTGAGTGCGGCAATGCCTCGCATGACCGATTCCAGCCGCTGGCGCACGACGTCCTGGAATTGCATCTCGCCCATCGCTCCGCGCATCGCCTCGGCGATCTCGCCGCCGAGGCGCTCCATTTCGTCGAGGACGCGGCGCTGATGGTTGACCATCTGGGAATAGCCGGTGCCCAGTGCATGCAACTGTCCGCCCAATTCATCCAGCAGCTTGCGTTCTGCTTCGGCGCGCTTGTTGGCGTCCTTGTCTTCCAGTTGCCGGCGGACGGTCTGCTGCACGAGAGTGAGGCCCACTTTGATGCTGTCGACGGCCGCCCGCGTCTGGTTCGCCAGTTCGCGCACCTCGTTGGCCACCACGGCAAAGCCACGGCCGGCATTACCAGCCCGGCTCGCCTCGATGGTCGCATTCAGCGCCAGCATGTTGGTGGTCGAGACGATCTTGCCGATCGCCGCGACCGAGTCGTGCAAGGTCTGGGTGTCCTGGACGATCCGCGTGAAGCGTTCCCGTTCCGCCCTGGAGTCATTGGCGCGACCATGCAGATAGCCGTCTAGATTCTCGACAAAGCTCTGGTTGCGCGACACGCTGTCGCCCGACTGGTTCATCAGGGTCTCGGATGTCTCACCCGACGCGCGCACGAACGCCGCGAACTCGCCGACGAGCCCATCCACGTTGTTCAGCCGGTCCAGCACCGTCATTGTGGCGCCTTGGGTGAGGTGCATCACCGAACTAAGATGCTCGCTGGCGTAGTCGCAAAGCGCCCCCATGCCTTCCTCGCCCGTACCGGCACTCGGCGATCCCTGCGACGGGCTCTCCATCAGCCGCAGCCGCGCAGCCGCGATGTCCTCGGGCGTGTCCAGCCGCTCATCGACGCCATGGGCAAGCAGCATGTGCCGCCAGATGCTATCATCGTTCTCGCGCTGCCGCAGCTGCCGCGCGATGTCGGAGGGATCGAAAAGCTGCTCGCCCAGGAGGATCGGGCCGCCAAGCATCTGTCGGAGCGCTTGGCCGGCGTAGCGGCGGTGCCTGTCACTGCTTTGTGCGGAGCGCCATCCCGACAGCGCGCCCGCGCCGACGCTGGCAAGCAGGCCCGCCGCCAGCGCGACACTCGCCGGAATATCAAGGGCTGGTGCAAGCCGGAGAAACAACACGCTGCCGGCAAAGACGATGCCGAAGCTTCCAGCGGCGGTGATCACGAGCCTGTGTGGTGAAAAACGTACCACCCGCTCCTGCACCTCGATTTCCCGGGTCACCAGATCGGCCAGGCGGACCAGCAGGTCCCGCTCGGCCTGACCGAAGTCACTACGCGGCTTCGTGTCGATGACGGACAACGCCCCGAGGCGGTTGCCGTCGGCCGCGATGAGCGGGGCACCGGCATAGAAGCGGATATTCGGCGCCTCGGTGACGAGTGGATTGTCCCTGAAGCGAGCGTCGCGCGTCGTGTCCGGAACGACCATCACGCCATTCTGCTCGATCGTGTGATGGCAGAATGCCTGGTTCCGTGGGGTCTCGCGGCGGTCCAGCCCGACCCGGCTTTTGAACCACTGCCGCCGCTCGTCCAGCAGCGCGATCAGCGCAATCGGCGCATTGAAGGCGGCGGACACGGCGCGGGTGACACGGTCGAAACGCTCCTCAGGTGGCGTGTCCAGCACGCGCAGGCGATGGAGTGTCTTCAGCCGTTCCCGTTCATTTGTGCGATGCGGCACCATTTTACGCCCGGCCGGTGGACAGGGCACTTGTCGCGTTTGCCCTGGCTGGAGGAGGGGGTTGCCATCGGAACGTCGTCGGCGCGTCCACCCCGGGCATGTCTGTTCCTCGAACGTGCATGGGAAGGGCACCAATGCCACGTGGCGTGGTGTCGGCGGGTGCACACCCGCCCGAGACGAGTGTCGCCCAAGGTCGGCTAACAATCGGTTGCGACGAGCTATTCCGCGACACAGGTTCGGTTTGTGTGCTTCTGCAACGCCAAGCAGCGCGCGGCCGCGCAAAGATGCGGCGAGCGCGAGCCCCCGTATCGAAACCGGATCAGCAGCACCGAGGGGGCCACTCCGGCGCCCGCGGTCCTTTCCGTCAGTCGCTTGAAGCCGGTCAAGGTTTGGGTGGTTTCGCAGCCCGACACATACCAAGCTCCGTACGCATGTCAGGCATGAGCTTCGGCCGAACGCCTTGCATATCCGGAACAACCGGCCGTTAGCTCATTTGCAAAAGATGCGCTGAACCGGATCGGCTAACGTGGCGGAGTGTTCTCGGGCTGATCGCAATATGTGCTGAATAACACATAGCCTGCCGGTTTTCGATGCGATATTGCAAATAAACGAAGGGCCTCGGACATGCGCCACAAGAGCCGCCAACAAGAAGCGGGCCCGGGGCAATCGCCCATCATCCGTCCGGACACGGCGATTCCGCAGGCATGGGTGGCCGGATCGCTGCATTACGCCGCCGCCGCCGACCGCCAGATCGTGTTCATCGATGGGTCGCTAGCGGACGCGCAACTGCTGGCGGCGGGGGTCAAGCCGGGCGTGATCGCGGTGGTGCTCGATCCAACCGGCAATGAGCTGCAACAGATCGCCCTCTATCTGGCGAGCCATCCGGGGCAGACCTTCGCCGCCATCGACGTCGTCGCGCACGGCACCGACGGCGCGATCACGCTGGGCAACACCGTCCTCGACGCCAGCACCGTCCCGCAATACGCGAGCGACCTTGCCGCGATCGGCGCGGCGCTGCAGCCGGGTGGCGCCATCCAGCTTTTTGGCTGCGATGTCGCGCAGGACGCGATCGGCATGGCCTTCCTGCAGCAGCTTTCCGATGCCGCCGGCGGAGCGGACATCGCCGCTGCCTCGCATCTGGTGGGCGCCGCCGCGGGTGGCGGCAGTTGGACGCTGGACGCCGATATCGGCACCGTCACCGCCACCGCCCCGTTCACCGCGACGGCGCTCGCCGCCTACCAGGGCGAACTGTCGTCCGGCGCGAGCGGAACCCTGTGGCTCGGTTCGTGGAACGGCCTGACCAACAGCAACCTCAATCAGCTTGACGCGCTGAGCATGTCGGGCGCCTCGCCCGGCACCACGACCGACGTCGCCGACACGCTGAAGACCGGCGATTCGAGCCTCAATGTGATCGACAGCCTCGCGATCGATCCGGTGACCGGCGAGGCCTTCATCCTCGGCATCGGCGGCAACGACCAGGGCGCGAATATTGCCCGCGTGCCGACCGCTGGCGGCACATACACGTTGTTCTATTCGGCGCCGGACACGGCGGTGAATGGCGGCGACGGGGACATCGGCGCCATCGCGGTCGACGAGGCGAATGGCAACGTCTATTTCACCCAGCAGGACTTTGTTTCCAGCACGGGTGCGCAGATCGCCGCCGACACCGGCATCTTCGCCATCCCGGAGGCCGGGGGCACCGCGACCCAGGTCATCGCCGGCGTCACGAGCGGCACGACGCTGACAAACCCAACCAGCCTCGTGCTCGACGTGCCGGACAACCTGGCGTTCTTCGTGGAAAACGACAGCTACCCCGGCGCCAGCGGAACGGCCGAGCTCTACGTCGGCAGTCTGATTGGTGGCGGTCTTGCGCCGCTGCTGACGATCCCGATTGGCGCATACAACACCAACGACACATTCGACACGTCCCTGGCGATCGATCCCGCCAGCCACACCCTCTACTTCGCGACCGGCCAATTCGGCTCCACCTCCGCCGATGGCATCTACTCCGTCCGCTATACGCTCAGCGGGTCACTGGCGACGGTCGGCTCGGTCAGCACGCTCTATCTCGGCGCTGCCGCGCAGGATCCGTATGCGATCGCGGTCGATCCCGCGAACGGCCTGTTGTTTGTGACCGGGACCACCGTTGGCAACTCCGGGTCGTCGGATGCCGCCTCCGCCTGGGTCGGCTCGACATCGGGCGGCAGCACGCTGACGGAGATCCTCCAGCTCGGCGGCCAGACCATCGGCGACTACTCCTACACCAACGCGGCAGTCTTCGAGGCCACGCCCAGCATCAGCGCCAGCGGATCGGTGATCTACTCGCAGGGCGGTGCGGCCGTCACCCTCGATGCCGCGCTCACGGTCAGCGACGCGAGCGAGCCCGATCTTGCCAGCGCCACCGTGTCGATTGGCGGGTACGTGTCCGGCGATACGCTGACGGTCGGCACGCTCGGCGGTCTGTCGCAAAGCTTCAGCAACGGCACGCTGGTGCTGTCCGGCAACCTGAGCGTTGTCACCTACCAGACGGCGTTGGAGTCCGTCGCTTTTTCCACGACCGCCGGCGCCGGCAGCCGCACCATCGACTGGACCGTCAACGACGGCCTGATCGCCAGCACGACGCCGACCAGCACCGTGAGCGTGCACACCGCGCCAACCGTTACCGCCGGCGGGACGGTGGCGTTCACCGGTGGCGGGTCCGCGGTGACGCTCGACAGCGGCCTCTCGGTGTCCGATGCCTCCAGCACGACGCTGTCGAGTGCGACGGTGTCGATCGTCGGCTTCATCAACGGCGACACGCTATCGGTCGGCACGGCGGGCGGCCTCGGCACCAGCTACAGCAACGGCACGCTGACGCTCACCGGGTTCGCGAGTCTGGCGACTTACCAAACGGCGCTGGACTCGGTCGAATACAGCGTCTCGCCGGCCGATGGCGATCCCACGGGCGGCGGCAGCCACACCAGCCGGACGATTTCCTGGGTGGTGAACGACGGCGTCGCGTCCAGCGCCACCGCCGACAGCACGCTGGACACCGTGCATGCGGCGCCGACCATCACCGCCGGCGGCACGGTCGATTTCACCGGCGGCGGCGCGGCGGTCACACTCGACGCCGGGCTGAGCGTGAGCGATCCCGACAGCGGCGGCACGCTGGCCAGTGCGACGGTTGCCATCAGCAGCGGCTTCCTCACCGGCGACACGCTGAATTTTGCCGACACGGCGAACATCACCGGCATCTATGCCAACGGTACCCTGACGCTCACCGGCTCGGACAGTATCGCCGACTACCAGACGGCGCTGCAATCCGTCACCTACGGCTTCAGCGGCGACCCGACCGACGGCGGCACCGATACCAGTCGGACCATTTCCTGGTCGGTGTCGGATGGCGTCGCCGGCAGCGCGCCCGCTGACAGCTCTTTGACGACGCAATGTTTTTGCGCCGGCACGCGGATCGCCACACCGGATGGCGAGGTGCCGGTGGAGGCGCTGCGGCCGGGCGATCTGGTCCGGCTCGCCGATGGCGGCACGGCCCCGGTGCGCTGGATGGGACGCCACGCCGTTGCCCGCCACTTCAGCGATCCGCTGCGCGACTGGCCGATCCGGGTCAGCGCCGGCGCCTTGGCCGAGGGTGTGCCATGCCGCGATCTGCTGCTCTCGCCGGGCCATGCACTGCGCGTCGGCAACGTGCTCGCCCATGCGGGCGCGCTGGTGAACGGCATCAGCATTGTCCGCGAACAGCGTGTGCCGGAGACGTTCGTCTATTGGCACGTCGAACTGGACACGCACGCCCTGGTGCTCGCCGAAGGCGCGCCGGCGGAAACCTTCCTCGACACCTACGAGGAACTTGCCTTCGACAACCGCGCGAGCCGGCCGGCGCCGTCGCCGGGCTCGATGGAGTTGCCATATCCGCGCTGCAAGTCGCCGCGCCAGCTGCCACATGATCTGCGTGAGGCACTGGCGGCGCGAGCCGCACTGATCCGCCCGGCTCGCGCCGCTGCCTGAAGCGCCCGTCCCGCCCAGCACATTCCACCCGCGTACCTCGTTTGTCATCCGCTGGGCCGCACGGACTGCCCGCAGCACGGGGCATGATGAAACAAGGTGGCGAAGATCCGGGATCGGCTCAGGGGCGCAGAAAACCGGGGTTGCCGACGGCGTTGACGTCGGCGAGGGATCGGCTGGTCCGCGCCCCGAGACCGCTTGGCGCGCCAACCCACGGATCGGGTCGTTTCGCAAGGGTCAGCAGATGGCGCCGTTTGACACGATCCGGCATTCGGCTATCTGTCGCCGTGCGAATAGGAACGAAGACACCAGGACCTGACTGAACCCATCCGGGGTACAATTCCCGGGGCGGACCGAGTGGACTCCAATTCCAGGGCGGCGAGCCGATTGCTCGGATCGTCGCGGGGACGGGCAACCTGAGGCAATTCGGCACATCGAGTAACATGACCATGAACGAACTCCCAACGCAAAAAGCATTTTGGACGAGCATTCGCTCGGCGCTCTGCAGTCGGTAGAGTCGGGACATCGGGCGCATAATAGAGATGAAGCGCAGCTGGGCATATCGGCTGGTTCGGTCCACCGTCATATGCCTATGCGGAGGCGCCGGCATATTACTTCTATCCATTGGTCTGTTCTATGTCGGGTTTGGCGTTTCACCCGCTGGGTTCTCTCTGATGATAGCAATCGTATTGATTTCTATGATTGCTGGATTTATTGATTCTATAGTCCTTTCGTTGGTCGCTGTTTTGGCTCTTGATTATTTTTTTCTCCCACCGGTATTCAGCCTCAGCATCACAAGTCTGGACGACGTGGTCGCAGCCATCGCTTTTTTGACCACGTCGATCATCATCACCGGTCTCATGGCCAGGCTGCGGAGGATCGCTGAAGAAGAGCTCCAGCAAACAAGGGCGGACCTCGCGCGGTTCGCGCGCGTCGCGACCCTGGGAGAGTTGACCGCCTCGATCGCCCATGAAGTCAACCAGCCGCTCGCGGGGGTGGTGAGCAGCGGACACGCGTGTCTGCGCTGGCTCGCCAGCGAACCGCCCAACGTCGAAAAGGCGAGTCTGTCCGCGAGTCGCATGATCAGGGACGCCAACCGCGCCAGCGAGGTGATTCAGCGCGTTCGCAAACTTGTCAAAAATACGCCTCCTCAGAAGACGTGGCTGAACATCAACGAAGCCATCGAGGAGATCATCATTCTATGCCGATACGAAATTGAGCAGAATCGCATTTCACTGAGGACTCAACTCCCGGATGACGTGCCGCCGGTCTGGGCGGACCGGGTCCAGTTGCAACAGGTCTTCATGAACCTGATCATCAACGCCATCGATGCCTTGAACGCCGTCAACACGGGGCCGCGGGAGGTGTTCGTGACCACCGAGCGGGACAAGTCGAGCGGCGTGCTGGCGACTGTGCGCGATTCCGGCGTGGGGCTGGATGAGGAGAAGTTGCAAGACATCTTCGAAGCGTTCCACACGACCAAGAGGGAGGGCATGGGGATGGGACTGGCGATCAGCCGCTCCATCATCGAAGCGCACGGTGGGCGGCTGTGGGCCACGCCGAACAAGCCGCGTGGGGCGATGTTTCAACTGACGCTCCCGGCGATCGAGGAAGCGGCGCCTTGACCCAGGCAGCTGACGCGGTGGCGACCGAGCGCCCGGTCGTGTTTGTCATCGATGATGACGCGTCGGTGCGCGAGGCTGTCGAGGACCTGCTGAGCTCGGTCGGACTCGACGTGCGCGTCTTCGGGTCGATACAGGACTTCCTGCAAAGCCAGCGGCCCGATGTCCCAGGCTGCATCGTGCTCGACGTCAGACTGCCAGGGCCGAGCGGATTGGAGTTCCAGCGCGGATTGTCCGAATCCGGCATAAGCCTGCCGATCATATTCATCAGCGGTCATAGCGATATTGCCATGTCGGTGCGGGCGATGAAGCTGGGCGCCGTCGAGTTCCTGGCGAAGCCACTGCGCGAACAGGAGTTGCTCGACGCAATCCAGGTCGCGATCGAGCGCGACCGCCTTCGGCGGCAGCAGGCCCGCGCCGTCGCCGAACTGCAGGCGCGCTTCACATCCCTGACGGCGCGGGAACGGGAGGTTTTCGCGCTCGTCGTGACCGGCCGCCCGAACAAGCGGATCGCCGCCGAGCTCGACTTGAGCGAGATGACGGTGAAGGTCCACCGCAGCCAGATCACGCGGAAGATGCAGGCGACGTCCCTGGTCGATCTGGTGCGGATGGCAGACAAGCTCGGCATCTCCGCCGTCAAGTCGTAGCCGGCTAAACCAAAGCACTACCCGCCTAATCCCGCTCGGCTAGCGCGGGGCTGCGAACGGGTGAAATGGCGCCCGCCCAACTTGATGCGCCCCCTACCTTTGCGTCGTTGCGGCGGCTGAAAGCAGTCCGGTATTTTTGCTGCGGTGCTGGAGCCTGATATGCCGCGGAAGCTCATGGTCTCGATTGTCGATGATGATCCTTCGGTCTGCGAAGGTCTGTTGGACCTGCTGAGTTCGATGGGCTTCGCCGCGGAAGCGTTCCCCCGCGCCGATGAATTCCTGAAATCCGATCGCCTGGACAAGACATCCTGCGTGATCGCCGACGTGCAGATGCCGGGGATGTCGGGGCTTGAGCTCCACGACCACCTGGTCAGATCCGGCAAGAGGGTTCCTGTCATTCTGATCACGGCTTTTCCCAAGGAAGCAGACCGGGGGCGCGCGCTGCGGACCGGAGTTGCATGCTACCTGGCCAAGCCCTTCAGCGAGAGCGATCTGATCACGTGCATCCAGTCCGCGCTCAAGCCGCGCGGCGCGGGTGCGGACGCGTGATGTGGTCCACACGAGCGATTGTTCCAGCCTGCATCCAGCGGACCGGAGAAGGCCATGACGACGATCAACGCGCGGCGAGGTCAACACGCCTCTGACACGGCTCTCCTTGAACCAGAGGACCGCGAGGCCGCATCGATCGCTCCCGAGGTCCTGTTCGGGCCGTTTTGCCTTCGCCCGGCGCAGCGGCTCCTGCTCGAGGCCGACAGGCCCATTCGTATCGGCAGTCGCGGGCTGGACCTGCTGATCGCATTGGTCGAGCGCGCCGGCGAGCTTGTTGCCAAGGACGACCTGATTGCCCGCGTGTGGCCCGACACCACGGTGGAGAACGACAACCTCAGAACCCAGATCGCCCTTCTGCGCCGCGCCCTGGGTGATAGCCGGGGCGGCGCCCGCTACGTGGTCAGCGTTCCGGGGCGGGGCTATCAATTCGTCGCACCGCTGATACGTTCAAACGCGCAACAGCCGCCCGCGCCGCCGGCTGCGTCCCGTGAACCCCCGCGCGACCTGCCGCGTCGTCCCGCACGGCCGATCGGCCGCGCCGACATCGTCCGCGACCTTGTCGGCCGATTGCGCAGACAGCGCTTCGTCACCATCGTCGGGCCGGGCGGGATCGGCAAGACGACGGTTGCCCTGGCCGTGGCTGAGGCGCTGGCGACATCTTGTCAGAGCGCTGTCTGCTTCGTCAATCTGGGCCTGCTTTCGCATTCGCGGTTCGTGATGAGTACTCTGGCGTCGGCGCTCGGTGTTGCGACGAGCGCCGACGATCCGACCAAAGGCGTGATCGCGTCGCTGCGTGACCGCCAGATCCTGATCGTCCTCGATTGCTGCGATCGTGTCATCGACGGCGCCACCGTTCTGGCGGAAACGATGCTCCGGAATTGCCCCGGCGTTCGTGTCCTGGCGACGAGCCGCGAGGTCCTGCGTGCGGACGGCGAGGCCATCTGTCGCCTGTCTCCATTGGAAACGCCGCCAGACGTCGATGGGCTGACGGCTGTCGGCGCGCTGACCTTTCCAGCCGTTCAGTTGTTCGTGGAGCGCGCGGCCTCGAACATCGACGGTTTCGAACTGAGCGATGCGGATGCGCCGGTCGTCGCCGATATGTGCCGCCGCCTCGACGGGCTGCCGCTGGCGATCGAATTGGCGGCTGAGCACGTCCATGCGTTCGGAACGCGGGGTGTTGCCGCGCTGTTGGGTGATCAGTTTCGGCTGCTGATGCGCGGTCGGCGAACGGTGTTGCGGCGGCATCAAACGCTCGGCGCCACGCTTGATTGGAGCTACGAGACCCTCTCGGACTCCGAACGCGCCGTCTTGCGCCGGCTGTCGGTCTTCGCTGGCGGATTCACGCTGGAGGCCGCCCGCGCCGTTGCTCCGGATGCGGCGACCCCGGCGCCTGAGATCACGGAAATCGTCGCCAGTCTTGTCACCAAGTCGCTTCTGCAAGCCGACGTGAGCACGGCATCCGGACGCTACCGCCTGCTCGACACCACCCGCGCTTATGGCCAGGAGAAGCTTGCTCAGAGCGGCGAGTTGCAAAGCGTCGCGCGCCGCCACGCCGAATACATCCGTCGCCACTTCGCGTCGCCGATGGCCGGCGTCGCACTGCCAAGCATGGCCGACTGGCTGACCACGTCCTCGCCGTATATGGGCGACGTCCGCATGGCCCCGCCGAGGACCTTTTCGTCGGGCGACGACGTCGGCGCTCGCCCCGACCACGCCTGCTGGCCGACGGCCGAGGAGCGCGGGGATCCACGGCGGCTCGCGCTTCAGCGTGCGCCCCCGGCCTGACGCAAGCAATCATGCTCTGCTGCCAGTGGCATCGAGCGGAAAAAGGCAGGCCACCGCATGGCCGTTCGGATGCAACGTGAGCGGCGGCGGTGCCGCAGCGCAGACCGGCTCGGCCCGCGGGCAGCGGGTGCGGAACACGCAGCCGGAGGGTGGATCGATCGGGCTCGGCACGTCGCCGCCCAGCGCCGGGGGAATGCCCGGCGGACCATGCAGATGCGGTTCCGAGGCGATCAGCGATGCGGTGTAGGGGTGGGCAGGCGTGCCCAGCACCTGGGCGATCGTGCCGGCCTCCATGACCCGGCCGAGATACAGCACGACCACGCGATCGGCGAAATGCCGCGCCAGCCCGAGATCGTGTGTGATGAACAGCAGTGTCAGCCCGAGCCGTGCCCTGAGATCGGCGAGCAGGCGAATGATCTGCGCCCGCACCGAGACGTCGAGCGCCGAGACCGCCTCGTCGGCCACGATCAGGTCCGGCTCGACGGCGAGTGCCCGCGCGATCGCCACGCGCTGCCGCTGGCCGCCGGACAGGGCGTGCGGCTTGCGCCCCGCCAGCGCCGGATCGAGGCCGACCAACCCCAGCAGTTCGGTGACGCGCGCCTCGACCGCCGGGCCCCGCGCCAGACCATGCACCGCGATCGCCTCGCCGATGATGGTGCGCACACTGAGCTGCGGGTTCAGGCTCGCAAACGGGTCCTGAAAGACGATCTGCATGCGCCGGCGCAGCGATCGGCGCTCGCGCCGGGGGATGGCGGCAAGATCGCGCCCTGCGAACCGCACGACGCCCGCGCTCGGCGCCACGAGGCCGAGCACGCAGCGGCCGATCGTGGTCTTGCCGGACCCGGATTCGCCGACCAGCGCCAGCACCTCGCCGCGCCGGACGGCGAGATCGACGCCGGCGACCGCCGCCACCTGACGCCGCCGGGCCAGGAAGAACCCGGCGGAGACCGGGAAGCGTTTGATGAGGCCGCGCACGTCGAGCAGAATCTCCGCCGGCACGTCGTTGCCGCCCGCGCGCACGGGGCCAAAACCCGCCGCGCCGGGCAGCGCGTCGAGCAGGCTGCGCGTGTAGGCGGTGGCCGGCCGGGTCAGCACCGCATCCGTCCTGCCGTGCTCCACGATCCGGCCGCCATGCATCACGCATACCCGCGCCGCCATCTGCGCGACCACGGCGATATCATGCGTGATGAACAGGATGCCGACGCCCTCGCTCCGCTGCAGGTCGCGGAACAGCGCCAGGATCTGTGCCTGGATGGTGACGTCGAGCGCCGTGGTCGGTTCATCGGCAATGAGCAGCTTCGGCTTGCAGGCGATCGCGGTGGCGATCATCACGCGCTGGCGCATGCCGCCGGAGAGCTGATGCACGAACTGGCGGGCGCGCCAGCGTGGCTCCGGGATGCCGACCCGGTTGAGCAGGTCGACCGCGGCGCGGCCGGCCGCTGCCCAGGACAGGGCGTGATGGCGCACCAGTCCTTCGGCGATCTGCTCGCCGACGGTCAGCGACGGGTTGAGCGCCGTCATCGGCTCCTGGAACACCATGCCGATCTCGGCGCCGCGCAGCCGCCGCAGCGCCCGTCCGTCCGACAGCGCCATGCCGGTGCCGGCCAGACGCATCCAGCCGCCCTGGATCACCGCATCCCGGGGCAGCAGCCCGAGCAGCGACAGCGCGGTCAGCGACTTGCCCGACCCCGATTCACCGACCAGCGCCACGACCTCGCCGGGGTCGATCGCGAACGATACGTCG
>Ga0302314_10010066_pt1 | contig 16610 bp, 13 predicted proteins | sample III_Palsa_N2_3_FD_200533 | JGI IMG/M metagenome (GOLD analysis project Ga0302314, IMG submission 200533) | Peat permafrost microbial communities from Stordalen Mire near Abisko, Sweden - III_Palsa_N2_3 | ecosystem: Environmental > Terrestrial > Soil > Palsa > Peat permafrost | place: Sweden... | reverse complement strand
CGCCGCGGTCCTCGACCAGCTCGGGGTGCTCGAGGAAGATGATGTTCTCCTTGACCCGCTCGAGCACGTGGTCCTGGCCCCAGACGTCGGTGAACCTGGTCTTGATGTCGTCCGGGTAGTAGACGTCGACGCCGCCCCTGGACATGAACCAGAACAGCAGGGCGAACTGGGCGACGGTGAAGAACAGCAGGAAGGCGTACTGGATGAAGGTCGGCAGCGCGTGCCACAGGATCGCCGGGATCTGCACGATCGCGTTGAGCGGCGCATCGTGCATGATCTTGCCGGCGATGATGGCGATGACGGCGAGCACCACCACCCAGCGGATGATCCGGCCGATCCGGTACCGCGTCCAGGCCGACAGCTTGCGCTGCGAGAGCCGCTCCGAGCTGCGCCAGACCTTGTTGAGCCAGAACTGGTTGTAAGCGGCCCAGTGCTCGCTGACCAGGAAGTGGGCCTGGTGCACGAGCTCGAGGCCGGCCAGCACGAATACCCACCAGCCGAGCCGCGTCTCCAGCCGGCACGCGTCGACGAACCCGATCAGCGGGTTGTCCGCCATCAGCGACCAGACCAGCAGCAGCCAGATCACGGCCAGCAGGAACAGCCATTTAATCCGGTCCCAGAAAGACAGCCGCCTTCTGGTCAGGATGTCGTCTTCTCTCGGCCGCCCGCCCTCATAGGTGAGTCCCTGCGCGGCCGGCCACTGGGACTTCTTCATGTGGAGCTCCCGACGGTGAATGACGTCATGACCGTATTAATGGCGTTCTGGTTCTGCGTGTAACAGGTGCTCGTGCAGTGCACCATGAGCAAATAGACCTCGGTCTGATCGGCGTTGGTCAGCACGTCCTCGTCGAAGGTGTTGGCGGCCCCGCCCGGGAACGTGTACTGGAACGTCTCCCGCACTCCGTGCACGCCCGCCTTGCCGGTGATCGTCTGGTCAAGCAGCTGCTTGAAGTCGGTCAGCGGGAAGCCCTGCTGCGCCTCCGTGCTGCGGGTGCTCGAGGTGACCGGCAGCATGAAATCGCGCAGCATGTTGTAGGAAAGCTCGTTGCTCGCGGTCGAGTTGAGCGCGAGCACCTCCGCGAACGCGAACGGCTGGGCGAGGTCGCCGGCCAGGACGTGGTCGGCGTTGGGACCGGTGCCCGCGTCGAACGCGGTCGACCAGATCCCGGCGCTCGACCCGCCCTCGGACTGGAGCAGCGCGTCGATCTGCTGCTGGGAGATCTGGTGCCACTGCACCGGCACCTTGTAGTACGTCCCGGCCGCGCCGTCGGCGACGTAGGTGTACGCGGGGGCACCGCAGGCGCTCAACCCGGCCATTGCGAGGACGCCCGCGAGCAGGATCGTCAAACCCCCGACGAGGCCTCGTGTTGAGCGGAAGGCCCGATTCGTCAACGGGGTGACCTCCACGTTATGTGTGCTCTAGCTAAGTATGCCGATTCATCTCGATTTGGTAAAGGAAATCGGCGGATCGAACGGACCCTGGCCGACTGTCCGGGCGACGATGACCGTGACAAGGACAATGCCCATATCGGGCCTCATCCAAAGCACTGTCCGTCTCCCCGGTAGGTGGGAACGCTGACCGCATCCGGCTCACCCGGGCTGATCAGCTGATAGCTGGTAATCCGCTCGGCCAGCTCGCCGCCCTTGGCGTGCCGCATCCAGACCCGGTCCCCGATCCGGAGCCCGTCGGCGGCGGTGCCGAGCACCGGCGTCTGCACCTCGCCCGCCCCCTCGGTCTTGGTCAGCCGCAGCCCGGCCGGCCAGAACGGCGACGGCAGCCGGTCCGGCGTCCCGGTCCCGGAGGCCACGTAGCCGCCGCTGAACAGGGTCGCCACCCCCGCCTTGGGCCGTCGGACGACCGGCAGCGCGTAGAGCAGGGCAGGCTGCGGGTGGAACTTCGCGTAGGCGTCGAACAGGGTGGGGCCGACCAGGCCGGAGCCCGCCGCCAGCTCGGTGACCGACTTGTCGGCCGAGGTGGACTCGAGCGAGCCGGTGCCGCCCCCGTTGACGAACTCAAGCGGCGCGATCGCCCGGATCCGGCGGACGACCTCGGTCCTGCGCTCGTTCAGCTCGGCCGACGAGCGGGCCTGCATCGCCTGCACGATCGCGGCCCGGACCGGCCGGCCGGGCGGCGCGTCGCCCAGGCCGGCGATCTGCCCCTCGTAGCCGAGCACGCCGACCAGGGCGAACCCCGGCCGCTTGAGCACGGTCTCGGCGAACAGGGCCGCCTCGGCGGGCGACCGCAGCGGCGACCGCCAGGTTCCGATCTGCACCACCGGACCGCGGGGAAGCGGACGCCAGGACATGTCGAGGTCGAGGCAGACCCGGATCTGCGGGTGGCCCGCGCCGATCGTGGCGTCGATGAAGTCCAGGTGGGCGGCCGAGTCGATCGTCACCGTGATGTGCTGCCGGGCCGCCTCATCGGCCGCCAGCGCCCGCAGCGCCGCCCGGTCCGCGGTCGGGTACGCGACCAGCAGGTCATCGCTGAGGCCGATGGAGTGCAGCCAGATCGCCTCGGCCAGCGAATAGCACATAACGCCCCGGTATCCTGGCTGGGCCAGAGCGCGCTCGATCAGGTGGCGGCAGCGCAACGACTTGCTCACCACCCGGATGGGCACCCCGCCGGACCGTCGCACCAGGTCGCGGGCGTTACTGTCGAACGCGGCGAGGTCCACCACCGCGAACGGCGGGTCAAGGTCGGCGGTTGCCTCGTCATAACGGGCATACCGGTCTTGGACGTCCGTTCGGGCGATCAAGTCAGACATAGCGGAACACTAACCGGTCGGCGTCGGCAAATGATCAACGGGCCTCGAATATCTAGAAGAGTAGGCGAATGACCTGGCATAACTGGGCGGGTACGGCAAGCGCCGACCCGGCACGTCGGTACTGGCCGCGCTCGACCGAGGAGATCGCTGACGCGATCAAGGACGCCGCCGGCGGCGGGCTCACGGTGCGGGCGCTCGGCGGCGGGCACTCGTTCACCCCGGCCGCGGCGACCTCGGGCGCGGCCCTCGACCTGTCCGGCTGGACCGGCATCGTCGGCGCCGACCTCTCGTCCGGGCTCATCACCGCGCGGTCGGGGACCACGATCCGGGAGCTGAACCGGGCGCTCGACTCGCTCGGGCTGGCCATGCCCAACCTCGGCGACATCGACGCCCAGACGATCTCCGGCGCGATCTCGACCGGGACGCACGGCACCGGGGCGGGCCTGGGCGGGATCGCCACCCAGGTCGCCGCGCTCGAGCTGGTGCTGGCGGACGGATCGGTCGTCTCCTGCTCGGCCGAGCAGCGCCCCGAGCTGTTCAACGCGGCCCGGGTGTCGATCGGCGCCCTCGGCGTCATCTCGACCGTGACCCTGCAGTGCGTGCCCGCGTTCACGCTGGCCGCGCACGAGGCGCCGATGCAGGTCGACCAGGTGCTCGAGCGGTTCGACGAGTTCGCGGCGGGCAACGACCACTTCGAGTTCTACTGGTTCCCGTACGGCAGCAACGCGCTGCTCAAGCAGAACAACCGGACCGTCCGGGTCGGCGACGGGGTCGCGATTCCGCCGCCGATGCCGAGCTGGCGGCGGTTCCTCGAGTACGAGGTGATGGAGAACGCGGCCTTCGGCGCGCTCTGCCGCACCGGCCGGGCGATGCCCGGGCTGATCAAGCCGCTCAACCGGCTCGCGTCGGCCACCCTGTCCACCCGACGGTACTCCGCGCCGTCGCACGAGGTGTTCGTGACGCCGCGCCGGGTCCGGTTCGTCGAGTCGGAGTACGCGGTTCCCCGCGAGTCCGTGCACGAGGTGCTCGGCCAGCTCCGCGCGGGGGTGCCCCGCCTCGCCCACCCGGTGATGTTCCCGGTCGAGATCCGGGTCGCCGCCGCCGACGACATCTGGCTGTCCACCGCGTACGGCCGCGACAGCGCCTACGTGGCGATCCACCAGTACGTGGGGCTGCCCTACCAGGAGTACTTCCGGCTGTTCGAGTCGATCGTGGCCGGCGTCGGCGGCCGCCCGCACTGGGGCAAGATGCACACCCGCGACGCCGCCTACCTCGGCCAGGCCTATCCCCGGTTCGCCGACTTCCTGCGGATCCGCGACGAGCTGGATCCGGACCGCCGCTTCGCCAACCCCTACCTAGAGCAAGTCTTCGGACCGTGAGTCATCCACGGACCGTTCGATAGGAAGGGTCTGGGGTTGTCCGGGTTCTGACTTCAGGGCCCGTACTTGATGATCACGCCGTAGTCGCCCTTGCTGGTGCGGCCGGTGGCGGTGCCCCAGGCCGAGTGCGTGCCCGGGATCCAGGCCATGGACTCAACGTGAACGGTCCGCCCCAGCCAGGCGCGGCTCGGCCCGGTGACGGTCAGGAGCTCGGTGCTCTTGGGCGGGTTCCAGGCCGCGCGCGGGATCCGGCCGGCCGTCCATGTGCCGCCGTTCCAGTGCCAGGCCTGGTTCGCGTGCAGGGACCAGATGTCGTCGGCGCTGACCGCGCTGACCTCGTCCGGCACGGCCGGCAGCCGCACCTTCGACCACCCTCGGCCGTTGTAGTGGGCGGCGTAGGCGCCGGCCTCGAGGCCGAAGACCCAGACGTTGTCGGGGGCGAAGACCGCCACGCTGACGCTGGGGCGGCCCCCGCCCGACTGCCGCTGCAGTACCCAGGAAGGGATCGGCTGGAGCGTCCACCGGCCGTCCGCGAAGCGCACGGCGCGGGTGGCGGTGCGCGAGCTGAACAGCCAGAAGTCGGTCGCCGAGTCACCGCCGAAGGCGACCGCGGACCGCGCGTAGCCGGTCAGCGCGGCCGGCAGCGGCACCCGCGACCAGCGGGTCCCCTGCAGGCGATCCACGGCGGTGAAGGCCGTCCCGGTCCAGACCGACCAGGCGTCCTCGCCCGAGCCTGCGCTGACTGTGCCGGTCACGGCCTGGTTGGACGGGCCGATGACGGCAACCACCCGCCAGCCCGGAGCGCCAACCGTCTTCGGGGCCGCCCCCTTGCCCGCGACGACCGCCCTGGCCTCGATCGCGGCCTGATTGGCGGTGGACAGCGTCGCCACCGGCCGTCCGGCGATCACTCCGACCACGGCGGTGGCGACCAGCGCGACGGCGAGCACGGCGGGCGGCAGCAGAGTTCGCTGAGCGACGAGCCTGCGACCACGGTTGGGGGACCTGGCAGTTCGCATCAGTGGCTCCCGTAACTCCGATGTTAAGCGCCGAAATCGTCGTACCCAGCTGACGCCCGTCCGAAGAGTCCTGAATGCATGAACCGCCGGCTATGACGATGCGTGTATGGGATGTGACAGTTTTCGCCACGGTGCCGGCCGGCTGCGCGGCCTACCGGATCACCGAGATCCCGCGCCGCCGCGAGCCGTCCGGGCCGGCCCGGCCCGACGTCGGCGATCCCGGCCGCCCGCAGCGCGCGGCCGCGCTGGTGGCCGCTTACCACGCGGGGATCGCGCAGCCGGCCGGGACGGTCGCGTTCGGCTGGGTGCGGGCGGCGACGGGCGGACCGGTGCTGATGATCGCGGCCGGGGACGCGCTGGTCGGCAGCGTCGACCCGGCCGACGGCGAGGTGCTGCTGGCGCTGCCGGGCGGGGCGCGCGGAACGGCGCTGCCGCCCGCCGACCTGGCCGGGCTGCTCGGGCAGGTCGGGTGCTGGCGGGCGGTGGCCGGGATCAGCGACGGCCTGCTGGCGCTGCCCGGTGAAACCGCGGGGTCGGGAACCGCCGGGGGGCCCGGCCGGGCCGGGCTGTCGCTCGACGAAGGGCTGCTCGGCAGCTGGACCGGGCCGTTCGGCTGGCTGGTGACGGCTGACCCGGTCACCCCGGCCGAGCTGCGGGCGCTGTCGGAGGAGATCGCGCTGCGGCAGCGGATCGCCGAGGGGACGGCCGACCGGTTCCCCGAGCAGGCGGTCCAGGCGCGACGGCTCAAGGAACGCCACGCCGAGTTGCTGCGCGGCCAGTCGACCGGGCTGTGGCGGATCACGATCGCGGCCGGCGGCCGGGACCAGCCGAGCGCCGCCAGGGTCGCCGGGCTGCTGTGCGCGTCGGCCGACCTCGACGGGCTGCCGTACGCGCTGAGCCCGGCCCTGATCGGCCCGGGTTCCGCGCTCGAGCCCGGCGGTGACGCCGGGCCGGCCTCGCCGTTCTACGGGTCGACCCAGCTCCTGGCCGCGCTCGCCCAGCCGCCGGAGTCCGAGGTGCCGGGGGTCCGGCTGGCGCTGCGGCCCGACTTCGACGTGACCCCTGAGCAGCCCGCCGGATGCCCGCCGGGCGAGCCGGGTGAGCCGGGCGCGATCGTGCTGGGCGAGATCCTCGACCGGAACCTGCGGGCGGCGGGGCCGCTGGCGCTGTCGCGCGACTCGCTCAACCGGCACGTGTTCGTCTGCGGCGCGACCGGGGCGGGCAAGTCGCAGACCGTGCGGTCGCTGCTCGAGGCGGCGACCGGGCAGGGCGTGCCGTGGCTGGTGGTCGAGCCCGCCAAGGCCGAGTACCGGCTGATGGCCGCGCGGCTGCCGGGCACGGAGGTGATCAGGATCAGGCCGGGCGAGCCGGACGCGATCGCGGCCGGGCTCAACCCGCTCGAGCCGGCCGTCGATCGGGCCGGCTCCAGGTTCCCACTGCAGACGCACGCGGACCTGGTCAGAGCGCTGTTCATCGCGTCCTTCCGGTCCGAGGAGCCGTTCCCCCAAGTGCTCAGCGCCGCGCTCGGCCGGGTCTACGAGGACGCGGGCTGGGACCTCGCGCTCGGCGAGCCGGCCGACGGCAGGCAGGCCGGCCTCGCCTACCCGACGCTGACCGCCCTGCAGCGCGCGGCCGAGCGGGTCGTCACCGAGATCGGGTACTCCCAGCGGGTCACCGACGATGTGCTCGGCTTCATCCGGGTCCGGCTGGCCAGCCTCAGGCACGGCACGACCGGCCGCTTCCTCGAGGGCGGGCACCCGGTCGATTTCGGCGCCCTGCTGGCCAGGAACGTCGTGCTCGAGATCGAGGACGTCGGCGACGACGCGGACAAGGCGTTCCTGATGGGCGCGGTGCTGATCCGGCTGGCCGAGCACCTGCGGCTCGCGCAGCGGACGAGCCGGGCGGGCGCGGGCGGGCTCCGCCATCTGACCGTCGTCGAGGAGGCGCACCGGCTGCTGCGCCGGGCCGGGTCCGGTGACGAGCCGGGCGGAGGCGGCGCGGCCGGGCACGCGGTCGAGATGTTCGCCGGCCTGCTGGCGGAGATCCGCGCGTACGGCGAGGGACTGATCATCGCCGAGCAGATCCCGGCCCGGCTGGTGCCCGACGTGATCAAGAACACCGCGGTGAAGATCGTGCACCGGCTCCCGGCCGCCGACGATCGCGAGGCGGTCGGGGCGACGATGAACGCGTCCCCGTCTCAGTCCCGCTACCTGGTCACGCTGCCGCCCGGGCAGGCGGCGGTGTTCTCCGACGGCATGGACTTCCCGATCCTGGTCCGGGTCGCGGACGGCAGCGCGCGAGAAGCGGGACCGGCGGTCCCGGCCGCCGACGCCCGCGCGGTGGTGCATCCCCGCTCGGCCACCTGCGGCGCCGAATGCCAGGGCCGGCCGTGCACGCTGCGGGACATGCGCGCCGCGCAGCGGGCGCTGGAGGGTCCCGGGCTGCTCCGGCCGTGGGCCGAGCTGGCCGTGCTCGCGCACCTGACCGGCTGGCCGACGCCGGTGCCGCGGCCGGGCAGCCTCGGGGCGATCACCGCCCTGCCCGCGCGGGTGCGCCAGTGCGCGCTGTCGCACGCGGCGGACGCCGCGGTCGCCGCCCGCGCGGCCGTGATCGCCGATCCGGCCGCGCTGGCGGTCCACGTCTGCGCCGCCATCACCGCCCGGCTGGAGCGGGCCGAGTGGCTTTGCCACCCCGACGAGCCGGAGTGGCTGCTGGCGGGCGCGGTGACCGAGGACGTCGCGTTCGGCGCCGTCCGGCCGTCGGCCATCGAGGGCGCCGGGCCGCTGGCCGACGTGCTCGCGGGGTTCATCGACTGCCGGTGGCCGGAGCGGTACCTGCGGGCGCCTGAGGTCAGGGCCGGGGCGTTACGGCCGGGGGCGTGACGCTGGCGGCGGCGGGCGCGTCCGCGGGCGCGTCCGCGGGCGCGGGCGCGTCGGCGGGCGGCAGGTCGGGTCTGCCTCCCCAGCGGCCGGTGACGCACATCCAGATCAGCGCGGCCGCGGTGAGGAACCGGACGGTGGACGTAATCCACTCGCCGTCGACGAACTGGATCTGCTGGAACCAGGCGGTCCGGGAGACGTGCCCCGCCTCCATGTAGGTGATGGCGGCGAAGCCGAGCCTGACCAGGACGACGACGTCAAGCCCGGACGACGGGTAGAGCGCGAGCAGGGCGATGATCATAACGTCGTACCAGGGGCGCTGGAACGGCCAGAAGAAGATCCAGGCCAGGCTCAGCGCCAGCGCCGGGCTCACCGCCGGAAGCCCGGGAACGCGGTCGGGCAGCCGGAAGAACGCGAGCGCGGCGACGCCGAGGAACAGCACCAGCGCCAGCGGGAAGACCCAGCCGGGGATATTGTCCGCCCCCAGCGGCCCGGCCAGGCCGAACGGCCGGTAGATCACCTGGTAGAGATTGTCCCAGGTGATCTGCTGGCCGCGCTGGGACAGCACCTTGACCGCGGGCCAGCCGGCGATCGCATAGGAGACGACGGTCAGCCACAGCCAGCCGCCGAGCAGGCAGGCGATCCTGGCGGGCGACCGCCGGACCGCCCACAGGGCGGCCGCGAGGAAGAGCACGAACGGGGATTTGGTGCAGGCCGCGGCCGCGAGCAGGGTGCCCACCGCCGCGCACCGGGCCAGCGTCGGCTTGGCGCCGTCCGGGGTGAATCGCAGCAGCGCCAGGCCCGCTATCCCGAACGCGACCGCGAGGCCGTCGATGTGCCCGCTGGCCACGATCTCCCACAGCAGCAGCGGGTTGAGCGACCACAGCAGGTGGGCGCGCAGGCGCATGGCCGGGTTGCCGCGCAGCAGCCGGTCGAGCAGCAGCACCACCGCGCCGAACGCGAGCGCCACGAAGAGCTTGAGCCAGAACGTGATCAGCGCCATCGAGGTGCCGCCGAGCTCGGCCGACAGCCACTCCTCGGCCGAGGCGATCGGCCCGTAGTCCGACAGCTGGTGCGCCCAGGTGGGCGGGCTGCCGACCGCGAGCTTGTCGCCGAGAGTGACCATCGTCGCGGGCGTGAACACGTACGGGCTGTGGTGCAGCACGATCATGTTGCCGTCGATCGCGTACGACTGCGTGTCGGTGGTGCCGGCCGCCGGCAGGAACGTGAAGATGGCGATCACGATGAACGAGACCGCGAGCAGCGGCCGGACCGGCACCCGGGCGCCGCGGGAGACCGCGAGCAGGCCCGCCCCGACGCCGACGGCGCCGACCGCGGCCGCGCCCCACGAGAGGAACAGCGACTTCGGCGGGCCCAGCCCGAGCGAGATCCACCACGGCGGCGCGCCATCCGGCGCGTGCGCCATCGTCGGTATCGCAATGGATGGCCCGGCGACGGATATGAAGAACATCACGAGAAGCGAAACAGTGATGCAGGCCGCCGCGGTCCAGACGAGCCCCCGGGTTCCCCCGCTGGCGCGCATGATCCGGTTAATCACGGTGTCACTCCGCAGGTGGATACGCCCGGTTTTGCCGGTCTTCGACGGAAGACCGGCTTCAGTCGACGGTATCCAGGCGTCGTTTAAGGACTGGCTAAGATCCGTTGGGCGAAAACTAAAGATGCGCTTTAGGCTCCGGTCCGGATGGTGATCTTTGTCCTAGTACTGCCGGTGGCGTCCGGTCAGTCGGTGATATCCCGATCGAGGGACGCCTGCACGCCGAGCTGATCGCGCAGTGCGCTGGCGTCGTCCGCGTCCACGGTCATGACGCGGGCGGTGCCCAGGTCCTCGCGCCGCGGGACCGTGCCGGTCCGGGTGGCCCACCATCGGCCGGCGTTGGACCGCCAGATGTGCCACCCGGGGAAGTCGGCCTCAAGCTGCGCGACGCGCTCGTCCCACCCAGCCATGGTGTTCCTCCCCGGAGTGGGACTTCGGACCTCTATTAAAAAATGAACGTGCATACGCACGGTGTCAATAGGACACCATGATCAAGCCATCACGTGCGTCTCGCTGTTTACCAACCGCTCGTCTTGGCGTGCCCGTTCACTGACGCATCAGCGGCAGTGTCGGTCTGGTTGGCGGACGCGTTCGGGGTAGTCTCAGCGGCCGCAGCCGGCGGCTCGGTCGGCTTGGGCGGGGCCGTCTTGGGCGGGGCCGTCTTGGGCACGGACGACGCGGGCACGACCGGCGTGGGCACGACCGGCGTGGCGTCGATGTCGGCGGCGGTGTCGCCCAGCGGGCCGTCCGGCGCCTGGCTTTCGATCTCCGTCGCGGCCCGCTGCCGGTAACGGACCAGTGCGGCCACCGCGCCCGCGGCGGCGGTGACGGCGAGGCCCAGCAGCGACCAGGTAATGGCGGACTTCACCCGCCGCCTGGCCGGGCTCACCGGCTCAGCCGGGCGCACCTGCGCGGCGGTGTTCCTGAGGGCGGACGATACGGTCGGCGCGACGGTGCCGGCGGTGTAGTCGGCGGTGTTCCTGAGGGCGGACGATACGGTCGGCGCGACGGTGCCGGCGGTGTAGTCGGCGACGCTCTCCAGCTTGGGCGCCGCCCACTTCCGAGCGGTGTAGACGCCCTGCTGAACCTGCTTGCTGACGCCGGCCGCCGTCGTCTGGGCGGTGTTGCCGACGTTCTGCGCGGCCGCCTGGGACTTCTGCGCGGCATTCTGCGCGGCGGCCTGGGACTTCTGAGCGGCGTTCTGCGCCGTCGCCTGGGCGGAGGCAGCGGCGGCCCGGGCAGCGTCGGCCGCGTTCTGAGCCGCTACCTGGGCGGCCTTACCGGCCGCACGCGCCCTGGCGGCTGCCTCGTTGGCATCGAGATTGGCTTTGCGTGACTTTGTCAAGAACACGATTCTGCCCCCTTCTCTGTCTCTCGGTGAGACAAGGTTCCCCCCGTCTTCGGCTTCAATCATCGTGGCGGCGGTGGAAGTGACATTAGGTAGTCGTCGAACTGACATTGCGGTGAAGCCGGTACGGTGATTGGAGACAGGCCGGATCGCCCGGCCTGGAGATGAACCGGAGTCACGTAATGACCGAAACGCTGACCGCGACGCTGACGACGACGCAGGGGACGGTCACTGTCCGGCTGTTCCCTGACCAAGCGCCGAAGACCGTGCGGAACTTCGTCGAACTCGCCGAGGGGGGCAGGGAGTGGACCAACCCGAAGACCCGGGCCACCACTAAGGACAAGCTGTACGACGGCACGATCTTCCACCGGGTGATCGCCGGCTTCATGATTCAGGGCGGCGACCCGCTCGGCACCGGCACCGGCGGCCCGGGCTACAAGTTCGCCGACGAGATCCACCCGGACCTGCGATTCGACAAGCCCTACCTGCTCGCGATGGCCAACGCCGGCCCGGGCACCAACGGCTCGCAGTTCTTCATCACGGTGGCGGCCACCCCGTGGCTGAACGGCAAGCACACCATCTTCGGCGAGGTCATCGACGGCGTCGACGTGATCAAGGCGATCATCGAGGTGCCGACCGCTCCCGGCGACCGCCCGGTCACGCCTGTGGTGCTGCAGTCCGTGACGATTACGCGCGACTAGGCGAAGGCTCCCCCGATGACCACGCCGGACGCCACCCCCTCCGGGCAGGGAACACCGCCCACCTGTTACCGGCACCCAGACAGGGAAACATGGGTGTCCTGCGTCCGGTGTGGTCGTCACGCCTGCCCCGACTGCCTCCGCTCGGCGGCAGTCGGGCAGCAGTGCGTGGACTGCGTGCACGAGGGCGACCGGACGACCCGGCGGCCGACGACGGTCTTCGGCGGCCGGCCCGCCCGCACCGCGGTCGTCACCTGGACCCTGATCGCCGTCAACGTGCTGCTGTACGTGGTCGAGCTGGCGAAGCCGTCCCTCGCCACCGACTGGGGGCTGCTCGGGTACGCGACGATCAACTCCGGGCCGCTGCAGGGGATCGCCGCCGGGCAGTGGTACCGGCTGATCACGTCGGCGTTCCTGCCGCCGGCGGGCGGGGGGATCGGCGGCCTGGGCTTCTTCGACATCCTGTTCAACATGTGGGCGCTGTGGGCGGTCGGGCCGAGCCTGGAGCAGTTGCTCGGCCGAGGCCGGTTCATCACCGTCTACCTGCTCAGCGCGCTCGGCGGTGGGGTCGCGTTCTTCCTGATCGGCCCGCAGAACGTGTTCGCGCTCGGCGCCAGCGGCGCGATCTACGGCCTGTTCGGCGCGTGGTTCGTGGTCTCCAGGCGGCTGCGGATCGACACCAGGGGGATCCTGGTGCTGATCGGGATCAACCTGGCGTTCAGCCTGTCCTTCCGCGGCGCGATCGCCTGGCAGGATCACGTGGGCGGCCTGATCGTGGGCGTGCTGGTCACCGCGGCCTTCGCCTACGCGCCGCGCAAGGGCCGACTCGTCATCCAGGCGGGCGCGGCGATCGCGATCCTCGCCATCCTGGTGGTGATCGTGGTGCTGAGGTCCAACAACCTCACCGCCGGGGTCAGCCAGGCGCTGGGGTTCTAAGCGCTAGTGCCACTGGGTGGCGAGCACCACGCCGACCACGATCAGCGCGAACCCGCAGACCAGGTTCCAGCCGCCGAGCGAGCTCAGCCCGGGCATGTCCGACTGGGTGATGTAGTACAGCGCGATCCAGACGAGCCCGAGTATCAGGGACGCGATCATGGTGGGCACCAGCCAGGCCGGGCTCACCGCCCGCTTCTTCGACTGCGCCGTCGGCGGCGTGTAGACCGGCCTCTTCCGGACGCGGGACTTCGGCACCGCGCACCTCCTGCTCGGGGACTGCGAAGGCACCGGGGACGTTCCCCGGGCTAACACTGCGGCTGCTGCGGGTAAGCGTAATGCACCCGCGGCACGGTTACGGCTGGTACGGCCGGGAGCTTGCGCTCAGCCTCCGGGCGGGGTGTTGGTCGCGGGGGTGCTGGGGGTGGCCGTCCCGGTCGGCGTCGCCGTCCCGCTGGGCGTGCCGGACGGCGACACCGAGGCGGAGGGGGACGTCGTCGGCGTTGCCGCCGTCTGCTGGACGTACAGCGTGATCACCGTGTTCGGCGGCACGGTGCCGGAGGCCGGGAACTGGTTCCACACGGTGCCGACCGGGATGTTCTGGCTGACCGGGCCGTTGGCGTAGTGGACGCTGGGCGGCGAGGTGAATCCAGCGCTCTTGAGCTCCTGGATCGCCGTCGAGAGGGGTACCCCGGTCAGCGTTGGCACCGCGACGCCGCCGCCCGAGTAGTAGAGCGTGATCTGCTGGCTCGGGGCGTACTTCTGACCCGGGGTCGGGGTCATGTGATCAACCTCGCCCGACGGCAGGCTGGACTGGTTGTCCGCCACGGGGACGACGTTGGTGAAGCCGAGCGCCTTGAGCTGCTGGGCGGCGGAGCTGTACTGGTCGTTCTGGACGTTGGGGAGCTGGATGGAGCCGGCCCCCTCGGAAACGGAGAGGGTGACCGTGCCGCCCTTGGCGATGCTGGAACCGCCGGCCGGGTTGGTGCTGATGACGTTGCCCGCGGTCACGTTGGCGTCGGTCTGCTTCTGCACGACCGCCTGCAGCCCGGCCGCCTTGACCTGGGCGACGGCCGCGCTCTGGGACTCGCCGACCAGGTTGGTGGGGACGTAGGCGCCGCTCCCGCCGCCGCCGTGCAGCAGCAGGACGGCCGCGACGATCGCGGCCACCAGCACGACCCCGGCGATGGTCCACGGCAGCCAGCGGCGGCCGCCGCCGCCCTGCTCCCCGTCCCCGTTGTCGTAGCCTCCGCCTTCGTTGTATCCCTGCTGGTAGCCGGGCGGGTAGCCGCCCTGCGGGTACTGCGAGACGGTGGTCGGCGCGATGCCGGACCCCATCATCGTCTGCGGCCCCATCCGCTGGGTGCGCTGCTGGTAGTCGTAGTAGTCGGCCCGGGTCGGCGGCGGCTGGAAGGCCGCCGCCACCTGCATGCCCGACGCCGCCCGCTGGATGTCGGCGTTCATCTCGGCGGCGGTCTGGTAGCGGTCGTCGGCCGACTTGGCCATCGCCTTGAGCACGATCGCGTCCGCCCACGGCGGCAGGTCCGGGTCGAGCCGGGACGGCGGAATCGGGTTCTCCCGCACGTGCTGGTAGGCGATCGCGACCGGGGAGTCGCCGGTGAACGGCGGCCGGCCGACCAGCAGCTCGTACATCAGGCAGCCGGTGGAGTACAGGTCGGACCGGGTATCCACCCGCTCGCCCCGGGCCTGCTCGGGCGACAGGTACTGGGCGGTGCCGATTACCTGCGCGGTCTGCGTCATCGTGGACTGGGCGTCGCTCATCGCGCGGGCGATGCCGAAGTCCATGACCTTGACGTCGCCGTTCCTGGTCACCATCACGTTCCCGGGCTTGATGTCCCGGTGCACGATCCCCGCCTGGTGGCTGTACTCGAGGGCGCGGAGCACGCCCGAGATGATCTCGAGGATGCGCTCGGGCAGCAGCCGGTGGCCGTCGTTGAGCAGCTCCCTGACGGTCTTGCCGTCCACGTACTCCATCACGATGAACGGCACCGGGACCCCGGTCGACATGTCCTCGCCGGTGTCGTACACGGCGACGATCGACGGGTTGTTCAGCGACGCCGCGGACTGGGCCTCGCGGCGGAACCGGGCCTGGAAGGTCTGATCGCGGGCGAGATCGGTGCGCAGGGTCTTGATCGCGACCACCCGGTCGAGCCGGAGATCGCGCGCCCGGTACACCTCAGCCATGCCGCCGCGTCCGACGACACCTTCGAGCTCGTAACGGTCACCGAGCAGCCGCGGCTGTGTCATGTCTCGCACTCTTCCAAACCACCCTGCATCGAAGTGTCATCCCCCTGTGCCGTCGCCCGCCGGCGGCGCCGCGTCCCCGGCCGCCGGGGTACTCGGCGGTGTCGACGCGGGCGGCGTTGTCGGCGGACTGCTTGTCGGCGGCTCGGTCGTGGGAGGCGCCGACGTGGTTGTCGCCGGCGCGGAGGAGGACGTGCTCGTTGTCGGCGATGACGTTGGCGTCGAAGACTGTCGCTCGCTCGTCGTAGGGCTCGCCGACGGGGTCGCGGAAGGGGCCTTCGATGCCATTCCTAGATTAGTCCTTGTCCCGTAGCCGCCGACTGTACTTGCCGGCAGCGAGGCGGTGGTGGGTGATCCGGCCTGGCCGACCGACTGACCTGGCGATGAAGGATGGGCGTCCCTGCCCGTCATCGACGCCGCCGGGGTTGTGCTGCTGGTGAGCAGAAGGACGATGATCGCGATGATCCCGCAGGCCGCCAGGCCCGCCCCGGCCAGCACCAGGGCGCGGCGCCGGGGGCGGGGATCGGGGGACCAGGCCGGTTCGCCGTTATAGAAATCGTTACCGCCGGTATAGAAATCGTTACCATCGGGTGGCGGAAAGTTCGGCACCACCGGCAGGTTGGCGGTGATCGGCCCGGTGTAGCCGGAGCGGCTGCGCGCCTCCCTGATCACATCCGCGCGGTCGGCGACGTGCTGCGCCGTGTCCGGGCGGCCGTCCGGGTTCTTCGCCAGCATCGCGTACACCAGGTCGGCGACCGGGCGGGGAACGTCAGGCGGGAGCGCTGGCACCGGGTCGTGCTTGTGCATGATCGCGATCGCCAGCGGCTGGTCGGCCATGAACGGCGTCTGCCCCGACAGGCACTCGTAGGCGACGACGCCGAGCGAGTAGATGTCGGACGAGCCGGTCAGCGGGGAGCCGGTCGCCTGCTCGGGGGAGACGTAGAGCGCGGTGCCCATCACGATCCCGGTCGCGGTCAGGTTCATCGCCTGCAGCGAGTTGGCCTTGGCGATGCCGAAGTCGGTGATCTTGGTCGTGCCGTCGGCCATGAGCAGCAGGTTGCCTGGCTTGATGTCGCGGTGCACGATGCCGGCCTGGTGGGCGATGTCGAGCGCGCGGGCCGACTGGGCGACGATGTCGAGCACCACGTAGGGATCGAGCCGGCCGTACCGCTCGAGGATCTCCGACAGCGGCTGGCCGTCGACTAGCTCCATCACCAGGTAGGGCCCGCCGAGCGGGCTGCGCTCGCCGTAGTCGAAGACCCGGGTGATCCCGGGGTGGGACAGCGACGACGCGTACCGGGCCTCGGCCCGGAACCGGGCCCGGAACTGCTCGTCGTCCGCGTGCATGGCGGCCAGCATCTTGATCGCCACTGGCCGGCCGAGGATCTGGTCGGTGCCCCGCCAGACCTCGCCCATACCGCCGGTCGCGATGAGCTCGACCAGCGCGTAGCGGCCGTCGAGAACGTGCGCGTTCATCATTGCCCCGTAGCTGCGAGATAGGCCTTGATGACCGCGACGGCGATCGGCTCGGCCGCGGCAGCCCCGTAGCCACCGCCTTCAATCATGACGCCGACGGCGATCTTTGGGTTGTCAGCGGGTGCGAAAGCGGTGAAAACCGCGTCAGGCTGGGTGCTCACGCCGGTCTCCGCGGTTCCGGTCTTCCCGGCGATCTCCAGGCCGTTCAGCGCGCTCTGGTTGTACTGGAAGCCGGTGCCGTCCGAGTCCTGGACCACCGCGATCATCATCGACTTCTCGTAGCCGGCCACGGTGGC
>Ga0302314_10010063_pt1 | contig 16612 bp, 10 predicted proteins | sample III_Palsa_N2_3_FD_200533 | JGI IMG/M metagenome (GOLD analysis project Ga0302314, IMG submission 200533) | Peat permafrost microbial communities from Stordalen Mire near Abisko, Sweden - III_Palsa_N2_3 | ecosystem: Environmental > Terrestrial > Soil > Palsa > Peat permafrost | place: Sweden... | reverse complement strand
GGCAGCTGGGCCTGGCGGCGGACCCGCTCCTCCAGCCCGCGCAGCCGCGAGCCCTCCCCGCAGAGCACCACGCCGCGCTCGCAGACGTCGTGCACCAGCGCCTCCGGGCCGTCGATCAGCACCGAGAGGATCATCTCGGCGATGGCGTCGGCGACCTCGTCCAGGGCCGGGCCCAGGTCCCCGGCCGAGAGCGTCAGCGTGCGCGGCAGCCCCCGGTCCAGCTCCCGGCCCTTCAGCGTCAGCTTGGCGCTCTTGCCGGGCAGCGACGCCAGTTCGATCTTGGCCCGCTCGGCCTCGGCCAGGCTGACCGCGAAGTCGTGCTCGTCGTAGAGGTGGCGGACCAGGCGGCGGTCCACGTTCGCGCCGCCCTGCGGCACCGAACGGGCCAGTACCACTGAGGCCGCCGAGATCAGCGCGGCCGTGGCGGTCTCCGTGCCGACGTCCACCACCAGCGCGCCGGAGGTGTCGCGGATCTCGACGCCCGCGCCGGCGGCGGCGGCCAGTGAGGCGGGGATCAGCTGTACCGCCCGCAGGCCCGCCTCCTGGCAGACCGCCAGCAGCGCCTGCCGCTCCACCGGGGTGCTCTCGTCGGCGACGCAGACGGACGCCCGGGCCGACTCCCAGATCCGGGTGGGGGCGGCCTCCCACAGCGCCTCGCGCAGCAGCCGGACGGCGACGGCCTGGTCGGTGACCACGCTGCGGGCGACCGGGTGCACCACCTCCAGCCCGGCCGGGGTGCGTCCCTGGAGCGCCAGCGCCCGGATCCCCCGGGCGCGGATGTCCCCCCGTTGGTCCAGGACGGCCACATTGGGAGTGCTGCGGACCTCCCGCGCGCGGCCGGAGTACACCCGCAGCGTAGTACTGCCCAGGTCGACGGCGTAGTGCTGGATGAAGCCCACCACGGATCGGTCAGCCCCTTCCCGACATCTCAACTGTGTCCATAGCCCGACCGTCGCACGGGACCCCGGACCGCGCGACTCCACAGGTACGGGTGGGGGACCCGGGTGGGGTCCGGTTCCGCTGATGGATCGTCATGTCATGGTTCCGGCAGTGTTTGCGGTCTTCTTGCGCAGAACTTGCGCAAATTGATTGATGTATTGCGGCTGTCTGTTCACCTGGATACGATCCGCCGCAGCGGCAGCCGGGAGGCGGCCGTTCCGAACCGGGTGCGCGGGCCATCGGCGACCTCTGCTGTGTCAGGTTCCTGACATGGCCGGTAGCCGCTGCCCGCGTCCAGGTCCACCCCCCACCCAGGAAAGGTCGTACGCATGACGTACTACCGCTCCACCGTGCAGTCGACGAGAAAGCCGAACCGGCGGATGCAGGCGCTGGCGAGCGTCGCGGCCGTCGCGACGGCGACGCTGGGGCTGCTGTTCGCGGTCCCGGCCCACCAGGCCGCGGCAGCCACCGCCGCACCGGCCGGGCTGACCCCGTTCGCGGCCGGCGCCGCCAACGGCACCGGCGCCTCGATCCCCGGCATGACCGAGTACGAGGCCGAGGGACCACAGGCCAGCACCAACGGCACGGTGATCGGTCCCGACTACACCCAGGGCGACCTGGCCACCGAGGCGTCCGGACGGCAGGCGGTGCAGCTCACCGCCCAGGGCCAGTACGTGCAGTTCACCCTGACCGCCCCGGCCAACGCCTTCGACCTGCACTACGCGGTGCCGCAGGGCCAGTCAGGGACCCTGTCGGTCTATGTCAACGGGACGAAGCTCAGCACTCAGCTCTCGCTGACCTCGGCGTACAGCTACATCAGCACCGGGGACATCACCGGGAGCAAGACCCACAAGTTCTACGACGACGTCCGGGAGCTGCTGCCGTCGACCATCGCCGCCGGTTCGACGGTGAAGTTCGAGGTCGACGCCGGTAACACGGCACTGCCGTACACCCTCGACGTCGCCGACTTCTACAACGTGGCCGCGCCGACCGCCCAGCCGGCCGGGTCCATCTCGGTGGTCACCGACGGCGCGGACCCGACCGGGGTCAACGACTCCACCAACGCGTTCCGCACCGCGATCTCGGCGGCCGCGGCCGCGGGAGTCCCGGTGTGGATTCCGCAGGGGACCTTCGTGATCTCCTCGGCGCTCCAGGTGCAGAAGGCCACCATCGAGGGGGCGGGTGACTGGTACTCGCAGCTGAAGACCAACGAGTTCATCGACAACACCTCGACGGTGTCCGGTCCGGTGAACCTGAGTGGCTTCGCCATCCTCGGCTCCACGGTCGGCCGCCACGACGACAGTTCGGCCAACGCGATCAACGGATCGCTGGGCACCGGCTCGGTCGTCAACGGCCTGTGGATCCAGGACACCAACGTCGGGTTCTGGTTGCAGTACGGCAACACGAACATCACCGTGGAGAACAGCGTCGTCGAGTCCACCGACGCGGACGGCCTGAACTTCAACGGCAACGCCACCGGCAACACGGTCACCAACAACTTCCTGCGCAACACCGGTGACGACGGACTGGCGCTGTGGTCCTATCCGGCCTCCGACTCCAACAACACACTGAGCGACAACACCATCGTCCAGCCGACGCTGGCCAACGGCATCGCCGACTACGGCGGCTCGGGCAACACCATCACCGGCAACGTGATCGCCGACACCAACTCCCTCGGCAGCGGCCTGGCCATCTCCAACGAGGAGTTCCTGACCCCGTTCACGCCGCTCAGCGGCACGGTCACGGTGACCGACAACACCATCATCCGGTCCGGCGCGATGAACCCCAACTGGGGCCACCCGATGGGCGCGGTGCGCTTCGACGCCTATGACTCGAACTTCAGCGGTGTCACCGTGAACTTCAGCGGCAACGCCGTGGACGACAGCCCGTACAGCGCCTTCGAGATCGTCGGCGGCGGCGGCGAGGGCTACACCGTCTCCGGGCTGAACATGACCAACAACACCGTCAACTGGACCGGTACCACCGTGTTCCAGGCCGAGACCTCGGGTTCGGCCTCGGTCAGCGGGTTGACCGCCTCCAACGTCGGCGTCGCTGGAACGTACAACTACGGCTACCCGAACGACGTCGCGGGCACCTTCACCTTCAACCAGGGGAGCGGCAACACGGGTTGGAGCACCACCCCGGTGCTGACCGCCTTCCCGACGCCGGTTGGCCTGCCGCCGACCGGCCCCGGCAACAGTGGTGGCGGCGGCGGCTCCACGCCGACCCCGACGCCCACGCCCACTCCCACTCCCACGCCGACCCCGACGCCCACGCCCACTCCCACCCCGACCCCGACGCCGACTCCCACCCCGCCCCCGACCGGCTCGGGCAACGCCGACCTGGCGCTGAACCAGCCGGTCACCTCGACCGGGTACACCCAGAGCTATGCTCCGGCCAACGCGGTCGACGGCAACACCAGCACCTACTGGGAGAGCACTGACAACGCCTTCCCGCAGAGCATCACCGTCGACCTCGGCGCGACCAAGGCGGTCGGCAGCGTGGTTCTGGACCTGCCGCCGGCCACGGCCTGGAGCGAGCGCACGCAGACCCTGTCCGTGCAGGGCAGCACCAACGACTCCAGCTTCAGCACGATCGTGCCGTCCGGGAGCTACACCTTCAACCCGTCCACCGGTAACACGGTGACCATTCCGCTGCCGCCCGGGACCTCCACCCGGTACCTCCAGCTGACCTTCACCGCCAACACCGCCTGGCCGGCCGGGCAGCTCTCCGAACTGGAGGCCTTCGCCCCCACGACCTCCAGCTCGCCGACCCCGACGCCGACCCCGACGCCGACCCCGACTCCCACCCCGACCCCGACCGGCTCGGGCAACGCCGACCTGGCGCTGAACCAGCCGGTCACCTCGACCGGGTACACCCAGAGCTATGCTCCGGCCAACGCGGTCGACGGCAATACCAGCACCTACTGGGAGAGCACCGACAGCGCCTTCCCGCAGAGCATCACCGTCGACCTCGGCGCGACCAAGGCCGTGGGCCGACTGGTGCTGGACCTGCCGCCGGCCACGGCCTGGGGCGAGCGCACCGAGACCCTGTCCGTGCAGGGCAGCGCCAACGGCTCCAGCTTCACCACCGTGGTGCCGTCCGGGAGCTACACCTTCGACCCGTCCACCGGTAACACGGTGACCATCACGCTGCCGTCCGGGACCTCCACCCGGTACCTCCAGCTGACCTTCACCGCCAACACCGCCTGGCCCGCCGGGCAGCTCTCCGAACTGGAGGCCTTCGCCTCCTGACGGTGAGTCCGTCGGTATGACCCCGGCCCCCCGCCCCCACCCGGGCGGGGGGCCGGCTCGGCATTCGGGTGTGCGCCGCGCCACACCGGTGTCCATCGGGCCGCTCGGCGGGAATACACCCAGGATGCCCAGCGTGCCCGCAACCACAGACCTGGTCGACGAGTTCCAGCGACGGCGCAAGGACCCGATCGTCGTGCAGTCCCTGCGCGCGACCGTGGCGGCGACCATCGCCTACATCGTCGCCGAACGGCTCAGCAGCGCCTCGGCCCCGCTGACCGCACCACTGACAGCGCTGCTGGTGGTCCAGGTGACGCTGTACTCGACGCTGATCATCAGCCTGCGCCGGGTGGTCGCGGTCGTCGCCGGGGTGCTCATCGCCATCGGCTTCAGCGCGGTCATGGGCCTCAGCTGGTGGAGCCTGGGCCTGATCATCCTGGCCGCGCTGACCGTGGGCCGGTACATCCGGGTCGACGAGTTCGTCAACGAGGTCGCGATCAGCGCCATGCTGGTGCTCGGCGTCAGCCGACTCGCCGACCAGGCCTGGGACCGGGTGCTGGAGACGCTCATCGGCGCGGGTGTCGGCCTGCTGTTCAACCTGTTGTTCGCGCCGCCGGTATGGGTGGAGACGGCCGGCGAGTCGATCGAGGACCTGGCCCGCCGACTGCGCTCGCTGCTGCTGCACATCGCCGAGGAGCTGGACGCCCCCGCTCCGGTCCGGCACACCGAGGCCCGGCTGCACGAGGCCCGCGACCTGGACCAGGACATCTCCCGGGTGGACGCCTCGCTGCGCCAGGCCGAGGACAGCCTGCGGCTGAACCCGAGGATCAGCGAGCGGCTGCTGTCCAGGCTGGTGCTGCGCACCGGGCTGGACACGCTGGAGATCTGCGTGGTGGTGGTCCGGGTGATGGCCCGTTCGCTGACCGACCTGGCCAAGCGGCGCGGCGCGGGCGAGGAGCTGTTCCCGCACGAGGTGGCGGTGGCCCTGGAGGACCTGATGGGACATCTGGGCGCGGCCATCGTCAGCTTCGCGGTACTGGTGACCAGCGAGGTCAGCGCCAACGCCGAGCAGGCCGAGCAGCGGATGAACGCCGAACTCGACGCGGCCTGGGGCAGCCGCGAACAGGTCGCGCAGATGCTGCTGCACCGGGTCCAGCTGCACCCGCACGCCTGGCAGCTGCACGGCTCACTGCTGGCCGAGGTGGACCGGATCCTGGACGAGCTGTCGCTGGAGCACCGCTCGCGGCGGCTGATGGAGGAGCTGGACCAGGCCTCCGCCCGGCAGCGGGAACGCTTCGACCGGCTCCGCCGCTACCCCTGGCTGCACCGGCTGGCCCGGCGCGCCGCCCGGCTGCGCCCGGACCGCGGCTGATCGGTGGCCGCGCGACCGTGTGAATGCCGAGCGCGCATTGGGTATGGGTACCTGGTCATGGGGAATGCGCCGAGCATGACGAAGCTGGGCCTTCCCGAGTCCATCACGACCTGCCTGTTCGATCTCGACGGTGTGCTGACCCGGACCGCGGTGGTGCACGCCGCGGCCTGGAAGGAGATGTTCGACGGCTATCTGCGGCAGCGCGACGGTGACGGCTTCCGCCCGTTCGACCCGGTGGCCGACTACGACACCTATGTGGACGGCCGCCCGCGCGCCGAGGGGGTGCGCAGCTTCCTCGGCTCGCGCGGCATCGAGCTGCCGGAGGGCTCCCCGGACGACCCGCCCGACCAGCAGCACGGCCAGGAGACCGTGAACGGCCTGGGCGACCGCAAGAACCGGCTGGTGCTGGCGAAGATCAAGACCCAGGGCGTGGACGCCTACCCGGGGTCCGTCCGCTACCTGCACGCCGTGCGCGAGGCGGGGCTGCGCACGGCCGTGGTGTCCTCCAGCGCCAACTGCCATGACGTGCTGGTCTCGGCCGGGATCGAGAAGCTGCTGGAGGTCCGGGTGGACGCACTGGTCGCCACGCGGCTCGGACTGGCCGGGAAACCGAGCCCGGACACCTTCTTGCAGGCCGCCCGGGAGCTGGGGACCGACCCGGACCGGGCCGCCGTGTTCGAGGACGCCCTGGTCGGTATGGACGCCGGTCGCTCCGGGGCGTTCGGCTACGTCGTCGGCGTCGACCGGGTCGGCCAGGCCGGGGAACTGCGCAAGCACGGCGCGAACACCGTGGTCACCAACCTCGCCCAACTGCTCGACCCGGACGCCCCGAGCGACCGTGACGCCGACCGTTCCGACGACCGTGCCGACGACGGGAGCGGCCGGTGATCAGCCAGTCCACCTACACCGTCGAGCCCTGGGCGCTGCGCGAGACCGCGCTGGACCTGGAGCTGCTGCCGCAGAGTGAGTCGGTCTTCGCGCTGTCCAACGGCCACATCGGCTGGCGCGGCAACCTGGATGAGGGCGAACCGTCCGGAATGCCCGGATCCTACCTCAACGGCGTCTACGAGCTGCACCCGCTGCCCTACGCCGAGGCCGGTTACGGCTACCCGGAGTCCGGCCAGACCCTGGTCAACGTGACCAACGGCAAGATCATCCGGCTGCTGGTCGACGACGAGCCGTTCGACCTGCGCTACGGCCGCCTGCACTCGCACGAGCGGGTGCTCGACCTGCGGGCCGGGGTGCTGCGCCGCAGCTGCGAGTGGACCTCCCCGGCCGGCCGGACGGTGCGGGTGCGCTCCACCCGGCTGGTCTCCTTCGCCGAGCGCTCCATCGCCGCCGTCGCCTACGAGGTGGAGCCGGTGGACGCCGAGGTACGGGTGGTGGTGCAGTCCGAGCTGGTCGCCGACGAGCATGTGCAGGACTTCTCGGGCGACCCCCGGGTGGCCGCGGCGCTGGACGCCCCGCTGCGCTCGGAGCAGTCCCTCGCCGACGGCATGCGGCTGGCGCTGGCGCACACCACCCGGCACAGCGAGCTGCGGATCGCCGCCGCCGCCGATCACAGCCTGGACGGTCCGCCCGGCACCACCTACACCGCCGAGTCCACCGAGAACGTCGCCCGGTTCACCGTCACCTCGGTGCTGAAGCCCGGCGAGACGCTGCGACTGGAGAAGTTCGTCGCCTACGGCTGGTCGGCGGAGCGTTCGCTGTCGGCCGTCCGGGACCAAGTCGCGGCGGCCCTGGCCGGGGCCCGCAGCACCGGCTGGCAGGGCCTGATCGACCAGCAGCAGGCCTACCTGGACGAGTTCTGGGACGACGCGGACGTCGAGGTCGAGGGCGACGCGGAGATCCAGCAGGCGGTCCGGTTCGCGATGTTCCACGTGCTCCAGGCCGGCGCGCGGGCCGAGGAGCGGGCGCTCGGCGCCAAGGGCCTGACCGGCTCCGGCTACGACGGCCACACCTTCTGGGACACCGAGACCTTTGTCCTGCCGGTGCTCACCTACACCCGCCCCGACGCCGTCGTCCAGGCGCTGCGCTGGCGGCAGGCGACGCTGCCCGCGGCCCGGGCCCGGGCCGCCCTGCTGGGCCTGCGCGGGGCGTCCTTCCCCTGGCGCACCATCAACGGCGACGAGGCGTCCAGCTACTGGCCGGCCGGTACCGCCGCCTTCCACGTCAACGCCGACATCGCGGACGCCGTGGTGCGCTGCGCCCAGGTCACCGGCGACACCGTGTTCGAACGCGAGACCGGGGTGGAGCTGCTGGTGGAGACCGCCAGGCTGTGGCGCTCGCTCGGCCACCACGACCACGCCGGGGCCTTCCACATCGACGGCGTCACCGGTCCGGACGAGTACAGCGCCATCGCCGACGACAACGTCTACACCAACCTGATGGCCCAGGCGAACCTGCGGGCCGCCGCCGACGTCGCCGAGCGCTATCCGGAGGAGGCGGCGGCGCTCGGCGTGGACGAGGAGGAGACCGCCACCTGGCGGGACGCCGCCGAGGCGGTGTCGCTGCCCTACAACCAGGACCTCGGGGTGCACGAGCAGGCGGCCGGGTTCACCGGGCACCGGGTCTGGGACTTCGAGCACACCGACCCGGACCGGTACCCGCTGCTGCTGAACTTCCCCTACTTCGACCTCTACCGCAAGCAGGTGATCAAGCAGGCCGACCTGGTGCTCGCCATGTACCTGCGCGGGGACGCCTTCGACGCTGAGCAGAAGTCCCGCAACTTCGCCTACTACGAGCCGCTGACGGTCCGCGACTCCTCGCTGTCGGCCCAGTGCCAGGCCGTGGTGGCGGCCGAGGTCGGCCATCTGGACCTGGCCTACGACTACCTCGGCGAGGCCGCGCTGATGGACCTGGAGAACCTGGAGCACAACACCCGCGACGGCCTGCACCTGGCGTCCCTGGCCGGGACCTGGGTCGCGCTGGTGGCCGGCTTCGGCGGGCTGCGGCTGACCGAGGGGACGCTGTCGTTCAGCCCCAGGCTGCCGCAGCGGCTCACCCGGGTGGCGTTCCGGCTGCGGTACCGCGGGCGGCGGCTGCGGGTCGAGATCCGCCCGTCCGGCGTGGTCTACACCCTGGCCGACGGTGCCCCGCTGGACCTGCGGCACTGCGGCGAGGTCTTCCAGCTGACCACGGACAAGTCGGTGACCTGCGACCTCGCCCGGCAGACCAACACGCCCGAGCCGTCCCAACCGCGCGGTCGCCGCCCGACCCCGCGCCGCCCGGGCAACTGAGCCCCACCACCCGGCACCCGGCACCCGCTACCCGCTACCCGGTACTCGGCACCCGGCCCCCGCTCGCGCCCGCCCGGCATCCGCCCGGCGGGCGGCGCGGGTCAGCCGCTGCGCCCGGTCTCGCCGCCCGCCTCGTCCAGCTCGAACCAGATGCACTTGCCCTGGCCGCGCGGCTGCATGCCCCAGCGGTCGGCCAGCAGCTCCAGCAGGATCAGCCCGCGCCCGGAGGAGGCCATCTCGCCGGGGGTGCGCCGGTGCGGCAGCTCGTCGCTCCGGTCGGAGACCTCGACCCGCAACCGGCGACGGCCCGGCGTCCCGTAGACCACGGCGAGCAGCGTGGCCTCCTGCTCGGTGTGCACCAGCACGTTGGCCAGCAGCTCCGAGGCCAGCAGCAGGGCCGCGTCCACGTGGTCCTCCACGGCCCAGTCGTGCAGCGTCTCCCGCAGCTCGGAGCGGACCCCGGCGATCCGCTCCGGCTGGTCCTGGCCCACGGTCAGCACCAGCCGCCGGTCCGGTGGCTCGGGCTCCGAGCCGACCGGGTCGCGGCGCAGCAGCAGCAGCGCGATGTCGTCCTCGCGGCGGTCGCTGAGGTGCCCGGGCCCGCTGTACGAGTCGGGGCCGTGCACCGCCCGGATCAGCGCGTCGGCCATCGCCTCCAGGTCGTCCGCGGGCCCGACCGCCATGGTGTCCCGCACCCTGATCCAGCCGCTGTAGTAGTCATGGCCGCCGGTCTCGATCAGCCCGTCGGTGCACAGCATCAGCACCTCGCCCACCTGGAGCTCCATGGTGGTCACCGGGTAGTCCTCGCCCTCCGGCATCAGCCCGAGCGGCAGGCCCCCGGCCACGTGCCGGAGCAGGCAGGTGCCGTCCGGCATCCGCAGCACCGGGTGCGGGTGCCCGGCGCGGGCGACCGCCAGCGTCCCGCGGGCCGGATCGGCCTCGATGTAGACGCAGGTGGCGAACCGGTCGTCGTCCAGGGCGGCCAGGAACCGGGAGGTCCGGGCGAGCACCGCGTCCGGGTGGTGGCCCTCGGCGGCGTACGCGTGCACCGCCGTCCGCAACTGCGCCATCAGGCTGGCCGCGTGCACGTCATGGCCCTGGACGTCGCCGATCACCACCGCGAACCGGCCGTCCGGCAGGTCGATCACGTCGTACCAGTCGCCGCCCACCATCAGCCCGCCGCCGGTGGGCACGTAGCGGCTGGCCACGGTCATGCCGCTGACCGCCGGGCTGCCGGCGGCCATGCTGCGGCGCAGCCCCAGCGACAGCGCCCGCTCGGACTCGTTGGTGTGGGCGCGCTCCAGCGCGTGCGCCAGCATCCGGGCGACGGTGGACAGCACCGCCCGCTCCTCGGGGGTGAACCGCACCCGGTCGTGGAAGGCCGCCATCCAGGTCCCGGTGGTGCGCCCGCCGGTGATCAGCGGCAGGAAGGCCCAGGAGCTGCGGCCGAAGCCCTCGGCCAGCGGCCAGGTGCCGGGATAGCGCCGCTGGTACGCCTCGGCCGAGGACAGGTAGACGGGCCGCCCGGTCCGGGCCACCTCCGCGCCCGGGTAGTCGGCGTCCAGCGACATCCGGAACGGCGCCAGGTCCGCCTCCGGGTGGCCGTGCTCGCCGACCACGGTGAGCATCCCGCCGTCGACGCCGAAGACCGCCAGGCCGTCCGGCGAGAAGCCGGGCATGGACAGCGTGGCGACCACCCGCAGCACCTCGCTGGTGGTCCCGGCCTCGGCCAGCGCCCGTCCGGCGTCCAGCAGGAACGCCTCGCGCGAGCGGCGCATGTCGGCGGTGGGCGCCGACCGCACCGGGGAACGCCGCGCCGGGCTCGCCGGGGCCCGGTTCAGTCCCTCGATCTGCGCCAGCTCGGCCTCCAGCGAGCCGGAGGTCACGCCGTCGACGACCGGCCGGGGCAGCTCGGGCCGCGTGGCCGGGGCCGGCTCCGGGAGCAGCGGCGGCGCGGTGCGGTCCTGGCAGTCCTCCGGCCCGTGTCCTGCCCACTGCCCCTCGATCGCGGTGCCCAGCACCGGGTAGGGACCGGTCGGAGCGCCGGGGACCAGTTGCAGCAGCAGCACCCGGAGCACCCGGCCGTCGCCGGTCACCACCCGGACGCGGGACTCGAAGACCCGCTGCTCGCTCACCGCAAGCTGCACGGTGCTCTGCAACTGGACGAAGTCCTCGGCGTGCAGCACCGCCCGGAGCTGCCGGTTCAGCAGCCGGTGCTGGGACTCGGCCACCCCCAGCAGCTGCCCGCAGACCTGGTCGAGCTCCAGCTCGTCGCGGGGCGCGTTCCAGCGCCAGACACCGATGCCGGCGGCTCCGAGTACCTCCTGCCCGCGCAGCGGAGCGTCGACCTGGTCGTCGTCGGCTTGCTCGCCCATCCGGCCGCCCCTTCCGCGCTTCCACGCCTCGGCGCGCCGATCGTGCCGGTGGTCGGCGCAGCGCACAGCTGACAGGGATATGGCCCTACGGTATTACCTATGCGGTACATGTCGCCTCTGGACGGATTGCGTCTGGTTCCGTCCTGGCCTTGAGAGCGGCCTTGAGAGCGGCCTCGGAGCAGTAAGGGGAGCAGGGTGCAGTCGGCAGCGTCAGTGATGGAGCCGTCCGGGCAGGGCTGGGCGCAGATCGCCGAGTTCGGCATCGCGTTCCTGCTGTCCGGGGTCATCGGCCTGGAGCGGGAGATCCGGCAGAAGGCGGCCGGGCTGCGGACCTACACCGTGGTCGGCGCGGGCGCGGCGCTGTTCACCCTGGTCAGCAAGTACGGCTTCACCGACGTGCTGCACAGCGGGACGGTGATGCTCGACCCGTCGCGGATGGCGGCGCAGATCGTCTCCGGCCTCGGCTTCATCGGCGCCGGGGTGATCTTCGTGCACCGGGGCTCGGTCCAGGGTCTGACCACGGCGGCCACCATCTGGCTGACGGCCGCGATCGGGGCCGCCGCCGGGGCGGGGCTGCCGGTGCTGGCGGTGCTGGCCACCGCCGCCTACTTCGCGCTGTCCTACGTGGTGCGCCCGCTGGCCCACCGGCTCCCGGTGCTGCGCACCGTGCCGGTGAGCTACCACATCACCTATCTCCAGGGCACCGGCCTGCTGCGGGAGTTGCTGGACCGGTGCACCCGGGCCGGGTTCGCCGTGGCCGAGCTGCGCACCGTCGGCTCGGTGGACTCGGGTTCGGCGGACTCCGATCCGATGGACCCGATGGACCGGGACTCGCAGCACGCCCCCGCACTGCCCGTCCGCGCCGAGCCGGGCTCGGGCGAGCACCGGGGTCGGGGCGAGCGGATCGTGGAGGTGATGCTCTCGGTCCAGGGGCGGGGCGACCCCGACGCGCTGATACTGCATCTGGCCGAGGTGCCCGGGGTGCTGGCCTGTAGTCGGAGCAGCGCCGACGACGAGTGACCGCTAGTGGTGGGGCGGCGCGCCGGGGCGGAGGACCATCAGCACGGCCACGGCGACCCAGAGCAGGTTGAAGATGCCCGCGTACATCGCCAGCAGCTTGGCGTCCTTGACGGTGGCGGTGCCCTCGCCGGGCTTCAGCAGCGCGGTCTGCCGGGGCAGCACCAGCGCGCCCAGGACCGCCGCCGCGGCCACGGTGAGGATGATGGAGACCACGACCCAGGTCTGGCCGTTCACCTTCATCACCCCGGCGACGGCGAAGCCGAACAACGGCACCGCGATTGCCACCAGCGCGTACACCTTGCAGATGCGGTTGAGTACGCGCAGCGTGGCCACCGCGTCGCCCTCGCCGGGGGAGGCGAACGCGCGCCGGGCGACCGGCGGGAACATGCTGGCCGCCACGGCGACCGGACCGAGCGCGACAACGGCCGCGACAATGTGCAGGATCAACAGGAACTTCGTCACGCGGGGGAGTCTAGGCAGACCCCGTTCGGGCCCGGCCCCGGGGGGCGGCCGTCCGCCGTACGGGGGATGGGTGTACGGGGTCCGGCGCTGTACGCGCGGGGTCCGGCCGGGGCGGTGGGCCGTTAGGGGGTGCTGCGGGCCGGGGTGTGGCCCAATGCGCGGCGCAGCGCGCGCAGGTCGTTGCTGATGATCGCGTCCACCCCGGCGGCGGCCAGCGCCGCCATGGCCGGGGCGCGGTCGACGGTCCAGGTGGAGACCCGCATCCCCCGGGCGTGCAGCCGGGCGATCCGGCCCGGGGTGAGCCAGCGGTAGTACAGGTTGAAGTAGTCCGGGCGCACCCGCCGCAGCAGTTCCGGGCGCGGGCGCAGCGGGGACTCCCAGCTCATCGCGATCAGCGCGGCCGGGGCGGCGTCCCGGACCGGGACCAGGGCCTGCGGCGCGCCGGTGAACACCACCCGCCCCAGGCAGTCCAGCCGACGGATCAGCTCCAGCGCGGCCCGGGCCTCGACGGGTCGGGGCAGGTCGACCATCAGCGGCACCCCCCGGTCGGCGGCGTACTCCAGCGCCTCGCTCAGCGCCGGGATCCGGCCGCCGCTGAGCGCGCCGACCTCGGCCCAGGTCAGCGCGTCGATCCGGCGGTCGTGCCGCCACAGCCGGAGCAGGGTGTCGTCGTGCAGCAGCACCGGCACCCCGTCCCGGGTGACCTTGACGTCGACCTCCACCCAGTCCGCCCCCAGCTCGACCGCCGAGGCCAGGGCGGGCATGGTGTTCTCGCGGAACCGCAGCGGATCGCCCCGGTGCGCGACGGCCAGGGTCACCTAGGCCTTCCGGGCCAGCGCACAGATCTGCGGCAGCGGGTCGGCCGGGACCGGTCCGTCCTCGGGGTCGGGCCGCCACTGCGCGCAGTAGAGGACCCCGGGGTCGACGATCTCGAAGCCGTCCAGGAGCCGGGCCACGTCCTCCAGTGACCGCAGCTTCATCGGCGCGACCGTGCGCGAGTACTGGTCGACGGCGACGGCCACGTGCTGGCTGGCCCGCACCCGGCGGCTGGCGTGCGAGACCATCAGGTAGCTGCCCGAGGGCATCGCGTCGCGGTAGCTGGCGACCAGCTCGGCGGCCTGCTCGTCGTCCGGCACGAAGTGCAGCACCGCGCTCATCAGCACGGCCAGCGGCTCGCCGAGGCCCAGCAGCAGCAGCCGCTCCACCTCGGGGTCGCCCAGGACGGCGGCCGGGTCGCGCAGGTCGGCGGTGATGGCCATGGCGCGGTCGTTGCCGTTCAGGATCTCCCGGCTGTGGGCGACCGCGACCGGGTCGTTGTCGACGTAGACCACCCGCGAGGTCGGGTCGACGGCCTGGGCGATCTCGTGCACGTTGCCGACCGTGGGGATGCCGGACCCCAGGTCCAGGAAGTTGCGGATGCCCGCGTCGACCAGGTGCCGGACGCCGCGACGCATGAAGGCGCGGTTGACCCGCATGATCTCCGGCAGCTCGGGCATGGTCTCGACGACCTGGCGGGCGGCCTCCCGGTCGATCGGGAGGTTGTGGTTGCCGCCGAGGTAGAAGTCGTAGATCCGGGCGATGCTGGGCCGACCGGTGTCCACCTCCTCGGTCGGGGTCCACGCTTGGTCCGTCATGGCGTCCTTCCTGGCGTGCGTTCTGGGGTGCGTTCTGGCGTGCGTTCGGCGGTCGGCGCGGCGGTGCGCTCGGTGCCGGGTTCGAGTTCGAACCAGACAATCTTGCCGGTGTCGGTGCGGTTGGTACCCCAGCGGTGCGAGAGCGTGCTGACGATCGACAGCCCGCGCCCCTTCTCGCTCAGCTCCGGTGCGGTCCGCGGCACCGGCAGCGTGTGGCAGTCGTCGTGGACCTCGCAGGTCAGCGTGTCGGTGTAGAGCAGCCGCAGGCTGATCGGCCGGGAGGCGAACCGGATGCTGTTCCCGATCAACTCGCTCACCAGCAGCTCCACTTGTGGCGAGAGGTGGCCCAACTGCCAGCGATCGAGCATGCCGCGCACCAGTCGGCGGGCCTGCCCGGCCGCCCGGGGCGCGGGCTCCAGCGACCAGCGGGCGACGTTGTGGCTCGGGATGCCGTGGAACCTGGCCATCAGCAGCGCCGCGTCGTCCCCGCGCGGGGCCGTGTCCAGGGCCTCGATCACGCTGCCGCAGGCCTGCTCCAGCGGTACCTCGGGGACCGGCAGTGCGGTGCGCAGGATCTCCAGGCCGTCGCTGAAGTCCCGCTTGGAGGTCTCCACCAGGCCGTCGGTGAACAGCACCAGGGTGTCGCCGTCCTCGATGTCGAACTCGACCGCGTCGAAGGCGTGGCCGCCCACCCCGATCGGGACCCCGGTGGGTATCTCCAGCAGCCGCCCCGGCTCGCCCGGCCGGGCCAGCACCGGCGGCAGGTGACCGGCGTTGGCCAGGGTGCAGCGCCGGGTCACCGGGTCGTAGACGGCGTACAGGCAGGTCGCCAGGTGGGTGTCGGACAGCCGGCGGGCGGTGTCGTCCAGGTGCCGCAGCAGCTCCTGCGGCGGCAGGCCGAGCACGGCGAGGGTCTGCACCGCGGTGCGGAGTTGGCCCATCATCGTCGCCGAGGCCACCCCGTGGCCCATCACGTCGCCGACGACCAGTCCTATTCGTTTGCCCGGGAGCACGATCGCGTCGAACCAGTCGCCGCCGACCTGGATCACGTCGTTGCTGGGCAGGTAGCGGTAGGCGATCTCGACTCCGGGCAGGCGGGACGGGAGCTGCGGCAGCAGGCTGCGCTGGAGCGCCGCGGCCAGCTCCAGTACCGACTCGGCGTGCGGGGAGTCGCCCAGCTCGTCCGGGCGCGCGTGGTGCGCGGGCGGGTCGGCGGGGACGGCGGTGTCCTCGGTGGCGGTGTCCTCGGCGGCGGCGTCCTCGGCTGCGACGTCTTCGGCTGTGGCGTCTTCAGCCACGTCTTCGGCGGACCGGTGCGGTTGGCCGTCCGGATCCAGGTGCGGGAACAGCTCTAGCATTGCCGGAACTCCTCCCAGCAGGGTCCTGACCATTCTGGCCATCCTGATCAAAGATCCGGTCCAAGGTCCGTAACGAACACTCTACTGAGGTCACCCGGTGACACGGGTAGCCAGGGGGCAAAAGTGTTCTGTACATGACTCTGTGTTGACCGGAGGTAACGCTTCCGGTAGTCCGCGTCCGTCGTTCGGCGGTCGCGGTGGCCTACAGTACGGCCTGGATCAGTCCTGGTGGCATGCGGTGTCCAGCAGTTGAGAGGGGGATTGCCTGGATGCCGGGCAGCCGTTACCGTAATGCCTGGTTACGAGTGTCAGCGTCAAGCCCTGGCTAGCTGACCGGCAACCCTCGTTCGCGGTGGGGTGCTCCAGGTGACGACCCGACAGGACGAGAGCGTCCTGTAAGCGCGAGTGACTCCTTCGGGGGTCCGGGCAATTGCGAGGTGAGCGACATGCAGGCACGACAGACCAGTGGTACGGCTCGCCCTGGCGGCTCCTTCCAGCTCAGCGTCGCGCGTCGCCATGTCGACCTGCTCCGAGTGAGCAGCGCTCTGTGTCGTAGGACCAACCCGGTCTGTTGACCGTGCTCGCGCCTTTCCGGCGCTGAGATCTGAACTCCTCACGCCGCCAAGGCGTCCTCCTGCGTTCCACCAGCCCAGTCACGGATCAGCCGTGGCCCGCCCGGTGCGCAACCCTCCCTTTCCCACCTGGCCGTGCGCTGCCCGGATACGGCACCGCGCGCCGCGCCGCCCCGCGCTGCTGCGCCCCCACGAGAGCGGGAAGTCCTCATATGACGGACAGTCATATAACGAGCATCGAAACAAAACCCATTGACCCCAAGATAGTTGAGCCATCATCAGGTACGGTCAGCCGACCCTCGGATGAGGAGTTGCTGGCCGCGAAGCTGGTACCGCTGCGCCGTCCCGGGCAGTGGGTGTCGGCGCTGGTCCTGCTGGTGCTGTTCGCGA
>Ga0302314_10010062_pt1 | contig 16614 bp, 15 predicted proteins | sample III_Palsa_N2_3_FD_200533 | JGI IMG/M metagenome (GOLD analysis project Ga0302314, IMG submission 200533) | Peat permafrost microbial communities from Stordalen Mire near Abisko, Sweden - III_Palsa_N2_3 | ecosystem: Environmental > Terrestrial > Soil > Palsa > Peat permafrost | place: Sweden... | reverse complement strand
GCCGCCTCCGGCTCGCCCGCGGCCGCGGCGGCCGCGGCGTGGTCGCCCGCGACCCGCGCGACCTGCTCGCCCAGCTGCGCCTTGACCGACACCGTCTCGTCCGTCCGCCCCGCCACGAGCAGCGCGCCCTCCAGCCACCGCGGCTCGATGCCCTGCGCCGCGCCGACGCGCGCGACCGCGAGGACCGCGGCCGGGGGACGTTCCACCGCCATGTCCAGCACGAGCAGGCGCAGCCACAGCAGAGCGCCGGGCACCGCTTCCGAGGCGGCCACGATCGTCGGTCCGCCCGCCCCGTACCCGGCCGCCACGGCCAGCATCGGCGTGGCCTCGACCGAGACGGCCACGGTCGCGACGCCGTCCGTCGGCTCCGTGAGGCTGCGGGCCCGCAGCACCGGCGCCCAGCGCAGCTCGCCGGCCTGGTCGGCGGCTAGCACGGCGAGCGGCACCTGGCCAAGCAAGACGGACTCGGCCTGGTCGGCGTGACCGGCCGCCAGCAGGTCGCGCAGATATGCCTGCGCCGCTTCGTAGTACGGCAGGCCGTCATGGCGGCCCGCCCGCACCGTCGAGCCGGTCTTGACGATCGGGGGCGTCAGCCAGGTTTCCTGACGGGCATCCGGCTCATGCTCGCCGAGCCCGAAGCGGACCGGGAGGCCGACCTCGCGCGCGAAGTCCAGGTCGACGGCCGAGTGCGCCGGGTTGACCACGACCGCGCCGGTGCCGAACTCGGGCTTGACCCAGTCCGCGACCCAGACGGGGAGCAGGTCGCCGTGCAGCGGATGGCGCACGAAACGGCCGCTGAAGTACGGGCGCGGTCGCACCGTGGTCCCGGCGAGCGCCTCGTGGTCGGGGTGGACCGCCACCGCGCAGGCGGCGGTGAACGGCGACCAGTCGGTGGTGAAGGTGCTAAGGAAGCCATCGGCCGCTGCCCCGGTAACGGGGTCGGCGTAGGGCAGGCGGAACACGGCCCCCGGGGCCCGGCGCAGCGCCTTCTGATGCTTGGCGTCGACTCGCGCGCCCCAGGATGGCGCCGTTCCCGAGGCCACCGCCGCGAGCGCCTCGGGCGAGGGCACGTAGGAGAGCGTCCACGGTCCGTCTTGCTCGTCCTCGGCGCTGACCGCGATCCGTCCCGCGGCGGCCAGCGTCTTCAGCAGGCCGACGGCGGGGGTGAGCGAGCCCGGCGACGGGGCGCCGGTGAGCGCGCTCAGCCGTTCGCAGGCGGCGGCAACCGCCCGCAGCCTCTGGTCGTGCAGATCGTCGATTGGCGTGCCGATCGTTAGCATGGTGCCTGTCATGATCGCTCTCCTTCTCGCGGAGACTAAGATAACGCGAACACGCTAAGGTATCGGCGACCTGGAATGGCAAGTCGGCCGGGGCGGGGCCGGCGCGGTTCAGCGTCGGCTGTTCGCCGAGCGCGCGTACACGCCGGGACTTGTCCCGAGCGCATGCCTGAAGTGGCGGGTGAGGTGCGACTGATCGTAGAAGCCGGTGGCCGCCGCGACGAGCCCCGGCGGCATGCCGTCCAGCAGCAGTCGGCGCGCTCTGTCCACCCTGCGACCGGTGATGTACTGGTGCGGTGCCACCCCGAACTCGCGGCCGAAGGTACGCACCAGGTGCGTGGGCCGCGTCTGGAGCAGGCTCGCCGCCTGCGCCAGTGAGAGTCCGTCCACCAGGTGCTCATCGAGCAGGTCGCGCAGCCGCCAGGCGACGCCGGGATCGCCTGCCGGCCGCTCGCCCGCACACCCGTCGCCCAGGTCCTCACGCAGGCGCTCGGCGATGAAACCGAGCCTGCTCTCGGCCTCCATGCCTTCGCCGGGCCTGGCCAGAGCCAGGTGCAGCAGGTGGACCCAGTGGCGCAGGAGCGGGTCCTCGAGCACGGGCTTGTTCGCGGCGGCCCCGATCAGGTCGTCGCCGAGCAACGACGAATCAAGGTAAAGCACACGTTTACGGAACCCCTCCGGGGTCGCCGAGTTGCCATTGTGGGCTACCTGAGGGGGCAGCAGGGTCACATGCTGGTCAAGCGCGCCGTACTCATGGCGGTGCACGTCGAAGCGGACGATTCCATCATCGACGATGAGCAGCGTCCAGGCATCGTGGGTGTGCATGGGATAGACATGGTCGGTGATGCGCGCGTGGAACACTTCGTTGATTCCGCTGACCGCTGGTCGCCAAACGACGATTTCCCGCCTGATTTTCGCCGACATTTCTGAATTTTACCGCTTCTCGATACTTGCCGCGTGAAGATTAGCCCGGCCGCCGGTAACGTCCGGCGGCGGACCGGATATGGCGGTGGAGCCGATATAGCCGTGGAGCGGATACATCAGCTACAGGCTGCGGACGACGCCGCCATCGCAACGCAGCGCCGTCCCGGTGATGTAGGACGCGGGCGCGCCGCACAGGAACGCGGCGGCCGCGGCGAATTCGGCCGGCCGGCCATAGCGGCGGGCGGGAATCGAGTCGATCGACGCCTGCGTCGTTTCGGCGAGGCTCCGGCCCAGGCGGGCGGCGTTGGCGGCGTCAAGCGCGGCGGTGCGGTCGGTCTCGATCCGGCCGGGCAGCAGCAGGTTCACCGTGACGCCGTCCGCGGCAACCTCGGCCGCCAGCGTCTTAAGATACCCGGCCAGGGCGGCGCGGCCGAGGTTGGAGAGGGCGAGGTTGGCCAGCGGGGCGGCGATCCCGGTGGAGCCGACCGCCAGGATGCGGCCCCAGCCGCGCTCGCGCATCGCCGGCAGCGCCCCCGCTACCAGCCGGATCTGCTGGCGCAGCAGCGTGTCGAGCGCCGTGTCCACGTCGGCCAGGGCGATATCGGCGGCCAGCGCGGGCCGGGGACCTGGGCCGTTGAGCACGAGCACATCGGGCCGCCCGAAGGCGGCGGCGGTCGCGTCGAGCAGGCGGCCAGGGCCGTCCTCATCCAGCAGGTCCACCTCGATGCCGACGGCTTCAGGCAGTTCCGCGGCGATCTGCTTCGCCCGCTCGCCCCGTCGGCCGCAGACCACGGTCCGCGCCCCTTCCGCCGCCAGCGCCCGGGCCACGGCCTCCCCGATGCCGCCCGTCGACGCGGCGACGAGCGCCGTGCGTCCAGCGAGCCCCAGATCCATAGGTCGACCTCCACTTGGTGCGGCGGAGCCAAGGCAATCGGCGACTCTTGATCGCAGGAATATTACTATGCTATGTATGTCTAGCGAGCCTCTCGGCGGTCACGATGTCTTCGTCTTCCCTGGCGCCGGGTCGTTCGGCGGCGAATTCAAGCCGCTGATGTGCGAGCTGGGGCCATCGGCCCGGCTTATCCGCTATCCGGGGCGCTTCGGGACGGACTTCGGCCGCCCGGCGGGGTCGTACCAAGACGTCGTGGCTTCGTGCGTGGCGCAGCTCAGGCGGCGCGAGATGGCAGGGCCCACGCTCGTGGGCCACAGCTACGGCGCCTACATCGCCTATTCAACGGCGGCGGAGCTGGCGGAGAGCGGGGTCGAAGTTGCCGCGCTCGTAGTCCTCGGGGCCAGCGCGCCTAGCCTGCGCCGGGTGCCAGAACCGGCCACCAGGCAGCGGTCGGCGACTGCCGCCTTTCTCGATGGCGTCGACCCGGGCCTGCTGTCGGGCGAGTGGCGGGACGTCGTCATCGATACCGCGATGCAGGATCTCAGGCTGCTGAGCGAGCTGACGGACGCGGAGTGCACGCAGGTGCGCTGCCCGGTTTTCGCCGGATTCGGGGAGGTCGACCCCCTGACGTCCCGTGAGAGCGTCGGCCGATGGTCCGATTTCACCGGGGGCGGCGTGACCCATCGTGTCTTCCCTGGCGGCCACTCGGACCTGATCCAGTCACCCGAACTCGCCTCGTGGATCTGGCAGATCCGTGCGGCGTCACCGGACGCGAGCCAGGCCGCGCTGGCCGATTGAGGCTTGCCGTCAATCGGGGCGCTGCCAGCACCCCAGGACACGCCCGTGACGGCGCGTGGTCCCACCCTGCCCGAACGACCCGAGGACCCGGACAACGCCGACCATGCGCGACAGCCGGGCCTTCAGCACGCCTCCGGAGAGAAACGATGCTCGCGGTTGATTTCTTCCACGTGGACTGCGCGGTGACCCTGCGGCGCCTGTACTGCTTCTTCGTGATCGAGGTGGGCTCCCGGTATGTGCGCATCCTCGATGTGACCGCGAACCCGGACGGCCCGTGGACCATTCAGCAGATCCGTAACCTCCTGATGGATCTGGGTGATAGCGCCGCAGGCTTCCGGTTCTTGGTCCGGGACCGGGCCGGGCAGTTCACCGACGCGTTCGACGCAGTCCTGGCCGCTGCCGCGATCGAGGCCGTGAAGATCCCGCCCCGTAGCCCGCGTGCGAACTCCTACGCGGAGCGATTCGTGGGGACGCTTCGCCGCGAGTGCCTGGACCACGTGCTGATTCTCGGCGAGCAGCACCTGCGGCAGGTGTTGGACGAGTACGCGCGGCACTATAACGGCCACCGTCCGCACCAGGGGCTGCAGCAGAAGCCTCCGCTGCACGAGTCCGGCCACGTTGTCGACATGACCGCCAGAGTCGATCGCAGGCAGGTTCTTGGCGGTCTGATCAGTGAATACCGCAGGGCAGCCTAGCGGGCGTGAAATGCCAGTTCAGCGGGTGCGAATGGGTTTGGGTGCAGCTCTTCTGGAGTGAGCTAGTGCCGTGACCGCCAATGTTTGCCTTGTCGGGTAGAACCTGGTGGAGACGGATCGGCGCGCCGGGCGATTTTGCCGGTGATCGTGTCAGGTCGCGGTGCCTGCAGCGGCCGGTCGTCGCCACGCGTAGGCGTCGCGCAGGGCGCCGATCTGGGTACCGTGGTGGCTGACCTCGTTGAGCGCGCCGGCGATGAAGTGCGTGGCCGGGTGCGGGGGGCCTGGCGGGCCGGCAACGCACAGGCCGCCTCGTGGCGGCTCCGCGGCGTACGTGTACCCGGCTGCTGTCACTTCGAGCTGGTCGTCGTCGGCTCGCTTGATCGCCTCGCGCAGCCTGTGCCAGCCGTCGCGGAGTTGGCTGACGGCCTCGGCAGCACTGGTGAAGACCGGGTGATGAGTCAGGTACGGGGACGTCCAGCCGCTGGCCATGGTGCGCGTCCCTCCCAGGAAGTCGATGTCGCACAGGCGGCCCGGCACCGATCCCATGTGCCAGTACAGCCAGGCGATGGTAGTCACCGGGACAGGGGCCGGCTCGGGGGCCTCGAAGTCAGCCACCCACTCGCCGGCCCCGAACGGGCTCGATGTGCTGCACTCGCCGCGCCGGCGAATGCTCCAGGCCGTCGTGAACGGCTCCCAGAAGAACTCGTCATCGGTCAGGCCCGCCCGCGCCCGGGCAAGGGTGAAGTACTCGATCTGGTGCATCAGCTCCAGCAGCGTCTCGGCTCGCTTCCCGGTCATGACCCGCATCGTACTCAGGCCCGCTGCCCGCGCCTGAGTGCCGCGGCACGCCGGCGGGTCAGGCGCCGAGTGCGTACTGTCCTTGCGTGGTGCCGGGGTAGAGGCGCTGGTGCTCGCGGGCTAGGTGGAATCGCCAGTACTCCGCGAAGTCGCCGTTGCTGATGACTGCCCTCAAGGTGAGAATCGCCTCGGCGCCGTCCAGGCCCCATCTCGCGCCTCCCAGATTGAGGCGGTCGGCGATGAGATGACGGCATGCGCCCTCGATTACTCCCGTCGCGATCGGCCAGCCGGCGTTCAGGGCCTGGTCATAGCGCAGGAACTCGCGCTTGTTTCCCAGGTAGCGGGTGCACGCGTCGGCCCCGGATCGCCGGCTGCCTTCCAGCCCGGCCGCGTCGGCCTCGGCGGTGATGGCGGCGGCGGCCCGGTCGCTGCCGCCGGCCAGGACCGTGAGGGCCCTGGCGGCGACCCAGTCCTCGGCGGCGGGGTCTCCGGCCGGGTGGAAGCTCCATGCCGCACCCCAGAGGTACTCCAGGACGTGGATGATATCGACCACTATGTGAACTGTGACGCCGCGGCGGGCGGCTTCGGCGCGGATCAGGGCCAGCTGGTGGTCGGCCCCGTCGACGAGGACGACCCAGGTCCGCAGGTGCTGCGGGTCGCGGGCCCCGGCCTCGTCGAACGCGGCGGCGATCATGTCGGCCGGGTCCTTGCGGACGGACCCGGCCAGCCACCTGGCCAGGGCCTTCGGCCCGGGCCGGAGCTCGCGGGCTCCGGCCCGGCCGCCGGGCGGGGCGATCACGTCGTGCGGGCGGCGTTTCGCGGGCTCGGCGTCGTAGACGGTGACCAGGGCGGCCATCCGCTTGCGGTTCGGCTTCTCCCCGGCCGTCAGCCGGGTCCGCAGTTTCCCCAGCTTCGCGGCGGCCTTCGCGGTGGCCGCCCTCAGCGCCCCCGGCCGCATCACGACGCCCTTGCCGTCGGCCGACAGGACCACCAGTGCCGACGGGGTGCACGGCTCGGGAATCCGGGAGGCGTAGAACGCGGGGATGTCGGCGGCGGCGCGCACGACGGACTCCTCGACCTGCCGCTTGCCGATCACCTTCCCGCACCGGCGCGTGACCGCGGCGTGCGCGCCGTCGAAGGACCCGCGGGCCGCCTCCAGGCAGGCGAGTTTCGCCAGGGTATGGGAGTGCCGCCCGGCCGGGAGCGACAGGGCCGCGTCGGCCGGGCGCCAGTTGCCCGCTCCCGGCTTCCGCCAGGCGCACCGGGTCACCGTCACCGTGCCGAACAGCGTGGCCAGCAGCCGGCCGTGCCCGGTCTCCAGCCGGGTCCGGGTAATCCCGTCGGGACCCTGCGCCGGGCCGGGATGCTCCCTGGCCTGCTGTTCTTCCCGTATCTTCCGCAGGTCGAAGTGATCTTGCAGCAGCTGCCGCATCACCTCCCGGCCCCGCTCGTCCAGGAGCTCTTCGAGCCCGGAGGCCGTGAGCCCGGCCGCGGCGGGGCCGGCGAGCTCGGCGGCCAGCGCGGCGAACATGGCTCTCGAGACGGCGAACGGGTCATCAGGCGGGACCGTGGCATACGCTTCCACTGGGTTCTTCTTTCTGGAGGGTTCGTCTGGGTTGCACCTTCGAACCTAGAAAGAAGAACTCCTTACTGTCCGCGTTTCAGTGTTTCCCCTACGTGATCTTCCAGGGTGAACAGGCCACCGGGGACCCCGGCCAGCCAGCCCCGCGCGGCCAGCAGCTTCAGCTTCGACCGCAGGCCCTCTACCTTCGCCTTCTCCGTGCCCTGCCCGGTCGCGACCGCGAACTCCGCCGCCCGCAGCGGCCGCCCCGCGTCCTCGGCCACTTCCACCAGGTCCTGGTACGACTGCGGCAGCACCGACACCCCAGTGCCCTCCCGCCACGGCGGCACCGTCACCGCCCCGATCGGCGAGGCCAGCCCCGGCTTCCCGGCGGACCCGCCATCCAGCGGAACAGCATCCGCCGCAGGAGGCTCTGCCAGCACCCGCGTGACTTCCTCCCGGGTAATCACCAGCCGCGCGACCTGCTCCTCCGCCCGGGCCAGGTCCCCTGACAGCTCCTCGACCCGGGCGCGCAGCCCATCCGCCTCAACCCGGGCAGCCTCTTCCCTGCGCTTGAGCTCCTCGATCAGCGACCCCATCAGTCTCCTTCCCCCCGCACACGACGGTAGAAGACCACATCGCCAGTCAACCGGAAATCAGGCAAAGCCCCAGGTCGGAAGTCCCTTCAGGCGAGCTGCACCCAATGGGTTTTGGCACGGGACAGGCGCTGCTCCCGATCCCGGGCCGCTATGGCCGCCCTGGCACCGGCTTCCCGGCCGCAACCCCCGCCCTTCCCCTCCCGCGCGCTGGGTACTAGCAGGTCAGCGCCAAGATATACCTCCGATAGACCTCGGCTGACACCCGCAGCGGTCACAGCAGGCGAGCTGGCCGGACCCGAACCTGCCAGCCGGACCCGCCTCAGTGTGACAACGAGCCACCGCTGTGCGGATTGAGTCCGCTGGGCGGCCCAGATCTTACGGCCACAGGGGGAACAGCTAACGGATGACGGCCCGGCTGAACGACTCTTGCCTGCGGTGATCGCGCTGCGTAACTGCATCGGAGGGAGTCATATAGCTGGTCTAGACCATTGGTCTACCCCGACTGGGCGCGTCAACATCCGACCGACGAGCGAGCACGGAGCCAGCACGGCCAGAAAATCGGGACAAACCGGGCACACAAAAAATAACCTGGGGTGATAAAACCCCAGGTCAGACCGGGTGCGCCGCCAGGGACTTGAACCCCGAACCCGCGGATTATGAGTCCGCTGCTCTGTTCTAGGATCCTCCGCTACTACCTGCGCCTTCACGCCCGTACCAGCGAAGATATGCCCCTGCCATGCCGGAAATCGTACCGGATAATGACGGCTGCTGCCAGCCTGTACCGGCACGTCCGAGCAAGCACGGAGCGAGCAATAATGCGAATAGGTCTAGACCAATCTGGCCATAGCGCCGGTCGCGAACGGTAATCCCGGCCTGGGCGTGCGAACCTGGCAGTACAGAGCGTGACTGTCAGGCCAGCTAGCGCCAGGGGCGCGGCGGCGACGGGTATGGGCAGGCGTGTACCTGCGGCGGACCTGACATATACCCCGCGTCGACCTGAGGCCGACCTCGGAGCCAGGAACTGCGCGCCCGAGGCCGGAGAACCTGGGCCGGCGGCCGACAGGCTACGGGTCCCTTCAGCGGTGGTAAGCGTCCCGGCGATGGTCAATGTCCAGGACGGTCACCGTCTTGGCGTCGTCATCGATGGTGTACCGCACGCGGTACTCGCCGCGCCTGGCTCGCCAGTGACCCGCGAATGGGCTGCGCAGCGGTGCGCCGACTCGGCGCGGCTCCTCTGCGAGCGGCCCGTGGATGAACTCAAAGCACGCCCAGGCGACGGCTTCCGGTAGCCGGTCTTGCAGCTGCCGGGCGGCTGCTGGCGCGATCGTGACTTGATAAGTCAATTTCAGCGCTTCCCGAAACGCTCCCTCAGCGACTGCTCGACCTGATCCAGGGTCAGGCCCTCCCCGCGGGCGATCTCCTGCTGGGACTCTGCTATCCGCTGCTGCGCCGCCGGGTCGGCCAGCAGTTCGAGCGTGGCCTCAATGGACTCAAGGTCTTCAGCCGCGATCAGCACAACGTACTCACGGCCGTTGCGCGTCACGTGAACCCGCTCGTGAGTGCGGTCCACTTCGTCGGCAATCTCTGACAGCCTGGCCTTAACGTCTGACAGCGGTAGCATCACCATAGACTAAGATATTAGTCTATGGTGCGTGTAAGTGCAAGGCAGCCGGCAACAGCGTGTGGGACCCTGCTGGTTAATTCGTGTTCATGAAGCCAGGGCGAGTTCGAGTCTGGCAAGGTGGCTGGTGCAGGTCCGGTCCAGCGGGTGGCCGTTCCACCAGGCGTGCAGCCGGATCAGGTTGAGCGCGGCCGCAGCGGTTGCGTGTTCCAAAAAGCAGCAGGTCAAAGGTCATGGCGAGGTTTCGGAACCCTACAGTCGGCGACGGCTACGTCGACACCTACACCCCGTCCATGGGCCATAACGCATGCTCGCCCGAATCCAGCCGCTGGATCGAACCGCTGATACCGGCTGCCCGACGGCCCCGCTGCACCCCAACGCGGTCGGCGAGCAGGGCATGGCCGACGCGATCGTCCAGGCCATCAGGTGGGACTAGAACATGGACCGCCCCGGGAACCTTGAAGGTTCTGACTTCTTGGGAAGATGCAGGCTCTTGGCGGCATGGCGGTTCGCAGACATGGCAGCCTCCAGACTTGCCGGGGCGGACCAAGGCGCTGAACAGCCAGATCGCAACGGCCCGCCAGCCCTCCTCCCGGCTTCAGGAGTCCCCGGACGTGCCGGGAGGCCTCAGCTCGTCGCGTTCGTCGTGAGCTGTGGTCGTTAGATTGAGGCTGGCGAGGAACTGTTCGACCAGTACCGGCCCGCGCCAGCGGACGAGCCCGGGCAACATCAGCGCGTAACCGTACAGTGGCCCGACCACCGCATCAAAGTAGCCGAGCGCGTCGACTGACGGCTCCCCGCGCGCGGCTGCCCGTTCGAGCATGGCCCGGACATTCCCGGTTCGCCCGACCAGTGCCCGCTGGCCGGACCCGTCTTCCGCGTCGTTGCCGGCGATGATCAGCGCCCGCAGCAAGAAGCGCCGGTTCTCGCCGGTCAGGTCATTGACCAGCGTTATCGAGTGCGCGCGGATGTCGCCGGCCAGTGTGCCGGTATCGGGCAGCGGCGACCGGTCGGACACAGTCGCGTCGATCATCGCCCCGATCAGGTTCTCCAGCGAGCCCCAGCGCCGGTAGACGGTGCTGGACGTGACTCCGGCCCGCTCAGCGATCCTCGCCATGCTGATCCGGCTCCAATCGGGCTCGCGCAAGAGCTCGGCGGCGGCCTCGAAGACCGCCTGTGGGTGCCGATTATGCTGTCATAGCCGTTGACCTGGTGTTCTCCTGCTGGGCTGGGCAGGTCAAAGTTCGCATCTGGCTGCGGGAGAGACCGGCAGTTTGGCACTGTCAGTACTCGTGTCACTACGTCTTGCTTATCTTGCGATGCTCCGCGTGTTTGGCTGGCTCGCCTTGCTCGCCCGCTCCGACCGAGCCAAGGACGCCGAGATCCTCATGCTGCGTCATCAGGTCGCCGTGCTGCAGCGCCAGGCCAAGGCGCCGTGCCTGTCGTGGGCTGACCGGGCGGTCCTGGCCGCGCTGGCCCGGCTGCTGCCCCGTGGCTACCTGCGTGAGCTGCGCTTGATCGTCTCGCCGCGGACCCTGCTGCGCTGGCACACGGACCTCGTCCGGCGGCGCTGGGCGTATCCGCGCCGTGGTCCGGGACGGCCCAGGACCGCGCCGTCCGTGCGGGCGCTGGTCCTGGAAATGGCGCGGGACAACCCGGGCTGGGGCTACCGGCGCATCCATGGTGAGCTGGCCGGCCTGGGGCGCAAGCTCGCGCCATCGACCGTGTGGAAGATCCTGAAGGACGCCGGCATCGATCCGGCGCCCACCCGGTCTGGGCAGTCCTGGCGGGCGTTCCTGGAGGCCCAGGCCAAGACGATCCTCGCGGTCGACTTCTTCCATGTCGACACCGTGTTCCTGCGCCGCCTGTACGTTCTGTTTGCCATTGAGCACGGCACCCGCCGCGTGCACCTGGCCGGGATCACCGCACATCCGACCGGGGAGTGGGTGACCCAGCAGGCCCGCAACCTCCTGATGAACCTTGAGGATCATGCGGGCAGCTTCAAGTTCTTGATCCGGGACCGGGACACTAAGTTCACCGCTGCGTTCGACGCTGTGTTCACCGCGGCCGGTGTGCGGATCATCAGGACTCCTGTCCGGGCGCCTCGGGCGAACGCGATCGCGGAGCGGTGGATTTCCAGCGCCAGGCGCGAGTGCCTGGACCGGATGCTGATCACCAGCGAGCGGCACCTGCGGCTGGTCCTGAGCGAGTACGTCGATCACTATAACGTCCATCGCCCGCACCGGACGCTCTGCCAGAGCCCGCCCGCCGGGCGCGAGCTTCCGCCCGCCCTGGGCGCGAATGTCCGGGTCCTGCGCCGGGACCGGCTCGGCGGCCTGATCCACGAATATGCCAAGGTCGCGTGAGGTGACAAGATTTCCGGCACCCACAGGGGTCAGCCTGCACGGCAGGTCATCGTTCCGTCACCACCCCCGCGTACGGCGCGAGCACTTTTCGGCGATCAGGCTGGCCCTTTCCCGCGCGTCCAGCCCTGACCTCGATGCTGGCGACCTGACTCCGGCAGAGGCCGCGAAGCTGGCCTGTGGCGTGCGCGGAGCTGTCCGCCTGGCGGGCTCCTGACTACAGCCGCGAGGCGGCCTTGCCCCTCGCCAGGAGGCAATCCTCATAGTTCACTCTCGCGTCACTAACCCGCATCGTGCGCACCTATTTACAATAGACGCTTCTTTATCATCCGCCCGAGGAACTGAACCGAGTTCGCATGCGCATCATTATCCGCTGCAGCTCACTCCGCATGAGCGTCCGGAAAGAATGCGCCCGTTTGCTGCGCAGATGTAAATCAGATGTTAAACGGCACTGTGACTTTGCAGGACAGGTGGCCACTGCGTTGCATCTAGTTGGCCACACGCGCGCGGGGCATTCAGCTGTGATCTGGGAAAGTCCGTCTGAGGGGTGGTGCCCGCATCATGCGCGACGGCCTGGCGATTTTGCGTTGTAGTTGGCCATCTGGTCCAGGTTTGCATAATTGCTGGCCAAGTGGTCTGGCCCTCGTGTTCTTGCGTACGGAGATGACGACTTGGTCGTGGTGGTGGTCGGCGCGCAAAGGTGATGTCGAGCCGGTTGCCTGGGCGCAGCGCCCGGCGGCTTGAGGAGAACTTCCCATGATGGTGTCACGAACGGTGGCGGCGGGCGGATGCTGCCCTGGCGAGGGAGCAGAGGATAACGCCAGAACTCTGTCCGGGTCGTGGAGGATCACCGTGGCGGCCAGGAGGTCGCCTGCTGACCGCTGGTTGTTGCTGGCCAGCCAGACAAAGAATCCCCATAGCAGCCCGCCGCACAGGAAGAAGCCGAGAACCTGGCGCACCGCCATGTCGTCCCGGCCTGCCACCTGGCGAGATTCGGGCAGCCAGCACCGCAGGCTGAGTATCCGCTGTGCCGGCGTCCGCCCTTGGCTCCATGCGAAAAGGCTCCAGGTGACATAGCCAATCCCTAGGGTGACGCCGAACAGCAGCAGCCCGAGGAGCAAGGAGGCGGCTACCCGTGCGCGGCTCGCGAGCCGCGCGCCCTGCGGCAGGATGAGTTTAGATGCGGGGTCGAAGTACATCCCGGGTGGCGCCTGCGGCGGAAGAAACTGCTCGTAGCCGCCGCGGCTGATTTCTTGTTCCTCTGTCATGCCGGCCTCCTTCGCAGGGGATCAGGGATAAGGCCCGGGCAATGCCGGCCAGCCAGTCGGCGATGTCGGTGATGACCGCCGGGTCCATGTGCTGGGCAGGCTCGTACTCGGCCGGCGCGGACCGGCCGGTGCCCGGGAAGAACAGGTGGTTGTCGGCGTCGTAGACGCGGATGGTGACGTCCGGGCGGCCCGCGAGGCCGGCCTCCCATCCGGCGAGGTCGTCGGCGACTGTCGCCTGGTAGTCGCGCGCGCCCTGCAGGATGAGTATCGGCTTGTCCAGCACCGCGGCGGCCTGGGCCGGGTGGTAGCCGCGCACGTCCAGCCAGTACGCGGCGGGCACGCCGAACGGCAGGTCGCTGGCCGACGTGGACGGTGATAGGCCTGGGCTGTCGACCAGCTGGGCTTGCCTGGTCATCGCATCGATGGCGGGCTGGGCTGCGGCGGCGGTCCCGGGATCCAGCGAGGCGAGGTAGCGCACCTGCCGGACGGCGGCCCAGTGCATCGGCTGCGTTCCGCCGGCCATGATGACCAGCCCGGCGACGGACGGCTCGGCCCCCGCGGCTCGCGGGGCGACGGTGCCGCCGAGGCTGTGCCCGAGCACGAAGACCGGTCCGGCGCCGGCGGCCGGGTGCTGGCGCAGCAGGTCAATGGCCGCGGCCGCGGCCGGCAGGTACTCGTCGGCGAGGGTGAAGTCCTGGGCCTCCTTGACCTGGCCCGGGTGGGCGTATGTCACCTTGTCAAAGCGCAGCACCGCCACGCCGCGGCTGGCCAGGCCCCACGCGAGGTCCTTGAGCGGCTTGTTCCGCCCGATCGTCTCGTCGCGGTCCAGCGGTCCCGAGCCGGCCAGCAGCACGACGGCCGGGTAGGGCGCGCGCGGCCCCGGCCGTCGGGGCAGGCTCAGCGTGCCGGGCACCGCGAGCGGGCCGGAGCCCAGCGTGACATCCTGCTCGCGGAACTTCTCCGGGTCGGCGTAGGCCGGCGGCTGCCACGGCGCGACGGGCTCGGCGGCGCTGGCGGGCGCGAGCTGGAGGCCGGTCAGCCATCTCCCGCCGCTGACCGAAACGACCAGCGTCAGCGTCCCGCGCTCGTAAGTCACAGGAATCCGCACCACGGCCGTGCCCGGCCCGGCTGCCTCGCTCACCGGCGGCCCGGCCGATGCGACCGCGCCGTTCCTGGCGAGCTCGGCGTCCCAGGCGGCCTGCAGCGCCTCGGCCGGCACCATCGCGCGCAGCTGCGGGGCGAACAGGTCCCGGATCTGGGCGAAGCGCCCGGTTCGCGCCATGTCGAGGACGGCCAGGCTCGTCTGCACGGGCTCGGCCGTCTCTGCCCGCCCGCCAGGATCTGGTGTCATCATGAACTTCCTTCCCGGCGGGCACGCGGTTCGCGCGCTCGCCCTGTCCTCCCGGCCCGCTTCGCGGGTTCCGGCAGGAAGACGCTGTACAGCATGCGCCGGCGGCGCCCCTTCCCCGGGGGGTTGGCCAGCCGGGGCTGGACGACGGCGGCGATATCGCGGAGAAAGCCGGCGAGCTCGCCGTCGGTGAGCCATAGGCCGGCCACGCGGTAACTGACGCCGTCCCGCGCCAGGTCGGGAGAGCCGGCCGCGAGGTAGCGGTCGAAATCGGCGAGCAGCCCGGCGACGAAGGCCGTAAACGCCGCCGCGTGCTCCTCGGGGGTCATCGCCTCGGCCTCGCCGGGCTGGATCTGCGCGGCGAACACCCGGAGCGTGTAGGTGCGCTCGACCGCGCCGCGGATCCGCTGCTCAGCGACCACCTGGAGCACCCCGGCCCTCGTGAGCAGCGCGACGTGCCGGTACAGGCTGCCGGCGGGCACGTCGTCGAGCTCGGCGGCGAGCTGGCTGGTGGTGAGCGCGCGGTCGCCGAGGAACGCCTTGACGATGCGCAGCCGCACCGGGTGCAGCAGCAGATCCGAACTCGCCATGCCCGGAAGCCTATCCCAGCGTTCACAGAATTGGTAACGTTCGCGGATATGGGAGCGTTAGCCCAAAGGCCGCGCAGGCCGATGGCAGAACTGCGGGCGGCGGGCGGAGACCTGGTGCTCCACCTCTCCGCGGCGGAGAAAGCCGAGGCGGTCCACGGCGATCTGCGGGCGCCGCTTCTCGGCCTTCTGCCGGATCGCCCTGGCCCGTGCCAGCACGACGCGCCACCTGCCCAAGCGGGTATGGGCAGTCATCATCTGCCTCTCGATTTCATGGGGCGGCGTGCTCACGATTCTGTCGCTGGCGGGCGGGAGGGGACCGTCATGGCCGTGCTCACTACAGGCAGCCGCGAAAGCTCATGCCGAGCGTCGCGTAACGGCGACACGCCCGCTGGACAGCCTTGATGTCTGCTTGCCGGCGATCGGGCCGGCTGTGCTGCAGACTTTCCACATGGAAGTCCCCGGCGGCTTAGCGGCGGCGGCGCTGATCCCGTCTTGCTCGTGCAGCGTGGCGGACCTCGCCGACGTTTACGAGGTATGGGTGCCGAGAACCTATGCCACCAGGCGATATTCATGAATCACGCCTCCGGCGCGGTCGCGCCGCCGGACGCGGAAGTGGTCCAGGTCGATGATGCCATCGGGCAGCGGGCGGAGCGGCGCGGCCTGGTGCAGAGTGCGGTGCGGCCGGTGCGTGTTATAGAAGTCCTCGTACTCGCGCAGGACGGTCATCAGGTGGCGCTGGTTCCAGATCAAGGTCCGGTCCAGCAGTTCCCGCCGGCAGCTGCCGATCCAGCGTTCCATGATTGAGTTCATCCGCGGCGCCTGGACCGCGGAGCGGACGACTCTGGCGCCAGCGGCCTGGAAGACGGCGTCGAACGCGGCGGTGAAGCTGGCGTCCCGGTCATGCAGGACGAATTTCACGCTCATCCCCGCGTCGTCCAGGTCCATCAGGAGGTTCCTGGCCTGCTGCACTATCCACGACTGGATCGGATGCTCGGTGGCTCCGAGGATCCGGATGCGGCGGGTGCCGTGCTCGATGACGGCCAGGACGTAGACCTTCGTGCCGTTGAGCAGGTCGGCGGTGAAGAAGTCAAGCGCCAGGATTCCCTGGGCCTGGGACCGCAGGAATTCGGCCCAGCCCGGGCCGTCCCGGCGCGGTGCCGGGCTGATCCCAGCGTCCTTGAGGATCTGCCAGACCGTGGACGGCGCCACGGCAATGCCAAGACCAGCAAGTTCGCCATGGATCCGGCGGTATCCCCATGACTCGTTCTCCCGGGCCAGCCTCAGCACCACCGACCGGACATCACGGCGTATCTGCGGTCTCCCTGAACGGCTGCGCCGCGACCGACGCGCCCAGCGGCGGCGTACGATGTCCCGCTGCCAGCGCAAGATGGTGCCGGGAGTGACGATCAGCCGCAACGCGGCGAGGTGCTCCGCCGGCACCGTCCCGGCCAGCAGCGCCAGCCATGCCCGGTCCGGCCACATCAACCGGGCGCGAGCCCTCGGCCTCTCGCGCTCGGCAACAGTGAGCTGGTGCCGGAGCATCAAGATCTCGGCGTCCTTCCACCACGATTCCCGCCGCGACAACCCCAGCAGCGATACCGCACGAGAGACAATCAGGAAGATCAGCTTCAAGCCCACAAGCCGAAGATCATCCCACCCCTTTGCCCAGCCTTCCAGCCGCCGGACACGGTATGAAACTGACCCGCGCCCCTCAGGGCATCTGCCCAGGTGGCATAGGTTTTCGGCACCCACAGGGCGGTGATCGCGTCGAGGACGGCGTCGAGCATGCTGTCGAGCAGGGCCCGCTTGTTCTGAGTGTACTTATACACGGTGGGCCGAGAGACGCCGGCGGCGTCGGCGATGTCATCGATCGTGGCGTT
>Ga0302314_10010061_pt1 | contig 16615 bp, 14 predicted proteins | sample III_Palsa_N2_3_FD_200533 | JGI IMG/M metagenome (GOLD analysis project Ga0302314, IMG submission 200533) | Peat permafrost microbial communities from Stordalen Mire near Abisko, Sweden - III_Palsa_N2_3 | ecosystem: Environmental > Terrestrial > Soil > Palsa > Peat permafrost | place: Sweden... | reverse complement strand
GATCGACTTTTTCGCGCAACGCGTCGGCGGCTTTCTCGACACTGGCGTACCAGTCGTGCCAGCCAGTGGCGAGCAGATCTTCGACATCGCCGCAGTGGCCGGCCAGTTGCATGCCGTGCACGGTGAAACCGGCGCGGTTCAGGCCCTTGCCGAGCAGCTTCATTTCCATCGGCGTGCCGGTCAGGCCATGGATAAGCAGCACGCCGCTGCGCCCGCCTTCAAAGAAAAAGTCAGTCTGCTGGATCACGCGATGGCCCTGTACCTGGCGAAGCGCGATGGTTCAACCGCCGCGATTCTTGATGTGGCAGTCTCACAGACCGCAGTTTCCTCAGTCTTTCGAGGCTGGGCTTTTCGTCGTATCAACAGGCGCAAAGCGCACCAGCACGCGCTGGCCGATGCGCAGGTTCCGGGTTTGATCGGAGTCGGGCTGGTCGAAGGCCAGCACACATTCGACCGTGCGCGAGTTGGCGCGCACCTGCGGATCGTTCTCGAGCGTCGCCGGACCGTAGACGCTGCCGATGCGCAGCACGTGAGCACTCCAGTGATTGTTGGTGGCATCGTTATTGGCGGAAACCTCCGCATGCATGCCCGGCTGGATCACGCCGATGAAGCTCTCGTTGAGTTCGGCGCGCACGATGCGTGGCTTTATCGGCAGCAGCGTAAACAACGGGCCGGATGACGGCGACACGGTGGCGCCCGGCTGCGCCGATACCTCGACTACATCGGCATCGAACGGTGCGATCAGGCTGCGCTGCTTCAACTCGTAGCGAGCCTCGGCCAGTTTCTGGTTGGCCATGCTCACCGAGGCGCGATCGGTTTCCTGTTCGGCGTCGATCTGTGCAGCCGCTTCGCGGGCATCGTCGGCGCTCTGGCCATCGCCGGCGCCGGCTGCAACGGCCGCGGTCAAACGCTGCGCGCGCTGTTTGGCCGCCGCCTGTTTGACCGCGAGCAGCTTCAGCTGCGCTTGTGCCTGTTCGAGTTGTGCTTGCGCCGCGTCGATGGCCAGCGTGGCCGGCTCGGTATCCAGCGCGGCGAGCAGCTGGCCCTGCTTGACGTGGTCGCCTTCGTGCACGGCGACCTTGGCCAGCGTGCCCTCGCGTGGCATCGACAAGGTCAGCAGGCCGCCTTCGATATCCACCTTGCCACGCGCCACAGCGGCGTAGGCCGATGTGGGTGCCGCCGGTGCCGGTGCATCGGCGGGTTTCGAGCAGGCGCCGAGCAACAATGACGCAGATAGCGCCAGACCGCCGAGCCGCGCGACCTGCGCAAGTCGGGCCGAACGCCCGCGCACTGCGATGCGCGCGCGCGAGGGCGAAGGGAGTACGAGCGGTTTCATGAGGAAATTCCCTTGCTGGCGCTGACCGGCGCATGGTTGCGCTGATCGCTGAGAATGCGGCCATCTTCCATCGCGAGCACGCGATCGGCGTGGACGACGAGACGGGGATCGTGACTGACGCACAGCACGGTAGTGCCGTGCGTGCGGGCGATGCGGTGCAGGATATCGATGATCATCTGGCCGTTGGCGGCATCGAGCGCGCTGGTCGGCTCATCGGCGAACAGCAGCTCCGGTTCCTTGGCCAGTGCGCGGGCAATCGCCACACGCTGCTTTTCACCGCCAGAGAGTTCCGATGGCCGCAGCTTCATCCGGTGCGAGAGGCCGACTTCTTCCAGCGAGCTGCGCGCTCGCTCACGTGCCTCCTGACGCGATAGGCCCATGTGATTCAGCGGTAGCTCGACCTGCTCGAAAGCGCTGAGCGCGGGAAACAGGTTGAAGCCCTGGAACACGAAACCGGTATGTTGCAGGCGGAAGCGCTCCAGCGCGTGCAGATCCAGCTGGCCCAGCTCGCTGCCCAGCGCCAGCACGCGGCCGCCGTCGATTTTTTGCAAGCCACTGAGCACCGCAAGCAAGGTACTTTTGCCGCAGCCGGAGGGGCCGGAAATCAAGGTCAGCTCGCCGCTGTCGATATGCAGCGAAAGACCGTCCAGCACCTGCGTGCGCTGCTTGCCGGAGACGAAAGCCTTGCTGATGTTTTCGGCCTGCAGGGCAATCGTGGGTGCTGCAGTGGTCGACGGAGTAACGAGGTTGGCGGGATGCATCGCGGCTACCTCAACAATGTGGCTGGGTCGGCAGCGCGCAGACTGCGCATCGCGGCCAGGCCGGAAACCGCCGCCAGCCCCATCACCAGCACGATGCAGCCCAGGGCGGCCGGCAAGGTTAGTACCACGGGTACATTCTGGCTGCGTGCCAGCAATAGCAGCACGACGCCCAGCACGCTGGCGCCGAGCAGGCCAAGTGCGCCGACCCAGAAGGCCTGCTCCAGCACCACACGTCGTAACGCACCGACGCCCACGCCCAACGCGTTCAGCGTCGCGTACTCGCGCACCGAGCCGTTGACCGCAGCGATCAGGGTCTGACTGGTGATCACCGCACCGACCAGGAACACGATGCCGGCCAGAAACAGCACGCCAGCGCCGGCACCGGTGTCGAACATCCAGTAACGCACCGAGAGGCGGGCGAAATGGTGGGCACTCCATGTGGTGTATGGACCGAATGCCGTATCACCACGCAGGCGTATGGCGACGGCGTCAGCCTGGGTCGGGTCGCGCAGTTTGGCAACCAGATAGGTGGGACCAATGTCTTCCGCATCGCTATCCAGACGGCGCGCGGTATCCAGCGAGCACAGCACATTGACGCCGCCCAGCGCCCGCAGCCCGCTGCTGATGCCGACCACGCGTACTTCATGACCGTTGATGGTGGCGGTTTGGCCGATACCGACGCCTAGTTGATCGAGATCGGAACGATCCACGACCACGGCATCGGGCTGGGCCAGGCGCGCGCGCAGGTCAGGCGGCAGCGCTTTCGAAAACATCAGGCCGTCGGCGCGTGGATCGATGCCGGAAACGAATACCGAAACACCGCCGGTTTCGGTGGTGCCACGCCAGTCGCCATCGACCCAGATGTAGGGCTCGACGCGTTGCACGGCGGGGTCCATCAGGATGCGGGATTCCACATCGCCATCGATCGATCGACCCTGGCCCACGCTCTGCGTACCGGGATAGCCAATCCAGACGTCAGCGGACGAGCCAGTGATATAGAGGCTGGTGCTGCCGAAGATGCCAAGCACCAGCGCGAGTTGCAGCAATTGCAGCAGCCCGGCAAAACCCACGGCCAGGATCGCCGGCAGGAAGCGTCGCCATTCGTAGACCAGCGTCTTGCGAGCCAAAGCCACCATTAGCGGAGTGTCCCGTCAGTGGTAGCGGGTGCGGCCGGGGTTTTCGGCGCGGCTGAGCCCAGTACAGCGGCCGACGGTAGTGGCGCGCCACCAAGCGCCTTGAACAGCGCGACATAGGCAAGACTGTGTTCGGCGCGGGCATCGACCAGTTGTGCGTCGGCCTGGTCGGCGGCAATCTGACTTTCTATCTGATCGAGTGGACTGTTCAGATGCAGTTGGACGCGACTTTGCACAGCATGATCGGCGCGTTGTAACGCCTGCCAGGCGATCGTGCTTTGCTGTTCACGGAGCTGCTGTTGCTGCAGCGTGCCGAGTGCGGTTTCCACTTCGGTAATGCCTTGCAGGACCGCCTGCCGATAGGCCAATACGCTGGCCTGCAGTTCGTGTCCCTTGGCGTGTGTCGCCGCGATGCGAATGCCCCAGTCGAACAGGGGGATGTTCAACAGCGGGCCGAGCGAAAAGATGCCGCCGGGTGTTTTCGAACGGGGCGAGGTGTCGTTGATGGTAGCCGCCCACACCAGCGAGGTGCCCAGGCCGATGCTGGGATACATGTCGGCATGGGTGAGCGCCAGTTCCCCGGCCGTGCGCAGAACATCGGCTTGCGCGCGGGCAATTTCGGGCCGCGTGCGTAGCAGATCGACGGGCGCAGCATTGAGCTGGAATTCCCCCAAATCAGGTTGAGTGCCCGGCTCGAGCCAAGCCGAATCAGGCTGGTTTTGTCCTAGCAGCATGGCCAACTGCTGCGCGCTGGCATTGATCGCCTGGCGTGGCGCGGCTAGTGCGGCCTCGGATTGTGCGGACAGGGCCTGCGCCTGGTCCACTTCCGCTGGCGCCACCAGTTGCAGGCGCTGACGCACTTTCAGCAGTTGCCAGTTGTGCAGGTGTGCCTGGTTGATCTGCAGTAGCAGCCGCTCCTGCTGCTGCGCAGTGCGCAGCTCGATCCAGTCGCGCACCACCTCGGCGACCAGCGATACCTGTGCGATGCGCAAATCCGCCACGCTGGCGTCGAGTGCGCCCTGCGCCTCGCGACGCGTACCTTCGCTACGGCCAAATAATCCGAACTCCCAGTTGGCGTCGAAACCCGCAACGAAATATGAAGCATGGGCATCCGGATCGATCGCATCGTCAGTGCGTCCCACCAGCGATGGCAGATACTTGGCACCGGCTCGACTGTGGATGGCTCGTGTGGCGAGCATACGTTCGACCGCCTGCGCCACATCGAGGTTGTTGGCCAGCGCGCGATCGACCAGTGCGTTGAGCTGTGGATCGTTGAAGGCATGCCACCAACCCTGCAGATCGCTGGGTTTGGCTGGATCAGCCGCCATCGCATGCTGCCATTGGGCGGGCAGCGGTGCTGCCACCTTGGGTACCGGCGCGGCGCAGCCGAGCAGCCCACTGAGCAGACAGCCGCACGCAAGATTGCGCAGGGCAGCACGATTCAGCATGCGGAACGGCATGATGCGTTTTGTCTCGTGGCAGTGGCCCGACGATGGTGCATGGAAGTATCCGGGGTAGTCATTGCCGCGATCGTCGCGGCAGCATCGGCGTATTGTGACGGCAAGGCGGCTTGCGCGATACCTGAATGGGCAGGGCGTACAGGTCGCATGCAGCCACCACTGTGGGGCTGAACGCTTTAATCTCGCTTAGTGGCCGGCGGGAAACGCACCTCGACGGTAAGGCCACGTTTTTCGCCGAGCTGATACACCACTTCGGCGTGATGTCGTTCCGCAATGCGCTGAACAATCGCCAATCCCAGCCCGCTGCCCTCCTCGTTGCTGCCGGGCGCCCGGAAAAAACGCTCGCTCAGGCGCGGCAGCAGCTCCGGTGGAACGCCGGGACCGTCGTCTTCCACGCTTAATCTTGCGCCACCGTCCGGCGAGGGTTGCAGATTGACGGTGACGGTACTGCCGCGGCCGGCGTAGCGAATGCTGTTGTCGATCAGATTGTCGAGCAGATCCTGCAAGCTGGCGACATCGCCGAGAATATACAGTGGCTGTCGTGAGCCAGGCCCCTGATAGCCCAGGTCGACTCCAGCGCCGAGCGCCTCGTGCACTCGCAGCGACACGGCTTCGGGAATCAGTCGGGTCAGATCGAGGAGGGCGCGATCGACGGTGTCCACTGGCGATGCCTGCGCGCGGGTCAGTGCCAGCAATTGTGATGATGTGCGCGCAGCGCGCTGAGTCAGGCGACGGATGTGCGAAAGCGCATCGGCCATCGTCTCGGGCCGTGAATCGGCCAGCGCGCGATCGACGTGCAGGCTTAGTCCAGCCAGCGGCGTGCGCAACTGATGCGCGGCATCGGCGATAAAGCGATCGTGCAAGGCCAGCATGCTGCGCAGGCGTGCGAACAGCGCGTCGATCGTGCGGGTCAGCGGCAGAATTTCCTGCGGCACGTCGGCACCACCGATCGGCGTCAGCTCATGCGAGCGTCGGGCCAGACGTTCGGTCAGCGGGTTGAGCACACGCAGCCCGTGGTTGACACCGAACCAGACCAGCGACAGCAGGCTGAGGATCAGCAGCGTCTGCATCACGGTGGCCAACACCAGAATTTCGCGCGCCTGTTGATGGCGATCACGAAAAGTCTCGGCAACCGTGATGGTCAGCGTGTCACTGGGATCGTTTTGCGATGTCCTCTGGACCGTTGCCGCGCGTACGTCGTGGTTGTCCAGTCGTGTGTTGTACAGCATCGGGCTGGCATCCGGTGCCATGGTCTGGTCGGGTGGTTCCAGTCGTCCGCTACCGGCAAGCATGCCGCGCTTCGCGCTGCGGACGCTGAAATAATCACGGTTCTCAGGGTCGTATTCGAGCAGAAATTTCGCCTGCGGCGAAAGCTCGCTGCCAAGCGCATCGTTGCTGAGCATCGTTGCCAGGGTCAGCGCATCATCGCTGAGATCACGGTCGTGTACGCGATTGGCATACGACAACGCTACGCCGTAAGTCAGCATCGCATCGAGCAGCAACAGCGCCGCCATCGGGATCAGCAAAAAGATCAGCAGTCGACGGCGCAGGCTGGGCCGCAGCCGAACAATGCGCGGTGGGCTCATTCGGGATCGCCGTTGAATTCTTCAGCCTCTTCCAGCAGATAACCCAGCCCGCGGATCGTGCGCACGCCGGTGCCGCTGCCTTGCAGTTTGCGACGCAGGCGATGAATCGCGATGTCCAGGCCGTTATCGGTCAGCTCTTGATCCCAGTCGCACAGCGCTTCGATCAGCTGCGCGCGGCTGGTGACTCGATCGGGGCGCAGTGCCAGCGCTTCGAGCAGGCCGAATTCACGGGCGGTAAGTTCCAATGCGGTGTCGTCGATCCATGCGCGATGTCCGGGCAGGTCCAGTCGCAAGCGGCCCAGCTGTAGCTCGGGCACGCCACGGCTGCTGGCCCGTCGCAGCAGGGCGCGAACGCGCGCTTCGAACTCGGACAGTGCGAAGGGCTTCACTAGATAATCGTCAGCGCCCAGATCGAGTACGCGAATGCGCTCTGGCAAACCATCGCGTGCGGTAACCACCAATACCGGCATGCCGGCGCCGCGACTGCGCAGACGCTTCAGCACCTCGGTGCCATCCAGCGCGGGCAGCCCAAGATCCAGCACCAGCAGGTCGTACTCGTGATCGCGCAGCGCGACGTCGGCGAGACTGCCGCTGGCAACGTGATCCACCGCATGGCCGCCATGCCGCAGCGAGCCGCAGATGCCTTCGGCGATGGACGGATCATCCTCGGCGAGCAGGATGCGCATGATGAGTCCTTACGTTCGACAAGATGTGCAGAGCGGTTTCTTCACATCGAAGGCCGTTCGAGCATCCTGACTTTTCCATGGAGGGAAGAACAACGAATTCCCATTTTATCCCCCGTGAGATGAAGCGTATATGCGGCGGTCCGGCGTGCGACTTCGGAAGTCAGCCAAGGTGCGGTTTGATCAATTACGCATCAGAGCATTGTTGATGCCGGGGTCGTTGCTGCCTTTCTGATCGTATTTGGTGTGATTTTCTTCGGATCACAACTTGCGGAGCTGACACAACGCCGCCGGCTGGAGGCATGTTGTTCAACGGATTCAGCAACTCGTAACGCTCAGGCGGAAGCGCGGCTCAATGCAGCGCGCGGCGGGTAGTACGCGAAGACGTGGTTGTGACTGCCGTAGAAATCCATGTCGTCGATGTGTTCGCCGCCAAGACGTTCGGCGACACGATCGGATGCTTCGTTGCCGATGCGCACCAGACTGATGACGCGCGGCACATGGAGTTGGCGCCAGGCGAAATCAAGTACGGCGTTGCCGGCTTCCGTGGCGTATCCGTGGTGGCGATGTCCGGGCTTCAGCATCCAGCCCAACTCCAGATCGGGCCAGCCTTCGGGATACATCAAGCCGGCGCGGCCGATGAATTCACCCGTGGCTTTGAGTTCCAGCGCCCACATGCCGCAGTCGCGCAGCTGCCAATGGCCGAGCAGCATGGCCAGCGAGCGCCAGGCATTGGTGCGGTCCAGTGGTTGACCGTCGCCGATCCAGCGCGTGCTTTCGGCATCGCCCAGCATCGTGGCGTAATCGTTGAAGTGCTGTTCCGTCAGCGCTGTCAGGCGCAGACGCGCCGTTTCTAGGATGGGGATATCAGACATCACGATCGGCGTTGGTGGTATCCAGCAATTCGGCCAACGCTCGCGTACTGCTGGCGAGGCTATCGGACCAGGACAAGCCGGTGATTATCTCACCTGTCAGCGAATCTGCAAAATCCTCGCTTTCGCCAGGTGGCAGCAAGTGCCGGTAGTCCACCGTTATTTCGGTGCCGGGCGGCAGATCGGCCAGCGCAAATACAAAGCCCAGATGCCACAACCCATTGGGTGCGAAGCTGTGGTTGATATAGCACTCGTCCGGCCAGTCAGGCGAGAGGGTATAGCGGTCCTCGAACCACCGGGCGCTGGCGTGAAACTGGGCCTTGAGCTCCGGCGAAGTACTGATTTCGGCGTGCCGGAAGGTGCGGTCGATACCATCCGGCGCCGTGATGATGCGGCCCGCAACCACGGTTTCATCGAGAAACAGCCCTTTGCCGGCGCCTTTGATGGCGGAATCGGCAACGTGATAGCGGGGAAGGATCATGGCGACGTGGCGGCACGAGTATGGCGGCGCGCGAGTGTACCTCAGGCGGGCGCGACCATAATCTTGATGACAAGGTCGATCGCGCCCGCCGCATGGTCTCCCGCAGCATTGCTACCGAAGAAGGCTTCCGGATAATTATTCTTCGACGGCAGCCGCGGCCGCTTTTTTGCTCGCACGCCTGACTTTTTTGGCGGGTGCATCGGTCCTGGCGACGGCGGCGGCAGCTGTTCCGGGAGCCGCGTCGGCAAGCAGGATGGATGCGCGATTGCGTTCCAACGTGGCCTTGCCGATGCCTTTGACCTGGGCCAGATCGTCGGCGCTCTTGAACGGCCCGTTGGCATCACGCCAAGCCACGATGGCGTCCGCCTTCGATTGACCGATGCCATCGAGTGACTTGGCGATGGTGGAGGCGTCTGCCTTGTTGATATTGACCGGGCTGGCAGCGAAGGACAGCGCGGGAACGGCCAGAGCCAGCGCAAGGGCGATCCGTGCAGCGAGTTTGTGGAACATGGGTTTTCCTCCTGATCTTGATTTGAATGAGATGGCGGCGTCTGCAGGCCGCAATGAAAATGTGTCATGTGGCCATCGGCCGCGCAGTCGGTGTTGTCGCGGAGCCAGTGTGCGCAACGCGCGCCGATACGCGTGGGTACCGGCTGATGGCATGTCAGCGCAGGCGGTAGTAGGGGGTAAACGGCGCGTTACAATGTAAGAACCGATTTTCGCCGGAAGCTTGAAGATGGACATTGCACGCAAGATGGACACCGAACGCCTTTTCGATTTTGTCAGCGGTCTCTGGGACGCCGAAATCGTGCCGCAGCTGGTCGAGTACATTCGTATTCCCAACAAGTCGCCGATGTTCGACGCGAAATGGGCGGAGCACGGCTACATGGATGCGGCGGTCAAGCTGATGGAAGACTGGGCACGTTCCAAACTGAGCCAGTTGCCCGGTGCTACGCTCGAAGTGATCCAGCTTGAGGGCCGCACGCCGCTTATCTATATCGAAGTGCCGGGTGCCAGCGATGACACCGTCATGCTTTACGGCCACCTGGACAAGCAGCCGGAGATGACCGGTTGGGCCGACGATCTCGGCCCATGGAAGCCGGTGATCAAGGGCGACAAGCTTTACGGCCGCGGCGGTGCCGACGACGGTTACGCGATTTTCGGTTCACTGGCCGCATTGCTGGCGCTGCACGAGCAGGGCGTGCCGCACGCGCGCTGCGTCGTGATGATCGAGGCCTGTGAGGAATCAGGCAGCTACGATCTGCCTTACTACGTCGATCATCTGGCTCCGCGTATTGGTAACCCCTCACTCGTGGTCTGTCTCGACTCGGGTTGCGCCAACTACGACCAGCTATGGCTGACCACCTCGCTACGCGGCATGACCGGCGGCAACCTCACCGTGCAGGTGCTGGAAGAGGGCGTGCATTCGGGCGATGCCTCCGGCGTGGTGCCATCGAGTTTCCGGATTCTGCGCGAGCTGCTGTCGCGGCTGGAAGATCCGGTAACCGGCCAGATCAAGCCGAAGGAGCTTTACGTCGAGATTCCAGCGCAGCGGGTGGAGCAGGCGCGCGTATCGGCCGAGGTACTTGGCACGGATATCTACAATAAGTTCCCGTGGGTCGACGGCATGCAGCCGGTCACCAAGGATCTGGCCGAACTGGTACTCAACCGCACCTGGCGTCCGCAGCTTTCAGTGACCGGTGTGGGCGGCATGCCGCCGCTGGACAGCGCTGGCAACGTGCTGCGGCCGGAGACATCGGTAAAGCTGAGCGTGCGCGTGCCACCCACACTCAGCGGCGCCAAAGCCGGTGAGTTCATCAAGCAGCTGCTGGAGGCGGATCCACCCTACGGTGCCAAGGTCACTTTCAAGCTGGAGAAGGACGGCAGTGGCTGGAACGCACCGCAGCTGTCGCCGTGGTTGGAACAGGCGGTTGCCGATGCCTCACAGCATTATTTCGGTATGCCGGCGGCCTATATGGGCGAGGGCGGCAGCATCCCGTTCATGGGCATGCTGGGCGAGAAGTTCCCCAAGGCGCAGTTCCTGATTACGGGCGTGCTGGGTCCGCATTCCAACGCGCACGGCCCGAACGAGTTTTTGCATATTCCCACCGGCAAGAAGGTCACGATGGTGGTGGCCGAGGTCGTGGCCAGGCACTTCCAGGAAGGCAGCAAGGCGTGAGCTTCAGATTCCCGGCATGAGCATCGACACCGCTTATCTGGCCGCCAATTGGTTGCAAGTCCGTAGTCGTGTCGATCAGGCCTGCAGGGAAGCCGGGCGCGATCCCGCATCGGTAAATATTCTGCCGGTCAGCAAGACCTTCAGCCCCGAGCTGATCCGCGCAGCGGTGGGGCTGGGCTTGCACCGCTTTGGCGAAAACAAGGCGCAGGAAGTGCGTGAAAAATCTCCAGCCCTGGCCGACTGCGGCATCGACTGGGTGATGATCGGCCATTTGCAGACCAACAAGGCCAAGGATGTCGCCCGGCTGGCCAGCGAAGTGCAATCGCTGGACCGGCTCGAACTGGCCGAGGCGCTGCATCGGCGGCTTCAGCACGAAGGTCGGATCATCGACGTGCTGGTGCAGGTCAAGACCTCCGATGAGCCCAGCAAATACGGTCTGGCGCCCGACCAGCTGCCAGCGTTCCTCGAGACCCTGCGCGGCCTCGATACGCTGCGTGTGCGCGGTCTGATGACGCTGGCTGTGCAGTCCGACCAGGTGGATGAGGTGCGTAGCTGTTTCCGGGCGCTGCGCGAGCTGCGCGACCAGGCCACGGCACGGGGGCACGATTTGCCGAGGCTGTCGATGGGCATGAGCGGTGATTTCGCACTGGCTATTGCCGAAGGAGCGACCGAGGTACGAATCGGCTCGGCAATCTTTGGCGTGAGGCCCTATCCGGCGACCGTTTGACGTAATTAATGCGTAAAAGCTTTTCACCGGCGCCGGATCAGATGGCGTGTCCTTTCTTTTAAATAAGATAAAAATCAGTAATTTATCGAATATTTTGCCGTTTTTGTGCATTTCTGGAACGACAGAGTTTAGTTAACCCCAATCGAACATATGGCCGGCCGCTTCTTGCTAACTTCACACATCGATCACGTCGCCGACTACGAAAGCGATGGATTTTGTGTATCAAAGGGGGATAACCCGAATGCCGACCAAACGATTGACCCTAGCTGCTGCGCTCGTTTCCGTACTGCTCATGTCCGGTCCACTGCAAGCCAGCCCCAGCGCAGCCAACGACACTTCGGTCATCGCTTCAGTCACTCCCCAGCTCCTCAATCAGATGTCGGCTTTCAGCCCCGCCGCCATGCTCGCCCAGTCGGCAGCTCCGTCCTACGCCGACATCGCTGGTAGCAACGATAAGTCCGCTGCCGTCATTGCCAAGAACAGCGGCGCAGCTGACGAAGGCAACTCGGGTAAACAGAATTCGGCTATTGCCAATCTCCAGAATATTTCCGACGTGCGCAAGGCGCTGATCGGTCTGGCGATGAATCTGCGTGATATCCGCTACGTTCGCGGCGGCCGTGATCCTTCAACCGGTTTCGATTGCAGTGGTTTTGTGCGTTACGTGTTCGCCCATGCGATCGGCATGCAGTTGCCGACCAATTCCGCCTCGCAGTTTCTGTCCGGCCTCAAAGTAGCTCGTGCGGACATGAAGCCAGGTGACCTGGTGTTTTTCCGCACGCACGGCAAGCGCAATATCTCGCACGTCGGTATCTATATCTCGAACGGCCAGTTCATCCATTCGCCGACTACCGGTCAGAGCGTGCAGGTTTCCAGTCTCGATGAGGCTTACTGGGCCAAGCACTTCGCCGGTGCCAAGCGTCCGGAAGCGATTGCGATGGTGGATCGCCACGGCTGAGGCGGTTGCGCGCATCCAGCCATACAGAGAGCCGCCGCAAGGCGGCTTTTATATGGGCAACCCAGGCTTGGCGCCAGCACTGGATGAACGAAAAAGCCCAGTAATAGTCTGATCGCTGCCCTTGTATCAGCGACGGTTGAGTACAACTACTGACAACGAGAACGCAGCGCCATGGCTGGGTTCGCCACATTCTTCGGAACACCTGCATGCCTACCGATATACCTGTCGTCACGCGCAACCTGCTGATCGCCAATATTGTCGTGTTTGCATTGCAGTACCTGCTGCACGATTCGACCACCTTTGCGCTCACCCAGCACTTTGCGCTCTGGCCATGGGGGCCGGACGTCAGCGGGGCGCTGGGTGATGGTCAGAGCGTGACAGTGGGGTTCCAGCCCTGGCAGCTGGTGACCTACGCTTTCATGCATGGCGGATTCCAGCACATCTTTTTCAACATGTTTGCGCTGTACATGTTTGGCGGCACGATCGAACGTACGTTTGGCACGCGCAATTTCATCATTTACTACTTTGTGTGTGCGATCGTCGCTGCGCTGGCGCAGTTGATCGTGGTGCAGTGGTTCACCCATGGCTTCTATCCTACGGTAGGCGCCTCCGGTGCGATCTTTGGAGTCCTGCTTGCCTTCGGCATGTTGTATCCGCACGAAAAAATGATGCTGATGTTTTTGCCTATACCCATGCCGGCCTGGTTGTTCGTCACCGGCTATGCGGTGATCGAGCTGGTCATGGGCGTGACTGGCACGCAGGCAGGCGTCGCCCACTTCGCGCATCTGGGCGGCATGGTGGGCGGTTACGCACTGATCCAGTACTGGCGCGGCAAATTGCCGATCAAGCCGAAGCGTTTGCTGCTGCGCTAATCTTTAGAGCCTGTTCACGATCTCAACGTGGCCCGCGTTGTGCTGTAGCGCCCGTTCGGTGGTGGTGCGTGGCGCAGCGCCTGACTGGCTGTCAGGTCAAGCCGCGCGCCGCTGCCGGGCGGGCGCTACAGCTCAACCCTTCGGGCCGGGTCGGTTTGCCCCCATGCCAGCGTCATCACTCGGTCGTGTACCGACGTACACTCCCTCCCTCTTCCTTGGCCTGCGCGCAAACCGCTCCCGGCGCGGGCTACGTTGAGATCGTGAACAGGCTCTTAGCGCAACACCAGAAAGTCCGCGCTGACGACAAAGCGCACGGCATCCAGCCGCAACCGTGACAACGGTAGCGCGGCAAGCAGGGCGGTGCGCTCGTCGGCGACGGCGCTGATCTCCGCTTCGCTGATCGACGGATTCACCGCATGCAGGGCGAGCAGACGGGAGAGTTCGGCGTCCAGTGTGCTCGTAGCGAGCGCCAGCGCCTCGCCGATGCTGGTTTGCCCATAGGCTGCGGCCAGCGTCTCGGCGCGGCTCAGCATCGGTGGCACCAGCTTGTTGAGAAATTTGCGGTAGCGGGCTACTTCGATCGTGCGTGATGCTGCCCGCCGCAACGAGGCTTCGCTGGGCTGGAAATCGACCCGCTCGGCCAGCTTGGTATCCACCGTCACCACAATCGGCAGCGTGGGCAGGAATCGCTCGGCATCCAGCTTGCGGTCCGCCACGCATTCGAGCACGTAGACCGCTTGCAGCAGCGCTGAGCGGGGCGACAGTTCGTCGTCGACCATGAAAGCCGCGTTGCCCTGTTCGCCGGACAACGCCAGATCCATCGCGCCGGCCACCAGCGGGTGATCGAGCCGAAGCAACGGCAGGTCCTCGCGTGCCAGTGCGACTTCGCGCGCGAAAGTCACCGACTGCGGGCCTTCGGCAAAGCCGGGCAGGGCATCGGTAGACAGATATTGCGGATCGAGCAGCAGCACCTGGCTGCTCAGTTCCTCGGCGTGGATGCCAAAGGCCTCCAGCAGGCGCTGGATAAAGCCGTCACGGCCCGGGTCGCGATCCTCGCGGGAAAACGCTTGCTGCAATTCGTCGGCGTGCAGGTCGCGGCTTGCAGCCAGTTCAAGCAGATGATCGCGGCCGGCGCGGATGAGTTCGGCCATTTGCTCGTGGCTGCTGCGCGTTTCGGCGAGCAACACGTCCAGCTCCTGGTCGCGGTTGTCGTCGCCACGGGCATGTTCGTCCGCTAGCTGGGCTAGCGGCTCGCCATAGCGGCGAAGCAGCTCGCGGCCGTCGGCTGGGCTGATCCGGAACGCATCCACGCCTTCGTCGTACCAGCGCGCCAGCACATGCTGGGCGCTGTCGGCGACCACCAGAATATGGATCTGAATATCGTGTTGCTGGCCAATGCGGTCGAGTCGGCCGATGCGCTGTTCGAGCAGGTCGGGATCGAGCGGCAGATCCCACAAGATCAGATGATGCGCGAACTGGAAGTTTCGCCCTTCCGAACCGATTTCCGAACAAAGCAGCAATCGCGCGCCGTCGGGCTGCGCAAAGTACGCCGCATTGCGGTCGCGCTGGATGATGCCCAGGCCTTCGTGGAAACGGGCGACGCCGACGCCACTTTTGGTGCGTAGTGCTTCTTCCAGCGCCAGCACCTTCGCCTGGGTGCGACAGATCAGCAGGAACTTGTCCTGCGGATGTTTTTCCAGCAACGTGATCAGCGCATCAATGCGCGGATCGTTCGCGTAGTTCACCTCGATCAACACCGGCGGCTGCTGAATGTCCGCATGGAACTCGGCCAGCAGCGATTGGCGCGTACTTTCCTCGACCGTATCGGCGTCGAGCACATGCCACTCGGGCACGCGATTGGGGAAACCACCGATGCCGGCGCGGCGATTGCGAAACATCGCGCGACCGGTGCCATGACGGTCGATCAGCGCGGCGAGCAGCTCGCGCGCGTGGGTCGGTTTGGTGGAGTCGTCCAGATAGGCAGTGAGCGTCTCGTCGCCGTGAAAGGCCTTGATCAAGGTATCGCGTTGCGCATCGTCTAATGCTTCAGCATCAAGCAACCGATCGGCAATAGCCGACAGCGCCTGATAGTCGTCCGCTTCCGCCAGATAGCCGTCCAGATCGTGATAGCGCTGCGGATCGAGCAGACGCAAGCGGGCGAAGTGACCGCTGCGGCCAAGCTGCTCCGGCGTAGCCGTGAGCAGGATCACGCCGGGAATGGCCGCAGCTAGTTTCTCGACCATCGCATAGCGGGGGCTGGTTGCTTCCGGTGACCACGCCAGATGATGCGCTTCGTCGACCACCAGCAAATCCCACGGCGCAGCCAACAACTGCGCCGCGTATTTCGGTGAATTTTCCAGAAAGCCAAAATCGGCGATGACCAGCTGCTCGTCTTCGAACGGATTGCCTTCGTCGCCGGCAGCGTCCTCAGCGGAGGATTGCAGCGCTTCGCAGCGCTCCTCGTCGTAGATCGCAAAGCTGAGATTGAAGCGGCGCAGCAGTTCGACAAACCACTGGTACACCAGCGTGTCGGGTAACAGCAGCAACACGCGAGAGGCGCGACCGGTGGCAAGCTGGCGGGTGATGATCATGCCCGCTTCGATCGTCTTGCCCAGCCCCACTTCATCGGCCAGCAGCACGCGCGGTGGCCGGCGCGCGGCGGCTATGCCAGCGACGCGCAGCTGATGCGGTACCAGCCCGATACGCGCTGCGCCGAGACCCCACGCTGGCGATCGTCGCGCTTCGGCACGTCGCTGCAAGCCTTCCAGCCTCAACTCGAACTGGGCAACGGAATCCGTACGTCCACCGATCAGCCGATCATCGGCCTGGCTGACGCTCTGCTCGTCGTCGAGTTGGCCTTCTTCCAGCTCGCGACCTTCGCCGCGATAGATCAGCAGCTCGTCGCGAATCTCGACGCGCTCCACCAGAAACGCGATGCCCTTGCCGGCAACGCGCTGGCCCGCACGGAATTCCGCGCGCAGCAGCGGTGCGGAATCGATCGCGTAGGGACGGAGGATGCCGGCCTTGGCAAACAGTACCTGCACACCGCGTCCTTCGACGCGTAAAACAGTGCCGAGCCCAAGCTCAGGTTCGGCAGAAGAGATCCAGCGTTGACCAGGAACAAACATTGAATCGCCGTGTAGCTTCAAGGGCCGATAATTATCCGCTCATCGCGACAAGGTGGAAACAGCAAGCTTCAATTCATTGAAGCGCAAACACGAATCGTCTAGACGTCCGACCACATCCGCAGCAGGTTGTGATAGCAGCCGGTGAGGTTGACGCGCGCGGCTTCATCGGCGCCGGTTGCGGTCAATCGCTGGATCGCGTTGTCGAGATCAAACAGCAGGACGCGCTGACCATCGTCGCGCACCATGCTCTGCACCCAGAAGAAACAGGCCAGGCGAATGCCTCGGCTCACCGGCGCGACACGGTGCAGGCTGCTAGCGGGATAAAGCACCATGTCGCCAGCGGCCAGCTTGATCGCCTGTGAGCCGTAGGTGTCCTCGATCAGTAGCTCACCACCGTCATAGCTGTCCGGTGGTGCGAGAAACAGCGTGGCGGAAAGATCGG
>Ga0302314_10010060_pt1 | contig 16617 bp, 15 predicted proteins | sample III_Palsa_N2_3_FD_200533 | JGI IMG/M metagenome (GOLD analysis project Ga0302314, IMG submission 200533) | Peat permafrost microbial communities from Stordalen Mire near Abisko, Sweden - III_Palsa_N2_3 | ecosystem: Environmental > Terrestrial > Soil > Palsa > Peat permafrost | place: Sweden... | reverse complement strand
CGCCGCCGGCGCAAAGTCCTTCGGGGTATTCACGCCCTTGCCAAAGCAGAAATTGTAGTCGGCATATCTGGCGGAAAACGCCAGGCCGGCACCGCTCTGACCGGCGCAGATCACCTTGATCTCCGCCTGTGGCGTCGGGCTGAGGCGGCAATCGTCCATCTGGAAGAAGGAACCTTTGCGGTCCGAGACGCCGTTGCTCCAGAGATCACGCAAGATCTCGACATATTCCGAAAGGTATTCATAACGGCGTTCGAAATACTCGTCGCCCGGCCAGAGCCCCATCTGGGAATATTCCGGCCGTTGCCAACCGGTGATCAGATTTAGCCCGAAACGTCCATGCGAGATCGAATCGATGGTCGAGGCCATGCGCGCGGCGATGGCGGGCGGGACAGCGAGCGTGGCGGTTGTCGCGTAGAGTTTGATTCGTGTCGTCACCGCGGCAAGACCCGCCATCAGGGTGAAGGACTCCAGATTGTGATCCCAGAACTCCGTCTTGCCGCCGAATCCGCGAAGCTTGATCATCGACAACACGAAGTCGAGACCATAATGCTCGGCCTTCAATGTGACCTCCTTGTTGAGGTCGAAGGTTGGCATGTATTGCGGAGCGTTTTCCGAAATCAGCCAGCCATTATTGCCGATGGGAATGAAGACGCCGATTTTCATGTGTTTGCTCCCGTAAACATGGTCGAATCATCCTGCATCACGTCACTGTTTCGCCTTCGGCAATGACCAACCGACGAATCTGCGCTGGACGAAACTGACCGCTTGAAACAGGCTGAGGCTGATCGCCACCAGAATGACGAGACCGGCAAAGGCAGTGGGGATCCGAAAGTTCGAGGTCGAGAAGGCGATGAAGAAGCCGAGGCCTTTTTCGGCTGCGACAAATTCCGCCACCACTGCGCCGATCACGGCGAGCGTTGTCGAGATTTTCAGCGCGGAAAAAATATGAGGAACTGCAAAAGGAAGCCGGATGTGCAGGATTTCACGCTTGCGGCCGGCCCGAAGCGAGCGCGACAGTTCGATCAACTCTTCCGGCGTCGACTGCAGCCCGGTGACGGTCGATACGACGATCGGAAAGAACGTAATCAGGAAAGTGATTACGACGCGCGGCAAATCACCGGCCCCCAGTGTCACGACAATGATCGGCGCAACGGCGACGATCGGCGTCGACTGCACCACGACCAGCAACGGATAGACCGTCCGCGACAGGAATTTTGACGAGGCCAGACAGACGGCCAGTGGTATCGATACGGCCACCGCAAGGCCGAAGCCCATCAGCGCGACCCGCAAGGTCGCCCAGATATGACCGAACCAGATTCCCGGTGGAACCGCGATTGCTGCCGCGAGGATGGCGCTCGGTGCCGGCAACAGGAATGAAGGTATCGCGAACAGCCGCGTCGCACCTTCCCAGAACAGCAACAAAACCACGATCGCGATAAACGGCAGGCCGCGATCGAGCCAGGTCAAGACGAAGACGCCAATGCCGGCCGCTGCTTTCACCTCAGACCGCAACCGGGCGCGAGAACAACTGGCTGCGGATATGGTTCGCGAGTTCATGAAACTGAGGCTCCGAAAAAGTTGACATGGAGCGCGGCCTGGCGAACGGCACGTCGATGATTTCGCGGATGCTGCCCGGCCGCGACGTCATCACGATGATGCGGTCAGACAGCAGCAAGGCTTCGGGGATGGAATGGGTGATGAACAGCACCGTCTTTGGACTCTGGGTCCATATCCGCAACAGTTCGAAGCTCATTTCATCGCGGCTCAGCGCATCGAGCGCGGAGAACGGCTCGTCCATCAGGAGGATATCGGGATCGAGCAAAAGCGCGCGCGCTATCGCGACGCGCTGTTGCATGCCACCCGACAATTCGTCGATCCGCTTGTGCTGGAAATCCGCAAGACCGACCAGGGTCAGCAGCTTGCGGGCGCGCTCCAGCTCATTTTCGCCGACGTGACCATATTTGTGCCGCATCGGAAACGTGACGTTGCCCAGCACGTCGAACCAGGGAAGCAGGGTCGGTCGCTGGAACACGATACCTATCTCGTCACGTGGTTCGGTGACGACCCGATCGTAGATAGCCACCTGCCCCTGTGTCGGCTTCAGCAGGCCGGCGATCAGCCGCAGCAAGGTGGATTTGCCGCAGCCGGAGGGTCCTAGGACCGCGACGAATTCATGCCGGCCAATCTCGAAACTCATGCCCTTGAGCGCGTGAACCGGACGGCCGTCGGCTGCCGCGAAGACCTGTTCCAGGGCTCGGAAGCTGATGACCGGAAGGTTGCTCATGGGATATCCCGGTTCGATCGTCCATTTCACTTCATAGCGCTGCGATCGACCGCTCGCTCCGGATCGAACTTGTCCAGCGGGATGTGCTGCGACTTCGCAACCCATGCCCACGTTGTGGCCAAACGCTTCGGCTCAAAGGCGCCCTCGCCGTCCTTTTTCTCGATGTCGTTGACCATGAGCGGAATCGCGGCCTTCCATTGCTTTTCCGCCGTCGCAAGATCTGTTTCGGGAAGCGATGCCTTGAGCGATGCCGCGGCGAGCGACGGATCGGCAATCGCCATCTCTTTGGCCTTGTTGAACGCAACCAGGAACTTCTTCACTGTCGCAGGTCGCTCTCTGAGCATTCTGTCGCTGGCGAACACGGACAGGCCGTAGCCTTCGAAGCCGTGATCGGCCCAGTTGATCAGCTTGAGCTTTTTCTTGACCTCGCTGAGCGGCCCATCGAACGCCGGCGCGCCGGTAACCCAATTGATCACCGCGTCAACCTTTCCGGTCGCCAGCATCGGCGCCAGCGTACCGGGATCGACTTTCAAAACGTCGACCTTCGTGGGATCGACTGCATTGGCTTCGAGCAACAGCGGCCAGACGACATTCGACGAGGAAAATGTAGCCGTGGCGACCTTCTTTCCGACAAGGTCCCTTAAGCTGTTGATGCCCGAACCCTCGGTCGTGAAGATGGCATCCGGCTGTGTGGTGTATACCGAGGAGACGGCGGTCACCGGAACATTCGATTCGGCCTTGGCCTGCAGAAGCGCCGCAAGGCCGCCGGTTGCCATGTCGGCGGTGCCGGTCGCCAACTTGGTGATCACGTCGCTCGAACCGCGGCCCGACTGTACCGTTACGTCGAGACCCTCGGCGGCAAACAGTCCCTTCTGGACCGCGACATAAATCGTCGCGCTGTCTCCCGCAGGTATCCAATCGAGAAGAAATGTGACCTTTTCGGCCGCGAGAACCGGCTGTGCCAGCAACGCGGCGACGAAAAATGACGCAACAGCAATTCGACGATTCATTCGGTGTCTCCGGTTTCAGGATGGAGGAACGTTGCCTGCATTCTCGAAGTCGACGTGGCTCAGAAAGCCATCACATTGTCGCGCAAGTGCTGATGGCTGTACTCCGTGCGCGTAAGCCCGCGTCGTTGCAGCACCGGTACGAGTTCCTCGACCACGGAATTCACGTAGCCGGGCACGAGAGGACCCACGACAAGGAAACCATCGCCACCGATTTCTTCCATCGCGTCCTGCATCTGCGACGCGCAATCTTCGGCGGTGCCGATCAGCTCCCATCCTTCCGGGCGTGTTGCGACGTCACGCAGTGTCGCCTCCGGTCCGGCGTCCTTGAAGGCCTTCAACATCGTGAGCGTGCCATTGGACCGGATCTCCGGCAGCGGCGTATCGAGATCGATCTTCGAGAAATCGATGCCCAGCAGGAACGACATGACCGCCAAGGTCTTTTCCAGCCGCTCGGCCCGCATTTTGGGAAGATTGGCCTTGTATTCTTCCGCCGCCTTGCGGTCCTTGGTGATCACCGGCCCGCAGATAAACATCATTTTGACTCGATCGGGATCGCGACCCAACGCCGCCGCCTGGCGGCGGACGTCGTTGCGATATTCCTTCATGCCAGCGACGGTGTCGCCGCCGGCGAGAACGACTTCCGCATTTCGCCCGCCGAATTGGCGGCCGCGGGGCGATCCGCCCGGGGCGATGTACAGCGGTGCCGTTTGCGGCGATCGCGGGACATTGAGCGGTCCCCGCGACTTGTAGTATTTGCCGTGGAAATTCACCGCCTTCACCTTTGACGGATCAATGAACGTATTGGTCGTCAAATCCTGAACGACGGCATCTGGCTCCCACGCTTCCCAAAGCTGCTTGACGAGATCCATATACTCGTCGGCCATATCGTAGCGTTGATCATGCGCGAATTGCTTGTCGTAGCCGAAGTTCTGAGCAACCGCGTCGCTGTTGGCCGTTACGATGTTCCAGCCCATGCGACCGTTCGAATAGTGATCGAGCGTCGCGATTTGGCGCGCCAGCAGCCAAGGCGGATAAAAAGTTGTCGTCAGGGTCGTCGCGATGCCGATTTTCTTGGTCGCCATCAGCAGATATGGCGTCAAAACAGCAGGATCGAATTTGGGAGTATAGGTCGCTGTCTTGAGATAGTAGTTCATGCTGTCTTGATAGGCGTTGGGAACCCCGCCGGTATCTTCGAGGATGACGAAGTCAAAACAGGCGCGCTCCAGCGCCCGTACGCCGTCCTGAAAAATGTCCGGCTTGGTCCAATCGTAGCTCGCAGCGTAGCCCGGCGTGTTCCAGCCTTGGACCGTGATGCCTGGTCCGAGAAACCATCCCAGGTGGAACTTAACCATCTCATGCTCCTGTTGAGGCCCGCGATCGAACGCTCGATGCAAACTTCATAAGGCCGGCAGTCCTCCAACAGGGTATGCATTCTGCTGAACAGCACGATAGTAAACATCGTACAGACCACGTCGCGGTATCGCCCGCTGACCGTCGGTGAACAGAACTTCGTCCGGTATACTGGAAAAATCGGTGCGGAATGTAACGGCGTACCGCCGCAAGCCGTGTGCCGACTATCGATCGACCTCAGACAACAAGTCTGCTTGGAACGATGGCGACGGCCGGCGGGGCCGCGCAACTCCCGGCATCTCATCCTTGAATTCGCCAGAATGAGAAAAGGCCGCACGAAGTTCGGAAATAAAATCCTGCGTTACGCGGTTGGGCAATTCACTTCTCATTTGCGCCAGGCAGATATTGCGTACGATTTGCGGATCTGAAATTTCGTGAATGGATAGCCTGCGTCGGTCCCTGCTGTTGTAGACGGCGCCGACAGGAAGAATCGTGGCATAGTGCCCCATCTTGACGAGGCTAATGGCGGCCGCCATCGAATCGACTTCGATACGGGGCTTGAGATCGAGGCCTGCCTTTCGCGCATAACGCGAAAGCAGCGATCTGAGCCCATGACGACCCGACGGTAAAACCAGCGGAAGCTTTGCGACGTCGGCCAGTGCGACTGGGCCCGGTTGAAGAAATTCTGCGGATCTTTCAACGATGACTGCCATCCGATCCTCAGCCACCGGTTCGACCGTCATATCCGGATGTTCGGCAATGCGGTCGATGAGCGCGAAATCAATCCGACCCGAGGTAAGCCATTTCAACAGTTTGGGCGAGAAGCCGTCAAGCACCTGAACGACGACTTCAGGATGCTTGCTCGACCACTCGTCAAGCGCGCCCGCAAAGATCTCGGCTATTTCGCTTTCCGCATCGACAGCCGGTATCAATCCAAGCCGGAGCCGGCGGGGACTTCCGCCAAATGGCTCCCGAAGCGACCGGACCGCAGAGCCAAATTGGGCCAATAACGGCGTTAACAGCGAATAGAGCCTTTCACCATGCGCGTTCGGTTGAAGCCCTCGGTGAGATCTCACGAAGAGCGGTCTCTTCAGCATTTCTTCGAGCCCGCGCAGTTGTACGGTCAGCGCGGGCTGCACGATGCACAATCGCTGGGCCGCACGGCGGACGCTCTTTTCCTCATACAAGGCGACAAATGAACGGCAATATTTAAGGGACAGCCGCTCCGGCTCGGCCCCCCCTTCATGACCCAGGTGCTGCTCGGCAGGCAGCGAGCCAAGGAGCTTTTCAAAGTTTGCCGCAATATCAGAGACGATTCCCTGGTGGCTTACGCTGGTGATAACGATTGCCGGGTCATGCTCGCTTTTCTCGAGAATGGCGCATTCGAAATTATCCGACACCAATGCAGGGTTGAGCAGACCCGCGGGTATCAGGAGGGAGAAGTTCGGATTTTGCGAGGCGCCGGCGAATATCTCATGCGGTTCAAGGCCGCTGAAATTGATGTCTGCTTTTGTGGTTTCGGCGAGAGCCGGAAGAATGGCAAGTTGCGCTTCGGGCAGTTTCGGAATGGTGATCGCAAGACCGGCGAGGTCGCATAGTGGGATCGCTGTCTTCGACCATCCGGCATTTGGACCGGCGCGAACCACAATCCAACGATCCCGAATTTTGGCGCTCGGCCCAGACACCGCGTCCAGGGAATCGAGCCCAACAAAATCGAAATCGAGCAAATCCTCATCCGCCTGCCGCCCGATCCCGTATGCCGGGGACACCCAAGCCGAAGAACCATCAGCAATCGTCGTTCCGGCGAGGGCTACCGCTTGGTCGATCAGCGCCCCCGGAAAGCCGTTCGGCAACAGCGCATCGACATATAGGGGCGTCGTCTTGGCGTCTGCATGGAAATGCGCAAGGCAGTAACTTGCACGAACCATCAAGGGACGAAGTTGTCGATAAGCCTCCATCCCGGCAGGCGTGATGGCTAGGCCGCCTTGCACCCGCAAGAACAGCCGCTGATTGAATTCTTCGCCGAGGGATTTGATGTGAGCACTGAGCGTCGACCGACCAAGACCGAGCCGTCGAGAAGCACGGGTCATGCTTCCCTCCTCGACGAGCGCGAGAAAGGTTTCTATCTGGCTCCAATTCAACCCAGAGGTACGTTCGCGCTCTTGCAAAGCCAACAAAAGAGGCACCGTCAGGACATTGTTGTAAGTACGTTTAAGGCAATTATTATGCCATGGCGACCGAAGCGACGTCCGCTCCGGATCAAGAAAGCGTCGATTTCGGCAGGTCGGCGCCAAAACAAAAAGCGCACCTCCCGTTGCAGGAGATGCGCTTTTCGGATCACCGAGAACGTTCCAGACGATCGCGCAGGTGGAGCGCGGCCTGGCCTCAGTTCTTGCTCTTGTCGACCAGCGCGCCCTTCTTGATCATCGAGATCGTGCTTGCACGATCTCGCACTTCAATCGTGGATCAAGCCTAGTTCTTCGACTTGTCGACCAGCGCGCCCTTCTTGATCCACGGCATCATGTCGCGGAGCTTCTCGCCGACTTCCTCGATCGGATGGGCCGCGAGCTTGGCGCGGGTGGCCTTGAACGAGGTCTGGTTGACCTTGTTCTCCAGCATCCAGTCACGCGCGAACTTGCCGGACTGGATGTCGTTGAGCACGCGCTTCATCTCGGCCTTGGTCTCCGAGGTGACGATGCGCGGGCCGGTGACGTATTCGCCATATTCGGCGGTGTTGGAGATCGAATAGTTCATGTTGGCGATGCCGCCTTCATAGATCAGGTCGACGATCAGCTTCACCTCGTGCAGGCATTCGAAATACGCCATCTCCGGCGCGTAGCCGGCTTCCACCAGCGTCTCGAAGCCGCCCTTGATCAGCTCGACCAGGCCGCCGCACAACACCACCTGCTCGCCGAACAGGTCGGTCTCGCACTCTTCCTTGAACGAGGTCTCGATGATGCCAGCACGGCCGCCGCCGATCGCGGAAGCGTAGCTCAGGCCGAGATCATGGGCATTGCCCGAGACGTCCTTGGCGATCGCGATCAGGCAGGGCACGCCGCCGCCGCGCTGATATTCCGAACGCACGGTGTGGCCGGGGCCCTTCGGCGCGATCATCAGCACGTCCAGATCGGCGCGCGGATCGAGCAGGTTGAAATGCACGTTGAGGCCGTGCGCGAACACCAGCGCCGACCCCTTCTTCATGTTGTCGTGCAGATGCTCGCGGTAGATGTCGCCCTGCAATTCGTCGGGGGTCAGCATCATCACGAGGTCGGCCCATTTCGCGGCTTCGGCGACTTCCATCACCTTGAAGCCGGCGGCTTCGGCCTTTTTGGCCGAGGCCGAACCCTTGCGCAGCGCGATGGCGACGTCCTTGACGCCGGAATCCTTCAGGTTCAGCGCATGGGCATGGCCCTGGCTGCCGTAGCCGACGATAACGACCTTCTTGCCCTTGATCAGGTTCAGGTCGGCGTCGCGATCGTAATAAACACGCATGGTCGTTTCCTCTTCTGTGGCCGATATCGGCCGATAAGTCAGGGGGTTAAGCGATGTGCTCGGCAAATTTCCGGGGTTGTCTAGTCCATTTTCGGCCTCAGGGGAAACCCTCATCTCGCATGGCGCGTTGCGGCATCATGCGTCCATGAATACCGGGTAGAGCGAAGCCAGCAGCAATAGCGCCATGATGATGTTGAACGCACGTACCGTCCTGCGGGAGCTCAGGATCGGCCGCAGCGAGCTGCCGAACATCGCCCAGGCCGTGCACGACAGCGCGCCCAGAATGAGGCTCAGCACCACCTGGATGGTAATGTTCCAGGGATAGGTCGCGATCGCCGCATAGGCGGTGATGGTGCCGATCACCATCACCCAGCCCTTGGCGTTGATCCACTGGAACATCGCCGCGCCCCAGAACGTCATCGGGCCCCGACGGTTATCCTGGTCCGGCATCACCGGCTCGGCCATCGCGATCGCAGCGGCGAGGTAGACCAGATAGGCAACGCCGGCATATTTCAGGATGGTCTGCAGCACCGGATAGGCGATGAAAACGGTTCCAAGCCCTACTCCCACCGCGCCCACCATGAAGGCGAACCCGACGGTGATGCCCGCGATATGCGGCAAGGTGCGGCGGAAGCCGTAGGTCAGGCCGGACGACAACAGCATGATGTTGTTCGGCCCCGGCGTGAAAAACATCACCACGGCAAACACCACAAAGGCGATCAGAAGCGGCTGCGACATGCGATGCTCACTCAGCTCTGCTCGCCGGGCTTGGGCTTGCGCAGCAAATACGTGCCGTGCAGCGGCGCGTGATAATCGACCGAGACCAGCGTAAAACCGACATCGGTCAGCATCCGCTCGATCACCCAGCCGAAGGTCGAATACTCGTCGCGCATGTGGGTGACGACGCTGTCGCGCGAAAAGCCGTGGTTCTTGATATTGAAATCCGCCCACGCCTCGACGTCGCGCTCGGACCCATCGGGCGTGCTGACGAAGACGATGTCGCGCAGGAAGAAAGAGGCGCCCGGTTTCAGCGCATTATAAATCCGCGACAACGCCACCGCCTTCCAGAAATCCGGCAAATGATGCAGCGTGAACTCGCTGACGATCAGGTCGTAGGAATTGGGCTGATAGGCAAAACTCAGCAGCCCCGCCGACTGGGTGCGGATCGCGACCTTGCGGTCGCCGGCCTGGATCTTTGCGAGCGCGAGCATGGCCGGGGAGATATCGATGGCGTCGACTTCGGCACCGAGTTGGGCGGCCTCGCAGGCCAGCACGCCGTTGCCGCAGCCGATATCGGCGACGCGCCAGCCGGGCTGGACGCCCAGCATGGTCAGCGCCGCGCGGGCGCGGCTGTCGCGGTCGTCATCCAAATCGTAGATCGAGGCCACCGCGGAATCGAGGCCGATCTGCCGCCGTTCATTGTAATACCAGTCGCGCGCCAGCATGATTCACATCCCCTCGGGCCCACGCCCGATCGCGGCAACACCGGTGCGCGACACCTCGACAAGGCCGAGCGGGCGCATCAGGTCGATGAATTGGGAGATCTTGGCCGAATTTCCCGTGATCTCGAACACGAAGCTTTCGGTGGTGGCATCGATCACCCGGGCGCGGAAGGCATCCGCAAGCCGCAACGCCTCGACCCGGTTGTCGCCGCCGCCACGCACCTTCACCATCGCAAGCTCACGCTCGATCGAGCGGCCGGTCAGCGTCATGTCGACGACGCGGTAGACCGGAATCATGCGGTCGAGCTGATGCTTGATCTGCTCGATCACCATCGGCGTGCCGGTGGTGACGATGGTGATGCGCGAAACGTGCTTCTTGCTCTCGGTCTCGGAGACCGTGAGGCTTTCGATGTTGTAGCCGCGGCCGGAGAACAGCCCGATTACCCGCGCCAGTACGCCCGGCTCGTTCTGCACCAGAATGGAGAGCGTGTGGGATTCGACCGGATCACGGCGCTCTTCCATGAAATAGGCGGATGCGGGCTGGTTCATTGTGTCCCTCGCTGTTCTTTTTCCGTCATGCCCGCGCAGGCGGGCATCCAGTAATCGCAGGCGTTAGTGATGGAATCGCGTGCTCGCGGAATACTGGATCGTCCGGTCAAGCCGGACGATGACGGCGGAATATGTGGCTGACGCTTCGCGATATTGCTCATCACACCGCCACCCGTCGTTCGGTGTCCACGGCGACATCCATCCCGACCCAGCTGCGAAACAGATCGAAATCGATATTGCCGCCGCTCAGGATCAGGCCGACGCGCTTGCCGCGGTTTTTCGCAACTTCCGCAAGTGCTGCCGCCAACGCTGCGGCGCCGGCGCCTTCGGCCAGGTTATGCGTATCGGTCCAGTAGGCACGGATCGCCGCGGCGATCTCCGCATCGGTGACCTGCACGATGCGCGAGGCGCCCTTGCGGATGATCGAAAGCGCGTCCGGGTCGGGTATCCGCGTCGCCATGCCGTCGGCCAGCGTGTTGCTGGTCTCGGTGGTGACGATGGTGCCGGCGGCGAACGACAGCGCATAAGACGGTGCCAGGGTCGACTGCACGCCGACGATCTCGGTGGTCAGTCCAAGCAAATCACGTGCGAGGATGCAGCCGCAAATGCCGGAGCCTTGGCCGATCGGCACATAGATCGTGTCGAGGTCGGGCACACTCCGCAGCAGTTCGAGCGCGTAGGTCGCAACACCGAGCACCAGATCGGAATGGAACGACGGCACCATCTCGAATCCGCCAGCCTTGGCGCGGCGGCCGGCCTCTTCGCGCGCGGCCTGAAAATCGTCGCCGTGCTCGATCAGGTCGGCGCCGAACGCCTGCATCGCGCGGTTCTTCTCGACCGAATTGCCACGCGGCACCAGGATCGTCACCGGCAGGCGGTGGCGGCTCGCCGCAAACGCCAGGCTCTGGCCGTGATTGCCGCGGGTCGCCGAAATCAGCCCGGCGACGGCGGGCCGCTCGCGCTTCAGGCGATCGACATAGACCAGTCCGCCGCGCACCTTGAAGGCGCCGGTCGGCGTGTGGTTCTCATGCTTGACGACAACGGTCGCGCCGAGCCGTTGCGACAGCAGCGGCCACGCATGCGCCGGCGTCGGCGGCATCGAAAGGCCGACTACCTGCTGCGCACGTTCCAATTGCCTGAGATCGAACATCTGGCGGTCTCAGCTCACACCAGCGCCTTGCCGCCAGCGAAGGCGGCGGCGGTGGCTTCGTCGTTGGCTTCCGCCGGCAGCAGCATTTCGTTGTGCGCCTTGCCGGACGGGATCATCGGGAAACAATTCTCCAGCGCCGCCACCCGGCAATCGAACAGCACCGGACGCTTGACCGAGATCATCTCCTTGATGGCGCCGTCGAGATCGCCGGGCTTGATCGCCCGGATGCCGACCGCGCCATAGGCTTCGGCCAGCTTGACGAAATCCGGCAGCGCTTCCGAATAGCTGTGCGACAGCCGGTTGCCGTGCAGCAATTGCTGCCACTGCCGCACCATGCCCATGTACTGGTTGTTCAGGATGAAGACCTTGATCGGCAGTTCATGTTGTACCGCCGTCGACATCTCCTGCATCGTCATCTGCACCGACGCGTCGCCGCCGATGTCGATCACCAGGCTGTCGGGATGCGCGACCTGGACGCCGAGTGCTGCCGGCAGTCCATAGCCCATGGTGCCGAGACCGCCGGAGGTCATCCAGCGATGCGGCTCCTCGAAGCCGAAGAACTGCGCCGCCCACATCTGGTGCTGGCCGACTTCGGTCGTGATGTAGGTGTCACGCCCGCGCGTCAGTTCGAACAGCCGCTGGATCGCGTATTGCGGCAGGATGATATCGCTGTTCTTCTTGTAGGACAGCGAATTGCGCGCGCGCCATTTCGCGATCTCCTGCCACCACGGCTTGATGTCCGGCTTTTTGGCTTCCGCCTTGAACACCTGCAACAGATCCCCGAGCACGTTGCCGACATCGCCGATGATCGGGATATCGACCCGGATGTTCTTGTTGATCGAGGACGGGTCGATGTCGATGTGGATTTTCTTCGAGCCCGGCGAAAACGCGTCGGTCCGTCCGGTGATGCGGTCGTCGAAACGCGCGCCGACGCACAGCATGACGTCGCAATCATGCATCGCCATGTTGGCTTCGTAGGTGCCGTGCATGCCGAGCATGCCGAGCCAGCTCTTGCCCGACGCCGGATACGCTCCGAGGCCCATCAGAGTCGAGGTGATCGGAAAGCCCGTCGCCTCGACCAGTTCACGCAGCAGCTTCGAGGCCTCCACCCCGGAATTGATGACGCCGCCGCCGCTGTAGATCACCGGACGCTTGGCCGAGGCGAGCAACGCCACGGCCTTGCGGATCTGCCCGGCATCGCCCTTGACCCGCGGCGCATAGGAAATATGCACGTCGGATTTGCGCGGCGGATGATAGGTGCCGGTCGCGAACTGCACATCCTTGGGCACGTCGACCACGACCGGCCCCGGGCGGCCGGTGCTCGCGACGTAGAACGCCTCGTGCAGCACCTTGGCCAGATCGTTGACGTCGCGCACCAGCCAGTTGTGCTTGGTGCAGGGCCTCGTGATGCCGACGGTGTCGCACTCCTGGAACGCGTCATTGCCGATCAGGTGTGTCGGCACCTGACCGGTGATGCAGACCAGCGGGATCGAGTCCATCAGCGCATCGGTCAGCGGCGTCACCATGTTGGTGGCGCCGGGTCCCGACGTCACCAGCACGACGCCCGGCTTGCCGGTGGAACGGGCATAGCCCTCGGCGGCATGGCCGGCGCCCTGCTCGTGCCGAACCAGGATGTGCTCGACTTCGCTTTGCTGGAAAATCTCGTCATAGATCGGAAGCACCGCGCCGCCCGGATAGCCGAAGATATGCTGGACGCCGTGATCGATCAGCGCGCGCACGATCATGGCGGCACCGGTCATCTGGCTCGGGTCGTGGCTGTTGTCACTCATGGCTGGCTCCGGATCCGCAAGACGTCAGCGGCTTTCTTCAGTTGGGTTGTCTCGATCAGTCTTCTTGAAAATAAAAAGGGGCCCGAAAGGACCCCTGCACACCGCCCGATTTTGGATGGCCTTAGCCATCCCCGGCGGTGCGCTTGGGTACGACGACGATAAGGAGTTTGGTAATAATATTACGCATTTTGCGGCTCAAGCTTCCCGAAGGTTGCGCGGAACATAACGCCGAAACCCCGAAAGTCAAGGCGAGGCGCTCGCTCAACGCGATTTTGACAGCTTAGCGGGGTTCCGGGCATTGGGCGAGTGTTTTTCGGGCGTGTATTGCGCATGGCTGAGACGCCGTAGCCCGGATGAGCTCTTGCGACATCCGGGGACGCGCCTCATCCCGGACATCGCAAGAGTTCATCCGGGCTACGCGAACAGCCCGTCCGCCCACCCCCGCGCCGCCTCCGGCGCTACCCACTCGAATTCCGGCAATTGGTGCCGAAACCAGGTGAATTGCCGCTTGGCGTAGTGGCGGGTATCGGCGCGGCCGATCTCGGCGGCTTCCTCCCGCGTGATCTCGCCCGCAAGATGCCGGATCAACGCCGGCACGCCGTGCGCTTTCATGGCCGGAAGCATCGGATCGAGACGGCGCGCTGCCAACTCAGCTACTTCCTCCAGCGCACCCGCTTCCAGCATCGCGCCGAACCGCGCATCGATTCGCGCGTACAGCGCATCGCGTTCCGGCGCCAGAAACAGCGCGCGAAATGCCCCCTGCGGCAACAGCGGCGGCAAACCATCGCGATGCCAATCGGTCAGCGAACGCCCGGTGGCCTCGACCACTTCGAGCGCGCGCGCGATGCGCGTGCGATCGCGCGGTTTCAGGCGTTCCGCGCCGGCCGGATCGCGCCGCGCCAGTTCGGCATGCAGCGCCTCGACGCCGTTTTGTTCGAGCCGGGCGCGGACGCCGTCGCGAATCCCGGATGGAACCGGCGGCACCGCCGACAGCCCGCGCGTCAGCGCCTTGAAGTAAAGACCCGAGCCGCCGACGAAAATCGGCCAGCGGTGTTGCGCGCGCGCCTCGTCGAGCGCGGCTGCCGCGTCATTTATCCAACTTCCCGCCGAGCAATTCACCGCCGCGTCGACATGGCCATAGAGCCGATGCGGCGCGCGCGTTTCTTCCTGCGGCGTCGGCCGCGCGGTGATGATGCGGAGGTCGCGATAGACCTGCATGGAATCGGTATTGAAGACGACGCCGCCGGCCCTTTCGGCGAGCTCCAGCGCCAGCGCCGACTTGCCGCTGGCGGTCGGCCCTGCGATAAGCAGCGCAAGCCGGTCTGCCGTCTGGCCTGCCTCCTGAAGCGAATTGCCGCGCATGTCTCTCGTCGCCACGCTGATCTGCCATCCCGCCAATCCCGCGCTCGATAGCACGGTCGTCGACGGCGCGCGCGCCATTCTTAGCGGAGCCGGCCCGGCGCATTGGCTGTTCCACGAGGTCGCCGTCGATATCCCCTTTGCGAGCGACGAACCGATCGGCGCCATCGTCAGCCGGCTCAAGCAGGCGCGCGGCGATCTGCCGATCGACGTCGTCGTCCAGCCGCAGATCGACCGGCGCAAGAAGCTCTTTCTGGCCGACATGGATTCCACCATGATCGGCCAGGAATGCATCGACGAACTGGCGGATTTCGCCGGCCTCAAGACCCACGTCGCTGCGATCACCGAACGCGCGATGCGCGGCGAAATCGCGTTCGAGCCGGCGCTGCACGAGCGCGTCGCGCTGTTGAAGGGTCTCGCCGTCGGCGTGGTCGACGAAGTCCTCAAGCAACGCATCACGCTAACGCCGGGCGGCCGCGAACTGGTCGCGACCATGCGCGCGCACGGTGCCTATACCTGCCTGATCTCGGGCGGCTTTACATTATTTACCAATGCGATCGCGGCGATGGTCGGCTTTCAGGAGAACCGCGCCAACGAGCTGAAAGTTCTGGACGGCAAGCTCACCGGCGAGGTCGTCGAGCCGATCCTGGGCCGCGCCGCCAAGCTCGCGACCCTGATCGAACTGCGCGAGTCCTTTGATCTCGACAATCTCGACACGCTGGTGGTCGGCGACGGCGCCAACGATCTCGGCATGATCGAGGCCGCCGGCCTCGGCGTCGCCTACCACGCCAAGCCCGCGGTCGCGGCGGCGGCCGCCGCGCGGATCGATCACGGCGACCTCACCGCATTGCTGTACGCGCAGGGCTACCGCCGCGAGGAGTTTGTCGGGGGATAGCCTGTATGCCGACGGTCTTGCGCTGGGGACCTTATCGTGCGTTCTTTTATTCGAACGAAGGCGGGGAGCCGCCGCATATTCATGTCCGCTCCGGCGACTTCGAGGCCAAGTTCTGGCTTCACGACCTTTCGGTGGCGGTGAATGCGGGATTTCCCGCGCACGAGATTGGCGCTATTATTCGGCACCTGAGATCGCAGCGCGAGCTCCTCAAAGGCAAATGGCATGAGCACTTTGGAAATTGATGTCGGCGATATCCGGCCGGTTTCGGTTGCCTTCACGGCCGACGAGTTGGTGGTGACGCTGGCGGACGGCCGCAGGATCGCGACCCCGCTTGCATGGTACCCGCGGCTGCGCGATGCCAGTGCCTCCGCACGCGGAAATTTCGAGCTGATGGCGATGGGCGTTCACTGGCCCGAACTGGACGAAGACCTCGGCATTGCCGGAATGCTGCAGGGCCGTCCGGCCGTTTGATAGCCGTCATGCCCGGGCTTGATCCGGGCATCCATCACTTACGAAAGAGTCTTGCGAAGCGGATGGATGGCCGGGTATAGGCGAGCGAAAGCGACGCCGTACTTCGGACGACTATGCCCGACCATGACGGTATGGGCCGATATCCGCACGCGCCCCTACTGCACGCTCAATGCCACGAAGCGCAGTTCGCCGTCGGAGTTGGCGATCAAGAGCAGGACGGATTTCTTGCCGTCTTTCTTCAGCTGGTCGATGCGTTTCTTGACGTCGGCGGTGTTGCTGACCGCTTCCTGTGCCACCTCGACGATCACCTCGCCGGGGCTGAGGCGCTTTTCGGCGGCGTCCGAGCTGCCGTCGACATTGGTGATGACGACGCCCTTGATGCTGTCCTTAACCTTGTACTTGCCGCGCAAATCCTTGCTCAATGTCGCAAGGTCGAGGCCAAGCACCTTTTGCGTCACCGGCTTGTCCACCGGCTCCTGCGTCTTGTTTGAAACCTGCACCGGCTTGTCGGTGTCCTCGAGGCGGCCGAGCGTGACCTTGACGGTCTGCTCGGCCCCCTTGCGGATGATGACGACATCGACCGCCTTGCCGACCGCGGTGTCGGCCACGACGCGCGACAGGTCCTTTGGCTCCTTGATCTCCTTGCCATCGAACGTGACGACGACGTCGCCGGGCTCGATACCGGCGGGCTTGGCCGGACCCTTGTCATCGACACCGGCAATCAGCGCGCCGCGCGCAGGCTTGATGCTGAGGCTTTCGGCGATCTCGTCGGTGACCTGCTGGATGCGGACACCGAGCCAGCCGCGGCGAAGCTCGCCGAACTGC
>Ga0302314_10010059_pt1 | contig 16617 bp, 12 predicted proteins | sample III_Palsa_N2_3_FD_200533 | JGI IMG/M metagenome (GOLD analysis project Ga0302314, IMG submission 200533) | Peat permafrost microbial communities from Stordalen Mire near Abisko, Sweden - III_Palsa_N2_3 | ecosystem: Environmental > Terrestrial > Soil > Palsa > Peat permafrost | place: Sweden... | reverse complement strand
TCCCGCTCCCCCACCCGGCCACCCATTAATCATACTGTCGTGGGTGGCCGGGTGGGGGAGCGGGACGGTACAGACTTCAAACGGACCCACTACCAAGTTTTTTGCTTCTTTTTTTCAAAAAAGATGCTTCCTTACCCTGCTGCAACCTGTTGATCTTGATGATCGCACACGACGCGCAGGCACGCGTCCACGGCCAATTTCTGCGCGGTCAGATAACTGCACCAGGTTTCTATGCCGCGGCCCTCCAGAGGTACCAATCGAAGATGCGCGAAATCAAGCTCGACGAACGAGCCGGGCAAAAACGTGACACCAAGCCCCGCCGCGGCCAGCGTGAGCAACGTGCTCCGTCGTGCCACCTCCATCGCAATGCGCGGCTTCAATCCCATCGCGCGAAAGTTTCCACGAATCAGCTCGTTGATCGGCGATTCCTGGCCACCCGACGTCAGCAGCAGATCGGTGTCCTGTAGATCGTGGCAGGTTACACGCGGCGCATTCGCAAGCGGATGATCATCTGGGATCACGGCAAGCCAAGGCTCCTGCCAGACCGAGAACCCGCTGACGCCGGCATCGAGCAGCGGCAAATAACTGAACGCAATATCGATCTCTTCCCGCAGCACCGCATCCAGCATCTCGTCGGCCGCGAATTCGGTGAATTGAAACAGATGGTCGGGGAGCGCCTCGCGGCAGGTGCGGAACAGCCGTAACAAGTGGGGTGAACTGATCTCCTCACACAGACCCAGCCGGAACACGCCCTGCTTGCCCTCCGCGATCGCCTGCGCCGATTGCCGTACCCGCTCCAACTCGGCAAGACTTCGCTTCGCCTCGCGCAGAAAACTCTGCCCCGCCGCGGTAAGCCCAACGATGCGCTGCCGGTCCCGGATCAGCAGATCGAGCCCGATCTCCTCCTCCAGAGTGGCAATCTGGGCGGTGATGGCAGGTTGGGTGATCCCTAGCCGCGTCGCGGCGCGGTGGAGGTTTAGCTCCTCGGCAACGACCACGAAATATTGCAGCCTGTTGAAATCCATCTTCCCTCTATCCGGCCCCAGCGCGCGGGCAGTGGGCACGCTAGCGGTGCAAGGCGGCGGCGCTAGCGATAACAGTTTTTGCAAGCCGGATTCCAACTTATCAAATGATAAGCAAATCGGTGCAATCGATCCGAACAAAACAGAGCTGCTACCGTGCATTCTGATTGCAGCGCGAGGGAGGTGCGCAGGAGACAACCGGGAATGCTATCTTTCGATCGGTCGAATTCAGTCGAGGGCTGGGCCGTCGCGCCGGGGGCAGGACCCCGTGTGGGGTTGGCCGGGGTGGTAGGGTTCGTCCTCGCGATGACCGCGCCGCTGGGCCAGTTGGTCGGCGGGGCCCCTGTGCTGCTGCATGCTGTCGGCGCCGCCGCCTTCTGGAGCTACCTGCTCGCCACCGGCTTGATGCTGCTATTTGCGTTCGGTCTGCTTGCGGCTGCGCGGCGCATCGTCTCGGCCGGCGGGTTGGTGGCATTCGTAGGCGCCGCATTCGGGCCGCGCGTGCAGGGAGCAGCGGTTTATCTCGCGTTGGCGACGTATGCATTGGCCGGCTGCTGCACGCTGGCGGGCTTTGCAGCGCTGTTACACGATCTTGCGCCGATGCTGCCGGTGCCGCTCATCGTGGTGTGCCATCTCGCCGTCGTGGGTGCACTCGGCTGGCGCGAGATCAGCCTTAGTATCCGAATGCTCGCCACCCTGTTAATCGCGGAAATCGCCTGTTTGCTGTTACTGGATCTGAAGATCCTCGCCGTGGCGGTGGTCGACGGGCATCTGGTAATGCCGCATTGGAATGCGGCGGCGGCCGCAGCACCCGGCATGGGCGCCGCAGCACTAGTCTGGGCGATCGGCTCGTTCGGCGGATTCGAAGCCGGTTTGGTGTTCAGCGAAGAAGCGTGCGCGCCGCGACACAAGGTGCCGGCGGCGGTGCTGCTGGCGGTGGCGGCACTAGGCGGCGTCTTCGGGCTCACCTACTTTGCTATCGCCAACGGCTGCTCAGCTCGCGACATGATGGATCAGGCCGGGCACAGCTCGGTGGGTTTCCTCTATGGGCTCGATGAGCACTTCCTCGGGCATCAGGCCGCGCTTGTGATGCGGCTGCTCGCGATGACCAGCATCTTTGCTGCGAGCCTGGGGGGGCAGAACGTGGCGGCGCGTTATTGGCTGGTTGGGGCGCGCGGCGGCTTGCTGTGGGGGGGACTGGCCGCCACGCACCCAATATGGGGTTCGCCCCATCGCGGCAGCACAACGCAGAGCGTGACGTTACTGTTGCTGATGGGCGCGATGCTGGCGGCGGGCGCTGACCCGATGCAGCAAATTCTGCCTTGGTGTGGGGCCCTCGCGGGGGTCGCGACAATGACTCTTTACATCACCAGCGGCTGCGCGGTGCCGCTGTTGCTACATCGCGAGCATCTGCTGCACGGCCGATGGCTCCAGGGCGCCGTGGCCCCGCTGGCAGCCGCGCTATCGTTCTTGCTGCTGCTTGCATTCGCGGTGCGCCACGCCGGCCTGGCATTGCACGCAGCACACATGCCGGCGCCGCTGTGGCTGACTTTGCCGATGGCGTGCATCGGAGGTTTCGTCGCCGCGAAGCAAGCTTCAACGCAACTTTCGGACTTTCTTTGGCAGCAGCGCCCGCGGCGCACTGAAATGACCCCCGCCGTCTTATCGGATGATCAAGATATCGTTCGGGAATTTGCGGCCGAACCCCCATTCAATTGCAGCAATTCGCGATAAACTCCGCAGCGTTGCGATCCTGCGGAGCTTACGAAACCGGCCATGAACGCCTTTGCTGACACCGATCTGCATCTTCTCACTCGCGCCCCGGAAGCGGCGTTGGTGCAAACCCTGCTCAGCGAGCTGGAGAGCACGCGCGAAGATGCGCGTCTCCGCGAAAGTCTCCTGGCGGCGTCGGGATGCGGGCCGAAAGGGCTGGTCGCCCCGCTGCTTGCCGCTTTCGGGTTGAATACAGCAGGCGGGCAGGCACTGATGTCACTGGCCGAAGCGTTCCTGCGCGTGCCGGACGATGCTACTGCGGATGCGCTGATCGCGGCGAAACTCGCGCAGGTGGATTGGCGGGCGCACAGCGGCACCGGACCGGTCTGGGTGAGGCTGGTTGCCGGGTTGCTCGGGCTAGCTCAGGCGCTTGCGCGCGACCAGGGACATCGCTGGGCCCGGCCGCTGATCCGCTTCGGGATGGCCCGCGCCATGCAGCAGATGGGCCGCTTTTTCGTGCTCGGCCGCACCATCGGGGAGGCGATAGACCGCGCTGCGCCGATGCGCCCCGCAGTCTGTTCCTTTGACATGCTGGGCGAAGGTGCCCGCACCGAAGCGGCGGCCGAGCGGTATTACGCGCTCTACGCCGGCACCATCGACGCGGTAGCGCGCGCGGCCTATCCCGGACGCACGGTGATGGAAAATCACGGAGTTTCGGTAAAACTTTCCGCGCTGCATCCACGCTACGAGGAAGCCCAAGCCCGCGGCTGCGTGCCCGAGCTGATCGAGCGTCTTGCGGGTTTGGCCGAACGCGCGGCGGCGGGCGGCATTGGGCTTACCGTCGATGCCGAGGAAGCCGACCGGCTGGAGATGTCGCTCGATATCATCGGCGCGGTGGCGCGTAGTCCAAGATTTGCCGGCTGGGATGGGCTCGGGATGGCAGTGCAGGCCTATCAGAAGCGCGCCACCGCGGTGATCGATTGGGCGCAGGACACGGCGTCTGCCGCGGGACGGAAGCTCGCGGTCCGGTTGGTCAAGGGAGCCTATTGGGACAGCGAAATCCGCCGCTGCCAGCTCGATGGGCTAGAGGATTATCCGGTGTTCACCCGCAAGTCCGCCACCGACGTGAGCTACCTCGCCTGCGCGCGGCGGATGCTGGAACGGCCCTCCCTGCAGCCGGCCTTCGCGACCCACAATGCGCTCACTGTGGCAAGCTTGATGGGCTGGATCGGGACGCGACGGGATGTGGAGTTTCAGCGGCTGCACGGGATGGGCGAGGCGCTTTACCACGATTTGCAGCGCGTGCGCGACGTGCGGGTGCGGGTTTATGCGCCGGTGGGGGGCTATGAGGAATTGCTACCCTACCTGGTACGGCGCCTGCTGGAGAACGGCGCCAATTCCAGCTTTGTCAACCAGGCGGCACGCGCGTCGCGCCCAGAAGATCCTCGGGTCCTCGCGGCTCGGAGCGGTGGTGCGGGCCAGACGCCGATCGCGCGTCCGCCGTTCATGTTCGGCGCACAGCGGCGCAACTCGATGGGAATGGATATGGCGGACCGAAGGCAATTGGCGACCCTACGGCAGCAAATTTCGCACGGCAATCTCGAACCGCGCCGCGCCGGGCCGTTGGTGGGCGGCGGGGCGCCCGGCAGTCCGGCGCGGGTCGTTGCCAATCCTGCGACAGGACTGCCGGTGGGCGAAGTGATCGAGACCACCCCGGAGCAAGCCGACGCGGCGGTCGCGATCGCCGTGGCGTTTCATTCGACTTGGGACGGCACCACCGTCGACGAACGTGCGTGCTGCCTGGAGCGCGCCGCTGAAGCGCTGGAGCGGGACCGGCTTTCGCTGATCGCGCTGCTGGTTCGCGAGGCCGGAAAAACTCAGGGCGACGCCGGAGCGGAAGTCCGTGAAGCAGTGGATTTCTGCCGCTATTACGCGGCGCAGGCGCGCGGATTGATGGCCGAGACCGCCCTGCCTGGTCCGACTGGCGAAAGCAACAGTCTGCGGCTGGCCGGGCGCGGCGTGTTCGTGTGCATCAGCCCGTGGAATTTTCCGCTCGCGATCTTCATCGGGCAGGTAGTGGCAGCGCTGGTGACCGGCAATTGCGCCATCGCCAAGCCCGCGCCGCAGACGCCGCTGATCGCCGCGCGCGCGGTCGAGATCTTGCACGCCGCCGGCGTGCCCGAGCAGGCACTGCATCTGCTTCGGGGGGGCTCGGATGTCGGCCAGGCGCTGGTCGCCAATACGCGTGTGAACGGGGTAGTGTTCACCGGCTCCACTGCGGCCGCCAAACATATCGCGCGCAGCCTGGTGGCCGAAGATGCGCGCCCGTTGGTGCCGCTGATCGCCGAAACCGGCGGACTGAACGCGATGATCGTAGACAGCACGGCACTTCCTGAGCAAGTGGTGCGCGACGTGATCGCATCGGCGTTTCAGAGCGCGGGCCAGAGATGTTCCGCGCTGCGCCTACTTTGTTTGCAGGAGGACATCGCCGACGCAGTGCTGGCGATGTTGAGCGGCGCGGTCGCACAATTGCGGGTCGGCAATCCGGAAGCGATCGAGACCGACGTCGGGCCGGTCATCGACGCAGACGCCAAACGCCGGATCGATGACTATGTGAGCGCAAATGAAGCAAAGATTTTGTTTCGCTTTGAGGGAGAAGTTCCCGCCGCCGGGCATTTCGTACGACCGGTCGCGATCGGGCTTGAGCGGCCAGAAGAATTGGATCGCGAAATCTTTGGCCCCGTCCTGCATGTCGTGCGGTGGCGGTTCGGCGAACTGGACCAGCTGGTGACCGCGATCAATGCGCGCGGCTTCGGACTTACCATGGGAATCCACAGCCGAATTCCGGATACGATCGCGCGGGTCTGCGCCCGCGCGCGGGTGGGGAATATTTATGTCAACCGGTCGATGGTTGGTGCGGTGGTAGGGGTTCAGCCGTTCGGCGGCGAAGGGCTTTCCGGCACCGGCCCGAAGGCCGGCGGCCCGCATTATCTGCTGCGGTTTTGCGTGGAACGGACGGTTTCCACTGACCTTACGGCGATCGGAGGAAATGCGCAGCTGCTCGGATTGAGCACCGAGTAAAGCGAGAGGTTGCAGCAAGGTAAGAAAGCATCTTTTTTGAAAAAAGAAGCAAAAAACTTTTGTCCGAAATGGAATCGGAGCACTCGGTCTTTTGGATCGTGTATTCCCAATTCTAATTGACAAAAGTTTTTTGCTTCTTTTTTTCAAAAAAGAAGCCTTCTTTCCTGGTCCGTCGCCTTTTCCAGTTTTCCAAAAGCCGCGACCTCGCGCCCGACTACAATTTGTGCAACCGCCGGGTAGCCCTTATTCAACTGCGCAATTTATTCGCAGAACCGCCGCAATCTCGCAATTCGCTGATCGTTCAATAAGCATCTGCGCTTCCGAGAAGCTTTGACGTCCGGATTTTCATACGTAAAATTGCGTCATCTTAAGACTTAGCTAAGCCCAAAAGGCTTTGTGGGTGAGTTCTTTTGTTACCGCAGGATACTGGATTGTTCCGGTGCGTTACAAACGGATCCACTCCGCTCACGCCGTGTGGGTTTAAGAAAGGACGGGCGATGGCGAAGATGCGAGCTTGGCATTATGGTTTGCCGATGACCATCGGATTCTCGATGGCAATCGGCGCCGCTTACGGGCAGACGGCGATTACCGGTGGCACGGGCGACAAGACGCCGCAGATCGAAACGATTACCGTGACCGCGGAAAAGCGTACCGCAAACGTGCTGAAAACGCCGATCCCGATTTCCGTGGTCACCGGGACCACGATGCTGCGGGAGGGCAAGCACCGTATGGACGAGGTGCTGCAAGATGTACCGGGCGTTGCAGTGTATGATGACGGCGGCGGAGCGCTGCGCTTCCTGATCCGGGGTCTTACCAACAGCACAGACCCGAACAGCGACTCGGCGAACCCGACCTCGACCTATTTCGATGGCGTCTATTTCGATTTGTCGACCCAGCAGCGGGTGGGGCTCTACGATGTGGATCATGTCGAAGTGCTGAAAGGCCCACAGGGCACGCTTTATGGCGCGAATGCGTTGGGGGGGGCGATCGACACGATCACCAACGACCCAGTACTGAACAAGCTTACCGCCTCGGCCACGATCGAGGCCGGCAATTACGATCTGATTTCGTCGCAGGCGGCATTGAATTTGCCGGTCAATCCGGCGATTGCAATCCGCGTTGCGGCGTTCTCGGAAAATCGCTCCGGCTATCTCAGCGACGGGCTCAACGATTCGGATATTCATTCCGGTCGCATCAAGGTTCTTTACAAGCCCGACGATCGACTGCGGATAATGCTCGCGACCGAATTCTCCCACGTTGGCGGCTTGGGGCAGGGCAGCGGCACCTGGGATCCGGCGAACGGAGCGCTCGCGGATCAGTCCAATCCGTGGGAAAGCAGCTCGCTGGTCGGCTCGTCGAACCTCAACGTATTCCGCAGCTGGGGCAATCTTTCCTACGATCTCGGCGACGCGACGGTAACCTACATTCCGGCCTACACGCTGGAAAAGAACATGCTGGGTCTCGCGTTTCCGGGTGGCCTGGTCGGGCATTATTACCAGCACGAGCCGCTGTTTCAGCATGAAGTGCGCTTGGCGAGCCCCAACGGCTTCCCGGTGCAATGGACCGCCGGCGGCTATTACCTCACGCTTAACAAGCCGGTGAGCTTCCTGTTTCCTGACTCGACGGGGTCGGTGACGTCGCTCGACAAGGACGTCACCGAGGCGGTGTTCGGGCAAGTCACCTATCCGGTAATCGACCGGTTCCGCCTGATCGCGGGTCTGCGATACAATGAAGACCGCGAGCGCGAGAGTTCGAGCTCCGTGACCACCGACGCCAATTTCAACATCACATCGGTGTTGGGCGCAGCCAAGGGTTATGCCAAGTTCTATCATTTCACCTGGAAGGGCGGTTTCGAGGCAGACGTCAGCCACTCGATGATGCTTTATGGCACAGTTTCCTCCGGCTTTCGGTCCGGCGGATTCTTGCCCACTACGAGTTCCTCGGCGATTCAAGCGTTCGGACCCGAGAGCCTGATCGCCTACGAGTTGGGATTGAAGGGCCGGATGCTGGATGGGCGGATGACCTTCGCCGGCGATCTGTTCCGCTACAAATACAATGACTACCAGCTTTCGTATAATTATCCGACCGGATGTTCTGAGCAATATTGCTACACCGCGATCTACAACGCGCCGGATTCCGTGAGCGAAGGGCTTGAAGTTTCGAGCAACTACCTGCCGACCTTCAATGACAAGCTCGGTTTCGGCGGCACTTATCTCTATACCGATATCGGGCAGCTCACGCAGGCAAGCCAAATCCCGTACAGCAACAACCGGTTCGACCACGCGCCGCGTTGGGCGCTGAACGGCAGCTACAGCCACATACTGGACCTCGGCGACAGTGGTTCGGTAACCGGCGAAGTGGACGAAAGATTCGAGACCAAATCTCTGCTAGTCTATAATTACGAGCAATCCGGCTACCTACCGGGCGCGTTGCAGCCAGCCTTCCACCAGACCAGTCTCAATGTGCTGTACGAGCCGATGATGGCGAACTGGAGCATCTCGGCCTACGTCAAGAATCTCGAGAATTATCCGGTAAAGTCGACGTTTCAGCCTGGCGGTTCGGACAATGGCTATGTGAACAGCACCACGATCGAGGCGCCGCGCACGTACGGCATCGTCTTCACCTTAAAGCTTGGCCATTGATCTTCGGCGCTCCCTACAAACTTGGCAAGCGGCATGCGCGCCGCTTGCTTTTCCTTTTCGGCTTGAAGCAGGTGTGAACGGTTATGGGATCGAGCTCCATCAATGTCAGGATCATCGCGGCGAGCCTCATCGGCAGCTCAATCGAATGGTTCGATTATTTTCTCTATGGCACGCTTGCGGCGCTCGTCTTCGGCAAACTTTTCTTTCCTGACCACGATCCGAGCATTTCTCTGATGCTGTCTTATCTCACCTTCTCGATGAGTTTCTTCGTGCGGCCCCTGGGAGGACTGCTGTTCGCGCACATCGGTGACAATTTCGGACGCAAGAAATCTCTGGTCGCAACTCTTACGCTGATGGGGGTTGCAACCGCGGGCATCGGCGTTCTCCCCACTTATGCCCAGGCAGGGCTTGCGGCACCGGTGCTACTGATTCTGCTGCGATTGATCCAGGGCATCGGCCTCGGCGGCGAATGGGGCGGAGCGATGCTGCTGAGCTACGAACATGCGTTGCACGGCAGTAAGAATCTGGCGGCGAGCTTTCCGCAAGCCGGTGTTACCATCGGCATGCTGCTTGCGACGCTCACGGTGGGTTTGCTCTCGCTATTGCCCGCATCGGCGTTTTTAGTCTGGGGCTGGCGCGTGCCGTTTCTGATCAGTGTGCTGCTGGTGATGTTCGGCCTGTGGATCCGCCACGACGTGGCAGAGACGCCGGAATTCGAAGCCGCCCAGCGTCTGCCGCGTGAACCTGGCCCGCCGGTTGCGAAATTGCTGCGCTCCCATTGGCGAGAAGTGCTGGCCGCGATCGCCGCCAAAGCGGTCGAAACTGGGCCGTTCTACATATTTTCGGTTTTCGTCCTCAGCTACGCCACGGAACATCTGGGTTACAGCCGCATTTCCGTGCTTAACAGCATTACCGTGGGCGCGCTGATCGCAACCGTCACCATCCCGGTCTATGGCGCGCTTGCCGACCGGATCGGGGCCAAACGCCTGTTCCTCGCTGGCACAACCCTGATGCTGTTGGCCACCGTCCCCTACTTCCTACTGCTGCAATTGCGCCATTGGACCGCGGTGCTCGCCGCCACAGTGCTCCTGTTCGGGATCATCTGGCCGATGATCACCTGCGTTCTCGGCAGCATCCTTTCCGGCAGCTTCAAGGCCGATGTTCGCTACAGCGGGGTGACGCTGGGCTATCAGCTGGGTGCCGCGCTGATCGGCGGCACTTCGCCGCTGATCGCCGAGGCCCTCCTGGCGCAGAGCCACGGGCAGTGGCAGCCCATCGCGGCCTATATGGCGGCGACCGCGCTGTTGTCGCTTCTGGGCGTCGGGATGGGCTATCGACCTGGCGCAGGGCCTGCCGCCGGTGCGGCCACGGTGGAAGCGAGGCGCTGAAGATGTCCCCCTCCCCCGGCTTCTTCGATACTGGCGCGTTCGACGCGGTCGCCCGGCATTTCGCGCAGATTGCGGATTATCTCGAAATCCCCGCCGATCATCGCGCCGGGCTGTTGCTGCCATGCCGCAGCCATGTCGCAACCCTGCCGCTGCGGCGCGACGATGGCACCTGGTCGCACTACCAATCCTGCCGCGTGCAACACCAATGGTTGCGCGGGCCAGCAAAAGGCGGCACGCGTTTCGCACCGGACCTGAACTTGGGCGAGGCCACCGCTCTCGCCGTGTGGATGAGCTGGAAATGCGCGCTGATGGAATTACCCTTCGGCGGCGGCAAAGGCGGGATCGCGTGCGACCCGAAACAATTGTCCCGCGACGAACTGCGACGTCTGACGCGGGCCTATATCGACGCGATGGCGCCGGTAATCGGCGTGGAGGTCGATGTGATGGCTCCCGATATCGGCACCAGCGAGACCACCATGGCATGGATGGCCGAAGCCTATGCGGAGCGGACCGGGAAATGGCAACCTGGCATCGTCACCGGCAAGCCGGTGGAGCGGGACGGCCTCGAAGGAAGGTCGGAAGCGACCGGCTTCGGCGTGGCGCTGCTGGCGCGTAAGGCGTTCGAGATGCAGGGCGGGCAAATCGAGGATGCGCGTATCATCGTGCAGGGGTTTGGCAACGTCGGATCGATCGCCGCCTCCTATCTCGCCGGGATGGGTGCGCGGATCGTTGGCGTTTCCGATCATGCGGCAGCATATTATGATGCCCGCGGGCTCGACGTGAGCGCGCTGCAGGAACATGCTGTTTGCCGCAGCACGCTTTACGGATATTCGCCGGACCAAGTCATTTCGCGACGCGATGTCCTGGTGCAGCCTTGCGACATCCTGATCCCGGCCGCACGGGAAGGCGCGATCGACGCAGATGTCGCCGCGAATTTGCAATGCCAGGTGATCGCGGAGGGCGCAAACGGGCCAACCACGAACGAAGCCGATACGATCCTTGCCACCCGGCGCCGGGACGTTTTCGTGGTTCCCGATATTTTGTGCAACGCCGGTGGAGTTTCGGCTTCCTACATCGAATGGCTGCAGAATTGTCGGATGCAGCGCTGGACGCGCACGGCGGTTCTGAGCCGTGTGGAGGGAATCCTCACCGACGCTTTTGACACGGTTACCCGGCGCTCTGATCGGGATCAGATTTCGATGCGGCTCGCTGCTAACGCCATCGCTGTGGAGCGGCTTCATTCGGCTTATAAGGAACGCGGCGCGCTTTCGCCGGCCAGAGTAGATTCCTTATCGGCTGATAGAGCACAGGCGGCACTTTCGCTATCTTCTTCCACGCAAAAGGCGTGTTAGAAATCGATATCTTGATAACCCCAGAGGGTCTGATCTGGCCATGGAATTCGCGAAATTCTCCAAGCTTCTGCCGTGTTTCGCGATGTTGTTCGCCACTCCCGCGCTGGCAGCAGCGCCCGATTGGACCGGCGTCTATACGATGGCGGGGTTCATGTCGAACGACAATCTCGATGGCTTCAAACCGCTCAATCCGGACCTCAGCAGCGTGGCGACGGCGCATCTGAAACCCTGGGCGGTGCAGAAGATGAACGATACCGACACCGAAGCGGACGATCTCGGCGCGATATGCAGCTTTGCCGGGCTGTTTCGCCATCCGCCGACCGTCGCGGGCTACATGTGGCTGCAAAAGCCCGGCTGGGTCTATCTGGTCTCGACAGATCTGCGCCAGGTTGGCGTGCGACGCATAAAGCTCACCGATCACCACTCCGCCAATATAGCACCGACCTGGGACGGCGAATCGATTGGGCATTGGGAAGGTGATACATTGGTTGTCGACACGATCGGCTTCAACGACAAATCCTGGTTGATGTCCGATATGCAACCGCACTCGGAGGAGCTGCATCTGATCGAACGCATCCGTCGCGTCGACCACGGCAAGTTGCTGGAGTTCACCTCGACCGTCGAGGATCGCGAGGCGCTTCGTTCGCCCTACAGCTGGTCGCGTTATTACGTTTATCGGGACCAGGATTACGACGATAGCGAAGGCTGCAGCGATTCTACTTACGAGCAGAAACGTTGGAACGATATCCGCAAGGACGCGATCACGCGCGATCAGCAAAAGGCGGACAGCCAGCCGGATGCTGCCAAACTTCAACCCTGAGAGCATACCGATGTTCGATCGAAAAATCCGGCGCCTGTGCGTGATTGCCTTGTTGTGCGCATCCACACAACCAAGTTTTGCGCACCCCGATTTGATCAATACGTATCAGGAGATCCCAAACAGTGTAGTGCTGCCGGGAGGATTGCATAGCCAGGGCGATCCGTCCGAGGTGGTCTCACGCTTGCCCAGGCCCGCGACCGACGCGGACGGCAATCCCACGGCCGATCCAGCCAAATTCTGTCTGGAACTCGGACCGTTCAGGGCCATGGCGCGGCCCGATACGAAATTCGAATTCATGCCGGGCGCGGACGGACGGCTTTTCATGCTGTTCGAGGATATTCCACATGATAATATGCGAATGATTCGCTTTAATCCTCCCTTCCCCGCTAAACCCGACCCGAGCGCGCATGGCACGGCGATTGGGCACTGGGAAGGCGATACGCTCGTGATCGAAACCAGCGGGCTCGACACTTCCACCTGGCTCAATGATGCAGGCGCCCGCCACAGCGACGAATTGAAGTTGGACGAACGCATCACGCCGATCCTGAACGGCGCATATCTGGAATACCGGGCGACTGCGACCGATCCGAAAGCATTCGCTAAGCGCTATAGTTACACGAGGTATTTTGAAAGGACCGATTCAATGATTACCCAGTACGATTGCGATATAGAAGGTTGAGCCATGAAAATTCTGCAAAAGTCCGCCTGGACGCTCCTTGCCGCAGCGTTGCTGCCGGCCGTGGCGCACCATTCGTTCGCGATGTTCGATCGCACCAGGACCGTGCTCGTGGACGGCACTCTCTACAAGATTGAGCTGGTGCGGCCGCATTCCTGGTATTGGGTGATGGCACCCGATGCCTCGGGCAAAGTCGTGAAATGGGGCGCGGAAGGCGGCGGCCCGCAGGAAGGGCAGTCCGCCACCGCGAACTATTTCGTCCCTGGGGTCAAGGTGAAGCTCATGCTGCACCCGTATCGCGATGGACGTCTAGGGGGACAGTTCATCCAGATCACCTCCGAAGACGGAATGAAGAAAATGGGCGGCCAGGTGAATTTCGGCGACCCCACGCCGCCGGTGTCCACGCCGGGAAAGTAACTTTTGGGCACGTCGAAAAATTCCACTATCCGACGCTGGGCCAAATTTGATTCACTGATGGTTAGGAATTGACGAGGTTGTGCGAAGAGTCAGTTTGGATTTTTTGATCTCAGCCACCGTCATGAGGGGCTGGGTAAGAAGAAGGACCCACTGGCACTGGCTGGGTTGGTTCGCCGACGGCGCCGGGTGACCACCCGCCGGGATCGGCTGGAGGCGCGGGTGCTGAACGCATTGCGCACCATCTGGTGGGTTCCTGCGCTGTTCCAAGAGTTCTGCAACGAGTTCACCCGCGAGATGAACCGGCTACGAATGGAAGGCCACGCGTCGATTGACGCGGCGCAATTGGAACTCGTCCTCATCGACAAGTAGATTAAATCGACTGTCGATGCGATTGCCGACGGGACGTATCACGCGCCCATGAAAGACAAAATGGATGGGTTGGAAGCGGGCAGGAAAGAGCTGAAAGCATTCCTTGCCGACGCAGCTGGACCGCCTCCATTGCTGCATCCGAAGATGGTCAATTCTATCGTGCCCAGGTGCTCTAGCTATATACCGCCCCGGCAAGAGGGCGCCGAGGCCAGCCTCCTGAAGGACGGCGAGGTGCTGCGGTCGCTGGTCAAGGAGATTGTCGTGACCCCGGAGGATGGCCATTTAGGATCGACGCCTGCGATGGCCTCGCTGGGATCATGGCGATCTCAGTCAAAGCCGAGACCCCGTCGGCCCGAGAAGACGGAGCGCTGACCGATCGGAGGCGGGATACGACTTATACCGAACAAAGATTTTGCTCGCCCGAGGGCCAAGAGTGGCTTGGTTTTTCAGACTCGCCCGATGTGCTTAGCCGGCTCTGCCCGGACATTCGGTCCGCCTCTGGTCGGCTGAGGAGCGCCCAGCTCTTCGTCCGGACGACTTAGTCGACGCCGGGTAGCGGACGCTTAGACGAAGCCCGGTTGATGACGGAGATGGTGGGAAGCGGCCTGTCCGGTTCAGAGCTACGCGCGCTCCGAGACCTTACGCAGTGCCGTCTTCGTGCTCCGGCACGATATGAGAGCTTTAGCGCATCCGGCCGGCGTGCCTGCGAAAACAACTCGAGGATATCGATCAGGGGCGCGAAGTTGCCCGGCAGTAACGGAAGATGCCCGTTACCGCAAAGGCCCAGCGGACCGCCGCAGCTATGCCAATGTGATAGACGGTCATATCGGCCGCGCACTTTGCCAAACTTAACCCGCGCAATCCGATTGACGAACAGAGAACTCGCTGTCATAAAAGTGTCACAAAAAAGATACGTGCCGGGATCGATCGTCATCAACGGCTGCTGCCAACCGGCGCACAGAGGAAATGCCTTCTCGGAACCATCTGGCGACTCCGCCTTACTCGCGGCGCGTCGGCCATCGTACATCGTTCGGATCAACCGCCGAGTTAGTCACAGAAGGACCTGCTCAAGTCCCGTGGATTTTGTGAGTTCATACGTCCGGCAGAGGCTGAATTTAGTCATATGGTCGCGATAAACCAGATAGTGGCGACTGAAGCGGAAGTGTCGACCGAAGAAGTCTCGCCGGCCGATTCACCGCGGGCGGCAAAAATTCTCGGCTTTTGCGAGATCCTTGAGTGGGGAGATGGCTTTCTCTATATCCAAGGCTGGATAGCTTGGGCAGATAAATCCCCGATCACCGGTAGCGTCGATATTCGCATTGATGATCTATCGCCTTTCAGACTCAAGGCCCTCACCTATCGCGACGACCTGGAAGTCTGGGGTATCGCCGGCGGCTGCGGCGTATATTCAGCCGTGATCAGCGCCCAAACCCCACTTCCCGATCAACCGGATGTCTACGCGAGCATTGAAGGCGGTCCCGAGGAGCGGTTGCGTTTGCTGAAAAACGCCGTCCGCCCTTATACGCCCAAGGGTGGATTTTACCGAGTTTCAAACCAGTACATCTCGGGCTGGATTTTCGATTGCGGGAATTGGATTTCCGGCGCTCCCGTATCGCTTGTGCTGGACGGAGATTTTGTCATCCCGCTCGATCTCGCGGTTGAAGATAACAGCCGGTCGGTAACGATGGTCGGAGACTTTCCCCACGCGACGGGAGGGTATACAAATCAACGGTTTGCGCTCGGGATCGACGAAATTCTCCGGCGAGTTTGGGAGCAGGATTTCGATGCGCCGATCGCCGACCGCGAGCTTCACGACTTGGCCCTGGTTTCCTCCGGCTACGAAGTGGCTCGGGAAAGAATTTGCTTCGACCCGACCAGACGCTCCGACATCGCTCCCGCCAGTCCGCCGGTTGAAGCTGCGGTTCCCGACGCAGCGACCGGCCATGAACGCGCAATTGCCGCCGCGGAATTCGATGCCGACTTCTATCTCGAGCACTCACCCGACTTGCGAGGATCGAACATCGATCTTCTGGACCACTATTTGCAACATGGCTGGAGGGAGCATCGCGACCCATCGCCCACCTTCTCGACCGCGCACTATCTTCGGGTCAATACCGACGTCCGTGAAGGGGGAATTAATCCCTTTGTTCATTTCATCGAGTTTGGCCGGCGTGAAGGCCGCAGCGGACTACCGTTCCGGGAGAGGATGGCGCATACCGAATTTCAGCCCTTGGTAACAATTATTGTCCCGAATTACAATCACGCGCGCTTCCTTCCCCAGCGGATAGACTCCATTCTCGCTCAGACTTACCGGAACTACGAAATTCTGCTGCTCGACGACTGCTCGACGGACTCCAGCATCGATGTCATCGAACGATATGCGTGCGAGTATCCGGAGCTCATCCGGGTATTTCTGAACCCGGCCAATTCCGGCAAAGTATTCGCGCAGTGGAAGAAGGGGATCGAGAACGCGTCCGGAGATTTTATCTGGATTTGCGAAAGCGACGATTTCTGCGAGCCTGACTTTCTCGCCAAGTGCATCCAGCCCTTCATTGACGACAGCGTGATGGTGAGCTTCGGCCGCGTGCAGTTTTCGGACAAGGAGGGACATTTATCCGCCGGCCTCGATGCTTATCGCGAACAAGCCGAGCCGCATATCTGGGGCCGCAGCTTCGCCCGCCCCGCCTGCGAATGGTTCCAGGGCTCGTTCGCGGTTTCCAACCTGATTCCGAACGTTGGCGGCTGCGTGTTTCGGGCGCAAGAACTATCCGACGAAGTCTGGAGCGAACTGCTCTCTTACCATATCGTCGGCGACTGGTATCTGTATGCGCAGCTCGCCAGAGGCGGTCAGATCGCCTTTGTTGCCGACGCGGTCGCGTATTTCCGTCAGCACGAACAGAATACTTCCGGAATCGGAGCGCGTCGCGAGAATTACTACGTCGAGCACGAGCGACTTATCACGAAGCTCCGGGAATTATGGGGCACACCCGACGACGTGGCAGTACGTTGCTATCAGAATGTCTATCGTCAGTTCGTGCATGCTTCCGCGAAACGTCATATCGGCTCCTTGACACGCATCTACAGCAACGATCGGGTGATGCGCGCGGAGCGAACCTCCAAACACATACTGATGGCAT
>Ga0302314_10010058_pt1 | contig 16621 bp, 14 predicted proteins | sample III_Palsa_N2_3_FD_200533 | JGI IMG/M metagenome (GOLD analysis project Ga0302314, IMG submission 200533) | Peat permafrost microbial communities from Stordalen Mire near Abisko, Sweden - III_Palsa_N2_3 | ecosystem: Environmental > Terrestrial > Soil > Palsa > Peat permafrost | place: Sweden... | reverse complement strand
GCCGAGTGGCCATCGTAAATACCCCCAAAGTTACACACGAAAAATATACCACGATTCCGAACTTTTCAACCGTTTTACCGGAAAAATCGCTTGACTTTGCATCTGAAGAAAGCAACACTGCAATTGAAGTTCGGAGTACCGGAAATTTATTGACACTTCGAGGCGCAATCCAGTGTCACATCGACTCTCTTGTAAGGATGAAATCATGACGAAACACTTTCCAAAGGGCCTTGATGGCCGACAGCGTGACCTCGATGGCGAGATTCGACGCAAGCGCGGCGATACGCTGGTCCGGACCCTTCGCAATCAGTATGGCGACGATTTCGCGCAAGGCGTCCGTTCCGACGCCCGTCTCGATACCGTGCTCAAGCGCACCGGGGCAACGTCCTTAAGCGAAATTTTGAAGAAGAGGTGAAGACGCTGAAAGTAACCAGCTTTGCAGTACGAAATAAGCAGCGGAAAAAAAGTCATGTTATTGGGTAAATATTACTGATAGCATGACCCTATACGTTGCGTCTGAGGCGCGTCTTAACACAAGATATAGAGTACCTTATGCTCGCTCGCACAACAATGAACGATGCCGAACTGGCTGCGGCGCTTGATGACGTGATGACCCTCCCAGGGTGTCATCTGCATCTCCTTGTCGACAAATTTCGTGCATTGGTGTTCGCGAGGGACGACCAAGGGAAGAACTGGCGCTGTATTGCGGGCGGCGATTTTGCCGAGAATGCACTTCTGTCCGTCCAGCAGATTGTTCGGAAAAAGCGCGTGGCCCTCTCAAAAGTGAAGAGCGTAGCGGAGGTATCAGGCTTGGAGTGGCTGGAAAGCAATGCCGCGCCATCCACCACTGTTGCAGCACTTAACAAATGGATTCGTGAAAAGGCGGCGCTCACGGCGCCGACGGGTCGCCAGGGGAGCCTGTCGGTTGAAACCAAGCGAGCAGTCGAGCGAGCCGCTCACTGGCGTTGCCAATTTGAAGGGTGTGGCGAGGACCTGCGCCAGCATCTTCAAAGCGGAGCAGATGGAAATTTCTCGTATTTGGCGCATATCGTGGCCGCGTCGCCGGATGGGCCGCGCGGAGACCCCGATGGGTCGAAAGAGTTGGTAGACGACCCGAGCAACATCTTGTTGATGTGCGACAAGTGTCATCGCCTCATCGACCGTATTGCACCGGATGAATTTAACGCCGAGCGATTGCGACAGATGCGCGAGAAGCACATCGTTGAAGTTAATCGTCTTCTAGACGGCCTTCGTTTCCCCGCAGCGCAGGCCCTCGTCATTGGCGGCAACATCGCCGGGCAATACTCGCAAGTCGACACCGCGGCAGTAGCGGCTGCGATGCGCTCGCAGAAACTTCGACCCAGCGGGCCCCCGCAGGTGTTTTTCCGCAACGGTGCGCACCAGGGCAACAACGTCACCCCGCACTACTGGTCTTCGCTGTTTGAGCAGTTGGGTACTGACCTGCCTGCGCTTCGTCGATTTCTCAATGGCGACGCGCGCGGCGGAATGACGCCGGAGAACATCTGCGTGTTCCCACTGCATAACACTTCAATCTTGGTGCTGGCCGGTCGTGTCGTTGGCGAAGGACGAAGCATCAATATTTTCCAGTTTGACCGTGACGCCTCGCAGGGCGCTCCGGCGCGCCAATGGAGTTGGCCGGATGCGGGCCAGCCGCCTGATGACAAATACCGTATCGAGGCAGATGCGGCGAAGCAGGGCGAGACGACGGATGCGGCCTTGTTGGTTTACCTGACTGCAACCATTCCTACAGCAGAGTTGCCCGAACCGTTCCAGTGCGATGGCATAAGTGCGATGCCGACAGTTACGTTGACTGTCGACAAACCCACGTACTCCTCAATTTCACACCCAGATGACGTGCGATTGTTCGGCGCTGCGGTCGGGGAGGCTCTGCGGATTCTTAGTGACGTATGGCGCGCGCAGCGAATCCACGTGGTAGTGATTGCGCCCGTAAGCGCGTGCTTCCGCCTCGGACAGAAGCTACAGGCACGAAACCAGCCCGTCATCCGGCTTTACGAACGTGCGCCGAATGTCAACGGCAACGTCGGTGCACCGCGCCCGTTCTTGCCCACTATCGACATTCTGTCTGACACTGTCCGGCTTCCGGACGGAACGCATTCTGTTTCGCTTCTCTAACCCCGGAGATTTTGATGAACGCTCCTATCAGCCAAAACCTTCTCCGCAAATCGCGGCCGATTTACGATTCGCTGCGAACGCGCGCACAAGATGAGCGGTGGGAAACCTTCATCGAAGGCATCCTAAAGCGTCTGGAGTTGCCGAAGGAACATCGCGACCGCGCCGAACGCGAGTATCACCGCCTCGGAGAGCACATCGCCTCGTATTTTGACGTTCCTGCTCAGCAGGTAGACGTGTCTCCGCAGGGGTCGATGCGCACCTGCACTACCATCAAGCCACGCGGCAATACGAAGTTCGACCTGGACATCGTAGTAGTGCTCGCCGGCTGGGAATTTGAGTCGATGGCTCCGGATGAGTTTTTCTTCACGTTCGGGGAGGCGCTCAAAGGCCTTCCTGAGGTGTGCGGCGATGCAGAGGAGAAGAATCGATGCTGGCGTTTGCCGTTCGCGCGATTGCCTTTCTACTTCGATGTGACGCCCGCGCTTCCAGCCGGTCAGTTTGTCGGCGCGGCGCCGTTGCGTGTGCGGGACAGGACGCGAGGCTGGAGCGCATCGAATCCGCGCGAACTCGCAACGTGGTTCTCGGAAATTGCCGACTTGCGCTTTTACTTCCAGACGCATCGCAGCTATGTCGCGATGGATTCAGCGAAGTCGATATCTCCGCTTCCCGAAGCGGAGGTCGCCATCGACGATATTTTGCGCCGAGCGATTCAGCTCATGAAGCTTCATCGGGACAACTTCTACCATTACGCGACCCCTGAGCAAAGGGACGCTGCTCCCATCTCCATCATCATCATGACGCTGGCGGCGCGGGCGTATCTGCACCTCTCCCAGACGAAGGGCAATATCACGCGGAATTCACTTGAGGTCGTGCTTGAGCTGATTGAGCTGATGCCTAGCTTCATCGAATACGACCGGTATGGGGCGTGCGTGCCCAATCCGAAGTTAGTGCAGGAAAACTTCGCGGACCGCTGGAACAGCGACAACGGTGCACGGGCAGGCGAGTTCGCTCGGTGGCACACCCAGCTTATCGATGACCTGGAGACAATGTTTAGTGAGGATGCGGGCCATAGCAGCGCCTCACGGATTCGAAGTGTTTTCGGCGACGACGGCGTCGAGGCCTGGAAGGCGATTCAACCTTCAAACGGAGCCATGTTTCCGTCGTTGCTCGGCGCGATGCCAGTGAGTGTCGGGCCGTTGGTGAATCGCTCCCGTCCCGCACGTACGACGTTGGCATAGACGATGCCGCTGACCGTTTTCGCCGCTGCGCGGGAGGCCGCCGTACGGTTTCTCGACGATGCCACGCCCGGGTTTGCCGCCCGGGCGCAAGGTCCTGCACCTGACGGAAGTGCAGATGTCTGGAAGCTGACGGCGGAGTCGGCGGTGGCAGGCATCACAGAGATTCAGCTGGCGCTTCCACCGAGCTTTCCTTCAACCTCGCCAAACGTCTTCATCATCGGCGAAGCGGCAAGACGCCTTCCACATATGGAGGAGCATAGTCGCGTATGTCTGAACGTCGAAACGTTCGGAACAGACTATGACCATCCTCACGAACCTATACGTCGTACGCTAATAGCTTTGGAAGAATTTCTTCGTCATTGCGACGACCCCGCTTGGGTGCGTGCGGAGTTCCTGAAGGAAGCCGCCCTGTACTGGGGACGCTTCTGCGAAGTGGAGGCGAAAAAGTACAAGCGCGCTACTGTTCCGCGTGGGGTTGTGCTATTCGACGACATTTCGCAGACGAGCGAAGGTCGGTTGGAAATCCAGTCCGGCCGGAACGGCGCCGGACGATGGGCTTATGTCGCGGCCAAAGACCCGGGCAAGCATCTGCAACGTCACCAACTCAGTATAGAAGGCGCCGACCGGGCGCGACTGCTTTTTATACGGCTCGCCGATGACGGGGTCTGGATGCCCGGGGAGTGGCCAAAGAACTATGCTGAACTGGAGTTGTTCGCGCGAGAACGTCATCCTGACGCCGCGTCTTTTTTCGAACGGCGAAACGGTCGAGGAAAGGGCTCGGGGAGGAAGCTCGTAACGGACCGCTTCGTCCTTATCGCAACCAGGCAAGGCGCGTACGCATATCAACTGAGAGAGGCCACTTTACCTCTCCTCGAGCCGCCGTATTCGTTACCTTTGCAGGTGGTGCGAATGGATACGCAGTGGTGCTTGACGCGCGACGAGAATACGAGTCAATTCAATCGGCGACAGGTGAAACGGGTAGTCGTTTTTGGAGCAGGCTCGCTCGCTGCTCCGACTGTGGACCTGCTGGCAAGGGCGGCAGTTGGGCACATCGACGTTGTCGACTTCGACCTCTTGGAACCGGAAAATGTCGCACGTCACTCGCTCGGCCTCGACTGCGTCGGCATGAACAAGGCGAAAGCGCTCGCCAGCCGCGCGATGCAACAGATACCGGGTGTGCAGGTGAATGGTTTCGCCCAGCGAGCTGAGCAATGGCTGGCAGACCAGAAATCGCTGGGTGGCATCGACGTTGTTGTCGATTTGACCGGGGCTGGCGACGTTCGTATTTTGCTTTCCCGGGTGACGCAAGCCGGAGAGCTGAAGGTGCCTCTCGTGATTGGCTGGATGGAACCGTTTGGCAGTGCGGCGCATGTCGTCACGCTAGTCGGCGGCGACCGCTGGCCCGACGACGACCCTGTCGACGCCTTGGCAGCAGCAGCATGGCCTCCGGAGACAGAGATACGATTGCCGGGTTGTGGCTCGGGATTTCACCCCTACGGGGCCTCTGATGCCGCGCGCGCAGCCGCGCTTGTAGTTGAAAAGGTGCTCGATGCACTTGACGGGAAGGCGGTGCAGTCGTCCGTTTCCTCGTTTAGAAGGGAGGACGATTATCTCGCCGACTTGCCGGTGGCGACGAAGATGCGTTCTTGGTCGCACGAAGCGCCGGTGGCGCGCGGGACCTACATCGAGAGGGAATACAAGGAGTTGTTCCAGTCATCGCTTCATGGCACCGGTTAGAAGCACGGTTTTCAGCTTCCATGTTCGCGGCCCATCGGCAGTAGTCGAGACTTACACACTCGTTCAGACGTTTTTGCGAACGGGCAGCCGCAACGAGTAGTGCATCGGTTTTCCCGGTGCATCGATATTATTAGGATTCCATATAAGAGTACGCAACAGCCTTTCCTTGCTGATACGCGGCATTCGTTTAACCGACCAACAACGACCAAAGGACGAAATTACCATGACGAAGAATCGCGCAGATAACGCCGACAACCCTAAAGTCCAGACTTTGCCGATTACGAGGCCGTCAGACCTTCGGGGGGACGCTGACAGTGCCAGCAATAGAAGCTCCGAATCTGAGGAAGGCAACGGCGGCAATGGAGAAAAAAAAGACCGGCTTGCATCCTGGAAGGTCTTGGCCCCGCTGGTTGGTGTCGCGACGCTGTACTTCGCGTATCTGGTGGGCGTAACGTTTCACCAGACCTATCTCGACCAATTCGGAATCAATCCCGGCGCGTTTCCGCAAGGGCGCAGCGACTACTTGGTGTTTGCGGTGCTTGCAGCGATGAAGGACTTGAACATCATTTTGGGTGCTGTCTTGAAATCCAAGGCACTCCTGTCGGCGGCAGGTACTTTGGCGATAGTTGGAGCTGTCTCTTTCGCCTTGGTTCAGGGTGTAACGAAATTGGGCAAGCGCCACCGGGGACGACCGCCGATGAGCACTCGGACGAAGCTCCTCGTAATTTATTTGTTGGTTCTTCCGATAGGTGGTGTCTACCTGATGTTCGCAGTTCCGGCGGCATTTGCAACGGTAATGGTTATTCCGGTAGAGCTCGGGGCAGCTGCGGCGGTTGCGATTACTTCAGATGATATCGCAGACTACGAAAAGGGATGCGCTGTCCATTCGCACGGGAAGCGCTGCTTCAACCTGGTGGATGGGAAAGAAACGATAGCGACTGGGTTCATCATCCAGCAGTCGAAAGAGACCGTGGCCTTGTGGGACTCGGGGATTATCAAGGTACTTCCACTTGAAAAGCGTGGATTGATATCAGTGGACGCGGTCACAAAATCGTAATGGCTACTCGCCCGAGATGGCACTAGAGCGGTAATGGAGTCACGGCGTGTGAGGCCTCACGCGCCGCCTGTAAGAGATGGCTGAGACCGTCTGGCTAGTTGCGTGAGGCAAGTTGGTAGTCGGCAACCCGCGTGACGCGCGGTCACGCGGGCGATTCGCTAACTATGTGTTGCCATGAAGTTTCGCAAGGCATTTGACATATTTGGTTCCTGGAGCAACTGTCTTTTGAATGTCGCGAGCTCCTCTGGAATCAGCGCGCGCCCGTTCTCGACGTCTTGGGCCGTCTCAATGAGAGCTTTATTTTTGCTTTGATAGAAAAGCTGCAAAGCCTCGACCTCGTACATCTCAGCGGTGCCATCTATGATGCCTTCTCCCGGTGGAGGCAGTCCAAAAAGAAGTCGGAAGAACGGCCACGAGACGTCGTCTGGCCCGATGTGCTGCAGCTCGTTGGCGTTGTAAAGCGCTTTAATCTCATTCGCCAGTTTCGCATCAAGCATTGCGGCCGCATCCAGACGACCTAGCCCAATCTCTTTGAAATCTTTTTCTGGGTCAGCGACGGACCTTTTGAGCGCTTCTCTGCAGGCGGCCACACGGCGCCAATCTTTAACGTAATGCTTTCCCGGGCCCGCAAGCCAGAGCGCACATGCAGCTGCGGTCTGTGGTGTGCTTGCAGATGTACCCGCGCCGTCCATGCTCCACCCGTGTACTGTCTTGTAAAGCATCCACGGTACGTTCGGAGTATAAGAGCCTGTGGCCTTCTTCATCACCTTGTCAGGGCCCCAGCACCCTTGCATGACCCGGAGTTCGTCAAGCTTGTAGGGGCCGCCGTCATAGGTGACCCCAGTTGAGGTGACAACGCGATAGAACGCAGACGGATAGACGGTGAAGTGTGTGGCGACATCTGTAATGACGGCCCAAAAACTATTCCCGGCCGCTGCAACAACCACAACGCCAGCTTCGTAGAGCGCATTTGTCGCATGTGCCCATGATTTCATTGGAAGCCCACCATGGCTGAGGCTCACGACATCGCAGCGTTTGCCGTCACCTGGGTCTAATGCATGCGCCAGACCTTTGGCCATGGTGTCTCCGTAGAGATAAACGACCGAGCCATCTACGCCGGCAATTCTCACGGGGACGATTTCTGCTTCCGGCGCACCCCCAATGAATCCGTTATATACCTGACCTTTCGGAGTTGCCGCGGTCTTGCCGTTCAGGCTGACCCTGTTGCCTGCGAGTAGAGCGAGCGTTGCCGTGCCATGTCCTGCATTGGGACCTTTACCTGGGTCGACAGTATCGTTGTTGTCGTCGACGAAATTCTTGCCAAGCTCTGTGAGCATGTGCAATGGCTTGGAGTAGTGTTCCGGCCACCACCCGATGTCAAGGTGGGCAATTCGCACGCCTTCCCCTTTGGCTGTTTCCCACGCATCAGGAAAACGTCCGCGCTCCAGATGCCACGCTGGCGAGAATGACATTTCGCTTGACGGCGGATAGTGCTGATTCAGAATGCCAGTGGGAGCGTACGGCGGTCCCTGTACGTCTTCCGGCGCGTCGGATTGAATGGTCGGCTGTAGTTCGGGAGTGCTCGTAGAGTCGCTAAGGCACCGCCTGTGGACGATGTTGGGTTCGACGTACACGTCACTGGCTGAAAGGTCAGGCGTGCCGTCCAGGATGGACTGTGCCTGTTTGTGAGCGCGGTCCCAAGGAAGAGTGTCCTTGTCGACCGTGTCTGGTTGCAAGACGACCCAGTCGGGTGCCTGTCCAACAAACTGCAGGGTTGTGTCGGGAAACAAGGGTTCCAATTTACCCGGTTCAATTCCACTAACCCCGCTCATAGACTGAATCTGCGCACCTCGAAACGAGGAGATGTGCTTGTTAGGCAATCGGATTAAAAGTTTTGCCTCGTTATTATCAAGCATGCTGTCATCCTCCAACGTCGACATCGAGCATCTATCGAGATGCAACGATGAGAGCCAATTTAGGATTGCATAGTCAAAACACCGCGTCCGACAGTGGTTGTTCTCACACATGCGGCACGAATCTAACAGTGTTTTCCATCCCGATTTGTGCGTCTGTGCACAGACGAGAACATTCATGGAGGGAATTCGTCGATTGGCAATCGCGCCCGAACTTTCGAAGCAAGATGTTTTTCGGTGCCTGGCCCAGCCCTCACATCCAACTAGGAGTAACGTCGCCGGCTGCTTCGACGCAATAGAACGGTCATCTCCTAATGATTGCGGTCACAAGAACAGTGGCAAGTATTATTCCAAGCTCCACTACTACCCTGCCGACCCACTTTGCTGCACAATTGATATTTTTCTGCGACGCAGCGAAACGAAATAGCCATCTCATGATTCGCCTCAGCGAGCTCGGAAGTTGCGGGCCATTCGTTGTTCGAGGCCTGTCATCGAACCAACAGCGCACAACTGTGTTGGCGCCGATATCATTTGGAACCAATTGTCAGGATTGGATTGACCAAGAGCCGCTCAGCTAAACAGCGTCCTGAGATGGTCATTCAGGAAAAACCCTTCAGGGTCAACGCTTCGCCGTAGCTCCCGGAATGCAGCAGCCTTTGGAAACAGCCGGTCGACATCGTCTCGGTTCGTGAAATGCAATTTCCCCCAGTGCGGCCGCGAGCCGTAGCGTCGGAGTATGTCGTCGACATCGCGAAGGAACGGCCAGTAGTCGACGCCGTTCGGGCCGCCAGAGCAGGAGATAGTGACGCTGTCCTGTTCGTAGAAGGGACTTATCCAGGCGGGGTCAGCGGCAGTGAAGCGATACTCGACTGGGTAGATGCAGTCCGTGTGCTTTGTAAGGATAAGTTCCCGGATTTCGCAAAGTGCCTGCTTCCCGTAGGAGGCCGGCACCGCATATTCGAGTTCGTGAAAATTGGGCACATACTCGATCGGATAGACTTCGGAGCTGTAGGCGATTTTTTCGAAGGGCGACTCAGACGGCTGCGTTTCGGACGTTATATCCATCACTTTAACTTCGCAAACGTCATAGTCTTTCGCAGAATTTGACGCCTGAGAAATGTCCGGAAGACAGTAGAGATGCCGACTCTCGGACTTCGGGCACCAGAAAAAACTGAAATGCCGATGCCTGGCTGCCAACTCATCGTGCATTTCGATGCATGCATCGAAATCCTCTCGCCAGATGCGCTCGTGCAAGTTGTAGGAGTCCATGACCTGCAGCGTGATTTGTGACACTACGCCGAATAGACCAAGATTTACCTGGGTCGCGTGCAACAAGTCAGCATCGGTTTTGTCGCTCACCTCGAGAATGCTGCCATCGGGACGAACGATGCGCATGCCAACCACCTGGGACGAGAGATTGCCGAGCGTTGTCCCCGTTCCGTGTGTACCGGTCGCCAAGGCTCCGGCGATTGCTTGCGAGTCGATATCGCCTTGGTTACTCAGCGAGAATCCGGCTTGCTTCAGGTGCTGAGTAAGCGCGTTGATTTTCGTGCCGGCGGCGACGGTCACCCGGTTCGCCCCCCGATCGACGTGCAGAACACCTTGGTAGTCTTTGAGCGACAGCAGCATTCCACTTGTCGCCACGATGGGCGTGAATGAGTGTCCCGACCCGGCGCAACGTACGTTAAGCCCCCGACCCGTTGCTTCTTTTATCAGCGCCGCGAGTTCCTCTTCCGAACTGGGCGCGGCCATGTGACCAGCAACGAATGACTGGTTTCCGACCCAGTTGCGCCAATGTCCCCCACGTGGAATTTCCATTCCCAGTTCTCCCGAAAAAAAGCTGCTGCTTTGCAGCGTGTGCTCGATGCGATTAGTCGACCACCGCCTTCATTTTAGTCATGGTGACGATTCCTAGAATCCGATGAGCCAAATCGTGGTCTCGATGCCGCGTTTTAGGTATCGTGGCATTTCGTGTAGAACACAAAGCATCTCTTCCATCTGCAGTCTTGCTTTTCCCGACGAGCCAGAAAGAGCACTCGCTGTGACGGCAATATGCTCCGATACGCAGGCGTATAGGGGACGATGCCCGGTGCTTTCGCGACGTTCGCCAAACCGTCTGCGGCCTCGGCCGGGAACGTATCCTCTGCCTAGATCAGTTGTTCAGGTGCGAGCATTGGCTTTTCTCGTGAGCGCGTGTTTGCTCTCGACAAATTTAGCGACTAACTGGATGGCAGATACCGACAACAAGCGGTTGGCTACCCGTCAAATGTCGCTCGATACTTCGCCTTCGTCAGGCTTCGCCATGTGACTCTTACCTAAGGTGCGCGTCGCAAAACTCCCCTCCACAAACGCGCGCGTCTGCGCCAGATCGGTCTTCGCATACGCGGCCGTCGTCTGTACCGACGCGTGTCCAAGTAACTGCTGCGCGACCGGTAGCGGCACCGCGTGGTCAACCACCAGCGTGCGCGCGTAACCATGTCGCAGCCAGTGGGTCGATGCCGCGCGTAGCACCGCCAGCGTCACGTTGTCAGCGGGCGCGACGAGGGTTTCCGCCGCACGAAAGACCGCCTTGACTTCGTCGTAGAGGCCGCTTGCGCCGAGCGCGTCGCGCTTCTCGCTGTGGATGACCGGCAGCCGTTCGAACGGAGCAGGGGTAACCGTCAGTCCGCGCGCGAGCCGGTACGCGCGCAGCGGCGGCAGACAGACGGCAGGCAGCGGAATCGCCCGCCGCTTATTCCCCTTGCCGCGCACATGCAGGGTCCAGTTTCCCTCGGTGTCGACATCCAGCCGTGGTAAGCCGGTGGCGTCGGACCACACCAGTTCCGCGAGCCGCACGCCGCCGTAGCGGTACAGCGACCAGATTGCGCAACGACGTGTCCAGACGGGCGAGGTGAGGCCGGCCGGTGCAAGACCCACAGGGGCAGCACCGGCGACAACCGCGTCGCACAGCGCGAGCACGCGCGCCGGCATGATGCGAGTCGGCGTCCAGGCCGCGCGGGCGGCGCCGCCTGCGGACAGGTCGGCGGCGGGATTGGCGATCAGGTAACCGGTTTTGAGCCAGTAGCGGAACAGGCTGGAGACCACCGCGAGTGCGCGCGATGCCACCGCAGCGGACTGCTCGCGCGGCCCGCCAGGGTGTGCGCGACGCTCCGGATGGCGGTTATTGAGGGGCGTTTCTTCGCCGATGGCGGAACCGTGTTTCGGTCCGTGTTCGAGAGCGCGGCGGTAGGCGAGCAGGTCGTGGCGCGTGAGATCGGACAGGGGCCCGAGCTGCTCCTGCTCGCACCAGGTGATCAGGCGGCGCAGGTCAGCGAGGTACGCGCGCAGCGTGTGCGGCGAGCGGCTGGCGCGATCGCGCAGGAAGAGGATCACGGCCTGCGCATCGTCGGCGACGCCGAGGGTGTTCGTGACCATGGACGGGTTGACGAAGCGGCCCGCCCGCGCGAGCCATCCGCCGGTGACAGGGGTGATGCTGGTGGCGTGTGTGACTCTGGCGTCATGGGCGGCAGGGGTGGCATGGGCGACACGCGCGGCGACGGTGTGCGGCGGTTCGAGCGCCGCTAGCCAGACGGCAGTCGTTGCAGTCGCGGCAGGTGCCGCTGTGCCGGTCACAGAGACCAGCGCGCTGCCGTCAGCGACCTCGTGGAAACGGCGCCGGTGCTGGTGCAGCACCCGTTGCAGGATGATCTCGGGCGCCGGCGCGTTATCTGCCGCGACAATGCGCAGGCGCCCGCGGTCCCAGTATTCGACCGCGGCCTCGTGCTCGAGCAGCAGCGCGAACACGGTGGGGTGCTCGCGTTTCGCATCGGCGAGCGAGGCACAGCCGCGCTTCAGGCGCGACAGGGTCCAGCGGAGGTAGACCGGGTGGCCGGTCGCGCCGGCCAGGTAGTCGAGCGCTGCCTCGATGGAATCCGGCAGTGGCTGGGGCGGCGACACGGCGGTATCGAACCAGTGAGACAGGTTCATCGTGCCTTCCTCCGCGCGGTGGAGCTCGCCGGGGCGGGCGTCGCTTCTGGGGCCGATGCGGCCGGGGTTCGGCGGTGCCGCCCGGGAGTGGCGGCAGGCATGGCGGCAGACCTGGCCGGCCGGCGCGTGCCCGCCTGTGCAACTGGTCCGGTCTGTATGGCCTGCAGCAGCGCGCGCTGTTCGGCGACAAGTGTCGTGAGGGCGGCCGCTTCAGCGGCGGCACGCTGGCCACTCTCGCGCTCGCTGGCGAGATCGGTCAGCAGCCGATCGCGCAGGCCTTCGAGCGCGGCCGTCCGCTCCTGGACCCGGACGATTTCGCCCGCGAGCCGCTCGCGCTCGCTGCGCCACGCCTCGCGCTGGTGTTCGGTTTCCTGCAGCAATTGCCGGGACAGGCCTTCATAGCGGGTGTGAACTGCAGCGAATTCTGCCGTGTGGGCCTGCTTGGCGTGTGCGAGAGTGGATTGGGTGGTTTCAAGTTGCGCCTTCAGCTCGACAGCCGTGGTCTGGAAAGTCACGGCCCGTTCCTTCAGGCTGCGGCAATCCGCCCGCAGGTTGGCCAGCTCGGCGTCGCGTGCGCTCAGTTGCGCGCGCAACTCGGCGAGCTCGATACGCAACATCTCAGTGCGCAGATCTGCGTCGCGGCGCGCCGCATTCGATGCCTCCGCCGCATCGGTTGCGTCCGCCTTCAGTTTGACCACCTCGTCGAGCTGGACGGCGACCGCGGCGTGCCAGAGCGTGCGCATCATCTCGGCGATCGTGTCGGGCAACCCGGGAATCGCGACCCTGGCGAGGCCCGCGCGCACGACCTCGGCTTCGATGGTGTTGAGGATCCGCGCGAGCGTCGCCGGGTCGCCTGCGCCCAGGCGTGCGCGCAGTTTCCGTACCGACACCACGTGGCGGAAGCGCTCGCCGGAGGGCGGCTGGTGGTCGTTGTCCATGCCCGCTTCGGCGAGCATCGCGAGCACCGTGGTGCGGATCTGGTCGGCGGAGACGGCGGCAGGGCGGGACATGGCGGACCTCCAGCGGCGGCACGCCAGCGACGCGGGGCGAAGGCAGGTTCGGGCGAAGATGGCCGGGCGCGGGCGGGAAATTCCAGTCTAGAACACGCACAGGTCTAACGCTAGATAACCGCTTTTTGGCTGGGAAAGAAAAGCGTTGCGGCGATAAACCCCCTTATCGCGGCAAACCACGACGTTGCGGCTGGCCACCCGGCGACGGGCGTGGTGGCCAGCCCGAGCGCTTGTGCCTCAGGCGTTGTACTTCGGCGTAGGGCGGTCCCGTCAGGTGTCAGACGGTGGGGCTAGGTGAGTAGAACGGCGTTGGCAGAAGCCGATGACGCCAACACTGCGGCCTGCGCAATCTAGCGACGTGAGGCTAACGGTGTCTGCTGCTGGCGGCATCGCGTCCTGTGGCGGGCGACCATCAAGTGCTCGGGCGCATCACTGCGTCGCGTGCGGACAATTGAGCGCTGGTATGTGTTGAGCGCGGCGGCGGTCATGGCAACGCTGGTCGGGAGGCGAGCACGGCCGTACGCGTGCGAAGTGCGCCGACCTGCAAGCTGGGATATGAAGATCGCGAGCTACTTCGCGGTGCGCTTGGTCGACACCGCCCGTGGCGTTGACGGCTTGACCTTTTTTTTACGCACGCGCCGGGCGGCGGGGAGCCTCTGCTCGACCTCGAGCAGCAGATCGCTCGGCGCGCAGCCGAGCGCCGTGGCGAGGGTGAACAGCATACTCAAGGTCGGCTGGTTCTGACCCAGCTCCAGCATGCTGACGTAGTTACGGCGGATGTCGGCCTCAAAGGCGAGCTGTTCCTGCGTCAGGCCCGCCTGCAGGCGGCGTTCACGCAACACAGTTCCGAAGGCTTCGACCGCTTCCAAATTCCGCTCCCAGTGAAATGGGAGCACTGTGGTTTTATCGGTATAATTTGTCTTCCCAGTACACTGGGAATTCGGTGCCGATTGCGGTGCGACAGTGCGCGCCTGGCTTGGGTTTTCGGCCGTTTTGCATCGGCCGCGTGTGAACCGCGACGATCGTCGCAAAAATCAGCATATCCGCTCGCCCCCACACACCAAGCATGTGTTGTTGTTGGCCGGGCGTTTTGCTGGGGCAGCGGCTCGGTCACGCCGTGCGCGTCACGCCTGCGCAGGCGTTGGGCAGAGAAGAAGGCACGTGGCGGCGAGACTGGAATTACCTTGAGGAATAGTGGATGTTAATGACAGATACGAGCTGGGCGGAGTCCCACCCGGTCAAGCGAGCGCTTGCCAAGCCTTATCAGGCATGGCGCTGCGTCGGATGGACCGACGAGATGCTGAATTTCCTGATTGTCGCGTCGCGCGCCATGCGTGGGGGCGCGCACTTGCCTGACGGATGGCTGGTCGGGGGTCCGGAGGCGTTGCTTGACGCGACTTCACAACTGGAACCTGGTGCCTTTACCGTCTACGTGCTGGATCGCGCCACTGACGGTGGAGAGATCCAGCTTGGGCAGGTCACGGGCCTCTGGCGAGAACAGCTTCCCGATGGCGCCGTGCCGTCTTTCTGGTACGCCACCGGCGGCGGTGAACCGAAGCCCTGCTCGCGCATGTGGATGCGCTCAGACACCCGGCCGGAGCTGGTCAGCGTGTTGAGCTTGGCAAAGCGCACCCGCGCCCGGCGCACCCGCCAGTAGCCAACCGGTCACCCATCCATCACCATCGTGTCGGGCCTTGCAATACGCCGTGCACCGGTGTGCCGTCATCGCGCGGTAAAACCCGTATGCGCTCCCCCTGTCGATGACCTTAGGCAACCACCATGCGCATCCAGATCGCGTCAGACCTCCACCTCGAATCGCTACGGCGACGCTTCCCCGACTACCGCGCGCTCGACGTCGCAGACGCCGATGTGCTGGTGCTGGCCGGCGACATTGCCGCCGGGTCCGACGCGGTTGACGTTTTTTCGCCGATTGGCCAGTACCAGTGATTTATGTGCACGGCAACCACGAGGCCTACGGATCGGTGTACGGGGAGTTGACTCGGGATATTCGGGCTCGGGCGGCCGGCACGCAGGTTCGTTTTCTCGATGTGATGAAGTGATCATTGGCGACGTGCGTTTCCTCGGCTGCTGTCTGTGGACCGACTACGATTTGAACGGCACGCGTGAGCGCAGCATGCAGATGGCGGGTCGCTTTATGCACGATCACACCGTGATTCGGGCAGAGGAGGGCGAGTGGTTTATGCCGGAGCAAGCGCTGACCGAGCACGAAAGGTCCTTCGCGTGGCTCCACGAATAGCTTGTGACACCGTTCGATGGCCGCACGGTCGTCGTCACTCACCACGGTGTGGCGCCCGCGTCGGTGCACCCGCGTTACCGCGATGATCCGGTGAACGCCGGGTTCGTGAGTGATTTGCGACACATCCTCGATCTGGCCGATCTCTGGATTCACGGGCATGTCCACGACTCGTTTGACTACCCAGCGGGTGCCACGCGGGTGATCGCCAATCCCCGCGGTTATGCGAGGAATCTCAATATGGCCGGCGCGCCCGCTGACCTGAAATGGGAGAACCCGGCATTTAACCCGGCGCTGGTGATCGAGGTGTGATGCGGAGACGGAAGGTTAAGCACGACGCACTGTCGGGCTGCTACATTGGTGCCGCACTTGTATGCATGATCGTGCTGAGTTGGCAGGAGCAAATCAAGGCACAGGCCAACCGAATCAGGTGCAGAGGCCCCATGTGGCCAGACATACGTCATAGTCGATTAGATCGCGGATGCTCATTCAGTGATGGTATCGAGCCACGTACGTGTCATCACTCGAATCCCGGGATCGATAAGTAAGTCATCCTCAGAGAATAGCGTGACACAATCGCCACATCGCTAAATTCGGATATCAAATGCAGGTCTGAATAATAACGGATATCAGACCTGGGAACTTGTCGGGGGCGGGGTTCTAGCGGGTTCAACATGATGTCGAAGCCGAGGCGGGCGCGTGGCGTGGACCAGAGCGGCGTGCGACAACCCACTGGGCCCGTATCTAATAAATCCTTGACCCGTGTCATCAACTCGCCCCAGGAATGGGGCAAAAAAAATCCCACGTGAGACGTAAATCGGTTGCCTGCCGCGCGTCGTGCTTGGCGCACGCAGAAAAACTGTCGGTAAGCGGAATTAGTTGGATTCGCGCGCGGTTAGCCAGACTCGAAAGCACCGAATTACCTGCGTTCGCGTGCTCCTTCCTGCTCAAACTTCAATCGCGCACTCAATCGTAAAGATCGTGGCCAAAACCGCTTGCCGTTCCTGGGCCGCCTGATAGTCGCCATGTAACGCAGCTGCGACCGTTTTGGCACCTCTCGGAATCATGAAAAATACGAAATTTCTCTGATTTTTCGATTGTTCGGCTGCTTGTAGGTCGTTCAGGCGGCCGAAATTTTGGATTTTACCTGATCAAGGGTTAACCCATGTATGTATAATTTTATGGTTATATAATAGTCTGTACTGCCAGCAGGAACTTACCTCAACGAAGGGTCTGCAAGGGTTGGTGTTTCTTTCATTGACCTATACGGTCGATACGGCCATTGAATCTGG
>Ga0302314_10010057_pt1 | contig 16621 bp, 13 predicted proteins | sample III_Palsa_N2_3_FD_200533 | JGI IMG/M metagenome (GOLD analysis project Ga0302314, IMG submission 200533) | Peat permafrost microbial communities from Stordalen Mire near Abisko, Sweden - III_Palsa_N2_3 | ecosystem: Environmental > Terrestrial > Soil > Palsa > Peat permafrost | place: Sweden... | reverse complement strand
GCCGCCCTGCTGCAGGATCTTCGCGTCCAGCGGGTAATAGAACACGCCGCCGCGGGTCACGATGCGGTGCACGTCGGCGACCATCGAGGCGACCCAGCGCATGTTGAAGTCCTTGCCGCGTGGACCGGTCGTGCCAGCCAGCAGCTCGCCGATGTAGCGCTGCATCGGCACCTGCCAGTGGCGCTGGTTCGACATGTTGATGGCGAACTCGGTCGCCTCCTCGGGAATCCGGATGCCGCGCCGGCTCAGCATGAAACTGCCGACCTCGCGCTCCAGCGTGAACTCGTGAGTGCCGTGGCCGAACGTGAGTACCAGCACGGTGGCCGGTCCGTAGACCACATAGCCGGCGGCCAGCTGTTCGGTGCCCGGCTGCAGAAAATGCTCGGCCTTCGGCTCGGTGACGTCATCCGGGCAGCGCAGGACCGAAAAGATCGTGCCGACCGAGATGTTCACGTCGATATTCGAGCTGCCGTCCAGCGGATCGAACAACAGCAAGTGGTTGCCCTTCGGATAGCCGTCCGGAATCTGCTGCGGATCTTCCATCTCCTCAGACGCGCAGGCCGCCAGATGGCCGCCCCAGGCGTTCGCTTCCAGCAGGATTTCATTCGAGATCACGTCCAGCTTCTTCTGCGCCTCGCCCTGGATATTCATGCTCAGCGCGTCGTCGCTGCCGGCCATGCCCAAGACGTCGCCAAGCGCACCTTTGTTGGTGGCCACCGCGATACGTTTGCAGGCGCGCGCGACCACTTCGATCAACAGCGAAAGTTCGGCGTTGATATGGCCGGCACGACGTTCCTCGATCAGGAACTGGATCAGCGAGATGGGCTTCATGAAGGGTCCAGGATAGTGAATGACGCATTGTCCCGGCTCCGGCTGAACCGCGCCAGCCATCCCTAGGCGAAAGACCTGGCGCCGCCAGCGAATTCCCTCAAGCGCACCCGCTACTGACAGCACGTTGGCAGCAGGAGGTGCGCATGCTGCACCTCCATAGCGGAGGGATGCGATATGCGCGATACGGTTTACTTCCTGGTTTTTGACGGCTTTGCCGACTGGCAGGCGGCGCTGGCGCTGTGCGAGATTCGTCGCCCCGGCGACTGGCGCGTTTGCACGGTGGGCTTTTCGCTGGCGCCGGTGATCTCGATGGGTGGTCTCGCGGTGAAGCCGGACTTGATGCTGAGCCAGATCGAAGGCGTCCAGGCCGCGCTCCTGATCGTGCCTGGTGGCCACCTGTGGCTGCGCGGCGAAGGCGATCCGGCGGTGGCGGCGATCAAGCGCGTACACGCAGCGGGCGCGGCGGTGGCCGGGATCGACAGCGGCGTGCTGGCGCTGGCTCGCGCCGGTCTGCTCGATGATCGCCGGCATACCGGCAACTGGCCCGGGCAGATCGACAGTCAGGTGCCTGGCTACACGGGCGTGGGGCTGTACGAGCCGGCTGAGCTGGCGGTGAGCGACGGTGGCACGATCACCGCCAGTCATCTGGGCAGCGTGGAGTTCGCACGCGAGGTGATCCACGCGCTGAACCTGTATGGCCCCAGTGACCGCGAACACTGGTTCCGTCTCTACAAACACGCCATCGCGCCACCCAGTTTTGTCGGCGAGTCCGCCGTGGTCGAACCGGCCTGAGGAGAGCGACATGAATCACCTGATCCATCGCGCTCTGCAAGCCTATCGACCGTTATATCAGCGCGGCCAACTGCTGGATGGTCAGTACCGGTTGCCGCTTGTTCCTCTGGACGGCGAGGGCGTCGATAGCGAGGCGACCGCCAACCTCAGTCGCCCGCGCCGGCGCATTCTGATCGCCGCTCTGGCTGCCGCTGCGGTCGGTCTCATGGCGCGCTTCGACGTCGCCCGCGCCCAGCCCACTTCAGGAATGCCCGTGACCAAGCCCGCACCGCACGAACCCTCACACGATTTCGATTTCTTCTTTGGCCGCTGGAAGGTGCACAACCGTCGCCTCAAGGAACGCCTCGCCGGCAACACGGAATGGGAGGAGTTCGACGCCGACCAGGAGTGCCGGCCGATCCTCGGCGGCATGGGAAACCAGGACGAGTTCGTCACCGACGCATTCGGTGACACCCACTTCATCGGGATGACGGTGCGCCTGTTCGATCCGAAGACGCGCGCCTGGAGCATCTACTGGATCGACAATCGGCAGGTGGCACTGCAGCCACCGGTGCTGGGTCGCTTCGAACACGGCGTGGGAACGTTCTATGGCCGCGACGAGTTCAAGGGAAAGCCCATACTCGTGCGCTTCGTATGGACGGTCGACGCCGAGCACCCGCGTTGGGAGCAGGCGTTCTCCACCGACGACGGTCACAGCTGGGAGGTCAACTGGGTGATGACCATGGAGCGGCTGTCCACATGACGCCGATGGGCGTCACGGCATCCGGCGCGGCGACTTTTTGTCCGGTCGTGGAGCTGCGTCAGTACACGCTGTATCCCGCAACGCGCAACACCCTGGTCGAGTTGTTCGAGCGTGAGTTCATCGAGACGCAGGAAGCTGTCGGCATGACGCTCATGGGCCAGTTCCGGGATCTGGACGATCCGGATCGCTTCGTCTGGTTGCGCGGTTTTGCCAGCATGCCCCTGCGTGCGAAGGCGTTAGGCGCCTTCTATGGTGGCCCGGCATGGCAGACGCATCGCGATGCGGCGAACGCAACGATGCTCGATTCCGACAACGTGCTATTGCTGCGGCCACTTCACGTCGCGCAGGATTTCCTCTGCGATCCGCTCGATCGACCACCGGCCGGGTTGCACGACCGCAACGAGGAACTGGTGGTGCTTACCCTGTGGTACTGCGCTGCCCCGGCCATCGACGGTTTCGCGGATTTCTTCGCGCAACGACTCGCACCGCTGCTGACCGGAAGCGCGGCGCCCGTCGTGGCCAGTTTCGTCACCGAATACAGCACCAACAATTTTCCGGCGCTGCCGATTCGCGAAGGTGAGCACGTCCTCCTCGGCGTGACGCGCTTTGCCGATCACACGGCGTATGCGATACACGTTGCAGCCTTGACCCGCTCGGCGCCATGGCAGGCGGCATACGCCGATGCCATGACGGGTTACCTCGTGCGACCACCGCAGACGCTGCGATTGGCGCCGACTGCACGTTCATTGCTGCGCGGTTCGCATCGACACAGCCGGACGCCAACTCTGCCTTCAGCTCTTTCCCCGACCCTCAGTGGAGACGCTTCATGATCAAGACCTATTCCGGCAGTTGCCATTGCACTGCGGTGCGCTTCGAAGCGGACATCGATCTGGCCGCTGGCAGCGGCAAGTGCAATTGCTCGATCTGCAGCAAGACCCGCCAATGGGGCGTGATCGTGAAGCCAGAGGCGTTCCGACTGTTGGCAGGCGAAGAGGAGCTTGCCGACTATCAGTTCGGCACGAACAGCATGCATCACCTGTTTTGCCGGCACTGCGGTGTACGTCCCTTCGGGCGCGGCCATCTCGATGTGCTCGGCGGAGATTTCTACGGTGTGAATCTGGCCTGCCTCGATGACGTCGAGCCCGCGGAGCTGGCCGAGATCCCCGTGCACTACTCCGACGGTCGCCATGACAACTGGCAATCGCCACCCGCCGAGACGCGTTATCTCTAATGCAGAACCCGCGAGGAAACACTCATGAACACGTCCACGAAACCTAAAGTGACATTTTTCCACGCTCCGCAGAGTCGCTCTTCCGGCACCCGTGCATTGCTCGAAGAACTCGGCGCCGACTACGACCTGCATGCGCTCAGCTTCAAGACCGGCGAGCAGCGCCAGCCTGCCTACCTGGCGGTCAACCCGATGGGCAAGGTGCCGGCGATCCGGCACGGCGATGCGTTGATCACCGAGCAGCCAGCGGTATTCATGTATCTGGCCGATCTTTATCCCGAAGCGAATCTTGCGCCGCCGATCGGCGATCCGCTGCGTGGACCGTATCTGCGCTGGCTGGTGTTCTACGGCTCATGCTTCGAGCCGGCGTTGATCGACAGGTCGATGAAGCGAGAGGCAGCGCTCCCGTCCACATGCCCGTACGGTGATTTCGACACCATGTTGAAGACATTGACCGATCAGCTGGAAAAAGGACCCTACCTGCTCGGCGATACATTCACGGCGGCGGACGTGCTCTGGGGTACCGCACTCAACTGGACCACCATGTTCAAGCTGGTGCCGGAGCTGCCGGTGATCCGCGCGTACATCGATCGCGTGCTCGCGCGGCCAGCCATGCAGCGAGCGGCAGCATTGGATGCCGAGCTTGCGGCGGCCCAGGCCGGATGATCGGCGCAGCGGCGGAATTCAATGAAAACCATCGACTATCGCGGATCAATTTCCGGCCATCGCCAACGTGACATCGTTGAACGAGGGACGGCTGGCGACTTCGCATTTCGGGCGAGGCGTGACGAACGGCGCTGGTCGTCACGCCTCGTCTCGGCGATGATGACGCGATGCGCCGTGCCGATCGCCTGTTCCTCATCATCCACGCCCTGCGCGGACGCCGTACCGCGTTGCAGGCGCGCCAGCTCGCCGAGACGCTGGGCGTCTCACTGCGCACGGTTTATCGCGACGTGGCCGACTTGCAGCTGTCCGGTGTCCCGATCGAGGGCGAAGCCGGAGTCGGCTACGTGCTGCGCAAGGGTTCGGACATCCCGCCGCTGATGTTCAGTGCCGGCGAACTCGAAGCACTGGTGGTCGGCACGCGGTTCGTGCGCGCGTTTGCCGGAGCGAAACTGGCCGAAGGCGCGCAGACGGCGCTGATGAAGATCGAGGCGGTACTGCCGCCAGAGTTGCGCGAGCGCTCGGCACGAACGCGTATCTATGCACCGATCTGGCGCGACGAATACAAGCTCGCGTTCGCCGCCAGGATCGATCGCCTGCATGCCGCGATCGAGGCACGCCAGGTATTGCAGCTGGCCTACCGCGACGAGGGCGGCAACATAAGCACGCGTGAGGTCGAGCCGCTATGCCTGGCCTTCTGGGGTGGCAAGTGGACGCTCGGCACGTGGTGCCGGCTGCGCGAGAATTTCCGCAACTTCCGTCCGGACCGGATTGACGAAGTCGCCGAAACCGGCGAACTGTTCGATGAACTGGATGGCCGCAATCTGGACGCCTATCTGCGGGCGATGCGCGGTTACTACGCGGGCATGGAATAACCCGGCGGCGTAGCATCGCGCAAGTTACTGTCCCGCCGCTGCTCCGGCTCGGGTACGCTCGACTCTGCCGAATTCGATCAAGGGTACTGCCATGCCGTCGGGTGTCCCTCTTCCACTGTTGTCGATCGCTCCAGCCCGGTTGCGGCCCACCCAGTTGACCGTGGGCAAGGCCGAAGTCGCGGCCAAGCGAGCGGAGTGGGAAAAGCTCGGCAAGAAGAAGCGCAAGGAGCTGCTTGGGGCGCATTGTTTTCCCGGCGTGCTGGGACCCAAGCACCAGGTCTACATCGTCGACCATCACCACCTCGGCCTCGCCTTGCTGGAGGAGGGAGTGAAAACCGTGCCGGTGATCATCCAGAGCGACTTCTCCTGGCTGGAGCCGTCGGTGTTCTGGCGCACGATGGAATTCAATCGCTGGGCGCATCCGTATGACCAGCACGGCGAGCGCACCGACTACGACGCGATGCCGACGAAGCTCACCGGGATGGTCGATGATCCCTATCGCTCGCTCGCTGCGCGAGTACGCGTTGCCGGCGGTTGTGCGAAGGACGCGATTCCGTACGCGGAATTCCTGTGGGCGGATTTCTATCGTCGGCACCTCAAGCTACCAGGCGGCAAGATCAGTGCGAAGGTCATGCAGCAGGCGTTGCTGTTTGCGCACAGCCACGACACGGCGTACCTGCCGGGCTGGAGCGGGACGATCGAATGAGCGCGCAGCCGGCATCCACGGCTGTGCCGGGTTCCACGCTCGGTGTCGATGTGCTGGCCGGTGTGTCGATTGCCGGCCTGTTGCTGCCCGAGGCGGTGGCGTATTCGGGCATCGCCGGGCTACCCCCGCAGGCCGGCGTGATGGCGCTGTTCGCCGGCTTGGTCTGCTACGGGTTGTTTGGCCGCAGTCGCTATGCGATCGTGTCGGCAACCTCATCTTCGGCCGCGGTTCTGGCCGCCGGTACACTCGCGTTGGCCGGCCCGGAAGGCGCCGCGCGTGCGGCCATAGCGGCGACCCTGGTGCTGCTCACGGGTGGGTGTTTTCTGCTCGCCGGCGCAGCGCGTCTCGGTGGACTGTCCAATCTGATCGCCAGGCCGGTGCTGCGCGGATTCACGTTCGGCCTCGCGTGTGTGATCGCGCTGAAGCAGCTGCCAAACCTGCTCGGACTACCCTCTCTGCAGGGTGACTTCGTGCCGCTGTTGCTGCTGCATCTGCTGAAATCTGTCGGTGACGTGAAACCGGCCACGATGATCACCGGCCTCGTCGCCTTGCTGCTGCTGTTCCTCAGTGAGCGTGCGCGCCGTCTACCCGGCAGCCTACTGGTGATTGCGCTGGGCGTGATGGCTTCCGGTTGGCTGGCGCAGCATGGCGTCACGTTGACCGGCGTCATCCACCTCACGCCGGCGTGGGTGCTGCCGACCTGGCCGACCAGTGCGCAGTGGTTGCCCAGCATCGAGCTCGCGGCGGCTCTGCTGCTGGTGTTGTATGCAGAGTCGTATGGCGCGATCCGGGCGTTTGCGCTGAAGCATGGCGATCCGGTAAGTGCGAACCGCGATTTGCTGGTGATCGGCCTGGCCAACGTGGTCTCCGGCCTGCTGCACGGCATGCCGCTCGGCGCAGGTTATTCCGGCACCTCGGCGAACGAAGCAGCCGGTGCGCGTTCGCGACTGGCCGGGTTGGTCGCCGCCGGCAGCGTGCTGCTGATGGTGTTGTTGCTGCTGCGCTGGATCGAACGCATTCCCGAACCCGTGCTGGCCGCGATCGTGATCCATGCCGTAAGCAAGTCGTGGCGACTGGCGGTATTCAAGCCGTATCTGCTGTGGAAGCGCGACCGCTTGGTGGCGTTGGCCGCGGTGCTCGCCGTGCTCGCGATCGGCATCCTCAACGGCCTGCTGGTGGCCATCGCCTTCAGCTTGGCGATGCTGTTGCGCCAGCTCGCCACGCCGCGCATCAGCGTGCTCGGCCAGCTCGGCAGCAGCCATGATTTCGTGGACATCGCGGAGCATCCACGGGCGCATGAGCGCGCCGGGATGCTGATCCTGCGACCGGAGGAGCCGCTGTTCTTCGCCAACGTTGAGTCGATCCTGGCGCTGGCGCGGCAGCGGGTCGAGGAGCATGGCGGAACCCGGGTGGTCGTGCTCAGTCTGGAGGAGTCGTCCGATCTGGACAGCACGGCGCTGGAGTCCCTGGCGGATTTCGCGACATGGCTGTCGACTCGTGGCATCGCGCTGCGTGTGGCACGATTGAAGGGTGCCGTTCGCGCATTGCTGCAGCTGGTGGCTTTGCCCGAACTGCCGTCGTCGGCATTGAATTTCTGGAGTGTGGAGGACGCCGCCATGGCCCCCACCGGTACACCATCGGCAAGAGGATCCGCGTAGTGAACAAAACAATGAAAGGCGCTTGGCTGGGATTGGCGGTCATGATGTTGGCCACGCCAATGTGGGCGGCGCAAGACGCGGATGCGCGTTTCAAGCAGATCTACACCACCGAATGGGCCTGGCGCACCGGGCAGGCCGGCGTCAGTGCATCGGGCGAGTCGCAGCCGAACAACGGCCGGCTCGACGACGTCGACGCGGCCAGCCAGCAGCAGCGACTGGATTACTGGCAACGTGTGGCGAAACAGCTCGATGGCATCGACGTCGCGCAATTGTCGCCGGCGAACCGCATCAACTACGCCGTCTATCACGACCAGATTGCGAATTTCGTCGCCGACCAGCGCTTCAAGAACTGGCAGATGCCGTTCAACAGCGACTCCGCGTTCTGGTCCGACATCGGCGACGACCTTGGTGATCGACCACGCACAGCGGACGATTATCGAAAGTATCTCGATCACCTCGAACAGATCCCGGCCTATGTCGATCAGCAGATCGCAAACATGCGCGCCGGTCTGCAACGCGGCTTCAGTGTCCCGCGCGCCGTGCTCGCGGGACGCGATGTGTCGATCGCCGCCGTCGCCGAGCAGAAGGACCCGACCCAGAGCAGCTTCTACGAACCGTTCAAGCAACTGCCCGCATCGATCCCGGCCGATCAGGCGCAAGCAATGCAGGGTCAGGCCTTGCAGCGCATTCGCGACGATGTGATTCCTGCCTACGCAAAGTTGCTGACGTTCTTCCGCAACGAATACGTGCCGCAAGCGCGAACCACCCTGGCGGCCGAATCGCTGCCGGACGGCAAGGCCTTCTATCACCAGCAGATCCACGAATACACCACGCTGGACATGAGCCCCGATGCGATCCATCAGATCGGTCTTGACCAGGTGAAGAAGATTCACGCACAAATGCTCGACACGATGAAGCAGACCGGTTTCAAGGGCAGCTTCGCCGATTTCCTGCAGTTCCTGCGCACCGATCCGCAGTTCTACGCGAAGACGCCGGACGAGTTGCTGATGCGCAGTGCCTGGGTGGCCAAGCAGGTGGATGGCCAGCTGTCGAAAATGTTTGGCCATTTGCCACGCGAGCGTTTCACCATTGTGCCGGTACCCGCCGACATCGCGCCTTATTACACCTCGGGTCGCGGCGGTCCGGACGTCTATCTGGTCAACACCTATGACCTGCCGTCGCGGCCGCTGTACAACATGCCCGCGCTGACCTTGCACGAGTCCTATCCCGGGCATGCGCTGCAGCTGGAACTGGCCGAAGAGGATCACGGTCAGCCCGCGTTTCGTCGCAACGGCTATATCTCTGCCTATGGCGAAGGCTGGGGGCTGTATTCCGAATACCTCGGCAACGAGATGGGCATCTATCAGACGCCCTACCAGCACTTCGGCTTTCTCACCTACCAGATGTGGCGCGCTTGCCGACTGGTCGTGGACACCGGCATCCACCACCTGGGCTGGACACGCCAACAGGCGATCGACTATCTGACCGTGAATACGGCGCTGTCCGCGCGCGAGATCGCCAATGAAGTGGATCGCTACATCAGCTGGCCGGGGCAGGCACTGTCCTATGAACTGGGTTATCTGAAAATTCTGGAGCTGCGCGCCAAGGCGGAAAAAGCGCTGGGTCCGAAGTTCGATGTCCGCCACTTCCACGACACCATCCTGTCCACCGGCTCGGTGCCGTTGCCCGTGCTGGAACAACGCATCGACCGCTTCATTTCCGATGGCGGGCCGGAGCCCGAGTTCGGTTGCGACTGTGCGAAGGACGGCGCGAAGGACAGCAACGCGCCATAGCCTGGCCTTGCTCCTCCCCCTGCGTGCAGGGGGAGGTTGGGAGGGGGTGCTTTTGATCTCCGCTTCGAACAAAGAGCGACCCCACCCCAGCCCTCCCCTGCAAACAGGGGAGGGAGCACGTCGAAAGCAGGAGTTATTGCCTGCCGAGCGGAGAGCCATTCAGGCCTCAACTCCACAAATGGAGTATTATCGACGTTAACTTCACCAGGAGAGTTTCGCATGTCGGCCAGCCCGCTGCCTGAAACCGCTCCCGCCGATGCATTGGGCGGCCCCGCGCTGCGCGCATTCTTCCAGCTCGCCGAGCAATGGAAGCTGCGCATTGCCGATCAGCGCAGGTTGCTCGGCGATCCGCCGGAGTCGACGTTTTACAAGTGGAAGCGCCAGCAGGACGGGTTGCCTGGTCGCGACACCATCGAGCGGATCAGCTATCTGCTCGGGATCTGGAAGGCGCTGCAGATCCTGTTTCCCGACCCGCCCCAAGCCGACGCATGGCTGCACAAGCCGAACCAGGCGCCGTTGTTTGGCGGCCATTCCGCGCTGGAGCGGATGCTCTCGGGCAACGTCGCCGATCTGTATGTGGTGCGCCAGTATCTGGATGCGCAGCGCGGCTGAACCCACCATCGAAGCTGTCGCAGTCGACGACACAGGCTTTGGCGATGATGTTCGACGAGCGCTACGGCGGCGGCTGAAGTCGCGACGGCTTTCGGCGCAGGGATTGAGTTCACTGGAGGCCCGATGCCGACCGACCTGCCACCGCTCAAACGTATCCGATGGAGCCAGATCTACCGCATCGTGCCAAGCCGTTTCCCGCCGGTGGGCGTGTTCGATCGCATTGCCAATCCGCGTGACCTGGACGCGGTATTCGCGATCGAGGCACTGACCAATCCGCGTCTGCGCGAAGAGGCTGGCGCATTGAAGCTGGTGCCGAAGGAACATCGCATCAGCGGCCCCGGCTCGACACCCGTGATGGCCGCGTTTACCCATCTCAATCCCGAAGGCAGCCGGTTCTCCGACGGTAGCTGGGGGGTCTTCTACGCGGCGCACAACGTGGCTACCGCGGTGGAAGAAACGGTTTATCACCGAGAACAATTCCTTGCCGCCACCGCCGAGCCCGCATGCGAGATCGAGATGCGTTGCTATCGCAGCAGCGTCGACAGCAAGTTGCACGATCTTCGCGGCGGCTGGCCAGCCGCACACGATTCGCACAGCTACGTGGCAAGCGTCGCGCTGGCTCGGGAACTGCGTGCCGCCGATTCCATTGGAATTGTCTATGACAGCGTGCGGCATCCCGGTGGCGAATGTCTTGCCGCGTTCTATCCCGACGTGGTCGCGCCGTGCGTACAGGCGCAGCATCTGATCTATCGCTGGGATGGCACGCGCATTTCGCAGGTGCTTGAAGTGAGCGAACTCAGGCGGCCGAAACCGGATAAGACGTAGCGCAGGTCATATCGATCTCGTGGGCCAGGAAAACCCAAGCTTGCTATTCGAAGCACTGCACGTTCCCGCTTGCTACTCTGTCGGGGATCGTGATGCGTGACCGGAAATGCGCCGAGTGAAGTGTTCGATCTAAGGGAGTGAATTGTCGGATGGATGCCTGAACGAAAAACCACCCGCCGCGGAGACTCCGACGTGCGAGGAGATGCGATGAACACCGTACGCGCCGGAGCTCCTGCCCCCAGACCGTTGGAGGTGTTGGGTATCGATGAGATGGAGGAACGCGCGTACACCGTGCTTTTGTCTCATCGTTTGGCGACCACCGAAGATATCGCCACCCTGCTTTCGCTGTCACCGCGCAAGGCTCAGCGGCTGCTCGACAGCATCGAGTCCAAAGGGTTGGCATCGCATTCACCCGAGCGCCCGCGCAGGTACATCGCTGCTTCACCGGAGCTCGCCATCGAAGCGCTGGCCAGTCAACGCCAGGCGGATATCGAACGCGCGCGTTCTGCGATACCGGTGCTGAAGAAACAGATCTCGAGTTCGACAGAGGGCAAGGAAAGTGAGCAGCTCGTCGAGCTCATCACCAGCCGCGCCGCTCTCGGTCAGATCGTGGTGCAGATGCTGCGAACAGTGCAGAGTGAAATCGTCGGCTTCCAGCGCGCGCCCACGTTGCAGATCCAGGGCTTTCCTTACGAAATGCCGCCGGACCTACGCATCAGGACGATCTCCGATGCCGGGTATCTCGCGTTGCCGGGTGCGTTGAATTCATTGAGACTCGATATCGAGAAAGGCGAAGAAGCACGCGTTTCTCCGACCCTGCCCGTCAAGATGATGATTGTCGATCGGCGTGTGGGTCTCGTCCCGTTGAACGTGGAAGACCAGGGCGGACCGGTCATGCTGGTTCGCTCCTCTTCCTTGCTCGACTCGCTGTATGCATTGTTCGAACTTACCTGGGAGCGATCGACGCCGATCGTTTTTACGCAAACCGGTGAGCTGCAAGCCGGACACCCAGACTCGCGCTTGTCGGACGCGGCTGGACAAGTCATCCCCCTGCTGGCCGCGGGACTCAACGACAAAGCGATCGCGTACGAAGCGGGGATGTCGACGACGACGCTCAATCGGCGCATCGCAGAACTCATGAAGAGCTTCGGCACGCGTACTCGATTCCAGTTGGGTTGGCGTGCGGCCATGGACGCGTTTCCGCAATCTCCGGCCGTAGGCGCACGCAGCAAAAAGAAACCCAGAGGCGAGTAATACATTAACTTTGCAGGGTTTCAGGTGTCATCACCGATAGCAGCTCGACGAATGAAGTATTGGTTGATTTCTCCCATGAGAGAGATCAACCAGTGTTTTCTATTGATACGTGTGTCACGCAAGTCGATACTCGGTAGCCATAGGGAAGGCGACTGATTGATGTCGACTGCATGACGAGTCGATGACGAGATCAGCGCCGCAGCGACGCGCTGCAGGGTGGACATATTTCGTTATTGCGTAACGCACCGCAAAGAGTAGATCACGCCAAGTAGAGCAAGCTGCTGCGGCCATGGCTGGTCGCGGTTCTCACCTGCTACAGGATGTACGTCCGGCTGATTTCCGCCAATGCTGGACGCTCGATTGCAAGAACAGTTACCGCTGAACGTCGTCAGTGTTTTGATGGACGGAGTAGCGGTCACTCTCTACAGCGATCTTGGCAGCTTCGCGAGCCACTGCTGTTCCAGAGTCCTGTTGCCATCGTTGCTTACCCATAAATCCTGTTGTCCGTTGCAGTAGCAGCGCTCGACGCACGATCGTTTTCTCCAAATCCACATTATTCCCGACGCCCGCAGCGACGGGGCTTGGCCGTGCGCGCTTGTTGCTGCATGGGGCACGGATGCCAACGTTCGGCGATTCAACAAAACCATCCTCGCCCTTGGGCATCACTAACCCTGTGTGGATCAAATGAAACCTACGACGCTCCGTAACTCACCCGTTCCCGCGCTGGCCATGACGATTTCGCTCGCGCTCGCCGCCGTAGCAGTCATGTCCGCGCAAGCCAGCGCTTTGCCTGCCAGTTTGGGCGCCGCGGTGGCGAGTAGCACCGTGCTGCAGCCTGGTGATGCCTTTGCTGGAGTACTTCCGCATACGCAGCCGATGCACATCGTGGTCGCGCTGAAGTTGCAAAACAGCGATCAGCTCAACAGCCTGGTCGCCGCGCACCAGACGCTGACACCGGCTCAGTTTGCGACGAACTATGCGCCGACCACGGCGCAGGCTCAGGCGGTCGCGACGTATCTGCGGCAGACGGGTTTCACCAACGTGGTGATCTCGTCCAATCACATGTTGGTGTCGGCGGACGGTACGGCCGATAGCTCGCAGGCTGCGTTCCAGACTTCGTTCGCGCGAGTGCAGACCCATGACGGTCGGGTCGCCTTTGCAAATAACAGCGATGCGCACATGCCGACGTCATTGCAGGGCAGCGTGCTGTCGGTCATCGGTTTGCAGTCGGCGTACCAGGCGCAGACTTTTGCGCAGCGCGCGCAATCGAATACCAGCGGAGGCGCCGCGTCGATCGCTGCTCACGACCCCGTGCAGTTCTCCTCGATCTACGGCGGTACCGGCGTGCAGACGGCGGCAGGCGTTTCCGTCGGCATCGTTACCGAGGGCGATATGACCCAGTCGATCGCCGATCTCAATTCGTTCACCGCCAGCAACGGCTTGCCGACGGTCGCGACCCAGGTGATCTACACCGCACCGGACAGTGGTGACACCAGCGGCGATGACGAATGGAGTATCGATACCCAGGACGTCGTCGGCGCGGCCGGTGGGCAGGTGGGGCAGCTCATCTTGTACGTCACGCCAAGCCTGTCAAACACGGGCCTGCTTACTGCGTTTAATGCCGCTGTGACAGACAACGTTGCAAAGGTCATCAACGTCTCGATCGGTGAGTGCGAAACGATCGCTCAACTGGATGGCACAGCGGCTGCAGCGGATCAGCTGTTCCAGGCAGCGGTTGCGCAAGGCCAGACGTTCTCGATCGCCAGCGGCGACAAAGGCGCCAATCTATGTGGTACCGGTATTCCCACGCCGAGTTGGCCTGCCTCTTCGCCGTACGTGATTTCGGTCGGTGGCACCACACTGGATGCGTCAGCGACGACGTGGGCCAGTGAGACAGTCTGGGTGGACGGCGGCGGCGCTCCAAGCGGTTTCGAACCGAAGCCGGTTTGGCAGAACGCCGCCTTTGCGGGCACCAAGCGTGGCGTACCCGACATTGCCATGAATGCCGACCCGAATTCCGGCGCGATCGTTTATGTCGACGGTGGGCTGCAGCAATGGGGTGGAACCAGTCTCGCCTCACCGATTTTTGTCGGTCTGTGGGCGCGCATGATCGCGATCAAAGGTACGGGCATCGGCTTCGCCGCTCCGCAGCTCTACCCGTTGCCGACGTCGGTCTTCCACGACGTCACCGTGGGCAACAACGGTGGTGAGACGGCCAAGGTGGGTTACGACTTTGCGACCGGTCGCGGCAGCGTGATTCTCAGCGCTTTGGCCAGTCAGCTTGGCGCTCCTAGCCCGCTGATCGTCAACTTCGGCGAGACCGCCAGCGGACTGGGAGCCAAATTCACCGACACCTCAACCGATAGCGCCGGCACGATCACTTCGCACACGTGGAGTTTCGGCGACGGTGGCAGCTCAACGGCCGCCAACCCCAGCCACCTTTTTCCAGGGGCGGGCGTCTACAGCGTCTCCGAAACGGTGAGCGACACCGCCGGTTATACCGTCGCCAAGACCACGTCAGTGACCATCAAGTAGCCACGATTGCGGTTCGTTGCCACGACGGCGACGAATCGCACACGCAGATTGACCGACAACCATTTCGCACCGCACGGCGCCGCATTGTCCGAGCTACGCGAGTGAGTTCAGGCTACCTGAAATTCGGCTTTTCACACGAAGCATCTGAAGACAAACGACATGGCGATCCCGCAAGCCGGGGCATGCCATCACCGATGACACGACTTGGGGTTTTCATTTCATGAAGGGTTTGGACATGAACGCACACACGAATGGCCGTCTAAACACGGCGCGTCTTACGCCGACCCTGCCGGTCGCGCCTGTCACTCGCGCGATCCGCGCGGCTTTGGCCATCTCAGCGACCTTGCTCGCCTTGGGCGGCACGGGTACGGCGATTGCACAGAGTGCCTGCACGTTCACGACGGCCACCACCGTGACATGCGAGGGCACCTTCACCAACACATTGCCTGATCCCTCGTTCTTTACGCCGGTCACGGATCTCACGCTGGTGTTGGGTGATAGCGCGAACAGTGTACCGACCAGCGTGACACCCGCGGCCGGCCTAATGGGCATCGATGCGAACTGGGGCGGAAGCACAGGCGTGACCAGCTACGCGGATATCACCACCGTGGGCGCCACCGGTCTCTTTGCGTACGGCACGACCGCTGTGACGGTAAACAACCAGGGCAGCATCACTACCAATGTCACAGCATCCGGCGCCAAGGCGATGGACGTCAATGCTTATGGCGACGTGAACGTGGTCAACAACGGCGTGGTCAACGCCTACAGCACCGGCGTCTACGACGTGACGGCGGTCAATGCCGCTTCGATCCACGGTGATACCGCGGTCGACAATCAGGCTCTTGGCACCATCACCGCCACTGCGCAGGATGGCAACGCCGTTGCGATCGATGCGTATGCTTTGGGTGCAGCCAGCGTGACCAATGAAGGTGCGATCACCGCGAGCACGGTCTCCAGCTACGCCTCGGGCATTATTGCCCAAGCCGTCAACGGCAACGCCAGCGTTATCAATAGCGGCAGCATCACAGCAACGTCTACCAACTATGAAGCCGTGGGCATACTGTCGTCCTCCAGCAATGGTTACGCCTCAGTCACCAACGCCGGCTCGGTTACCGCAATCGGCGGCGAGGACCAGACGATCGGTATCGAGGCATTCTCCTCGCTCGGCAGTAGTGGCGTCGTCAACAACGGTTACGTTACAGCTACCTCGTTCTACGGTACGGCCATCGGTATCAAGGCCCTGACCATCAACGGTGATGCCAACGTCACCAATAACGGTAGTATCACAAGTACTGCGTACAGCCTCTATCAAAGTGCCGTGGGCGCAGTCGCCACGTCGGTCAATGGTCAAGCCACGGTCAATAACACCAATCACATTTCGGCGATCAACCACGAAGGCTTGGGGATCGGTATCGCGGCGTATTCGCCCCTTGACAGTACGATCAATAACTCGGGCTATGTCGTCGCTGGCTCGTACGAAGGCAATACCATCGGTGCCTTGGCCAAAGCCTATAACGGCGATGCCAGCATCACCAACAGTACCGGTGGATACATTCGTACAATTGCCTTGCGAGGCGTCAACGGATACGCCACCGGTGCTTTCGCCGACGCCACCAACGGCAACGCCAGCGTTACCAACGCCGGAAAAATCTATGCCGCATCCAGCTACGGTCCAGCCACAGGTGTCCAGGTCCTGGCCAGCGGTGGTGACGTTTACGTAGGCAATAGCGGCGTCATAGAGGCTGTTGGCAGTTACGTCTCTGACGTGAGAGGCATTCAGGCATTTTCGACGACCGGCTCGGCAACGGTGGTTAACTCCGGCAGCATCGTTAGCAAATCAAGCCAGCACGAAGACCAGATATTGACCACGGTGGACGGCATCCGTGCCTATGGCTATGGCGACGCCAAGGTCACCAACTCTGGCTTTGTTTATGCGGCCGGTCCCTGGTTTACCAACGGTATTACGGCTATCACCCAGAATGGCCTTGCGTCCGTCAACAACACCGCGAACGGGACGGTCCAGGTTCTGGGCCTGGTACCTACCGGCATCAATGCCGTTACCTATTACGGCTCGGCTGTCGCCAACAACGCGGGGAGCATCGAGGTA
>Ga0302314_10010055_pt1 | contig 16624 bp, 16 predicted proteins | sample III_Palsa_N2_3_FD_200533 | JGI IMG/M metagenome (GOLD analysis project Ga0302314, IMG submission 200533) | Peat permafrost microbial communities from Stordalen Mire near Abisko, Sweden - III_Palsa_N2_3 | ecosystem: Environmental > Terrestrial > Soil > Palsa > Peat permafrost | place: Sweden... | reverse complement strand
GGGCGGCATATTGATCATGTTTGGTCACCCGAAGACTTTGTAGAACAGCCCCAATAACGAAGCGACAAGAGCCCGAGCCATGTCCAAGGTCAAAGTGAGCCTCTCCGTTTCCATCGACGGACTCGCTGCCGGCCCGCAGCAAAGCCTCGAGAATCCGATGGGCGTCGGCGGGCAGGCGCTGGGCGAGTGGGCCTTCGCCACACGGACGTTCCAGCGTATGCACTCTAAGGATTGGACGTTCCAGCGCATTCACGGCGAGGACAAAGGAACGACCGCGATCGACGACGACTTCTTCGCTCGGCGCTTCCTGAATGTGGGCGCCTTGATCTGCGGCAGAAATATGTTCGGACCCGTTCGAGGGCCGTGGCGCGACAACTCCTGGAAGGGCTGGTGGGGAGACACGCCGCCGTTTCGCAACCCCGTGTTCGTGCTGACACACTACCCGCGCGAATCGCTCCCAATGCAGGGAGGAACGACGTTCCATTTCATGACGGATGGAATCCACCACGCCCTCGAGACAGCCACAGCGGCCGCGAACGGGAAAGACGTTTGTATCGGAGGCGGCGTCGACACCGTTCAGCAGTATCTTCGCGCGGGCCTCGTCGATGAGCTGAATCTGGCGATCTGCCCCGTGCTCCTCGGCTCGGGCGAACGCCTCCTTGACGACATTGACCTCGTCAAGCTCGGATACAGGTGTACGGGGCACGTCGCGGGCGAGCGTGCAACACATGTTGATATGCGAAGATCACAAAAATAACAAAATTAGGGGGCACTACTTCGGCGTGGCGGCCCTCTCGGACAAGACGCCCGCATCGATCTCGAGCACGCGCTCCATGCGTGCGGCGAGGCGCAGATCGTGGGTGACCACAATGAGGCTCGTTCCGCGCTCGCGGTTGAGCTCAAGCATGAGCGCGAACACCTGCGCGGCGTTTACCCCGTCGAGGTTGCCCGTCGGCTCATCCGCAAGCACGACCCGCGGCTGAGTGACGAGCGCCCGGGCAACCGCGGCGCGCTGTCGCTCGCCGCCCGAGAGCTGGTGCGGCCGATGCTCCAGGCGATCGCCGAGCCCCACGCGCTTGAGGAGCTCGAGCGCCTTGCTGCGCGCGGCGGCGACCGGCGCGCGCCGAATGAGGAGCGGCATCGCGACGTTTTCGAGCGCCGAGAACTCCGGCAGCAGATGATGGAATTGATACACGAAGCCGAGCGAACGGTTGCGTAGCGCCCCGCGCTCCTTTTCACTCAGATCGTGAATATCGCGGCCGTCGACGCGCACTTCACCCGAAGTCGGACGATCCAGGCCTCCCAGAATCTGCAGCAGCGTGGTCTTGCCCGAACCCGACGCACCGACGATGGCGATGCGCTCGGCCGGCGCGACCGCGAGGCTGACGCCGCGCAGCACTTCGAGAATTTCAGGCCCTTGGCGAAAACTCTTGCAGACTCCCGCAGCCACGAGCACCGGCTCAGTCATGGCGCAGCGCCTCCGCAGGAGTCGTGCGCGCCGCGCGCCACGCGGGATAGACCGTCGCCAGCACGCACAGCGCGAAGGCGACCGAGCACACCCGCAGGATGTCGATGCCTTCGACGTAGGCCGGTAGCTCGCTCATGAAATACACCCGTGCATCGAGAAACTGCGTATGCAGCACGCGCTCCAAGGCGTCCACCAGCACCTGCAGATTGTGCGCCACGAGGATGCCGAGGCCCGCGCCGCAGAGCGTGCCGGCAAGTCCAATGAGGACACCCTGGATGGCGAAGGTGGTGAGAATGTTGCCAGGCCCGGCACCCAGCGTGCGCAGAATGGCGATATCGGTCTGCTTTTCCTTCACGATCATCACGAGCGTCGCGACAATATTGAAGGCCGCTACTGCGACCAGCATCAGCAGAATGACGAACAGCATGGTCTTGGTGATCTGAATCGAGCGGAAGAAATTCGCATGATCGTGCGTCCAGTCACTCACGTAGAAACCCCCGCCCAGTGCGAGCGCAAGCGCGCGCACCGTGCGCGGGGCGCGCTGCGGGTCCGCAAGCGCCAGGCGAATGCCGCTCACCCGGTCGCCGAGGCGGTACAGACGTGCCGCATCGGCGAGATGCACGAGCGCAAGTCCGCGATCAAATTCGTACATGCCAGATTCAAATAGACCGGCAACCCGGAAGCGGCGCATGCGCGGTACGACGCCTGTCGGCGTTGCGGTACCCTCCGGCGCGACCAGCACGACATCATCGCCGACCCGCGCACCGAGTTCGCGCGCGAGCGCCGTGCCGAGAATGATGCGGTACTGACCGGGCTCGAGGTCGGTCAGGTGGCCGGCCGTTAGGTGCTGCGCGAGTCCCGTCGCGCGCTCCTCCTCCTCCGGGAGCACGCCGCGAATACCGGCGCCGGCGATGTGCTGACCATGCGAGAGCATCGCCTGCTCGTCGATATAAGGTACGGCGGCGAGTACACCCGGCTGCCGCAGCGCGGCAGCAACCGCCGCACGCCAATCGGCAAGTGCGCCATCGAGCCCCGAGAGCGTGGCGTGCGCCGTGACACTGAGTATCCGCGTGCGCAGCTCGCGCTCGAAGCCGTTCATCACCGACAGCACGACGATCAGCGTCGCAACCCCCAGGGTGAGCCCCAAAACCGAGATGAGCGCGACGAAGGATACGAAGCCACGGCGGTGCGCCGAGCGCAGATAGCGCGTGCCGATGAGCCATTCGTATGCGCCTGCCATGGGGCTATTCGTAGCGCAGCGCTTCGGCAGGTGCCGTGCGCGCGGCCCGCAAAGCAGGATAGAGGGTGGCGAAGCCGGTGAGGATGAGCGCCGCGGCGCCAATCCAAATCACGTTGACCCAGCTCAAGTCCGACGGAATGCTGGTCGTGTAGTAGACGTCCGCGTCCATGATTTGAAAGCGGAAGGTGCGCTCAAGCACCGGCACGATGGCTTCGACATTGAGGGCGAGTACGACTCCGAGCGCAACTCCCAGGAGCACACCAAGCCAGCCGATGACAAGGCCCTGGGTGACAAAGACGCCCATTACTCTGCGTGGCGAGGCGCCAAAGGTGCGCAGGATTGCAATGTCGGTGCGCTTGTCGGTCACCACCATGACGAGCATTGCGACGATGTTGAATGCAGCGACGGCGACGATGAGAAGCAGGATGAGCGCCATCATCGTCTTCTCGATGCGCACGGCACGAAAGTAGGTCGCGTGGTCGACCGTCCAGTCAATGACTTCAAAGCCTGGCGGCAAGAGCGCGCGCACGCGCGCGGCGACGCGCGGCGCCGCCCACACGTCGCTGCAGCGGATGCGCAGGCCCTCGGAAGCCTGCACCGAAGGGGCGAGCGCACGCACATCATCAATGTGCGCAAACATCAAGGTCGCGTCGTGATCCTGAAAGCCGACCTCAAAGGTCCCCGCCACAGTCAGTTCGCGCAACGCCGGCGTCGGAGCGCCGGATGGATCCACGATCGGAATCAGCATGGTCACCGGATCGCCGAGAATGAGGCCCAGCCGCTGCGCGATCACTGCTCCGATGATGACACGATTACTCCCCGGCACCAGGTCAGCCAGGTGCCCTTCGGTGACTGCACGGCCGATGTCGTCCACCCCACTCTCTTCATGCGGATCGATTCCGCGCAGCACGACCGGCAGCATCTCCGGCGTGCGCACCGCGAGGGCCTGCAGCTCGATGTAGGGGGCGACGCCGACGACTTCCGGAACCGCGGTTACGATGCGACGCACGCGCTGCCAGTCCTCTTGCTTGGTGGCAGCTGCAGCGCTCGCACTCGCGATCACACGCGCATGCGCTCCGAGGGACAACAGCCGATCGCGCAGTTCGTCCTCAAAGCCGTTCATGACCGAAAGGATCACGATCAGCGCCGCGACGCCCACGCACACGCCAACGAGCGAAGCCCAGGTGATGAACGAGACGAAGAACTTGTGGGTGCGGGCGCGCACATAGCGCAGACCCACGAAGATTGACAGCGGGTGGAACATCCTCGCGCGGTGCGCGTCCTGTGCTACAAGGCGATTGCGGCAATTTAACCACAGATGCCCCCGGCGGCCGCCAAGATTCAGACCTGTGTCACAGATCGACTCCGCTTGAGGCCCGGCGCCTTTGACAGATTGACCCCGATGCGTTAGTCATTGGCATTGGAGCAGGAGATCGAACATGAAAATCCGCTATCTCATCGCCGCGCTCGCTGGATTGGCTGCCGCGGGAGCCGCTTGCGCAGAGACCATCGTTGTCGACGATCACGTAATGGTGCGCGATTCCTCCGTGGCACGGCCCGCGCGCGGCTCGACCATGACCTCGGTCGAGAAGAAATTCGGCGCGCCCGTCACGCGCCACCCGACCGTGGGAGCCCCGCCGATTACGCGCTGGGACTACAACGGATTCTCGGTTTTCTTCGAGCGTGATCGCGTCATCGACGCGGTCGTCACGAGCGGCTAACGCCGCCTTGAGCAGGGCGCGCGCGAGCGCGCCTTGCGATCGTTCCCCGGCCCGGTAAGCTGCCGCGTTCTTGCGGCACGCTTGAGCGCCTGTGGGAAGCGATTTTGTCACTCCTTAAACCTCCGGTTCCCACGCACGCGCAGCGGCGCATCGAGTGGCGGCAGCTCTACGGCAGCGCGGCGGCGCTCGCCCTCGCCGAAGCCGCACGCTCGGACGAGCGGCTCTACGTCATCATTGCCGCAGATGCACGCGAACTCGAGCGACGCAGCGCGGAGCTGCGTTTTTTCACCGGCAATCGCGTCGCCATCTTCACCCTGCCTGACTGGGAGGTGCTGCCCTATGACCTCTTCTCACCGCATCCGGACATCACCTCCGAGCGATTGCGCACCCTCTTCGCGCTGCCGAACCAAAGGAGCGGCTGTCTCATCGTCGCCGCCGACACACTCATCCAGCGCCTGCCGCCGCCCGCGTACGTGCAGGGGCGCGCCTTTGAGCTCGCCAAGGGGGACCGTTTCGCCCTGCCGACGTTTCGCAACCGGCTGGTCGAGGCCGGTTACGCAAGCGTAGGCCAGGTGACAAGCCCGGGGGAGTTTGCCGTGCGCGGTTCGCTCCTGGACGTGTATCCCATGGGCGCGGCCGCGCCGCTGCGCATCGACCTCTTCGACGATGTGATCGAGGCCATCCGCACCTTCGATCCTGAAACGCAGCGCTCGCTCGATTCACTTGCGCGCGTACGCATGCTGCCAGCGCGCGAGATGCCGTTCGATGCCGATGGCGTGCGCTTGTTTCGCGGCCGCTTCCGCGCACGCTTCGAGGGCGAGCCCACGCAGGCAGGCATCTATCGCGGAGTAAGCGAGGGACTCGCACCGGCCGGAATCGAGTTCTACCTGCCACTCTTCTTTGAGACCACCGCGACGCTCTTCGACTATCTGCCAAAGAATGCGATCCTGGTGCACGATGCGGCGCTGCCGGGTGCGCTGCAACGCAACTGGGCCGACATCCACGCGCGCTACGAGGCGCGGCGCCATGACATCGAGCGTCCGGTGCTCGCGCCGCATGAGATCTTCTTAGACCCCGACGCAACCCAGGCGCAGCTCGCGGACTTTGCCGCGATCGAACTCAATAGTTTCAAAGCGGATCTTGAAAGCGCGCCGCCCGGCGCCGGCGTGCATAACTTTCCGACTGCTGCGCCGCGCGAGCTGCGCATCGATACGCATGCGCAGCAGCCGTTCGAAGCGCTCGAAGGTTTCCGCACTCAATTCGGCGGACGCATCCTGATCGCAGCCGACTCGGCCGGTCGGCGCGAAGTGCTGCACGAAATGCTGCGCGGCCGGGACTACAGCGTCACGCCGGTCGAGGGCTGGGAGGAGTTTGCCACCGGCGCGGCCAAGCTCGCTCTCACCGTCGCTCCGGATCTTGAAGGCCTCACGCTCACATCACCTCCCATCGCGGTCGTGTCCGAGGCACAGCTCTTCGGCGCGCGCGCGCGCCAGGAGCGGCGTCGCAAGCGTGCTGCCACCGATCCCGAAGCCATCCTGCGTGATCTGCAGGACCTAAATCCCGGCGCACCCGTGGTGCACGAGGAATACGGCGTCGGGCGCTACGTCGGCCTGCAGGCCATGGACGTCGCCGGTCAGCGCGGCGAGTTCCTGGTTCTGGAATATCTCGACGGTGACCGCGTGTACGTCCCCGTCCAGTCGCTGCATCTCATCACGCGCTACACCGGCGCCGCACCGGAGAGCGCGCCGCTGCACAAACTCGGCACCGATCAATGGGCGCGGGCGCGCAAGCGCGCCGCCGAGCAGATCCGCGACGTCGCCGCGGAGCTCCTGGACCTGTACGCCCGGCGGCGCGCGCGCCAGGGACTCAACATTCCTGTTGCGGAGCTCGAGTACCAGAATTTCGCGAGCGCCTTCCCGTTCGAAGAGACCGCCGATCAGGCGGAGGCGATCCGTCAGGTGCTCGCGGATCTTGAGAGCTCGCGGCCGATGGATCGGATCATTTGCGGCGACGTCGGCTTCGGCAAGACCGAGGTTGCGATGCGCGCGGCGTTCGCCGCCGTGCAATCGGGCCGGCAGGTCGCCGTGCTCGTACCGACGACTCTCCTCGCGCAGCAGCATCTCACCAATTTCAAGGACCGCTTCGCCGACTGGCCCGTACGCATCGAGTCGCTATCGCGTTTTGGCAGTGCCCGCGAGACTCAGGCGACTCTGGAGGCGATTGAAGCGGGCAAGGTCGACATCGTCATCGCGACGCATCGGCTCCTGCATGCGCACACCCGCTTCAAGGACCTCGGCCTGGTTGTCATCGACGAGGAACATCGCTTCGGCGTGCGCGACAAGGAGCGCCTGCAGGCACTACGCGCCGAAGTGCACGTGCTCACCCTGACTGCGACGCCGATACCGCGCACCCTCAACATGGCACTCGGCGGCCTGCGCGATCTGTCGCTCATCACGACTCCTCCGGCCGAACGCCTTGCCATCAAGACCTTCGTCATCGAGTGGCATGCGGCAACGCTGCGGGAAGCTGCGCTGCGCGAATTGCGGCGCGGCGGCCAGATCTACTTCGTGCACAACGAAGTGCGCAGCATCGAGAGGATCGCCACCGAAGTGCAGGCCCTCGTGCCCGAAGCAAGCGTGCGCTTCGGGCACGGCCAGATGCGCGAACGCGATCTGGAGCAGCTCATGGTGGATTTCTATCACCGGCGCTTCAATCTGCTCGTGTGCACGACCATCATCGAAAGCGGCATCGACGTGCCCACGGCAAACACCATCATGATCAACCGCGCCGACCGCATGGGTCTTGCGCAATTGCATCAGCTGCGCGGCCGCGTCGGCCGCTCCCACCATCGCGCCTATGCCTATCTCATAGCGCCGCCACGCGCCGCGCTCAGCGCCGATGCGCGCAAACGCCTGGAGGCGATCGAATCCATGGAGGAACTCGGCGCCGGCTTTGTGCTCGCGACGCACGATCTTGAGATCCGCGGCGCAGGAGAGCTTCTGGGCGAGCAGCAGAGCGGCCAAATGACGGAGATTGGACTTGCGCTCTACCTCGACATGCTCGACCAGGCGGTGAAGGCGCTGAAGGACGGGCGTGAACCCTCCCTCGAGCGACCGCTCGCCGCGGACACCGAAGTCGAGCTGCGCCTGCCCGCTTTCATACCCGAGACCTACATCGCCGATGTGCATGTGCGCCTGTCGCTCTACAAACGCATCGCCGCCGCGGCCGACGAGGCTGCGCTGGATGATCTCACCGCCGAGATCATCGATCGCTTCGGCTCACTGCCGGCAAGCGCCCAGCACCTCTTGCGCATCGCGCGCGTGAAGCTTGCCGCGCGCGCTTTGGGCGTGCGGCGTCTGGATCTCGGGCCACAGGGCGGCTACGTGCTCTTCGAGCACGAGAATCGAGTGGAACCGGCTGCCGTCGTGCGCTTGATTCAGAAAAACCCGCGTGAGTATCGCCTGGAAGGCGCGCTCAAATTGCGCGTACTGCGCGCGATCGCAGCGGACGAAGCGCGCTTTAAGTTTGCAGGCGAGCTATTGAAGAAGCTTGGTAGCGGCGGCAGCGCTTAGCGCTGGGCGCGACGCATGCGCTGCACGCAACGCGTGCGCGAGTGGCGCCGCAGGCGCGACACGATCTTCAAGCTATTCACCGGTGCGTGCGCGCTGCAACGCGCAGCCCGCGCCTGCGCATGGCAAATTCGCAGCGGTGGCGCGGTTTGCCACCTCAGGAGGACTTCTGACAGTATCGCCTGATGAAACTTGCAGTTTTTGGATCCGCGTTGCTCGTCGCGCTCGCCTCATGGCCCGCCGCGGTGTCGCAGGAGCCGCCGACGCCTATCGTCCCGGCGTACAACATCGAGCTCATCATCTTTCGCGCAACCGGCGCCCTCGGCGGAGCGGAGAACTGGGCAGCCGAAGCTGGCGCGCGTAATTTCAGCAATGACAGCAACGCCGGCGAGTCGGCAGCCGGCAATGCGACTCAGGTCGGCCGCTTTTTGAAAGTACTGCCCGACTCGGATTTCCAGCTGACGGACATCGAAAAGAAGTTGCGCGCAAGCGCGGGCTACGCGCCGCTTGCACATGTGGCCTGGTCGCAAACGGCAAGCGCCTGGGGAACCCGCGCGGGATTTGCCCTCGATCGCCTCGGCATCGACGTGCCGGACTTGACGGGTACGGTCGTGCTCGAACGCGGCCAATATCTGCACCTGGGCATGACGCTCGCCTACGCGCCGGCGAATGCACCCGCCGGCTTGGGCGCGGCTCCGGGCACGACGTTCACGCTGAACGAAGGGCGGCGCGTGCGCTTCAACGAGCGCACCTATTTTGATCATCCTGCCTTTGGCGTGATAGCGCTCGTAACCCCGGTGGCAGGCACGCGCCCCGGCAAGCGCTGAAGAGCGCAGGCGCCTCCGTCTATTTGAAGTCGGCCGTGTCCGCGGTCACGACGGTATTTTTGCCGGCCGCCTTCGCGCGCTTGAGCGCCGCGCGACAGGCATTGCCCAATGTCTCGAGCGCCAACTCCCGCGGCGGCACGAGACTTGCGACGCCGGCGCTCAGCGTGACGTAACGCTCCGCGGCGCCGCGCGGATGATGGATGAGGAGGTCACGCACACGGTGCGTGACGATGCGCGCGTAGCTCGCGGCCTTCTCCGCCGTGTCGCCCTGGATGAGCACTGCGAATGTGCCGCCTTGCCAGCGTCCGATGAGATCCGCGCCGCGCCGGTAGGAGGCGGCAATGACGCGCCCCACGCGCCGTATGCAGGCATCGCCTGCGCCCTTGTCGAAAGTCTCGTTGTAGGGTCCGAGATCATCAATATCAAAGAGCACAAGCCCAATTTCGTGCGAGTCGCGCTGCGCCACGAGCCAGTCGCGCTGCAGAAATTCCTCGAAGTAGGCGCGCGAATTCAAGCTCGTCAGGCGATCCTCGCGCAGCCAGGGCGGCAGCCCCGCGGCCGGCCGCTCGCCGTTCTTCAGCCGTCCGCCCGCATCGCGGTGGTAACCCACCCAGTGCGTTATCTCGCCGGCCGCGTCCTGCAGCGGCTGGATGAGCGATTCGTTCCAGAAGAGGGAGCCGTCCGGACGATAGTTGCGCAGCAGGATCCGGCAAGGTGCCGCACTTTGGATGGACTCGCGCACTCTCTGGCGCCCCTCCTGCTCGCGGTCGGTGCCCTGCAATATGCGCAGATTGGAGCCGAGGAGCACCGCTGCCGGGTAACCGCACAGCAGGGTAAAGGCGGTATTGACATAAACGGCCGGCAGACCCGGCACTTTGGCATCGCAGATCACGATGCCCTCGGGCGCCGCGTCCACCATGCGCTTCCACATGTCGATCGACCAGTTGTTCATCCGCTGCCCGATTGCAGCTGCAGTGCCGGTGGCGACATGACATGCGCAAGCCGCTCGCGTGCCTGCTGCCAGGCAGGCGCGGCGTGCAGCTCCGCGACGGACATGGAATCGCGGCCGCGCATCCTCACGAGTCGCAGTTGCGATGCCGGCGCGGGCTCGAGAGCGAGCTTCTCAAGCAGCACGCGCACACCCGCACGATCGTTGCACACGAGCAGCATGTCGCAGCCGGCCGCAAGTGCCAGGCGCGCGCGCGTCACAACATCGCCCACGCTCGCCGCCGCACTCATGGATAGATCGTCGGTGAATACCGCGCCCTGAAAATGCAGCTCACCGCGCAGCATCTGCGTGATCCACGTCTTTGAGAAACTTGCCGGCACAGAATCGACGGCCGGGTAGACCACATGCGCCGCCATGACCCCCGCGAGCCCATTGGCAATCAGGAGCCGGTACGGGGCGATGTCGTCGCGCAGATCCACAAGCTCGCGCCGATCCACCGGCAGTGCCAGATGCGAGTCCGCCACGACTGCGCCGTGCCCGGGAAAATGTTTGGCGGTCGCGGCCATGCCGGCATCACGCATCCCGTGGGCATAGGCAACGGCGAGTTGCGCTACGACGGCAGAACGCGCATCCAGAGCGCGATCGCCAATCACCTCGCTGGTGCCGTAATCAAGGTCAACGCACGGCGCAAACGACAGGTCTATGCCATGGGCGCGCAATTCGGCCGCCATCAGCCACCCCAGACGCCGCGCGAGTTCCAGCCCCGCGGCCGACTCGATATCAAACTCGTGACCCAGGCGGCGAGGCGCCGGCAGCACCGAAAAGCCGGTTTTGAACCGCTGCACGCGCCCTCCTTCCTGGTCCACCGCGATGATGAGCGATGGAGTGCGCGCGGCATGGATCGCCCGCGTGAGAGCCATGAGCTGCGCGGAATCAACATAATTGCGCGCGAACAGGATCACGCCTCCCACCAGGGGGTGGCGCAAGAGCTCGCGATCTTCGCCTGTGATTTCAGAGCCCGCCACATCGATCATGAGGGGCCCCAGGGTCATGCGGGCCTGCCCCCCTGCGCCGCAGGGTGCTCGAGGAGCGCCAGCGACTCGACGTGCATGGTATGCGGGAACATGTCGAGTACCCCCGCCGAGTGCAAAATGAAGCCGAATTCGTGGACCAGCATTCCAACATCCCTGGCGAGGCTGCCCGGATGGCAGGAAATATACAGCAGCCGCCGCGGGCCAAGACGTGCCACAGTCGGCAACATCGCACGCGCGCCGGCTCTGGGGGGGTCTATCAAGACGTGCGAATAGACCTCGCGCATGCAATCGGCCTGCGCGGCGGCCGGCTCCGCAAGATCCAGGCAGTGGAAGCGTGCATTGCCCAATGCGTGGCGCTCGGCATTATGACGAGCCCGCGCCACCAGGCGCTGATCCGCCTCGACCCCGACGACATTGCGTGCGCGCCGCGCGAGCGCCAGGGTGAAATTGCCGATGCCGCAGTACAGATCGAGCACCCGGGAATGCTCATCCAGATCGAGGAGCTCAACCGCGCGGGCGACGAGCGCTTCATTGACCTCGCGATTGACCTGGATGAAATCAGTCGGCGCGAATTCCAGCTCGAGCGCAAAAGCCGGCAGCGCGTAGCGCAGCGGCTCCTCAAGCGGTACCTCGCTCAGGCGCCGCACCGAGTCGAGACCGCCCTCCTGCAGGTACAGGCGCACGCCGTGCTCGCTCTCGAAGGTGCGCAGGGCGCGAAGATCCGAATCAGCGGGCGTGCCCAGCACCCTGAGCACGAGTGCCAGGGCATTGTCAGCCACAGACACTTCAATCTGCGGTACGAGCTCGCGGATGCTCAATTGAGTCAAGAGGGCGGACAAGGGCTCGATGAGCGCGGCGGCGCGCGGTGCGAGGACTTCACAGCTGCTAATCGCGCTGACGTAGGGCTTCGCGCGCTCGCGAAAACCAACGAGCACCCGCCCCTTCTTGGCTACGAACTTCACGGAGAGGCGCGCGCGGCGCCGGTAACCCCAGATGGGCCCTGCGAGCGCAGGCAGCCATGCGCGCGGCGCGACGCGCGCCACGCGCTCAAGATTGTCACGTAGTTCGAGCTCCTTCGCCGCGAGTTGCGCTGCAGGCGCGAGGTGCTGCATGGCGCAGCCGCCGCAGATTCCAAAATACGCGCAGGCCGGAGTGACACGCGCGCTCGAGCGCTCGAGCACCTCGACCAGGAGGCCGTCATCGTATTGGCGATGCTGCGCGCGGCGGCGGAAGCGAATGAGCTCTCCGGGCAGCGCGCCGGGCACAAATACGGTCTTGCCCGCGCGCACGATGCCGTCCCCCTCGTGTGTGAGTGCGACGACCGCGCCTGTTTCAATCTCCGCCGAGCGCCCCGCGGGCATCAAGATTGTGTTTCCCAGGCACGCAGGAACTGCGCGTAGTGCGGCTCGGCGGAGTCGCGCAGCAGAGTCTTGACGCGCTCGAGCTCCGCGGCGTGACCCTCGCGCGTGAGCTGCCCGCGCATGAGCTCAAAGCGCAGGTAAATGAGGTAGGTATTCAATACGTCGGTCTCGCAGTAAGCGCGCACTCCGAGGATATTGCCCGCCAGATACTCATCCCACACCTGGGCGCCCGAGAATCCGAGCTTGCCCGGAAATCCCAGGAGAGCGGCCATGTCGGCGAGGGATGCGCGCGAGCGCGGCTGAAAACCCGACAGCACGTCCATCAAGTCAAGGTGGCGCCAATGGTAGCGGTTCAAATAGTTGTTGTAGCGAAAGGCGACATCGGCGTCGCCCTTTTCCCAATAACGGGCGGCCTGCACGCCGTGCACAAGCGCGCGATAGTGCAGCACCGGCAGATCAAAGCCCGTGCCGTTCCAGGACACCAAGTCCGGGGAATACTTCTCTATGCCGTCGAAGAATCGTTCAATGAGCTCTTTCTCATCCGCCGCGGGCGCACCCAGGCTCCAGAGGCGCAGCTCCTCGCGGCTGCGCAGGGCGCAGGCAATGGCGATCACGCGGTGCTGTTCGAGCGGCAGGAAGTCGCGCCCCGACTCCTGGCGGCGGTGCGCGAACATCGCCTTGGCGACCGCGGCGTCGCTCAGTCCCTCGAGAGCGAAGATGCGCCGGCCGAGCTCAACGTCCGGGATGGTCTCTATATCGAAGATCAGGCAATTCATCGGCCACGCGCGGACACCATGAGCGTGCGCATCTCGCGCACGGCGCTCGGCAGGCCGTCAAATAAGGCGCGCGCAATGATGGCGTGCCCGATGTTGAGCTCGACGATTTCGCCGATCGCGGCGACGGGTTGGACGTTGTGGTAGTTCAAGCCGTGGCCGGCGTGCACCTCGAGACCCAAACTTGCACCCAGGCGCGCGGCGACCTGCAGCCGCGCAAGCTCCGCCGCCTGCCGCGCGCCGGCGGACTCGGCATAGGCGCCGGTATGCAATTCCACCACCGGCGCGCCGATCTGCACCGCCGCCTCCAACTGGCGCGCGTCCGGATCGATGAAGAGCGCGACACGGATGCTCTGCGCCACGAGGATGGCGGTTGCCTCCTTCAAGCGCTGCACCTGTGCGGCGGCATCGAGCCCGCCCTCCGTCGTCACTTCCTGGCGCCGCTCCGGCACGAGACAACAGTCCGCCGGCCGAACCGCGCGCGCGATGTCGAGCATCTCGTCCGTGACCGCCATCTCCAGATTCATGCGCGTCTTCAGCAGCTCCTTCAGCGCACGCACATCCTGCACCTGAATGTGACGTCGATCCTCGCGCAGATGCAGCGTGATGCTGTCAGCGCCGGCAAGTTCCGCCGCGAGCGCTGCATGCACCGGATCGGGAGAACGCGCGCGCCGCGCCTGACGCAAGGTCGCCACGTGATCGATGTTGAATCCCAGGGCTATGAATGAATGAGCCATCGGTTACGATCCTCTGCGTGCCATCGAGCGGGCAACCACGCGCGTTGCGAGTTCGCGCCCATCCAGGCAATGAGTGAGCGCCGCATGCAACAGCGCGCGCGCATCGTTGAGCTCACGCGCCTCGGCGAGCTCTTCGTTCCTGAGACTTTCGAGCGAACGGCCCGCGAGCGCATCGGGCCGCGCGGCGTCGGTCGCAAACAAGCCCTCCCCGGGGCGGAAATAATAATACCCCTGGGACTCGATGGGTCGACCGCTCATCGCCTCGGTTGCAAGATCGAGCCCATAGCCGAGCATCTGCAACAGGCGCTTTTCAAAGACACGCAGGGTCGGCGCCACGGGTGCACCCTGCTTCAGGCTTTGAAGCGCGCAGTGATAGGCCTCGAAGAGCGCCGGCTGCGGATCGTGGCGCGTCGTCAGCTGCAGCACGAGCTCGTTCATGTAGAAGCCGCTCAGGAGGCACGGCGCGGGCAGCGGCGCAGACTGCCCTGCGTACTCAGCACCAGTCAGGCTCGGCGCATCGCCCCGGCCGCTCCAGGAAAGGAGCAGCTGGTGAAAAGGCTGCAACACCGCGGCCAGGCGCGCCTTGGGACCGCGCACGCCGCGCGCGAACAACGACAGGCGGCCGTTCTCGCGCGTCAGTACTTCGAAGATCCGTCCCGTCTCGCGAAACGGCCGGTGATGCAGAATATAGGCGTTGGCGAGCGCGACGCGCCGCGGGTTGCGCATTATTCGAGCCCCAGGTGCTGCAGCGCGCGCGCATCATCGGCCCAGTCCTCGCGCACCTTCACCCACAGCTCCAGGTGTACCCGGCGCCCGAGGAGCTCGTTCAGCTGTAGCCGCGCTGCGCGTCCGACGCGCTTCAGGCGCTCGCCGCCGGCGCCGATTACAATCGGCTTCTGTCCCGCCCGATCCACCCAGATTGCGGCATCCACCACCAGCTGACCCTCGACTTCTGCGGTTCGTTCCACCTCGACCGCGATGCCGTAGGGCACCTCCTGATTGAGCTCCAGAGTGAGGCGCTCGCGGATGAGCTCGGCGATGCGAAACGACATGTCGCGATCGGTGAGTGTTCCGGGCGCATAGAGTGCCTCTGCCACCGGCAGATGCTGCGCGATGGCCGCGCGCAGTGCGTCCACCTGTTCCAACTTCAGGGCACTCACGGGCACGATTTCCTGAAAGTCGAAACGCTTGGCAAGCTCGGCAATGTACGGCAGGAGGCGCGCGCGCGGGGATGCGCGGTCGATCTTGTTGACGGCCGCGATCGCGGGCAGCCCCGACTCTGCGACGCGCTTGAGCACCAGCGCATCGCCGCGCGTCCATTCGAGCGCGGCAACGACTAGAACGCACAGGTCCGCCTCGGCGAGCGCTGCACCTGCGGTGCGGTTCATGGCGCGATTGAGCGCGCGCGCCGCACCGTGGTGCAGACCCGGTGTATCAACGAAGGCTATCTGCGCCTGCGGCAAATGACATACGCCGACGATGCGGTGACGTGTGGTCTGCGGCCGTGGCGTCACGATGCTGAGCTTCTCGCCGACGAGCGCATTCAAGAGAGTGGATTTGCCGACATTGGGCCGGCCGACGAGCGCGGCATAGCCGCTGCGAAACCCGCCCGCGGCATTCGGCTCGCTCATCCTTTGGCCACAGCGGGCGACGCTGCGATCTGATCCAGCACGCGCTCGGCGGCTTCCTGCTCGGCCCCGCGGCGCGTCGAGCCGCTGCCCGCGCCGCGCAACTTGAGCGAGGCGACCTCGCAGCGCACCCAGAACGTATGCGCATGCGGCTCGCCCTCCACGCGCTCCACGGCATAGGACGGCAACGCCAGACCCTGCGCCTGCAGATGCTCCTGCAGGCGGGTCTTCGCGTCCTTGAGCGTCGCTGGCTCCGGCAGCTCTGCGATGCGCGCGGCGAACAGCACTTCGACAGCGCGGCGCGCATCATCAAGGCCGCCGTCGAGGAAAATCGCCCCGCACAGTGCTTCCAATGCATCCGCCAGAATCGACTTGCGCCTGAAGCCGCCGGTCTTCAGCTCCCCGCTGCCAAGGTGCAGCGCTTCCCCGAGGCCGAGGGCGCCTGCGACCTGCGCGAGGGACTCGCCGCTCACGAGCCGCGAGCGCAGACGGCTGAGGTCGCCCTCGGATGCGGTGGGAAAAGTTTGGAACAGACGCTCGGCAATGAGGAGGTTGAGCACCGCATCGCCCAGAAACTCGAGGCGTTCATTGTTCGCCGCGGAGACGCTGCGGTGTGTGAGCGCGGCGCTGAAGAGTTGCGCATTGCGCGGCGCATACGAGAGCTTCTCCAGCACCCATTCACACGGCCAGGTGGCTTGCCTCATCGCATCCGGCCGCACGGCGTCACTGGATCTGGACGGTCTTATCGAAAGCTACGACGAGCGAGATATTGTCAAAGAGCGGTGCCGTCTCCTCATAGGTCGTCTGCACGATCCATACCCCGCCATCCCGGCGGATATCAAAATCCTTGATGCCCGGATAGTCCACGCTCTCCACATCGAGGTGCTTCTCGAGTGAACTGCGGATGAGCGCGGCGCTCGACGTATCGAGGGAATGCATCTCGGAGACGAGCTGATTCATCGAGCGCGAGACCTTCATGTAGTTCAGATACACCGGCGCCAGGCGCAGGAGGGCGTATCCCAGAATGGCGATCGGAATCAGCAGAAAGAGCCAGCCGATGACCGTAACGCCGCGTTGCTTGCTGTGCATGGTGTCTACCCTCACTTGCGGACATTAGTCGATATGCGCGCCGATCCGGCTCCACATAGGGCCGCCCGACCGGTGCCAATCCCAATTGAACCAGATTCGCGTCGCTTTGCCGACCAAATGATCTTCGGGCACGAAGCCCCACACCCGCCCGTCCTCGCTGTTGTCGCGATTATCACCCATCATCAGGTATTCACCCGCCGGCACCGTCACGTCAGTCTCCGGCCCTTC
>Ga0302314_10010053_pt1 | contig 16625 bp, 15 predicted proteins | sample III_Palsa_N2_3_FD_200533 | JGI IMG/M metagenome (GOLD analysis project Ga0302314, IMG submission 200533) | Peat permafrost microbial communities from Stordalen Mire near Abisko, Sweden - III_Palsa_N2_3 | ecosystem: Environmental > Terrestrial > Soil > Palsa > Peat permafrost | place: Sweden... | reverse complement strand
TACCAAACCATCTGGGACGCATGTCGATCAAACGCGACCGCGGCCGTCAGCGCTCCCAACCTACCCCAGTGAGCTGAGCTATGAACGAAGTAGAGATCACCGCACTCGTCAACAGGCTGTCCCGCCCACACCGCGACGGCGTCGTCATCGAATGCTCCGCGATTCTCGCCGCGGGCGCCGATTCGCCGGCGATCATCGACTGGATCGTCGCCCACGACGGCAAGCCCGAGAGCGACGCGCCTTCGACGCGAGGCCTCGGGCTCCACGGATCGCGCATCAATGACGGCGGCAATCCCGCTGCAAAGAAGCCGATGCGCTACGTGCTGCCGGCAGCGGCGCTCGCGGCGCCGTCCGGAATCTCCGTCTGAGACTGCTCACGCGGAGATCGGGACCGCGGCTCGCCTGCGTGCTGCGGCCTCGACCAGGTTCTCCAGGGACGCCCGGGTCTCCGGCCACGCGCGTGTCTTCAGCCCGCAGTCGGGGTTGACCCAAAGCTGGGAGCGCGGAATCCGTTCCTCGGCCAGGATGAGCAGCGATTCCAGCTCATCGACGCTCGGCACGCGCGGCGAGTGGATGTCATAGATGCCCGGTCCGATCTGGCCCGGGTAGTCGAAGTCGCGAAGACCCTCGAGCAGCACCATGTCCGAGCGCGAGGCCTCGATCGAAATCACGTCGGCGTCGAGCCGCACGATCTGTTCGATCACGTCGCCGAACTCCGAGTAACACATGTGGGTGTGGACCTGGGTCTCCGGCCGCACCCCGGCGGCGGTCAGCCGGAAGCAGTCGATCGCCCACTGCATGTACTCCGCTTGGTCGGCCCGTCGCAGGGGTAGCCCCTCTCGAAGCGCCGCCTCGTCGATCTGGATGATCGCCGCGCCGGCCTTCTCAAGGTCGAGCACCTCATCCTGGATCGCGAGTGCGATCTGAAGGCAGGTCTTCGAGCGCGGCTGGTCGTCGCGGACGAAGGACCACTGCAGGATCGTCACCGGTCCCGTCAGCATTCCCTTCATCGGCTTGCCGGTGAGTGACTGGGCGTACTGCCACCAGCTGACTGTCATCGGCTCAGGGCGCGAGACATCGCCATACAGGATCGGCGGCTTGACCGCGCGGCTTCCGTACGACTGCACCCAGCCGAACTGAGAGAACGCGAAGCCCGCAAGTTGCTCGCCGAAGTACTCGACCATGTCATTGCGCTCGGGCTCGCCGTGCACCAGCACGTCGAGACCGAGGCGCTCCTGCTCTTCGACGACGAGCGCAACCTGCCCTCGCACGAATTCCAGGTATTGGTCCTCGGGCAGCTCCCCCGCGCGACGACGGCGGCGGGCCTCACGGATCTCGGCGGTCTGCGGGAATGATCCGATCGTCGTTGTCGGCAGCTCTGTCAACGCCAGGCGCTGCGCCTGAACCACCCGGCGATCGTCCAGCGGCAGATCGCGCTCGTAGTCGTCGGCTCTGAGTGCGGCCGTGCGAGCGCGCACGGCCGCATCGTTGGTGCGCACCGAGGACCTGCGCGAGGCGGCGCGCCTGCGCGCGTCTGTCAGCAGCTCGTCGCGTTGCGCGGGTTCGGCGTCGAGCGCCCGCTTGAGCAGCGCCAGCTCCGCCAGCTTCTCGTAGGCAAACGCGAGCCAGGAGCGCAGCTCCTCGTCGAGCGAGAGTTCACGGGCCGCGTCGTAGGGCACGTGCAGCAGCGAGCACGAGGGCGCGATCGTGAGCCGGTCGCCGCCGATTGCGGCCACTGCTCGGTCCAGCAAACCCAGCGCCCTATCCACATCGGTCGCCCACACATTGCGACCGTCGATCACGCCGGCGGATAGCCGTGTCTGCGCCCCGAGGGCAGCAAGGACGGCATCGAGCCGCTCGGGCGCGCGGACCAGGTCGACGTGCAGCTCGGCAAATGGAAGGCTGGCGACACGTGCCAGCGCGGCGTCGTCGAGGCCGCCGAAATACGTGGCGAGGCAGACCTTCAGCGGAGTCAGCGTCAGCAGCGTCGAGTAGGCGCGCGTGAACGCGTCGAGCGCCTCGGCGGACTGGTCGAGCACCAAGCACGGCTCGTCGAGCTGGACCTCGGGCGCTCCGGCCTGCGCGAGCGCCGCCAGCACCTGCGAGTAGACCTCCGTCAGCGGCTCAAGCAGCGTCAGCGGATCCTTCACGCCCTTGCTGAGCGACAACAGCGAAAACGGTCCGATCAGTACGGGGCGGGCAGCGGCACCAAGTGTCTGGGCCTCCTGCAGATGGGAGACCCACTTGCGCAGGCTCTCCGCCCGCAGCTCGAACGTCTGGCCGGGCTGCAGCTCAGGGACCAGGTAGTGGTAGTTGGTGTCGAACCACTTCGTCATCTCCAGCGGCGCGACGCCGTTCGCGCCGCGGCAGGCGATGAACTCCTGGGACGCACCCGGCGCATCTGAACCGCTGTGCCGCTCCGCGATGATCGAGACGAGCTCCGCGGTGTCAAGCACGTGGTCATAGAGCGCGAAGTCGCCAACCGGCAAGACGTCGATGCCGGCATCCAGCCCGGCGCGCAGATGCAGCTCCCGCAAGCCACGCGCGACCTCGTCCAGCTCCGCGGCGCCTGTCTGCTGCGCCCAATACGCCTCGAGCGCGCGCTTCAGCTCGCGGTCCGGCCCAATTCGGGGGAAACCCAGAACGGCAGTACGTGTCATCTACTTGCTCCTTTGGTAGCGCTCGGCGACATCGAGCAGACGCTCGGTCGAGTCGGGTCGGCGGTTGAGGACGACGTCCTCCACGCGCTCGCTCAGCTCGGGGTCGATCTCCTCGTACCGCCTGAGCGCGGCCGTGTTGACGATTGCCATGTCAAGGCCTGCGGCGATCGCGTGAAACAGGAACACGGCGTGAATCGCCTCCCGGACGCTCTCATTGCCGCGGAATGAAAATGAAAGGTTCGAGACCCCGCCCGAGACCCTGGTGCCGGGGAGCCGCTCCTTGATCTGCCAGACAGCCTCGATGAAGTCCAGCGCGTCGTCGTTGTGCTCCGGGATGCCCGTGGCGACGGCGGCGATCACCGGGTCGAAGATGATGTCCTCGGGGTCGAATCCAGCGTGCTGGGTGAGCAGGTCGTAGGCGCGTTCGCAGGTCGCAACCTTGCGTTCGACCGTGTCGGCAAGCCCCTCCTCATCCACCGCCATCACGACGACGGCAGCGCCGTAGCGCCTGCTCTTGCGGGCGACGTTCAGGAACTCCGGCTCACCCTCGCTCAGGCTGATCGAGTTGACGATCGCCTTGCCCTGAACGCACTTCAGGCCGGCTTCGATCACGCTCCACCTGAGCGAGTCGATCATCATCGGCATGCGCGCGATATCTGGCTGCGACCCGACCAGCCGCAGGAACGTCTTCATCGCCTGCTCGCCGTCAAGCAGGCGGTCGTCCATGTTGACGTCGATGATTTGGGCGCCGCTCTCGATCTGCTCGCGAGCCACGCTGAGCGCCGCCTCGTAATCTCCGGCGACGATCATCCGCTTGAACCGCGCGGAACCGGCGACGTTGGTGCGCTCGCCAACGTGGATGAAGGTCGCTTGCGTGTCTGAGCTCAGCATGAGGGTTTCCGTGGCTGACATCTCAGGCGGCGGCGAACGGGTCGAGCCCGGACAGCCTCAGCGTCGGCCGGACATCTGGGATCCGGCGCGGCCGGATGCCGGCGACTGCCTCGGCGATCGCTCTGATGTGCTCAGGGGTCGTGCCGCAGCAACCGCCGACGATGTTGACGAGCCCCGCCTGCGCCCACTCGCGCATCTGGCGACTGATGACCTCCGGCCCCTCCTCATACTCGCCGCACTCATTCGGATGGCCGGCGTTCGGATAGGCGGAGATCAGCGTGTCCGCGGCCGCGGCGAGCTGCGCCAGGAATGGGCCGAGTTGCTCGGCGCCGAACGCACAGTTGAGGCCGACCGCGAACGGCTCCGCGTGACGGACGGAGATCCAGAAGGCATCGATCGTCTGCCCCGAGAGGATCCGCCCCGAGCTGTTGGCCACGTTCCCTGAGATCCAGATCGGCAGTTCCGTTCGATCCTCGTCTTGGAGATCGAGAATCGCCTTGAGCGCCGCCTTGGCGTTCAGCGTGTCGAAGACCGTCTCGACCAGGAACAGGTCAACTCCCCCGTCATACAGGGCGATTGCCTGCTCGCGATAAGCGTCGTACAACTGGTCGAAGTCGATCGCGCTCACGCCGGACTCGTTGACCTCCGGCGAGATCGAGACGGTGCGATTGGTCGGCCCGATCGAGCCGGCCACCCAGCGCGGCTTGGTTGGATCGGCGGCGGTGAAGTGGTTTGCCGCCGCGCGCGCCAATTGCGCGGCGGCAACGTTGAGTTCGCGGGCGATGTCCTTGGTCTCGTAGTCCGCCTGGGCGATCGCGGTCGAGGTGAAGGTGTTGGTCGAGATGATGTCCGCGCCGGCCTCCAGGTAGGCGGTGATCAGCTCGGTGATCACCTCGGGGCGGGTAATGCTGAGCAGGTCGTTGTTGCCCTTCAGCGGAACCGGATGCCTGGCGAAGCGTTGGCCGCGGAACTGTTCCTCGGTCAGGTGGCGCTCCTGAATCTGTGCCCCCCATGCCCCGTCCAGTACCAGGATCCGCTCTGTCGCCGCAGCCTTCAAGAGCTCAATGCGAGCCTCACGTGACCTGTCTGCGGTCATGCCACATCCGCCCTTTCCTGAATCGGTGCGGCACCGAGCAGCCGGCAGACCGCGGGCGCAAGGTCACCCTGGTTGAGCGTGTAGAAGTGGAAGTCCGCGAAGCCCTCGCGACGCAGCCGATCGACCTGCTCGGCGGCCACGATCGCCGCCACGAGCTTGCGCGTCTGCAGATCGTCGTCGAGCCCGTAGAAGCGATCGGCCAGCCACGCGGGCACACTCGCTCCGCAGCGACCGGCCATCCGCGCCAGCGCGTTGAAATCCGTGGCCAGGAGGATGCCGGGCACGACCTTGAGTCCAATTTCGGCGCGCGCAATCCGGTCGCGCAGCCGGATGATCGCGTCGCTGTCGAAGCAGAACTGCGTGATCGCACGTGTGGCGCCAGCATCCGCCTTGCGCGTCAGGACCGTCAGGTCGTGAAGCTGCGAAACCGAGTCGGGGTGCGGTTCGGGATACGCGGCAACGGTTATCTCGAAGTCTCCGTGTTTGCTGATCGCCTTGACCAGGTCTACGGCGCTCGCGTACCCACGGGGGTGCGGCTCGAAACGGGTGGCCTCGCCCGGCGCGTCGCCGCGCAGCGCGACGATGTGGCGTACGCCGGCGCTCCGGTAGCGGGCAATCTCAGCCTCGACATCGAGCTGCGACCGTCCCGCACAGGTGAGGTGGCCGGCGATCGGCAGCGTCGTACGCGCTGAGATCGAGCGCAGAACGTCGAGCGTCTGCCCCGAGGAGCTGCCGCCGGCGCCGCAGGTGACGGACACAAAGCTGGGATCCAGCGGCGCCAGCCGGTCCAGAGCCCCCCACATGCGGACCTCGGCGTCGGGTGTGCGCGGCGGAAAGATCTCGAATGAGACGCTCGGCATCAGTCGGCCGCTCCCTCTTGCACGCGACTGCGCGAGCTGGCGCGCAGCAGCCAGAGACGCACCGTCAACTGCTCGAGCGGGTCTGCCGGAAGCAGCGAACGCTCGTCCTCCTGCTCGAGGCCGGCCGCGCTCGCCCAGGCTGACATCTCGCTGTCGGCGATCCCAAGCCGGCAGTGCCCGTGGACGTCGCGCAGCGGCTCGAGGTTGTGCGCAGCGAAGTCCACGACCAGCAGCCTTCCGCCTGGACGCAGGAGGCGGGCGGCATCGACAACCGCCTCACGCGGGTCGTCGAGCATATGCAGGACGTGGTGCATCACGGCCACGTCGAAGCTGGCCGCCTCGAACGGTGGGCGGTGCAGATCACCGTGCCACACGGTCGCCTGCGAGAGCTGGGCCTCGCCCAGCGCCGCGCGCGCGAGCAGCAGCATGTCGTGATCAACGTCAAGCCCGACGCTGCGCTCGGTGTGCGGAGCCAGCAGCTCAAGGATTCGCCCAGTGCCCGTGCCAATGTCCAGCAGCCGCCCAATCGGCCCCTCGCCGACCAGCAGGTCGAGCAGCGCGCTCTCAACGGCAGCCTCGCCCACGTACAGGTCACGGAGGGCGTCGAGCTCCTCCGCGTGCGCACTCCGGTAGGCGGCCGCCGCCTCCATCCGGGCGCGGCGCACACGCTCAAGTGCAGCGAGGTCGGCGCCGACCGTTGCATCGTCGTCCGGAACGAGCATCGCGAGGTAGCGGGCGAGCGCGCCGCCGGCGCCCTCGTCCGCGAGCCGGTAGTAGACGTAGGCACCCTCAGGCTTGCGCTCGAGGATGCCGGCATCGACCAGCAGCCGCAGATGCCGGCTGGTACGCGGCTGACTCTGCGCGATCACGCGGCTGATCTCAGTGACAGTCAGCTCCTCGCGACTCAGCAGCGCCACGAGCCGCAGCCGCGTCGGCTCGGCGATCGCCCGCAGGGTCCCGATCAGCTCCCCGAAGTCCTGCTCCCCGACGACTGACTCAGGGCTGGTCGGATAGGCGAAGGTCTCAGCCATGGCGCGAGACCATACCAGATTGTCGCAACTGCATATAAGGATATGTGCATATCCGTTGAATGCAACTTGCTATGCCCGGGTCCGAGCGACCGCTCGTTATCACTTCCCATGGTGATTTAGCGAACTCCGGTCGGTTTGCCGTGGCGTGGCCGTCGTCGGGCTGGGTGATGCTGTCTCGCGACCTGCTTAAACCGAAGAACCGCACTACTACTCGCAGCATCTCCGAAATGTGCACGAAAACGCGACGGCTTCCGAACGAGTGCAGCACGGCGGGCGCACTTCTTCGGTTCGTGCAGGTCATGATCGAGCGAGACTGGTAGACGGCGCCAGAACCAGCGCCTAAGCAAGCCCACCAAGCGACAGGGGACGCACGCTGGAACCCAGCCCTGGCTGCCGCGGTCCGAGCTGCCCCGATCCTCGCCCCGGCGGAGTAACTTCGCATACTTGGCCTATGACGATCAACCGAACTGAGCTATGACGAGCAGCGCGACAACACCCGAGATGCGGGACCACGTGGTGCGGACCCACAGTTCCGCCGAAGGACTGCAGCGCGAGGACCAGTTGGCTTGGGCAATCGCGGAGGTTGCGTCAGATCGCGCGCCGGTCGACCCGCAGGTCCAGGAGATGATCATCAATCGCGTGATCGACAACGCGGCGGTGGCTGCAGCGTCGCTCGCGCGCGGTCCCGTGATCGTGGCGCGTTCCCAGGCGCTCCCCCACGTCGCCGCACCGGGCGCGACCGTGGTTGGCACCGAGAAGGATGTGCGGGTATCGCCTGAGTGGGCGGCCTGGGCGAACGGGGTAGCAGTACGCGAACTCGATTTCCACGACACCTTCCTTGCCGCTGACTATTCGCATCCAGCTGACAACATTCCGCCGATTCTCGCGGTCGCGCAGCACTGCCGCCGCAGCGGTGGTGACCTCATCCGAGCGGTCGCTACGGGGTATGAGATTCAGGTTGCGCTGGTCCGGGGGATCTGTCTGCACGAGCATCGGATCGATCACATCGCCCATCTCGGCCCGTCGGCCGCGGCCGGAATCGGTGATCTGCTCGAACTGCCGACGGAGACGATCTTCCAGGCGATCGGTCAGGCGCTGCACGTGACCACGACGACCCGCCAGTCGCGTAAGGGTGAGATCTCGAGCTGGAAGGCGTATGCCCCGGCGTTCGCAGGGAAGATGGCGATCGAGGCTGTCGACCGTGCGATGCGTGGTCAGACCTCACCGTCCCCGATCTATGAGGGTGAGGATGGGGTGATCGCCTGGCTGCTCGACGGTCCGGGCGTCGAGTACCACGTCGCTTTGCCCGTGCCAGGCGCGCCACGCCGGGCGATCCTGGACACGTACACCAAGGAGCATTCGGCGGAGTATCAGGCGCAGGCGCTGATCGACCTGGCGCGGCGCATGCGCGCGCGGATCGATGACCTTGACACCGTTTCCAGCGTCGTCATCCACACCAGCCATCACACCCACAACGTGATCGGGACCGGTGCCGGTGATCCGCAGAAGCTCGACCCGCAGGCGAGCCGTGAGACGCTGGATCACTCGATCATGTACATCTTCGCCGTCGCGTTGCAGGACGGCGCCTGGCACCACGAACGCTCGTACTCGCGCGAGCACGCGACCCGCCCTGACACGGTCGCGCTGTGGCACAAGATCACCACCGTCGAGGATCCCGAATGGACACGCCGCTACCACGATCCCGACCCGGACCAACGGGCCTTCGGTGGCCGCGTCGTGATCACGCTCACGGACGGATCCACGATCGAAGACGAGCTGGCCGTTGCCGACGCTCACCCACGTGGCGCCCGCCCCTTCGCTCGCGAGCAGTACATCGCGAAGTTCCGCGAGCTCTCCGCGGGAATCGTCGAGCCGCCCGAGCAGGAGCGCTTCCTCGACACCGTCCAACGGCTCGCCGGGCTCCGGCCGGACGAGCTGCCGGGCCTCTCGCTCACGGTCGACCCTGAGCGCCTTGGTCAGGAACCTCCGGGAGGGATCTTCTGATGAGCGACACCCACGTCGATCCGGCCACCAAGCGCCAGCGGCTGCGCGAACAACTCGCCTCCGGGCGGCTGCTGCGCTTCCCGGGCGCGTTCTCACCGCTGGTTGCCAAGCTGGTGGCGGATCTCGGATTCGAGGGCGTCTACGTTTCGGGCGCGGCCCTGTCAGCAGACCTCGCGCTTCCGGACATCGGTCTGACGACCTTGACAGAGGTCGCAGGACGCGGTCAGCAGATCGCCTCGGCGACGGAGCTGCCGGTGATGATCGATGCTGACACCGGCTTCGGTGAGCCGCTCAACGTCGCCCGCACGATCCGGACGCTCGAGGACGCCGGCCTCGCCGGTTGCCACATCGAGGATCAGGTCAACCCCAAGCGCTGCGGACACCTGGATAACAAACAGGTCGTCGAGCGCGACGAGATGGTGCGGCGCGTTCGTGCTGCCGTGGCCGCGCGCCGGGATCCGGGCTTCGTGATCTGCGCGCGCACCGATGCCCGCGGCGTTGAGAGCCTGGATGCGGCGATCGAGCGCGCCAAGGCCTACGTCGATGCCGGCGCCGACATGATCTTTCCGGAGGCACTTGCCGACGAGCGCGAGTTCGCGGCGTTCCGGGCGGCGATCGACGTGCCGCTGCTGGCGAACATGACCGAGTTCGGCAAGTCGCCGCTGCTCGACACGCAAACCCTCACGAACCTCGGGTTCAACATCGTGATCTATCCGGTCACGACGCTGCGCCTTGCGATGGGCGCGATCGAAAGCGGCCTGCGCACGATCGCCGAGCAAGGTGGTCAGGAGTCACTCATCGAGCGGATGCAGACCCGCGCACGCCTCTACGAACTGCTCGGCTACGAGAACTACACCGCCTTCGACTCAGACGTCTTCAACTTCGACCTTTCGCAGCAAGGAGCCCCATGAGCACTCAGGATCCAGAGGTCCACAAGGGCCTGGCCGGCGTAGTCGTCGACCGCACCCAGGTCTCCAACGTCGTCCCGGCAACCAACTCGCTGACCTACCGCGGCTACCCGGTCCAGGAGCTCGCCGCCTCCTGCAGCTTCGAAGAGGTCGCCTACCTGATCTGGCACGGCGAACTCCCGGACAGCGCCCAGCTCAGCGCTTTCTCCGAGAGCGAGCGCGCGCAGCGCTCGCTCAGCCCGAACACGATCTCAGCCATTGATCTGCTGCCCGTCACCTGCCACCCAATGGACGTGATGCGCACCGTCGTCAGCGTTCTCGGCGCCGAGGACCCGGCCGAGGACGACAATTCGACCGAGGCCAACCAGGCCAAATCGCTGGCGATGATGGCCAAGCTGCCAACCGCACTCGCGTACGACCATCGCCGTCGCCACGGGCTTGCAGCGATCGCGCCCGATCCCGAGCTCGGCTTCGCGGAGAACTTCCTGTACATGTCCTTCGGCGAAGTGCCGGCTGCTGAGATCGTGCGCACCTTTGAGATCTCGCTGGTCCTCTACGCCGAGCACAGCTTCAACGCCTCGACCTTCACGGCCAGGGTCGTGGCCTCAACGCTCTCAGACATCTACAGCGCCGTGACCGCCGCGATCGGCGCGCTCAAGGGGCCGCTGCACGGCGGCGCCAATGAGGCCGTGATGTACATGATGCTGGAGATCGACGACCCCGACCGCGCCGGCGACTGGCTGCGCGAAGCGCTCGCCGGGAGGCGCAAGATCATGGGCTTCGGGCACCGCGTCTACAAGGACGGCGACTCGCGCGTGCCGACGATGAAGGACGCCTTCCTGCAGATGGCGCAGATCACCGATGGTGGCGACCGCTGGGTGCGCATGTACGAAGAGCTCGAGCAGGCGATGTACGAGGCCAAGCAGATCAAACCGAACCTCGACTTCCCCGCCGGCCCGGCCTACTACCTGATGGGCTTTGACATCGCGATGTTCACCCCGATCTTCGTGATCAGCCGGATCACCGGCTGGACCGCCCACGTCATCGAGCAGCTTGACGCCAATTCGCTGATCCGCCCGCTGAGCCTCTACGACGGGCCGGAGCAGCGTTCGGTGCCCGAGCGCGCGCAGCGGTTGGCCGGCTGAGCGCTCCGCGCCGCTCCCGCTCTAAGTCAGTCGCGTACGTGGAGACAGTCAAGACGGCATCCCGGAGTGCGGTCTGGCTTGCTCTCACCATCGTCTATATCGCCTGGGGCTCGACCTACGTCGGCATCCGGATCATGGACCGGACGATCCCGCCGCTGATCGGGGCTGGATGCCGGTATCTATCAGCGGGGATCGCGGTGTACGTCTTCCTCTGGATCCGTCGGCGCACCGCTCCTCGGGTGCGTCCTCGAGAGCTGGGGTCGCTCGCTCTGGTCGGAGTCCTACTGCTCGTCGGCGGGAACGGCTTCATTTGCCTAGCTGAGCGTCACGTGCCTGCCGGGCTGTCGGCGCTGGTGGTTGCATCGGTGCCGCTGTGGCTACTCGTGATCCGCATGGTCACTCGTGACCGGCCCGGCGGCGCCACGCTTGCCGGCCTGGGCGTCGGCTTCCTCGGCGTCGCGCTACTGGTTCTCCGCGGAGGCGCCGAGCAGGGCGTGAGCGTGTCTGAGCTACTGATCGTCGTCGGCGCCTCGTTCTCCTGGGCACTCGGGTCTTGGGCTTCGAGTCGGCTACCGATGCCGAGTGATACCGCCACCGCGACAGCGCTCGAAATGTTGATCGCCGGCGCTGTGCTGATGGCTCTGGGGCCGGCGATCGGTGAGCGGTGGAGCGCTCTGACGCAGCACGCATCAGCGGACTCGCTACTCGCGGTGGTCTACCTGGCCCTGATCGGATCGGTGCTCGCGTTCATGGCTTACGTGTGGTTGCTCCAGCACGCCCCGATTTCGCTGGTCTCGACGTACGCATACATCAACCCGGTCGTGGCGGTGATCCTCGGCGCAATACTCCTCGGCGAGAAGATCACCGTGACCACCGTCGTCGGTGGCGCGATCATCGTGTTCGCGGTGGTGCTGGTGATAAGCGCGGAGGCGCGGTCCGCGCGCGCCGCGGCTACCTGAGCGCTCCGCTGAATCTCTCACACGGGTCTCACCCGGCGCTGTAGCGTGGCGTCACTTCGCTGCCGGGGGCACTGGCGGCAGTTGTCGAAGCCAACAGGACGAAAGGGACTCGATGCGAACACGTTCCACCGCCCGTCGGCGGGTGGCGCGAAGGCTCGCCGGACTGCTGGGCGGCGCCGCCGCGCTGATGTTGGCTGCCGCGCTGCCCGCGACCGCCGCGGCCAAGCTCAAGCTGCCGAGCGAGCGCACCAGCCCGACCGGAAACTTCTTCACGCTCGAGGCCTACGTCGCCCCGACCGCATCCAAGCCGGTCGCGAATTTCAAGATGAAGGTCTGCACCAGCTCACACACGCCGGCGGACACGGCGATCGACCCGGCGCTGTTCAGCCTGAGTCTCTCCGGTGGCGCGAGCGCCTCCGAGTCAGTCCTGGACGCGAAATCACCGGCAATGCTGCTGAAGCCGCTCAAGAAGCTGCAGTGCACAGAGGGCTGGCTCGGCTTCAGCGTCGCTAAGGGCAAGACCGTCTCGACACTCGAGTACGACTACAACGGGAAGATCTCCTGGGACGTCGGCTGATCGCTCGCTAGCGAGCGCCCCAGGCGCTCGCAGCGCACCTCTTACACGGGTCTTACGCCGGCCCTGTGTCCTACGTGCATGGTTACCGAGGCGGACGCGACTCAGGTGTTGGGCGTTTCCGCCGGCAGGCGGTTCCCCGTCGCCTGGTTCATCTTCCTCTTCTGGGCCGCCGTCACGATCAACGGCGCGGTGATGATGTGGCTGTGGCTGCGGGACGGCGGCGTCACCCAGGTCCACAACGCGTCCGAGCTGTGGACCAGCGCCGGCCGCATAACCGGGCTCCTGGGGGCATATCTCGCCCTGCTGCAGGTCCTGCTGCTGGCGCGGCTGCCGCCGCTTGAGCGACAGGTCGGCTTTGATCGCCTGACCGTCTGGCACCGGCGTAACGGCAAGCTCGTGATCTACCTGGTGGTGGCGCACGTGGTGCTGATCACGATCGGCTATGCCGGCGGTGTGCACATCTCGGTCTGGCGTCAGTTCTCCGATTTCCTCTCGAGTTACTCGGGGATGATCACCGCCACGGTCGGGACCGGCATGATGATCGCGATCGTGCTCAGCTCGATCGTGATTGTCCGGCGCCGGCTTCCGTACGAGGCCTGGTACAGCCTGCATCTGACGCTCTACGCGGCGATCTTCCTCGCCTACCTGCACCAGATCCCGAACGGCAACGAGTTCCTGACATCGACGAGCCAGAGCGACTGGTGGATCGGCCTCTACATCGTGACGTTGGCGCTCGTGATCTTCTACCGGCTGTGGCGGCCGGCCATGCAGGCCGGCCGCCACAGGCTGCGGGTCGTCGAGGTCCGGCGCGAGACGCATGACACGGTTTCGGTCCTGATCGAAGGACGCCGGCTGGATCGCCTGCACGCGCAGGCCGGCCAGTTCATGCTCTGGCGCTTTCTGAACTCAAAGCTCTGGTGGCAGTCACACCCGTTCTCCCTGTCGACGGCGCCCAACGGCCGCTTCCTGAGAATCACTGTGAAGTCCGTGGGCGGGTTCACACGTCACCTTCAGGAGATCCGCCCCGGCACTCGCGTGGTGGCCGAAGGACCGTTCGGTCGGTTCGTGAGCTCGCGGCGCCGGCACGAACGGGTGACCCTGATCGCGGGCGGGATCGGCATCACGCCGCTGCGCGCGATCCTCGAAGACCTCTCGGGTCTGCCCGGATCGATCACCTTCATCCATCGCGTCATCGCTGACGAGGATCGTGTTCTGCGCGAGGAGGTCGAGGCGCTCGCAGCCGAGCGCGGCGCGGCGCTGCACTACCTCGTCGGTGACCACCGCGATCCGGCGGCGGCCGGGCTGCTTTCAGCGCAGAGCCTGCGCGAACTCGTCCCCGAGATCACCGACTCAGACGTGTTCCTCTGTGGCCCAGCCGGAATGATGCAGTACACGCGCGCGAGCCTTGAGGCGGCGGGTGTACCGCGGCGCCAGGTCCACTCTGAGCGCTTCGCGCTCGCCGCCTGAGATCCCGCTCACGTTCTTCGCGGCTTTTACATCGCTATCCGATGCCCGATCCGCAGAAAACGCGGGCACGCCCGTTCACCAAAGACAAGGAGCAGCCCATGAAGAAGTCCGTCCCACTCACGGTCGCGGTGCTCGCCAGCGCCACCGCAACCGGCGCCGTGCCCGCCGCGTCGCTGGCGGCGACCAAAACAACCAAATACACGGGCGCAAGTGAGACCTACAAGTACGGCAAGATGAGCGTCACGATCACCGTCGCCAAGAAGAAGATGACGGCGATCTCAGTCTCCTACGACCCGACCGACCCGCGCTCCTCACAGATAGACCAAGCGGCGCTGCCGACGCTTTGGAAAGAAGCGCTGAAGGCGCAGGGTTGGGATGTGCATTCGGTCTCCGGCGCTTCGTTCACCAGCGGTGCCTTCCGTCAGTCGCTCTACTCGGCGATGGGTCACGCGGATCTCCTCAAGAAATGACGACGTTCGCAAGAGAGCGATGACGACCTTCCCGGTACGCGGGCGCAGCTCGTCCCAGACGCCGCTGCAGCCGGCGCCGAGCGGCTTTCTGCCGACGACGCGCCACGGTCTTCGCCACGTCGAGCACGTCATGGGGATGCCGGTGATGTTCGACATCTGCGACCTGGACGTGGGGATCTCGGCGCTCAGGGATGCGACCGAGTGGCTTCACTGGGTCGATGCCACCTTCTCGACCTACCGGTCCGGCAGCGAAATCAGCCGCCTCAATCGCGGCGAGCTGACAGCAGCCGATCTGCACCCGGAGGTGACGGCGGTACTCGCGCGCTGCGCGCAGCTGCGCTCTGAGACCGACGGCTTCTTTGACGTCGAAGCGCCGTACCGGCCGGGCGGGCGTGGGCCGCAGGCGGGCCGCGGAGGCCCCGAGTCTGTCGAGCCATCCGGGCTCGTCAAAGGCTGGGCGGTCGCCGGCGTCGTACGCATCCTGCGTGACGCGGGCGCCGTCAACTTCATGGTCAACGCCAGTGGCGACATCTACGCCGCCGGCCATCCGGACGGCGCGCCGGCTTGGCGGGTCGGCATCCAGCACCCACGGATGGCGTCTGAGGTGGCACTGACCCTGGGCCTGCGCGACGGTGCGATCGCCACATCCGGAACACAGGCGCGGGGGCAGCACATCGCCGACCCGTTCAGCGACCGGAGTCCGTCCGGGCTGCTGTCGGTGACTATCACCGGACCTGACATCGCCACCGCCGACGCCTACGCGACCGCGGCCGTCGCGATGGGAGCACAGAGAGCCGCCGGCTGGTGCGCACGCCTGGAGGGTTACGAGGCTGCACTGATCTGCGAGGACGACAGCGTCCTCACCACTCCCGGGCTGGCCGAGCTCAGGATCTGATCAGCTGGCTCAGTCGCTGACCAGCTCGGGTTCGCGGTCGCGCCGCGCGAGCACGTGCCGGTCCTGGGAGGCGACCAAGCCGGCGATCAGGAGCGGCGCCAGCAGCACGATCAACACCAGCATCGGCAGCGTCCAGCCGCCGGTCGCGCCATGTAGTGCACCGAGCATGAAAGGGCCTGCCGCGGCGAGCATGTAGCCAACACTCTGGGCCATCGTCGAGAGGTGCGCGGCGTGGTGGCTGTCAGGGGCGCGAGCGACGATGTAACCGAGCGCGAGGCTCAGCGAGACCCCCTGGCCCAAGCCGAGCATCGTCATCCAGGCATAGGTGGCCGATGCCGGCGCTGCCAACAGGCCGGCGTACGCACCGCCGCAGAACGCGACGGCAACGACGACCAGCACGGCCGGGCGCCGCGCGCGGCGTTCCAGAGCCGGGGTCGAGAGCGCTGCCAGCATTCCCGGGAACATCGAGAACGACAACAGCCAACCGGCCTTGCCGGCACCGAGGCCATGGTCCTCGAGCAGCGTCGGAATCCAGCTCAGAGTCGAGTAGTAACTGAGCGACTGCAGGCCCATGAACAGGGTCACGCACCAGGCGAGCGGATCGCGCCAGAGGCCGCTGACGCTGCCGAGCTTGTCATCGGCGACGTCTGCCCGATCCTCGCGCTTGCGCTCACGCAGTGCGTGCGGCGCCCAGATCGCGAACGCGAGCAAACCTGCGACTCCCCAGAGCGCCACGGTCACACGCCAACTCAGACCGGTGACGTGCTCGAGCGGCACGGTGAGGCCGGCTGACAGCGCGCCGCCGATGAACAGCGCCAGCGAGTAGAGCGCGGTCATCATCACCCGCCGGTCGGCAAAATCGCGTCTCAGCAAGCTCGGCACCACCACGTTGCCAACGGCGATGCCGGAGCCGATGATCGCCGTGCCCACGAACAGCGCCACCAGCGGCGTGACCAAGCGCACGGCCGTCCCGGCCAGGATCGCGACCAGCACGAGGCTGAGCAGCGGACGCATACCGAAGCGGCGGATCAGCTTCGGCGTCGCCAGCGCGAAGGCTCCGAAGCAGAACACGGGCAGCGCGGTGAGTAGTCCGCCGCCGGCGGAGCCGAGGCCGGTGCTGTGACGGATCTGGGTGAGGACCGGCGGGACGGCCGCGATCGCTAACCGGAGATTGAGCGCCACCAGTAGCAGCGCTGGGGCGACGGCTCGGTTGGATTTCACGTGCGCGGGGTCATCGCTCTCGAACTGCCGAGCTTAGCTATGGATACGCGGTACGGTTGTCTGGTGTCCACCATCGGCCTGCTTCATCCCGGCGAGATGGGAGCCGCGATCGGCGCGGCTCTGCGCAGCGCCGGCCACGAGGTGCTCTGGGCCTCAGAGGGTCGCAGCGCCGCGACGGTCGAGCGCGCCCAAGCAGCGGGGCTGACGGATCTGGGCACGATCGACGCGCTGGCGCAGCGCGCCGAGGTGGTCATCTCGGTCGTCCCGCCCCACGCCGCCGCCGACATGGTGGGGCGGTTTGCCGGTTATGGCGGCCTGTATATCGATGCCAACGCGATCTCACCGGAGACGGCCCGTACGATCGCTTTTGGACCGCGCTTTGTCGATGGCGGGATCGTCGGGCCGCCGCCGCAGCGGGCCGGCACGACCCGGCTCTACCTC
>Ga0302314_10010052_pt1 | contig 16626 bp, 13 predicted proteins | sample III_Palsa_N2_3_FD_200533 | JGI IMG/M metagenome (GOLD analysis project Ga0302314, IMG submission 200533) | Peat permafrost microbial communities from Stordalen Mire near Abisko, Sweden - III_Palsa_N2_3 | ecosystem: Environmental > Terrestrial > Soil > Palsa > Peat permafrost | place: Sweden... | reverse complement strand
CCTCTACACTCTCTCTTGTGGAGAGTCCACCCCGCATCCTCGCGCTCGACGTCGGCGATCGCCGCATCGGCCTCGCCATCACCGATCCCCTCGGCCTCACCGCGCAACCGCTATTCACCCTCCACCGCGCGACCCCCAAACCCAATCTCCGCGCCGACCTCAAGTCCGTCGCCCGCTTTATCCGCCAGCACAAGATCGACCTTTTGATCGTCGGCAACCCGCTCCACGCCGACGGCAGCCCCAGCCCCCAGGCCACCAAGGCCCACGCCTTCGCTCTGGCCCTCAAAGATGCTCACCCCACCCTCACCCACCTCTTCCTCGACGAGCGCCATACCACCCAGCAAGCCCACGCCTTGCTTGACGCCGGAAGCCGCCCGACGCGTGCCTTTGGCCGCGGAGAAAGAATCGCCCGCAAAGACCTCATCGACCAGGTCGCCGCCACTCTCCTCCTGGAAAGCTACCTCTCCGTCGCCAAACCCACTCTCCTACCTGACCCCGACCTCGTATAATCGTCTTTTCAGACCGATTTCACACGTACACAAGAACAGGCAGCGAAGCGATTATCCATGGAAGACATCAAAAAAGCTCTCGAAGAGCAGATCAAACAGCTCGAATACGAACTCACCACCGAGCTCCCGGCCGAGATCAAAAAGGCCGTAGCCCTCGGCGATCTCTCCGAAAACGCCGAGTACCACTCCGCCAAGCAGCGCCAGGAGTTCGTCAACGCGCGCCTCGGCCAACTCAAAAAACGCATGGGCGAGCTCGCCATGGTCAACCTCGACAACATCCCCCGCGACCGCGTAGGCTTCGGCTCCACCATCGTCGTCTTCGACTCCACCAAAGACTCCGAGATCACCTACAAGCTCGTCACCAGCGAAGAGGCCGACGTCACCAAGGGCCTCATCTCCACCACCTCGCCCATCGGCCGCTCGCTGCTCGGCAAGGAGATCGGCGACGTTGCCACGGTCGTCACCCCCAACGGCAAGCGCGAACTCGAAATCCTCAAACTCACCACCATCCACGGTGCGGTAGCATAGCAACTCCTAATCGATGACCTGGACACTCGCATTCGGCAAGGGCAGCGGCTGGCTGCTTCAGAAGATCGTCAACGGCCTCGCGCTGTCGAAGATCTCGCCCAACACGCTCACCTTCATCGGCCTCCTCATCAATGTCGTCGCGGCTTTCTTCTTCGGCTACGCCCGCGCCGACAACAACGTCCGCATGTTCCTCTTCGCCGGCCTCGTCATCATCGGCGCCGGCCTCTTTGACATGGTCGACGGTCGCGTCGCCCGCGCCACCAACCAGGTATCCGTCTTCGGCGCCTTCTTCGACTCCGTCCTCGACCGCTACTCCGATGTCGCGCTCTTCTTCGGCCTGCTTGTCTACTACGCCCGCGCCAACCGACTGCTCTACGTCTTCCTGGCCGCCTTCTGCATGACTGCCTGCCTCATGGTCAGCTATACCCGCGCGCGCGCCGAAGCCCTTATCGGTTCCTGCAAGGTAGGCTTCATGGAGCGCCCAGAACGCATCGTCCTGATCATCCTCGGCGCCCTTTTCAACCGCTGGGGAACCATGGCCCCGGCCCTCTGGGTGATGGCTGTCATGACCACCATCACCGTCATCCACCGCATCCGCTACACCTACCTCGAAACCGAGCGCCGCAGGTTGGCCATCACCACAAGCTAATTCCCTATATCAGCCAGCAACCTCACCAGCGCCGCCACCGGCAACCCGACCACGTTGAAATAATCCCCCTCGATCCGTGGAATCCACCGCGCCGCATACCCTTGTATCCCATAGGCTCCGGCCTTATCCAGCGCATCGCCCGACGCCAGATAAACCGCCAACTCTTCCTCCTTAATCGCTCGAAACGTCACATCCGTCGTCTCCACGTGCGGCCGCCATACCTCGCCACGCCCCACCGCGATCCCCGTATGCACCTGGTGCGTTCGCCCCGAGAGCCTTCGCAGCATCCGCCCAGCATCGGCCACGTCCACCGGCTTCCCTAACACCTCACCATCCAGCACAACGGTAGTATCCGCGCCAATCACCACGGCATCGCCCACCAGCGCAGCAACGGCCTGCGCCTTCTCCAGAGCCAGACGCCGCACATACTCCACCGGCGTCTCCCCCACCCGCTGCGTCTCGTCGATATCCGCAGCCAGCACCTCGAACACGAACCCAGCCTGCGCCAGCAGCTCCCGCCGCCGCGGAGAAGCCGAAGCCAGCACCAGCCTCACAACCCCACCACCGAAATCTTCGCCTCCATCGTATGCGCCTCCTGCGCCCGCAGCGTCACCACATCCTCCCCCGCATTCGCTGTCTCAACACAAGTCATCTCCCGCCACTCTTCATCCCCAAAGTCCGCCAGCGTCTTCGAACCCTCCGCCCAGGGATTCCACACCACTGTCGTCTCCGACCCCTGCTTCGCCACAACAATCTTCCGTCCTAGCGCAGGGTCTTCCAGAGTCACGGTTGCCGTCGTGTTCAGATATGGCCGGTCCGTCGTTCCCGTCAACCGCAGCACCTCTTCCTCCTGCTGCTTGCGCTTGAAACCGTCCGTCTTATCCAGATACTCCGTCCCACCCAGCCCATGTATCCGCACATCCTGAGCCGACCCCACCGCAAAGTACGTATGCAACGCCTCTTCAAACCTTAACTCCTGAGCACCTCCATTCGCCACGCTAAGGCGCAGCGTTAGCTCGCGCCCCAACACAACCTCGTATGCCACCCGAAAGTTGTCATAGCCCAGCCCGCCGCTCTCCTCACTTGGCCCCAGCGTTAAGGTCAAATGCAGGTCGTCCCCTGACACCGCAGCGAACGCCACGTTCCAAACTTGCAGCCGTGCAAACCCGTGCATCGGGCCGTCCGTCCGCTCACCCGTGCGCGGCCCAAACCACGGAAAGATCACCGGCACTCCACCACGTATCGGCGTATCCAGCGCAAAGTGAGAGTGCTCACTAAGAAACAGCACCGGAGCCTGCCCTGTGGGTTGCCACTGCGTAAGGTGTGCGCCGTGCAGGTAAAGAGTCGCGCTGTAGGCCCCGGTCGTTACCTCCGCGCAAAGCAACCCTCCGTTGCCTTCCTTGAAGTCCAGTACGCCGGGGATCGCAAAGTGTTCATTGAGTTCAGTCAGTGTCTGCATCGAATGCCAGTGTAACCGCTTGAATAAATCACTGACCCGCACAAGCCTTCACCGTCCCACAGGCGGAGACAGCTTCAGCTCATTCACGTTCCGCTCTCCCGTAGGGCAAATCTTCAGCAGCGGACACCCCACGCACTTCGGCTCCGCAAACGTACACAGCGTCTGCGCATGGAGCTTCACCAGCGAATGGTGCTCATCCAGCATGGCCGCATCCCACGTCTCCGGCACCAGCCGCATCAACCGCTCCTCGGTCATCGCCGCATCCGCACGAGGCACCAGGCACAACCGCTGCGCGACCCGCAGATGATGGCTATCGATACACAGCGCCCGTCGCCGCAGGGTCGAAAAGTTTACCACCGCCCCGCTCGTCTTCGGTCCCACTCCGGGAAACTGCTCCAGCCACGCCCGGATCTTATCCGTCCTGTACTTCGCCAGAAAATCCAGCGTCAACGACCCATACCGCGCCGTAATCCCTTCCAAAGTTATCTTCAACTGCGGCGCCTTCTGGTCCGGAAACGTCACTATCGCGATCGCCCGTTCAATCTCTGCCACCGGCGCATCCCGCACCGGCTCCCAATTCCCCGGCCCCGCATGAAACGTCCGTTCCAGGTCCCGCATCACCTGGTGCGACACCGGTGTCTTGGTCCGCGCACTCAGCAGCGAATAGATCAACTGCGTCAGCGGGTCCCAAAGCTCTCGCGGCTTCGGCTGCCCATAGTGCCCCAGCAACAAACGATGCACACGCGGCAGCCTGTCAGCCTCTTCTGCGGTCAGAGGCCGCCTCGTTTGCTCCAGCTCCGCGGGATTGTTGAACAGTTCCGTCGCCATCGCTCATCTTTATGCTACCCGCTCTTGCTTGTCGGGTTGTCATTCCGTGGAGGGAATCTGCTGCTGTCGCTGCCCTGCCTTTCTCTTGTTCTTATCCTTCCATTCCGATCCAAAAGAGGAGCTTGCTCTCTCAAGGCATCCTTATAATTTTGGTTATAAACAATATATATTTTTACATCTGCCAAATTCCTTGACTCTTCCATCCGATTCCGCCAATAAATGAATTATGTATTCATATCAATTTTAGTTTTTGACAAAAACAAAATAAATTTCTTGACAGTTTATCTTCCTCTTGCATAGAGTTCGCACCGCATACAAAAGAACTCCTCATTTCGACCTGTAAGAGGGGCAACTCGCGTGGCAATTCTTTTCTGGAGAATGCAGATGCAACGAGTCAACAGGAGATTGGAAGCTGTCAACGGAACCACCCTGCGGGTGGCTCTCACTCATGTGTTGGTGCTGCTATGCGGAGTCATGATGTCCGCATCCATCGCCCATGGCCAGGTATTGTATGGCTCCATAACGGGAAACGTGCAGGATAAGACGGGCGCTGTTGTTCCAGGCGCCAACGTAACGGTCACCAACCAGGGCACTGGCGAGATCCGGACCACCAAAGCCAACGAGTCGGGCGCTTACAGTGTCCTCGACGTACTGCCTGGCCTATATACCGTATCCGTTCCCGCGAACGGAAACTTTGCAGAGCACACGGAAAAGGATGTTCAGATCGAAGTTAACCGCCAGGTGCGCATAGACGTTACGTTGCAGCCTGCGACGGTCACAACCCAGGTCACCGTCACTACCGCGGCGCCGGAACTGCAAACCGAGTCGGGCGAGGTTAACGCGGAGATCAGCCAAACCGAGATAGCCGAACTGCCGATCACCTCGAGCCAGGGCCGCAGCTATCAAGCCCTGTATACCCTCATTCCGGGGGCAGCCGCCGTTGCCGAGCAGAACTCGACCGCATCCAATCCGTCGCGCGCCGAGTCCCTCAACGTCAATGGCACCGAGTACAACGGCAACACCACGCGCATTGACGGCGCAGTGAACTACTACGGCTGGCTGCCTTACCTCATCGCGTACGTCCCACCGGCGGACTCGATCGAGAACGTCAGCATCACTACCAACTCTTTCAACGCCGAGCAGGGACAGGCGGGTGGCTCCTCGATCAAGATCACCACAAAGAGCGGAACCAGAAACTTCCACGGCTCCGTGTGGGAGTACTACCAGGACGCCGCATTCAACGCGCGGCCCTATCTGAGCACAAAAGCCGCGTTGACCTCTATCACCGATCCAAACGGCTCTGTCCCCAAGAACGTCTTCGACCAGTTCGGGTTCAACATTGGCGGCCCGGTTTACATTCCCAGGATCCTCACCGGCAAGAAGAAGCTGTTCTTCTTCGATAACTTCGAGCGCACGACCCGGCGTCAGTTGATCACCGGGACTCAGACGGTCCCGGACACCAACATGATCGGCGGCAACTTCTCCGAGGCGGCTTCGGTTGCCACAATCTACGATCCGGCCCCTACGGTTCCTTCGACCGTGTGGTATACGCCCAGTACCGCATGCCCTGCTCTTGCCTACACAAACGGCTATCTGAACTACCAATGCCGGCCGAGCTTTACGCAGGAGTATGGGGAGACGGGGACAGGAGTGAACACGATTCCCGCGTCGCGCATCGCGTTCGCCTCCTCGACCATGATCGCCAATCTGGCGCCCATCGCTGCGGCCATAGGGACCCCCAGCGCCGCACTGGTCTCAAGCATCATGGCGAACGACTATTTGGGCAGTGGAACGTTGGCCTACAATCGCAATACGAACGACGCGAAGATCACCTACGTTCCCAGCGAAAACACTCAGGTCTTTGGCAAGTACAGCATCGAGCCCTTCAGCGTGGACGATCCGCAGGAACTGGGAGCGGCCGGCGGTGGGACCTTTGACGGCGGTCAACCCGGCGCGGCAGCGGGCCGCATCCAGAATGTGGGCCTGGGCGTAAGTCATGTCCTCACCACCAACCTGGTGGTGGACGCCGACTTCGGCTACACCCGTCAGGTGACGGGGGCCCAATCGGCGCTCGACATTAAGGATGGCGACTACGGTCTGAACGTATTGAAGATCCCCGGCACAAACGGTGTCGGTCCCCAATACGTGGGCCAACCGGTCTTCAGTTTCAACAGCACTTTTAGTACGATAGGCAACTCCAATACCGCCAATCCGTTCCTGTTCCGCGACAACCAGTTCACCGCCGACGTGAACCTGAGCTGGATCAAGGGCAAGCACTCCACCAAGTACGGCTTTACGTACTACCACTTCGACCTCAATCACTTCCAGCCCACGAGCGGTGGCGGCGTCAGCAATGTTCGCGGAGGCTTCCTGTTCCAGGGCGGCATGACGTGCGGCGGCACATGCGGGGTTACAGGTTACAACTCTCTGGCCGACTTTTTGCTCGGCCTGCCCAACAATGGGAGCGGAAACGCGATACAAAAGGCGCAACAAGTCTACAACCCAAACGCCATGCGCTGGACTGAGTTCGGCGCCTATGCGCAAGACCAGTGGACGGCCACTCCGAAGCTGACGATCAACTACGGCGTTCGCTACGAGGTCTATCCGACGCCGTATCGCGACCACACCGGCATCTCCCTCCTCGTTCCAACCCTGCCGCAGAGCGGAAACGTAGAGATCGGCGGCGTGAATGGCATACCGGAAAACGCCAGCGAGAATAGTGGCAGCGGCTTCTGGGCTCCACGTCTTGGCATCGCCTACCGCCTGGACGCCAGGACGGTGGTGCGGACAGGTGCGGGTCTCACTGCCGATCCCGACAGCATGCGATACCTGCGCGACTCGTTCCCCTGGGATCTGGATCCGAACTACGCTGGAACAGGAACGGGGACCATCGCGGTCGATCCGGGCAATGTCTCTGTCACCTACCCGAACGGACAGCCGATGCCCCTCACCTACGGCATTCCCATACCGGTCGCGCCCAATTACTCGTCCGGCTACGTGTCGCTGCCCGTCTCCGGATCGACCACCACAGTCCCCAGGAACTACCGCCGGGGTTACCTCGAAACCTGGAACCTCTTTGTGCAGCGCGACCTCGGTCACAGCTTTGTGGCTAACGTCGGTTGGGTTGGAAATCATTTCGTCCGCCAGCCGGCCGGGGTCAGTTGGTACAACGCGGCGCCGCTGCCAAGCGGCAGCACAACCTGCATGGCCAACGGTCAGTACAATCCTTCCACTGGATTGACCGGAGCGTGCAGCTTCCAGGACAACACTATCTTCAGCCAGATTTTCTGTGGCGGGACCAGCAACTGCTACAACTCGGGCGGCGTCAACGTTAGCGGGCCCATCTTCAGCTCCATGTACGAAGGAATGCAAACGCAGTTGACCCGTAACACAGGCAAGAATGTTTCCTTTGGCGTGGTCTATACCTGGTCGCACGCCTTCAGCTATGAGGACAACGGCGCCGGGTCGGGCTCGTCCGGCACAACCTTCAACTACCCGGCATACTACCGCCTCAATAAGGCTTCGGCCAACTACGACCGCAAAGACAACCTCCAAATTTGGGGCATCTACAAACTGCCCTTTGGCTATGGTCAGGCCATCGCAAGCCACGGCCTGCTGGCGGAGATCGTCGGCGGATTTCAATTGAACGGCCAATTCAGCCACATCAGTGGCGCGCCGTTCTCGGTAAGCTCGAACAGCAACTCTCTCGGCAACTTTGCACCCGGCTTCGGAGCAACCTACGCCCAACTGATTGGGCCCTACATTCAGCAGAGGGGCCACAACAGGACGTTCGGTAACTCCGCGGTCTCCGGAGGCAGGCCATGGTTCACTCCGGGCGCCTTTGCCAGCGTTACCGAGCCGACCTATACGGCCGCCGAGACGCCGGGCCAAATTGCGATTCCGGTTCTCCCAAACACTGGTCGCAATGAGTTTCGCGGACCCGGAACTTCGCTTATCAACGCAAGCCTCTTCAGGGCCTTCCACATCTATCGAGAAAGCGAGTTCCAGATTCGCTTTAAAGCGTTCAACGTAACCAATCACCCGCAGCTTACCAACCCGAACGCAACAGTACCGACGGCGGCCAATATAGCCGCCGGCAACTTCGGCACATTCGGCCTCGTCACCAGCTTCGGCAACACGCGCACGCTGCAATTTGGCGGTCGCTTCAACTTCTAGCTCCTCCACCTATATCTTTCGACAGGTTTTGGCTCCGGGCAGCCCTTGCGGGCTGCCCAATTTTTGCGTGGACGCCTGGCCCATTCATTGCGCCGCATCTTGCGCTATGCTGAAACCATCACACAAAGGCGCAACTGCTCAGACCACCGGCTGGACCTGTAAGTAGTCCTAATTCCGCGTAATCCCAAACTCTAGCCCCTCACTCGTCGCCGTCCCCCAAGCCATCCGCGGAGTATTGTGCGCGATCCCAATCTCCCCACCCGGCCCCATCAAAATAATCCCCCCATGCCCACCCAGCCGCCTGTATAGGTACTCAATCGCCGCGCTCGCAGCCTCCTGCGGCGAGCTACCAGCAGCCACGTGGTCCACCGCCCATTTCCCCAGCACCAGCTTCATGATCGGCTCGCCCCACCCGGTCAGCGACACCGCTGCCCTCTCGTTGTCCGCGTAGCACCCACACCCAATCAGCGAGCTATCGCCCACCCGCCCTGGAGCCTTCGACAGCGTCCCACCCGTCGAAGTCCCCGCCGCCAGGTTCCCCTCCGCATCGAGTGCCACCGCACCGACCGTATCGTGCGAATTCATATCGCCGCTAAACGTCGTGTCCCGCTCGCCGGCCGACTCCGCCCGTTGAAACTGCATCAATCGCTCCCGCTCCCGAGGCACAATCAGCTCCGCATTCTCGACCAGCCTCATCCCATGCTGCGTCGCAAACCTCTCTGCCCCACTCCCGACGAAATAAACATGCGGCGACCTCTCCAACACCAGCCGCGCCGCCTGGATCGGGTTCCGCAGCCGCTCCACGCAAGCCACTCCGCCCGTCCTCAAGTCCTTCCCCTGCATCAGCAATGCATCCAGCTGCACCCGCCCATCCCGGGTAAGAAACGACCCCCGCCCTGCATCGAAGGTATCGTCATCCTCCATCGCGGTCACAGCCGCCTCCACCGCATCGACGGCCGTCCCACTCCGCTCCAGCGCTGCCCACCCCACCCGCAGTGCCTCACGAACCCCGTTCTCATGCGCCGCGACCGCATCGTCCGGCATCGCCCACGCGCCGCCATGGATCAACAGAATAGGACTTCGCTTCGTCATCGACTGTGATTGTAGGCGATGCCTACTCCGCCGCCGCGATCATCCCCGCCAGCAACGCCGTCCGCTCCACCAGGTGCGCCTTCACCACATGTTCGTGCGCGGCATGGGCCCCGGCTCCCACTGCTCCCATTCCATCCAAAGTCGGCACTCCCAGCGCCGCGGTAAAGTTCCCATCTGACCCGCCACCCGTCGCCGCCTCTTCCAGCACAAACCCCATCTCGTCCGCCAAACCGCGCGCTTTACGAAACAATGCGACGGTCCCTGGCTTACGCTCCATAGGAGGCCGGTTCATTCCACCTGAAACGGTCAGTCGACAAGCCTTATCCGTCACCTTCAACCGCCGAAAGAGCCTCTCCACCTTCGCCGCATCACTGGCCTTCGCAATCCGCACATCCACCTCGCAAATGCACTCCGCCGCAATCACATTCGACCGCGTCCCACCCACAATCACCCCCGGATTCACCGTCAACCCCTTGCTCAAATCGGTAAACCCGGCAACCGCATGGATCAGCCTCGCCATCTCCACCACCGCCGAGTGCCCTTTCTCAAAGTCCACCCCGCTGTGCGCCGCGACACCCTCGACCCGCAACTCATACTGGCCAATACCCTTACGTGCAGTCTTGTAGGCCAAGCCCTGCGCCGGCTCCAGCACAAAAACTGCCGCACACTCCTGCGCGATCTTCTCCGTAATCGCACGAGACACCGGACTGCCAACCTCTTCCTCGCTATTCAACAGCAGCGTCACAGGTCTCTCTAACCTCAACGCCTTCAATGCAATAACGGCTTCCAGCGCCATCACCACGCCCGCCTTCATGTCCAGCACTCCGGGTCCGTAAATCTTCCCGTCACTCTCACACCAAGACATCTTTGCCAGCGTCCCCAACGGCCACACCGTATCCAAATGCCCCAGCAGCAACACCTTTCCTCTCTTCGACTTGGCCGACACAAACCGCAATTCCAGCACATCGCCAAACCCCTTCTGCCTATGCCGCTTCACCTTCCCACCCATCCCGGCAACCCAAACCGAGACCAGCGCCCCGGCACGATCAACCCCTGCCTTGTCTTCGCTTGGCGATTCCACCTCGACCAACTCCCGCAGCCGTGCCAACAACCGCGCCTCACTCCCCACGACAACCCTCTGAATCTCCGTCATCTTCATGCAAACCAGCCTACCGCCTTCCCCCGCGACCTTCACATCTTTCCTTCGCGCCCTCTGCTTTAAAATCTTCCTACCCTGACCACAAACCGACACCTCCACCGCACTGTGTCCAAAAAGCCACACCTCACCGCCGGCGTGCGGGATGTAGCCTGTGTCTTTATTGCCTCAGTTGTCGAGTTACCAAGGTACGCCTTCTGCCTAACGATGCCCAACTCGAACACACCATCCAAGCCTCGCTCGACTTCACGGGCATCGGGCTGCACTCGGGCGCAGAAGTCACCCTCCGCCTCGTCCCGGCACCCGCTGGCTCCGGCATCGTGTTCCGCCGCACAGACCTGGACAACTTCGAGATTCCGGCAACAGGCCGCAACGTCGCGAAAGTCTCCTACGCCACCTCGCTCATGCGCCAGGGCGTCCTCATCTCTACCACCGAGCACCTGCTCTCCGCCCTCATCGGCCTCGGCGTCGACAACGTTATCGTCGAAGTCGACAACCTCGAAGTCCCCATCCTCGATGGCAGCGCCCTGCCCTACGTAGAAGCTATTCTCGGCGCCGGCCTCAAGCGCCAACGCCGCAAGCGCGAGTACCTCCGCATCCTCAAGTCCGTCGAGGTACGCGAGGGAACTAAATTCATCGGCGTCTATCCCGGCGAAGGCTACTCCATCGACTACACCATCGACTTCCCCGACCCTATCGGCCACGAAACCTTCGTCGGCGACCTTGAGGCCGGCGACTATGCCCGCCTCATCGCACCCGCCCGCACCTTCGGCTTTCGCGAAGACGAACCCATGCTCCGCGATATGGGTCTGATTCGCGGCGCGACCGACAAGTGCGCCATCATCATCGGTGGCGGCCGGATACAAAACGGTGCCCTTCGGTTTCCCGACGAATTCGTCCGCCACAAGGTCCTTGACCTCATTGGAGATCTCGCCCTAGCCGGCCGCCGCATCTGGGGCCGCGTCGTCGCCGAGCGCGCCGGCCATGCCATGCACACCGCGCTCGTCCAACGCCTGCTACGCGACCGCTCCGCCTGGGAACTTGCCCATCGCTACGAAGGCTCTTCTGTAGAAGCAGCGACCGCACCCCCCCCCGTCGAGCTGCAACACTCCCATGCCTGAGTTGTCCTCCGCAGAAAGCCACGCATGATCGCAGCCATTGCTCTCGGCTCCAACCTGCCATCCACCTTCGGCGGTCCCGCCGCCAACCTCCGCGAAGCGCTTCACCGCATGGAAGCTCTGGGCAGCATCACGGACATCTCCAGCTTCCATGACACCGACCCCATCGGCTACCTCGACCAGCCACGCTTCCTCAATGCAGCAGCCTTGCTGGACACAACCCTGACGCCGCACGAACTCCTCCGCAGCCTGTTGGCGATAGAACAATCCATGGGCCGCGACCGCGCCACTGCCCCACCCAAAGGCCCACGCATCATCGACCTCGATCTCCTGCTCTATGCAGATATCGTTCTGCAAACGCCCGAGCTCACGCTTCCTCACCCCGCCCTTCACGAACGCCGCTTCGTTCTAGCCCCGCTCGCTGAGATAGCTCCTGCCGTCCAGCATCCTGTATTGAGCCGCAGCATTAGCGAACTCCTCACCGCCGTTTCATAGGACGAAGTTGACAAGCAATGCCAAGCGTTACTGCATTGCATGTACTATGGTGCGCGCACTCCAACTCATCTCCGCACCAGGAGCGAATCGCGCATGTCTCAGATCGTCGCACTCCCCTCCCTGCCGCTTTCGAAACCCGCCAACCCCGGCCCGCTCGGTCTGCTCGGCTTCGGCCTCACCACCTGCGCACTTTCCGCCGTCAACGCCGGCCTGCTGCCACATGAAGCCGTAGCCGCCATTGTGCCTCTTGCATTCTCGTTTGGAGGCATAGCCCAGCTCATCGCCGGCGTCCTTGAGTTCCGTATCGGCAACACCTTCGGTGGTGTCGCCTTTACCTCCTACGGGCTCTTCTGGTGGTGGTTTGCTCTGCTCAACTGGACTATCGGCGCCGGCTGGCTCAAAGCCCCGCCAGCCATCGCTGCTGCCACAATCCTCCTGCTCTGGGGAGTTCTGACCTTCCTGCTCTGGATCGTGACCTTTCGCCTCAATAAGGCCGTCTTCAGCGTCTTCCTGCTGCTATGGATCACATTCTTCCTGCTCAGCGCAGGTGACTTCGGCTACGGAACCGGCAAGCTAGGTGGTTACTTCGGGCTGCTCACCGGGATCGACGCTATGCTGGTCGCCTTCATCGAGGTCCTGAACGCCACCGCCAACCGTGTCGTCATCCCACTCGGCGACCCCATCATTAACTAGCGCAACGTCACAACCGTCTCGTGCTTGCCTTCGGTGAAGGCGACACTCTTCCCGCTCATACTTTCCACCACCACATTCGGTGCTGTGGGCGCCGTGAGCGTGACAACATCCGCATCCATCAGGCAGACGATAAACCGGATACACGGCACCACTCTAGGCTCGCCTATATGGTTACTATGCTGAACGATCGTCATATAAATCGGCGCAGGCCGGTTCTGCAACAGCACATCGTCCGAGTAGTTGATAAAGACCTCGGTGCCATCTTCCTTCACACCATCGCGCACCACGTTCCCCAGCGGGTCGCGCAAATACAACCGCTGCCTGTTGTAGACAATAAACACGACGAGTACAAGAACCAGCAGCAGCAAAATCTTCTTCAAGACGAGCCTCCAAAAACTAATCTTTCTTGGCTTTTTCTTCGTGATACTCCTGCTCGGTATTGATCCCCCAGATCGAAGCCTTGTCCACATGCCCCGCAGCGATGCCGTCCACCACCGCCATGGCCGTCAGCATCGAGTGGTCCTGGTTATTGTACTTATGCATGCCATTGCGACCCACTAAAAATAAATTATCGAAACTATCCGTAAACTTCCGCAACTCTTCAAAGCGATTATAAGTCCCAAAGTAAGCCGGATAGGTCTTCGGCACGCGGACGACATGCGCGTCGAGCACCTCAACCGTTTTCAGGATTCCTATCTTCTCCAACTCTTGTGCGGCAAACTTCTTCAAGTCCTCGTCGGCCATCGCCCACAGCGCATCGGTGTCATAGCAGAAGTACTCCAGCCCAATCCACACCTTCGTAGGGTCGGCCACCATATAGGGGCTCCAGTTATTGAATATCTGTAGCCGTCCCAGCAACACATCAGGTTCCTGAATATAAATCCATGTGTCCTTGATTAGACCGCCTTCAGGCTCGGTCACATCGAGTTTATTCGCGAGCACGCCGACCGTAATAAAGTCCCGATACTGCAAGCCTTCGCTAACCTCGAGCACATTCGCCGGAATCTCCGTCCGCAGCGCCTGCACCAGCTCCCGCATCGGCATCGTCGAAATAAAATAGTCGCCGTAAAATCTCTGCCGTTCCCCCCCATCATTCACAGCCTCAACCGCTGTCACACGACCGCCATCAACCTCTATTGCATCGACCTTCCAGCCCATGTGTATTTCGCCGCCCATCGCGACGACCTTCTCCGCAACGTGCTCCCACAACTGCCCCGGCCCAAACTTCGGATACAGGAACCGCTCAATCAACGAAGTGTCCGTCCCCTTCTGCGCAACATCGCTGCTTGCAGCGCCCTTTGGTTTCCTGGCAAATGTCTTCTTCATAAAATGTTTAACCGCCGTCGTTAGCGACAGGCCCTTAATCCTCTGCGCTCCCCATTCCGCCGATATTTTGTCGCACGGTGTTCCCCAGACCTTCTCCGTATAGCTCTTGAAGAAAGTCAAGTACAATTCACGCCCGAATCGGTTGATCAAAAAATCTTCAAGGCTCTTTTCTTTTTTAATTGGACTTACACGGCTCATTACATAGCTGTAGCCGATCTTCACCATCCTTATCGGCCCGAGATTATTAATCGTATTTCCTGTCAGCTTGATCGGATAATCGAAAAATTTCCGCAAATAATAGATACGGCTCTTACGCGGCCGTACCAGCATCACCAGGTCGTCGCTCTCCGGCGCTGGAGCAACCACCACCGTTTCAACATCCTCTTGCTCCACAACCTCGTCATCGCTGACATCTCCGTCCTCGGCCTTCAGCGGTCCAAGTCCACGCAGGGGCGGCTCCTCGGAGAGGTGTGCTGGCACAGAAACCTCGCGCTGTTTCCCGTGGTAACTGATCTGCACGCCGGTAGGCGAGCCATCTTCACCAAGCACCGGTGGCATCAGCTCCATCCACCACTGCATCACGCGGTCGCTCTTGGAAAAAAACCGATGGCCCCCGATGTCCATGCGGTTGCCCTTGTAACGAATCGTGCGTGAGATCCCGCCGATCTCGCCGCTCGCTTCAAGCACAATCGGCTTCACATCCGTCTTACGCAAAAACTCAAGCGCCGCAGTCAATCCTGCCGGTCCTGCTCCAATAATGATTGCCCGCCGCGCCATTGCCCCTCTGCTTCCAACTATTGACGCGATTAGCCCGCGTGCCTCAACAAGCTTATCCCATGACAGCAGGCCTATGAGGACGCTTTAGTTGACAGCCCCAGCCGCAATCCGGTCTTCCACCACGAACTCCAAATCGCCCTTCTTCCCCGCGTCCACCTTCACATGGTCACCATGCAGCACGCGTCCATCTAGAATCCGCAACGCCAGCGGATCCTGCACCAGCCTTTGGATCGCGCGCTTTAGGGGCCTCGCTCCATACGCGCGATCGTACCCAGCTTTGAAGATCGCTGTACGCGCTGCATCTGTCAGTTCCAGAACGATGCGACGGTCTGCCAGCAGCTTTAGAAGATCGGCGAGTCGCAGATCGACGATATGCGTCAGCTGGTTTTCGCCCAGCGGATGAAAGACAACAATGTCGTCAACGCGATTCAGGAACTCCGGACGAAACTGCTTCCGCAGCTCCTCCATCACGCGCACCTTGGCCTCCTCGAAGCCTTCTTCGCCCTCCGCCCAGGCTGTCGCCAATTGGCCCGCGCCAATATTGGAAGTCAAAATAAGCACCGTGTTTTTGAAATCCACCGTGCGTCCCTTTGAATCCGTCAACCGCCCATCGTCGAGCACTTGCAGCAACACATTGAACACATCCGGGTGCGCCTTTTCGATTTCATCGAACAGAACCACAGCATAAGGCCGCCGTCGAATCGCCTCAGTCAACTGCCCGCCCTCTTCAAAGCCCACGTACCCCGGAGGCGCGCCGATCAGCCGCGCCACCGCATGTTTCTCCATATACTCGCTCATATCGATGCGTACCATCGCCTGCTCGTCATCGAACAGGAACTCGGCCAGCGCACGAGCCGTCTCCGTCTTGCCAACGCCCGTCGGCCCCAGGAAGATAAAGCTCCCAATCGGCCGCTTCGGATCGGACAGGCCAGCGCGCGATCGCCTGATGGCGTTCGCCACAGCCGTAAGCGCTTCATCCTGCCCAACCACACGTTCGCGCAGACGAGTCTCCATCTGCGTCAGCTTCTGGACCTCGCCTTCCAGCATCTTCGACACCGGAATGCCTGTCCATTTCGACACGATCCTCGCAATGTCTTCCTCGTCGACCTCCTCCTTCAACATGCGCGCCGCGCTTTCGCCTGACTTGGCATCGGCCACTCCCGCGTCCTGCGTAGCAGTGAGTTCCTTGAGCTCACGTTCGGTCTTGGGAATCTCTCCATACTGCAACTCCGCAGCGCGCTGTAGATCGCCTTTACGCGTTGCCTCCTGCGCTTCGAACCGCAACTTCTCCAGCCGCTCCTTCAACGCAGCAATCTCTCCGATTGCCCCACGTTCCTTCTGCCACCGCGCGCGTAGACCCGCGGCCTTCTCCTGCACCTCGGCAAGCTCGCGCTCCACCTCGTGCAGCCGCTCCTTCGAGTTCAAATCGTTCTCTCGCTGCAACGCAGCGCGTTCGATCTCCAGCGAAGTCGCACGCCGTTCCAGATCGTCGATCTCCACTGGAACGCTGCCAATCTGGATCGCCAGAGCAGCAGCAGCTTCATCCACCAGATCGATCGCCTTGTCCGGCAGAAATCTATCGCTGATGTAGCGATGCGAAAGCTCCGCCGCCGCCACAATCGCCGAGTCCTTGATTCTTACCTTGTGGTGCGTCTCATAGCGCTCCCGCAGACCCCGCAGAATCGCAATCGTATCCTCTACATTCGGTTCGCCGACATACACAATCTGGAACCGCCTCTCCAGAGCCGCATCCTTCTCAATGTACTTCTTGTACTCGTTCAAGGTCGTCGCGCCGATCGCCCGCAGCTCGCCCCGAGCCA
>Ga0302314_10010051_pt1 | contig 16627 bp, 15 predicted proteins | sample III_Palsa_N2_3_FD_200533 | JGI IMG/M metagenome (GOLD analysis project Ga0302314, IMG submission 200533) | Peat permafrost microbial communities from Stordalen Mire near Abisko, Sweden - III_Palsa_N2_3 | ecosystem: Environmental > Terrestrial > Soil > Palsa > Peat permafrost | place: Sweden... | reverse complement strand
CGACGAGGCGGCGCGCAAGGCGTTTCTGGCCACCGATTTCTGGACCAAATGGCGCGACGGACGCAGCAGCAAGGCTATGTTCGCGCTGGTCGAAAAGCTGAGAACCCTGCAGGTCCCGGTGACCGCCTGCCAGCCCAATGGCGGCGATCTGGGCGAATATGAGCGGGTGATGGGCGAGTGCTGGAAGCAGGTAGGCCAGAGCTCCCACACTCTGGTGCTGATTTTCGTCGGCAACGCCCACGCCAGCTACATGCCGGTCTTCAACGACATCCTGCCGGCCGCCGCCAGCCTGCCGCGCACCGAGACGGTCTCGTTGGATAATTTTTTCTCGCCGGGCTGGTCCTGGCATTGCGAGAAGATCGATAAATGCGGCGAATATCCGTCGCATGCCGATGGCACGCCCAAGGAGCGGGGGATCTATTTCGGCGAGGATCTGGTGCCGGTGGAGATGGGCATGTTCGACGGCGCCTATTCGGCGGGGCCGCATTTTACGGCTTCGCCGCCGGCGGTGGCCCCTTAACAGGTGGAGCTGATGATGTCTCAACCGGTAAAGCGGTCGATCACTCTGAGTGTTCGAGGCGATCTTGTGGCTGAGGCCGAACGGCTCGGGATCAATCTTTCAGCCATTTTTGAAACTACGTTGCAAACGGCCGTGAAGGCCGCGCGGATCGAAAAATGGCGACACGAAAACTGGGAGGCTTTCGCGGCCTATGACAGGCGCATCGAAGCCAATGGTGTGTTTAGCGCCGGAAAAAGGGTGTTCTGATGCGCCGTTTTTTTACGGAACAGGAGAATTCTTCACGAGTAGTGGTTTCAACTTTGCCCAAGTGATGGGAGCAGGGGGCGCATTGCACACATAACAGCCGCCCTCGTAGGCGCTGAAGACGATCTCAAGCCCCTGATCTGAGAAAAACCAGCGTTTCGGGTCGATGACCTCAGATAGAGCGGACGTCTGGCCATCAACATTAGGCGGAGTCCAGCCTGCCGCGTTGAGTGCCTCACCATAGAGCGCCCTTAATTCCGGCCGCCAACCTAGCTCGAACAACTCCGTAGGATCCAAGTCATGCGGCGATCCGTCCAAAACGATGTTTTTGGTCGAGCTCGACCAAAATCCATGGGGCGTTCCGTAGCAATAAGCGGAATTCGTCCAGCTGGTGCTAATCATTTTTTCGTTGGCATAGCCAATGCGATAGTCGACTTCGTCGCGCCCTGCTCCGCAATCGTCCCCAATACCCGGACCTATTTTCTTTTCGACCAGTTTGTTCCAGGCCAGGGTTTCAGGGGTGCTCGCATTGTCTATCAGTGGATAGGCAACATGTTTGACCGAAACGGGAGGGGATTCGTCTCTCTCGTCTTCGTCCTGGTCATAAGGTTTGGTGGCAAACAGATCGACGCGGTTAAAGACGAACGGACCCTTTCGCTCACCCACGTGAGAGAGCTGATCGAGCCGTTCCTTGTATTCTCGTTGCAGGCAGGAGGCCTGAATCTTGGAGGGCGGGCACACCGCGGCCAGGAAATGCAGCCAACCTTGCTCGGTCCGGCGCAACAAATCGGCGCCTTGAGGGCTCAGAAGCTCCCGCCGTTCCTGATACATCTGAGCCAGCTTTGTATCCATCTCGGATAGAGTGGGCGTAGCACAGATCAGCTTTTCTCTGGGAGCCGAGGCTTTATCGCAGTCGAAACTGGCGGCGTGGACAGAAGCATGAAAAGCCAATGCGCAGACAAGTGCCGCTAAAACCCGTAAAGCCCTCATCCCAACCCCTGCGCGTATTTCAGCGTTAAGTTTAACGCGTCACATCACGGGAGACGAGGGCACAAAAAAAGAGGGCGCCGTGATGGCATGACGGCGCCCGGAATACGCTCTTGAGGAGAGCTTGGAGGGGATTGTTATTGTGGCCACGCCGCCGATCGAACCGGGCGGGGACGCCGGAACGGCAGCAACGTGGCAGGGGGAACGGGTTGAACGCCAATGCCGACGACGCGGGCGGAGGCGGCATAGAGCCCGTCCACCAGATCCTCGCCGTCGGACAGTTCGGTCGCCCAGCGATGCACCGAGCGGAACCAGATCTTCACATTGGAGCCGAAGCCGGGGGAGAAGGCATTGCCCAGAGCAGCCTGAAGCCGGGGCAGGAAACGCTCGTCGACGCCGACGCCGCCATCCGCATTCGGGGCGCGCAGCGAGAAGACGCCGATGCTGCCATCGTCGAGCATGCCCACCAGATCGGTCGAGGTCACCGAGGCCAGCACCGCCGCCACCGTCGCCTGGCGCGACAGGTTGGGAATCACGACCGACATCAGCGAAAGCCGCGTCAGCGAATTCGACAACAGGTGAACCTGACGGATCAGTTGGGGTTTCAAGGGCAGCATCGGTTCCATGTCGGCATTTGCTCTCATGTGCGAGTTCGGTGGATGAACTCTACGGACCGGCATGTGTACATGCTTGAAACGAAGTTGTGAGATTCCTGTGATGGATTTCACAGGGTGTGGCCATCAGGCCGATGGCAAGGTCAGATAGACGCGAAACCCTTGATTTTCCAGGTTTTCCGCGCCGACTTCACCGCCCAGCAATTCGACGGTGCGGCGCACCACGGCGAGGCCGATTCCCGAATGGGCGGCGCCCTCGCTTTCCTGTTCCTTGGGCCGGTAGGAAAAGTTGCGGCGGAAGATCGAGCCGAGCTGGTCGATCGGCACGCCGGGCCCCTCATCCTCGACCGACAGGGTCGCGCTATGGACGCCCTTGCGCACGATGACCAGCACGGTGCCACCCGGTGGCGAGAAGCTGACGGCGTTGTCGAGCAGGTTCTCGAGCACGGTCTCCAGGCTTTCGGCGGTGGCCGTGACCAGGGCGTTGTCCTCGGCGCGCACTGTGACGCGCACCCCCTGCGAGGTGGAGACCCGATCGTAAGCCTGCGCCATCTGGATGGCGAGGTTGCCGAGATTTTGCGGCTGGAGGCGGGCGCTCATTACCTCGGCGGCGGCCTCGTCGAGGCGGCGCACGGCCTGCACCAGCGAGCCGAGGCGCTTCAGCGCGTGGTGGATGGCCGTCACCGCATGATTGGCGCGCAGGTCTCCGTCGGAGAGCTCCTTCAGGGGTTCGATGGCCTGGGTGATGGCGGCGATCGGCGCCTTGAAGGCGTGGGCATTGTCCTCGGCCGCCTCTCGTAACGCACTCGCCGAGGCGTCGAGAGTCGCCACCATGCGGTCGAATTCGCGGGCTACGGGGCGCAATTCCGGCACCGCGGCGATCGCGGCGAAGGAGGGTTTGCCGAAGGCGCCTCCCTCACGAATTCGTCGAGCAACGGTGGCGAAACCTTTGATATCGAACAATGTTCCGGCCACGGTCAGCACGATCAGCAGGGCCATCAAGCCATAGAAGAAGAAGGCCAGACGCACTTCGGGCGCCTGGGTGAAGGGCCGGGCCAGCGAGGCGCCGAGAAGATCGCCGGTGGCGTAGGAGGTCAGCACCACCCAGCAGCCGGCCGGGCTGTGCAGGGGCGACATCGAGGTCAACAGCTCCTCGGCACCGGTGGCGGCCTCATATCGCAAGGCCAAGGTGCGGTCGCCGTCGCAGCTCTCGTCGAGGCGCGGCAGCACGCCGGCGGAGTCGAGGCGTTTGCGTTCCTCGTCGAGATTGGCCGGATCGATCTCCGGATTGGAGGCAACCAGGAAGAAGCTGTCATTCTGGCCGGTCGGGCGCAGCAGCAATTTGACCCGCATCTGATCGGAGGCGAGATCGCGCACCGTGTGGGCGAGGTCGAGCAGCGAGCGGCCCGACGCGCTGGTCAGCGAGGGACGCAGATCCTGCGCCACCAGCAGACCCTCGGCCTGCAGCGCGCGCAGCAGGAACGCCTGACGCTCGGCGTCGGCCTCGGCGAATTTGGAATAGAGAATGATCGGGACGATCAAAAAGACCAAGGCGACAGCCAGGAACTTCCCCGTCAGCGAGCGGCTGACGGTCCGCGCCATGCCGAACGCCCGATCAAGCATCGGCGGTCTCCGCGGCCCAGCGATAGCCGAAGCCGGGATAATTGGCGATGGCGGCGAAGGCGGGATCGACGGTCAGGAATTTTTCCCGGATGCGCTTGATCAGGGCGCGCACATTGGCACGATAGCCGTCGGGCCCTTCGCCGGCGATGAAGTTCTCACCGCGCAATGCGTCGTAGATCTCGCGGTAGGACAGATCGCGGCCTGACGTGGCCAGCAGTTCGACGACGCGATATTCACCGAATGTCAGCTCGACCGGCTGGCCGCGCCAGGAGGCGGCGTGGTTAGCGGGAGTCAGGGACAGCGAGCCGGCCACCAACTCGCCCGGCGAGCTGTCCTTGGCGCGTGGTTCCTCGCCATGATTTAGCACCATCGAGATGCGGCGCTCGAGGATGGCGAAGCTGCGGGTCTTGTCGACGAAATCGGCGGCGCCCAGCGCCAGCGCGGCCTCCTCATAGATCGTGTCGTTGTGCGAGGTGAAGAACAAGGCGCGGGTCGCGACGCCGCGGGCGCGCAGGGCCTGGAGCAATTCCAGGCCGCTCATGTTGGGCATCTTCCAGTCGAGAATCAGAAGATCCGCCTGGATGCCGGGGATGGCGTCGAGCGCCAGGGCCGGGTCCGGAAAGACCTGCACGTCGTAGCCGGCCTGCGCCAGGTTGCCGGCCAGCACCTCGCGCAGCAATTCGTCATCGTCAACCAGTACCAGCCTGTTCGGCGTCTTCCCTGTCATCGTCCACCTCTTCCTAAGCCCGAGCGGCGATTGAGCCTCGCCGCAGCGGAGCGTAGGCGTCATTTTCTAAGAGCCGCATAGCATGCGGCGGCGTTTCTTCCCGCGGAAGGCTGCTGATCATAGGACAGGACCCGTTCCAACCCGGATTTAACGTCGAGGAACAATATCACGTCCAGTTGGCAGTTCTTGCCGCGATAGGTCAACACACGTGCCGCTCCCTCGTTGCGGCTATCCATCGGAGATCCCAGCAATTTCACGACAGCGGGCTGATCCAGCCCGATGAGTTCGTCGGGTACATAGACCGATTTCTCGGGCTGGCGGGGAATCGGCGGCTTGGGCGGCGGCACCGGCGGGATCACCGGATCGGGCGTCTTGACCTCGGGCGTGGCGGGAACCGGAAGGGGAGCCGGCGCGAACGCAGGCGGCGGGGCCACGTCTTTCTGGTCGACGCAGCCCGCCAAATAGAGGATGCCCAGCAGGGCTAGAAATGTTCGGCTCCGGCGCATCGACCTTTCTCCGTCGTGAGCCTGGCAGACTAGAATTAAAGTGTTAACATTATTTCTATTCGGGTTTGCCGACAAACTTCTCCAGCCAGTGGATGTCGTAATCCCCCTTGATGAAATCCTCCGCCAGAACCAGGCGTTGGTGCAGGGGGATGGTGGTCTTGATCCCTTCGATGACGAATTCGCCGAGCGCGCGATGGGCACGTCTCAGGCATTCGTCGCGATCGGTTCCGTAGACGATCAGCTTGGCGACCATGCTGTCGTAGTTCGGCGGCACTTTGTAGCCGGAATAGAGGCCGCTATCGATGCGAACGCCCAAGCCGCCCGGCGCATGGTAATTGCCGACCTTGCCCGGCGAGGGCGCGAAGGTCTCGGGATCCTCGGCATTGATGCGGCATTCGATGGCGTGGCCTTTGAAAACCACCTGGTCCTGGCCATAGCCTAGAGGCTCGCCGGCGGCGATGCGCAGTTGTTCGCGCACGATATCGATGCCGGTGATGGCCTCGGTCACCGGATGCTCCACCTGCAGGCGGGTGTTCATCTCGATGAAGTAGAACTCGCCATTCTCATAGAGGAACTCGATGGTGCCGGCATTGCGGTACCCGAGCTTCCTGATGGCGTCCGCTGTGATGCGGCCGATCTCGGCGCGCGCCTCGGGCGACAGCACGGGCGACGGGGCTTCTTCCAGCACTTTCTGGTGACGGCGCTGGAGCGAACAATCGCGCTCGCCCAGATGAACCACATTGCCGTGCGAATCGGCCAGCACCTGCATCTCGATATGGCGCGGCTTCTGGAGATACTTCTCCATATAGACGTCAGGATTGCCGAACGCGGCCTTGGCCTCGGAGCGGGCCAGGCGGAACGCCTCCCTCAGCTCTTCGGGGCTGCCGGCGTGCTTCATGCCCTTGCCGCCGCCGCCGGCGGTGGCCTTGATCAGCACCGGATAGCCGATGCGCGCGGCTTCTTCGAGCGCGTGCTCCTCGCTATCGATGCCGCCCGCCGAACCCGGCACGCAGGGAATGCCGACGCTGATCGCCGCCTGCTTGGCGGTGATCTTGTCGCCCATCATGCGGATATGGTCGGGCGAGGGGCCGATGAAGGTGATGCCGTGCTCTTCGACCATCTGGGCGAAATCGGCATTTTCCGACAGGAAGCCATAGCCGGGATGGATGGCGTCGGCGTTGGTGATGGTGGCGGCGGCGATGATCGCCGCCTTGTTCAGATAGGAATCCTTGGCCGGGGCCGGGCCGATGCACACCGATTCGTCGGCCAGACGCACATGCATGGCGTCATGGTCGGTGGTGGAGTGCACCGCGACCGTCTTGATACCCATCTCACGGCAGGCGCGATGGATGCGAAGGGCGATCTCGCCGCGATTGGCGATGAGGACTTTGCTGAACATTATTCGATGATGACCAGGACTTCGCCATATTCGACCGGCGATCCGTCTTCGACGAGAATCTGGGTGATCTTGCCGGCCTTGGCGGCGCGGATCGGATTGTAGGTCTTCATCGCCTCGATCAGGCAGATGGTCTGGCCGACGGCGACCGAATCGCCGATCGCGACGAAGTTCGGCTTGCCGGGCTCGGGCGCCAGATAGGTGACGCCGACCATCGGCGACTTCAAGGCACCCGGATGATTGGCCGGGTCGGCGGCCGGGGCGGGAGCCGCGGCGATGGGAGCGGCAGCCGGCGCGGCGGCGACCGGGGCCGCCGCCGGGGCGACGACGCCATAAGTGATCTGGCGGGCGACGCGGATGCGCGTGCCCTCGCTCTCAAACTCGATTTCCGACAAATTGGTTTCGTCGAGGAGCGACGCCAGCGAGCGCACCAGCCCGCTATCGAAGGAGGTCTTGGCCATTATGCTTCTTTCTTCGTCTGTTGCGCAGGGTGCAGCCAGCTTCCCAGGGCGTCGAGCGCCGAGAGATAGCCTTGGATGCCCAAGCCGCAGATCACGCCCTTGGCCGCAAGCGACACATAGGAGTGATGGCGGAAGGATTCCCGCTGATGAATGTTCGACAGGTGAACCTCGACCACCGGCTTCTGCACCCCTCTGAGCGCGTCCAGAAGCGCGACCGAGGTGTGGCTGTAGCCGCCGGGATTGATCACGATGCCGGAAAACGCGGTACGCGCTTCGTGCACCCAATCGATCAGTTGGCCTTCGTGATTGCTTTGCCGGCAATCGACTTCGAGTCCCAGCTTGGCCGCGTGCGAGCGGCAGGCCGCCTCGACGTCGGACAGGGTATCGTGACCGTAGATCTCCGGTTCTCTGGTCCCCAGGAGATTGAGGTTGGGGCCGTTGAGGATGAGGATGGACACGGTCATGCGATAGGGGGCTCGGTTCGCCTTTTCATGGGCGTGGTTATAGCACGAAGGTATCTCCGCGCAATCTTGCTGTCGGAGCGAAGCATGAATGCCGCGCCTCGAGCCCTCCTATGCTAGACTAACACCCTATCCTCCGCGGAGCTCCCGCCCTGTTCCTCCGACTGCCGTCCTTTTGGTGCTTCGCCGCCGCTTTTCTGCTGGTCTTCGCGCCGCTCGCGTCGCATGCGGATCCCCAGGCGGTCACTCTCAACTATCCGGGCCATGAGGCCCTGTCCGAGGCTGGCCTCCGCATCGTCACCGAGATGTATCGCCGCATCGGCTACGAGATCCATGAATCCCGCCTGCCGGCGCGGCGCTCGCTACGGGAATCCGATGCGGGAGAGAGCGATGGCGAGGTCATGCGCGCCGTCGAGTTGGAAAAGCGCTTTCCCGATCTGATCCGGGTGCCTGAACCGCTGATCGAACACGACATCGTCGCCTTCACGGCGGGAAATCCCGCCTTATTGGCGAACGGCTGGTCGGATTTGCGCGGCCATACCGTCTGCGCCCGCATGGGCATCCTGCTGGTCGAGGACAAGCTGCAGGACGTGCCCAATGTGCGGATCGAGATGGCCGAGGAATCCGAGCAGGTGTTCCGCATGTTGAAAGCAGGCCGCTGCGACTATGCGGTGCTGCCGCGCGCCGCCTGGATCGAAGCGCAGCAGGCCGGCATCGGCGGCCTGACCGAGGCCAGTCCGGTGCTGCTGCATTTCACCGCCTATCATTTCGTCAATCGCAGGCGGGCCATGCTGGTGCCGCATCTGGCCGCGGTCCTGCGCCAATTGCGCGCCGAGGGCTTCATCGCCCGCGCCCAGGCGGATCTGGATGCGGCGATTTCCGTGGCTCGGGCGGAATCCGGCTACAGCCGCTGACCTCCCATGCCGTTTCGGCAAGGCTCCCCATCCCCGGCTCCGGTTGCCAGGGCGGAGGGCAGGGGCCATACTCCGGCCAAAGCAATATCACCGGTTTGGACGTCCCATCATGGAAGTAACGATCAATGGCGAGGCGCGCAGTCTCGGCGCCGCGCTCAGTCTCGAAGCCCTGTTGCTGGATCTGAAGATCGATCCGAAGAAGGTCGCCGTGGAACGCAATCTCGAGATCGTGCCGCGCTCGACCTATGGCGCGGTGCAGGTCGCGGCCGGAGATAAGCTGGAAATCGTTCATTTCATTGGCGGGGGCGCGCCGGACGGGGCTGATGTCGTCGATGAGGGCTGGACCGTCGCGGGCCGTCGTTTCAAGTCGCGCCTGATCGTCGGCACCGGCCGCTACAAGGATTTCGAGGAAAATGCCGCCGCGCTGAAGGCGTCGGGGGCCGAGATGGTCACCGTCGCCGTCCGCCGGGTTAATGTTAACGATCCGAACCAGCCGATGCTGGTCGATTACATCGATCCCAAGGCCTACACCTATTTGCCCAACACCGCCGGCTGCTACACCGGCGAGGACGCGGTGCGCACCCTGCGCCTGGCGCGCGAGGCGGGCGGCTGGAGCCTGGTCAAGCTGGAGGTGCTGGGCGATCAGAAGAGCCTCTATCCCGACATGATCGAGACGCTCAAGGCCGCCGAGATGCTGATCAAGGACGGTTTCGACGTGATGGTCTATTGCACCGACGATCCGATCCTGGCCAAGCGCCTGGAAGATATCGGCTGCTGCGCCATCATGCCGCTGGGCGCGCCGATCGGTTCGGGCCTCGGCATCCAGAACCCGGTCAATATCCGGATGATCATCGAGCAGGCGAAAGTGCCGGTGCTGGTCGATGCCGGCGTGGGCACGGCCTCGGACGCCGCCATCGCCATGGAACTGGGCTGCGACGGCGTGCTGATGAACACGGCTATCGCGCTGGCCAAGGATCCGATACGGATGGCGCGCGCCATGGGATTGGCGGTCGAGGCGGGGCGGCTGGCTTATCTTGCCGGGCGGATGCCCAAGAAGATGTATGCGTCGCCGTCTTCGCCGCTGGCCGGGTTGATCTGAGGGTTCGTCAGAACCAGAGAACCCGCAGATCGATCGCGATGTAGTCCGAGCCGTTGTCGGTGAATTCGCTTGTCAGGGCGCCGTAATTGTAGAGGTGGCTATCGCCTTCGAAGCTGTGCTGGTAACGGACCGATAGAGACAATCGGTCAGGAATCAGTGTCCAGGCCGCGCCTATGTAGGGGCTGACGTCATATCCCGCCCGCACGTCGGTTTTCTCAGTAGCGATATATCCATAGATGTAAGTGTAGTTGTAAGTGGTTATCTGCGACTGGCGATAGCCGGGAGACACCCTTACTCCGCCGAGCAGGAACATATCGTCCAGGGCACGATATTGCGATTCGACGCTCAGATAGGGGCGCGCGACGGCGCTGTTATATTCGGAGTCGCCCGCGCCATCGGTGAGTTTGGCCTTGCCGACCAGAGAGGCACCCGCGCGCCCCAATAAGGTTACATCTTCGAAAACGCGGCTCAGCGCGACATTGACGTCGCCGGAATTGGCGCCGGGGGCGATCGCGATATGGGCGAAATCGCCCTTGAGAAGATTGGGTGCGTAGGTAGCCGTCAGATCGACGTTCAGCGGAAAATCGGCCAAGTCGGTCTGGTGCAGGGTGCGATAGATCACCTGGACGTAAGGGTCTTCGCAGCCATGAGCGCTGTCCTTGTAGTCGTAGGTGCCCGAGGTAATGAAGGGATCCTCTTCGCGATAGGTCTCGTCCCGATACCCGCAGGACCCGCCAAGTCCGACCACCAAGTCGTCGAGCAGTCCATATTGGACAGCTTGGCTTCCGAGGTAGCTGTGGTTGGAGTAGCTGTATGAAAAACTGAAGCCTGAGATGCCGTAGAGCGGATTAGGAGCCGCATAGCTTCGGTTGATGTCGCGCTGGTAGGAGATCCCGGTGTCGGAGATCAGATGCCCCTCGGCGGGCAGGTAGGATGGATCCTGAAGCGAGACTTCGCTCTCTTGGGCATGGACGGGCGAGGCCGACAGTGACAGGACTGCCGACGCGAAAACGAGCAGGTGCTTTTTACCCACGGACAGGATCCCCCGATGGAACGCAAAAGTGCCGGGAGTGATCCCATTTCAGCCGGGAGTTGTAAAGACTGTAATTTCCGATTCGGATATTATCGTCCTCGCATAGTCGCCCTGAGGGCGACGTGGCGGGATGAGTCCTTTCCCCGAGAAGTCGTTATTGTCCGCGCCCAGCGCGTAACGGCGAGGGCGGCTTTCCCCGCACGATCTATAGCGTTTCTTGTGTGATCGCAGACGCGAGCCGCCTTGCTAAGTCATTGATTTTCCTAGGTGGGGTAAAATAATCACCACCTGTACGCTTTTTTCACTTTTCATCCCTGAAAAAAAGCGTAAATAGCGTTTCAGACGTACCGCGCACGTGCCTCTGGCCCAGGGTTGGTTAAGCAACGACGTCAAGGCGTTCTTCTGCTGTATGCCGTTGAAGGCGTTCCGGAGGAAAGACCATGGTGTTTGTTTCTTGCTTACCTAGTCAGGCAGGCGGGTTCTATGAAGGGCATTCCTCCGGGACTGTCCCGTCGCCGACCCTCTATAGCCTTAAACAGAAGTAATTAGACCGAGACTTTGGTTCGGTTTGGTTTGACTTCCGCTCGCTTGCGCGCCCGCTTGGGCCGTGAGGCTGATTACCTACCTCCACATTTTCATTTTTGCGCGTACTGGACATGTGATGACCGCTAAGATTTATCAGTTCCTGGCCGACCAGCAGCCCGCCACCCCCTGCCTGATCATCGATCTCGATGTGATCGCCAACAATTACGCGGCGCTGAACCGCTATCTGCCGACCGCCAAGGTGTTCTATGCCGTCAAGGCGAACCCGGCCAAGGAAGTCATCGCGATGCTCGCCGAACTGGGGTCCTGCTTCGATACGGCCAGCCGGCCGGAAATCGAGTCGGTGCTGGCCGCGGGCGTCTCGCCCGATCGCATTTCCTTCGGCAACACCATCAAGAAAGAGCGCGACATCGCCTGGGCCTTCCAGCAGGGCATCGAACTTTTCGCCTTTGACAGCGAAGCCGAGCTCGAGAAGCTGGCCCGCGTCGCACCGGGCGCCAAGGTGTTCTGCCGCCTGCTGATGACCTGCGAAGGCGCCGAATGGCCGCTGTCGCGCAAGTTCGGCTGCGAGGCCGAGATGGCCCGCGACCTGTTGATCCGCGCCCGCGACATGGGCCTCGAGCCCTATGGCATCTCCTTCCATGTCGGCTCGCAGCAGACCCGCATGGACCAGTGGGACATCGCGATCGGCAAGACGGCGATGCTGTTCTCCGAGCTGAACGCCGCCGGCATCGAGCTGAAGATGATCAATCTCGGCGGCGGCCTGCCGGCCCAGTACCGCGACGAGATCGCCCCGGTCGACGAATATTCCAACGCCATCATGAACGCCATGACCACGCATTTCGGCAACGACCTGCCGCTGATGATCGTCGAGCCTGGCCGCTCGCTGGTCGGCGATTCCGGCATCCTGGAGACCGAAGTCGTGCTGATCTCGCGCAAATCCTATGAAGAGGATTTGCGCTGGATCTATCTCGACATCGGCAAGTTCGGCGGCCTGGCCGAGACCATGGACGAGGCGATCAAATACCGCCTGCAGGTGCCTGGCGACATCGAGGGCGCCGAGAAGGGTGTCGTCATCCTGGCCGGCCCGACCTGCGACTCGGCCGACATTCTCTATGAGAAGCAGCAATATAAGATGCCGATGTCGCTGCAGGTCGGCGACAAGATCCGCATTCTCTCGACCGGCGCCTACACCACCTCCTATGCGGCGGTGAACTTCAACGGCTTCGCGCCGCTGAAGGCTTATTACATTTGACATAATTTTCGCGGTCCCCCTCTGGAAAAAAGAGGGGGCCGCGATCATACTGTTCCTCAGGTTGCATGTCCTGGGGGATGGGATGATCAAAAGGTGCTGCGTCAGCGCATTCGCGCTTCTTCTGTCGGCCGCTCCTGCCCTGGCCGATCCGCCGCCGATCCAGAATTACGCTTCTCTGCCCGTCATCGTCGATCCCCGGTTGTCGCCCGACGGAACCACTCTGGCGCTGATGGCGCCGGTCGGTGACCGCCTGGTGCTGGCGACCCGCAAGGTCGACGGCAGCAAAACGGTGGTGGTGACTCCGGGCGAGGATACCGACCCGGACTGGTTCCAGTGGAAGACCGACAACCGGCTGATGGCCAGTGTCCGCTTCCAGTCCTGGACGCCGCGCGGCGATTATCTCAATCGCACGAGATTGGTCTTCGTCAATCCCGACGGGCAGCACAGCATCGTCGCCAAGCTCAGCAAGGAAGTGGACATCAACACCCACTATCTCTATCCGCGCGGCGGTCGCCGTCAGAACCTGTCGCCGCAATTCCAGGATCGCGTCATCAGCCTCGACAAGGACAAGCCGGACGAGATCCTGATGGCGGTGACGCCGCAATCGGACTGGATCCATCCCGACGTGATGCGCGTCAATATCGAGAACGGCGCGCCCCATGTCGTCGCGCACGAACCCGACGTGGTGCGCTGGCTGGCCGACGAGAAGGGGCAGGTGCGGGCGGCGGTCCGGGTCAAGAATGAGCATTGGAACGGCAAGCAGACCCATCGCATCGTCATCGCCCGCGCGCATGTCGAGGATGAGTGGCAGACCATCGACGAGGGCGATCAGGTCGAGGGGCATCGCTTCGATCCGGTCGGTTTCGCCAAGGACCGCCCCAATATCGTCTATGTGCTGGCCGACAATGAGGCCGGCCGCCTCGAAGCGCGGGAATATGACCTGACCACCCGTTCATTGGGCGCCGTGCTGGCTTCGGCACAGGCCTGCGACGCCGAGAGGTTCGGCACCGACCAGGAGACCTACGGCTTCACCGTGCCCTGCGAGCCGGGTTCGCGCCATTATCTCGACCCGGCCTGGCAGCATGATTACCTGGCCATCAAGAATGCCCTCCATTCCGAGGATGCCTGGCTGATCGACCGCAGCGACGACGGCAAGCGCGTGCTGGCCGCCGAGCATCGCACAGCCACCCAACCCACCAGTTATTGGGTACTCGATCGCCATGGCGAGAAGGCGGCCCTGTCGCCCTTGGCCGATTCCTATCCCGGACTGACCGCCGAGGACATCCAGCCGACGGTGCGGGTCGATTATCCCGCGCGCGACGGCCAGATGTTGCCGGGCTTCGTCACTCTGCCGGCCAATCATTCGGGGCCGGTCCCCTTCGTGGTGCTGGTGCATAACGGCCCGAGCAGCCATGACGGGATCTGGTTCAACTGGCAGGTCCAGTTTCTGGTCAGCCGAGGCTACGGCGTATTCCAACCGCAATATCGCGGCTCGTCGGGCTTCGGCAATGACTTCCAGGAGGCCGGCTATCAGCAATGGGGCGGGCGGATGCAGGACGACGTCACCGACGGCACGCACTGGCTGGTTTCACAAAAGCTGGCCGATTCTTCCCATATCTGCATCGCCGGCTCCGGCTATGGCGGCTATTCGGCGCTGATGGGCACGATCAAGGAACCCTCGCTCTATGCCTGCGCCGCCGCTTACGGCCCGGTCACCGATCTCGGCAAATTCACGCGCCGCATCCATAACCTCGCCTTCTCGGACATCAATCTGCCGAAGGTCAAGAATGACGAGTTGGATCCCGACGACATCTCGCCGGTCGAGCATGCCGCCGAGATCAAGGTCCCGGTCCTGCTGGTGCATGGCAAGAAGGACGTGTCCGTTCCTTACGAGCATAGCGAGGACATGGAAAGCGCCCTCAAGAGCGCCAAGAAGCCGGTGACGGCCTTCTATCCCGAAACCGGCGACGCTCGCATGGCTCACGGCGCCGAGCGGATCCTGTGGCTGACCGAACTGGACAAGCTGCTGGCTTCTACCTTGAAGGCGACGGCGGGAGCGCCGGGTAAGACGCCGGGACCGGCGGCGCCGTAAGCGCGGGGTGGAACGCGTCATATTTTTTTATCGTTGAATATCCTGGGGAATGGGATGATCAAAAGGTGTTGTGTCAGCGCATTCGCGCTTCTTCTATCGGCGCCTCCCGCTCTGGCCGATCCCCCGCCGATCTCGGCTTACGCCTCTCTTCCCGCCGTTACCGATCCGCGTCTGTCGCCCGACGGTTCGTCCATAGCCATGGTCGCGCCGGTTAAGGATCATCTCGATCTGGTCAGCAGCAAGGTCGATGGAAGCGGCATGATCGTGCTGAATATCGGCGACGCCGCCGATCCCGAATGGTTTCACTGGAAGGGCAATAACCGGCTGATGGCCGGTCTGCGCTTCGTGGCTTACTCGGCCAACAATGAATATGCCATCCACACCAGGCTGGCTTTCGTCGATGCCGACGGCAAGAACGCCGCCTTCGCCAAGCTCAATAAGGAGCTACCCCAGCCGAATACCTATGTCTTCTACGACAGCAGCAATCGCACGCCGCAGTTCCAGGACCAGGTTATCAGTCTGGAGCCGTCCAAGCCGGACGAGATTCTCATGGCGGTGACGCCGCAATCGGACTGGGTCCATCCCGACGTGATGCGCGTCAATGTCCAGACCGGCGTCGCCAAGACCGTGACGCATGAAAGTGACGTGGTTCGCTGGCTCGCCGACGAGACCGGCGCTGTGCGCGGCCTAGTCAAGGTCAAGCGCGAGCATTGGAACGGCTATGAGACCCATCGCATCGTTCAGGCCCGCGCCCATGACGGCGACGAGTGGCAGACCATCGACGAAGGCGACCAGGTGCAGGGCCACCGCTTCAATCTGGTCGGCTTCGCCAAGGACCGCCCCAACATCCTCTATGTGCTGGCCGACAGTGAGGGCGGTCGCCTGGAGGCGCGCGAATATGACCTGACCACCCATACGCTGGGGACGGTGCTGGCTTCCGGCCCGGTCTGCGACGCGGAGGGCTTCGGCAATGCCCAGGAGATATTCGGCTTCGACGCGCCTTGCGCCCGTGACTCGAAGCATTACCTCGATGCGGACTGGCAACATGATTATCTGTCGATCAAGAATGCCCTGCATTCCGATCAGGTGTGGGTGATCGACCGCAGCGATGATGGCAAGCGTGTGCTGGTCGCCAACCGCCAGACCGTCAGCCAGCCGATCGACTATTGGATCCTCGACCGCCATGGCGAGAAGGCCAATCTGTCGCGCTTCTCGGAATCCTATGAGGGGTTGCAGGCCTCCGACATCCAGCAGACCACGCGGGTCAACTTCCCCTCGCGCGACGGGCAGGTGCTGCCGGGCTTCATCACCCTGCCGGCCAATCGGTCGGGACCGATCCCCTTCGTGGTGCTGGTGCATGGCGGCCCGAGCGCCCGTGACGGCGTCACCTTCAACTGGCAGGTTCAGTTCCTGGTGAGCCGCGGTTATGGCGTGTTTCAGCCGCAATTTCGCGGCTCGTCGGGCTTCGGGACGGCCTTCCACGATGCCGGTCTTCAGCAATGGGGCGGCCGCATGCAGGACGACGTCACTGACGGCACCCTGTGGCTGATCTCGCAGAAGCTGGCCGAGCCGGGGCGCATCGCCATTGCCGGAGCCGGCTATGGCGGCTATTCGGCACTGATGGGCGCGGTGAAGCAGCCGACCCTGTACGCCGCAGCCGCGGCCTATGACCCGATCACTGATCTCGACAAGCTGCTGCACCGTATGAGGGCCTTCGCCTTCTCCGACATCAACCGTCCCAAGGTCAAGAATGACCAGCAGGACGCCGATGACATCTCGCCGGTCGAGCATGCCGCCGAAATCAAGGTTCCGGTGCTGCTGGTCCATGGCAAGAAGGACGTCAATGTCCCCTACGACCATAGCGAGGACATGGAAAGCGCCTTGAAGCGCGCTGGCAAGACGGTGACGGCCTTCTATCCCGAACTGGGCGATGCCGGCATGAACCACAGCGCCGAACGCATCCTGTGGCTGACCGAGCTGGAAAAGCTGCTCGCCTCGACCTTGAAGACGACGGCAGCGGTGCCGGGTAAGTCGCCGGGGCCGGCGGCGCAGTAAGGGGTGTTCGAGTCTGGGTGTCCGAGGTCTAACGGGATCCGTATGTGGACGGCCCCCGACTCGCAAGGAATTTTTTGGTATTTTGATCGCTCGTTTGC
>Ga0302314_10010050_pt1 | contig 16628 bp, 17 predicted proteins | sample III_Palsa_N2_3_FD_200533 | JGI IMG/M metagenome (GOLD analysis project Ga0302314, IMG submission 200533) | Peat permafrost microbial communities from Stordalen Mire near Abisko, Sweden - III_Palsa_N2_3 | ecosystem: Environmental > Terrestrial > Soil > Palsa > Peat permafrost | place: Sweden... | reverse complement strand
GCCGGGGCTGGGCTTCCACAGGTCCTGGCTGCGCTCGGCAACCTCCTGGATGATCTCGTAGCCGTGCATCGGTCGCTCGGCGAGCAGCACCAGGATGGCCGCACGGACATCGCCGCGCCGACCGCGCCGGTTGTGACCGCCGCGGCGTCCACCGCGCTGGCCGGGTCCGAAACCGGGCCCGAAGGCACCGGGACCGAAGCCCCGACCGAAACCACGGCCGAAGCCGGGTCCGAAACCGGGGCCGAATGGGCCCTCATGGCCGGCATCGTTACCGCGGACGTAGTCGCGAAACTCGCGGCGGGCTTGCCTGCGGTGCTCGCGCAGTCCGTGTCGTTCATGCAGGCCGAAGCCGAAGTTCGCGGGCCCAGGCCCGCCGGCAAATGGTCCGTCTACATGGGGAAATGGGTTGTTCATGGGTGTTATCTCGTTTCTGGAAAGGTAGCACCCTATGTGCTACCGATACGACAACGATATATCGGAAGCTATCGCTACGCAAGGCCAGATTCGTTCGGAGACGGTTTGCCACCCCGGGGAGCGGGGTAGAAGCCACGTGATGAGCCAGGAAAACACTGACGTGAAAGTCGACGAGATCGCCGACCGCCCGGTGCAGGTGGATGCACCCGCTGACCCCGATCGCACCAGGCGATTCCGGTTGTGGGTGAACTGGGCGCTGGCGCTGCTCACCGTGGTTGGCGCCGGCATCGTGATGGTTGTCGCGCTGGGTGCCGTCATGAGTACTGCGGCGTGCAGCGACAAGGCCTGCCCGAACCTCGGGCCGGTCGGTATCAGCTTCAACGCGCTGTTCTACGGCGCACCGGTGCTGGCCGCCCTGACGCTGGTCGTGTCGTTCTTCACCGCGAAACGCCGATGGGGATTCGCGGTCCCCGTCTCGGCGCTGGCGCTGCTGATCGCCGACATCGCCATCCTCGCCGTCACCGTCGCGCAATAGCTAACGGGGCGGTGCCCACGACGCTCGGGGCCACGGTCGCAATCGGGCAAGTTCTCTGCGGTGCCGTTCGGCGAGCACTGCGGCCAGTACCAGTTGCGGCGGAGTTCCGGGCGGGGGCGGCGGAGCTACCCGGCTCAGCACGTCGTTGGCGAGCCGGTAGGCCATCTGTTCCCGTACCTCCGGGTCCAGTTGCCCTGCGCGCGAGAGGAATTGGCGAGCCGCCTCAGCTAGGTCAGCGTTGAGGCCGGAGAGTTGCAGTGACGCCGCCCACCAGGCGAGATAAGGCGGCATGAGCGGCGGCGGTCCCAGCTTCGGACCCCGCTCGCTGATCACCACCGTGCCGGCGAAGATGTCGCCGATCCGCTTGGCTCTTGGTGAGAGCATGCTGGAGATGACCGCCGGGCTTCCTGCCAGCATCCAGATCTCCACGATTGACGCCAGTGCGCGAAATAGAGCTTGGCGGAAGCGCTCCGGTCCGCCGTCGTCGGACACCACGCGCAGGCCCATCGCCATCTTGCCGAGTGTCCGCCCGCGGGTGGCCGTCTCGAAAATCAGCGGGTATCCGAGGAGTACCAGCACGGTGAAGATCACCATGATCGCCGCGCTCAGCGCTTCGTCGAATTGAGTCAACGCGGCGGCCCACAACACCAACGAGATGAGATATCCGACGAGGATGACTGCGATGTCGATGAGGGCGCTCACGGCCCGCACCGGTAATTGGGCGACCCGCACGTCGAGGACGACGGCGTCCCCGGTCACCACCTCCGACATACCGCGAACGCTACCCGGCTAGCCTTGCGGGCGTGGACGTCGATGCGTTCGTGCTCACTCACCGCGACACCTGGGATCGCCTCGACCACTTGGTGAAAAGTCGCCGTCGGCTGACCGGAGATGAGGTCGACGAACTCGTCGACCTCTACCAGCGGGCATCGACGCACTTGTCGATGCTGCGCTCCGGGTCCTCGGATTCGGCGCTGGTCGGCCGGCTGTCAAGCCTGGTCGCGCGTGCCCGGGCCGCGGTCACCGGAGCTCACGCACCGGTGTCTCGGGAGTTCACCCGGTTTTGGACGGTGTCCTTCCCGGTGGTGGCTTACCGGGCCCGGTGGTGGTGGTTGGCGACGGCAGTGGTGTTCTTCGCAGTCACGGCTGCCATCTCGATCTGGGTCATCGGCAGCCCAGAAGTGCAGTCCACTATCGGAACACCCAGCGAGATAGACGAATTGGTGAATCACGACTTCGCCGACTACTACAGCAAGCACTCGGCGGCCGCTTTCGGCTTGCACGTGTGGGTGAACAATGCCTGGGTGGCCGCCAAGTGCATCGCGTTCTCCATCTTGCTCGGCGCCCCGATTCCGTTCGTGCTGTTCGCAAACGCCGCTAACCTTGGCGTGGTGTCCGGTCTGATGGTGTCGGCCGGAAAGGGTGACGTCATGCTGGGCTTGCTGATTCCGCATGGCCTGCTGGAGATGACGGCTGTCCTCCTGGCCGGCGCCGCCGGCATGCGGCTGGGCTGGTCGGTGATCGCACCGGGCGACCGCCCGCGCGGTCAGGTGCTTGCCGAGCAGGGGCGCGCTGTCGTGTCGGTCGCCGTGGGTCTGACGGTGGTGCTGCTCGTCTCGGGTGCCATCGAGGCGTTCGTCACCCCGTCGCCGCTGCCGACATTCCTGCGGATCGGCATCGGAATCCTTGCCGAGGCAGGCTTCTTGGGCTACGTCGTTTTCTTCGGCAGGCGCGCCGTCGAGGCCGGCGACACCGGGGACATCGCCGACGCGCCCGACGTCGTGCCGACCCGGTGAATCCTCAACGGGCTGAGCTACAGCCGCCCGGTGGCTTTCATCGCCAGATAGCGGTCGGCCAGCGCAGGCGCGAGCTCGGTGGGCGGCGCGTCGATCACCTCGACTCCGCTGTGGCGCAGCCTGGAAGCGATTGCAGACCGGTCGTTTCGGGATCGCTCGGCGGCCGCCGCGTCATACACCGCGGCGGCATCGGCGCGGCCCGCGGCCAATTGGTCGACGCGTGGGTCGGTCACCGCGGCGATGACGACCCGGTGTTTGGCTGACAGTTGGGGGAGCACCGGCAGCAGGCCCTCGTCGAGGGCGCTGGCGTTGAGGTCGGCCAGCAAAATCACCAGCGCTCGGCGCCGCGTCCGCCGAAGGATCGCTGAAACCATTGCTGTGGAATCGGATTCGACGAGCGACGGCGTCAGCGGCGCCATCGCCTCGACCAGCCGACTCAGTAACTCTGTGCGTGACGCGCCGAATACGCCGGCGCGGGTCACCCGGTCGTGAGCGAGGAAGTCGACGCGATCGCCTGCCTTCGACGCCAGCGCCGCCAGCAACAGGGCGGCGTCCATCGACCAGTCCAGCCGTGGCCAACCGTTCGGGTCGCTGACCGTCGGGTCCACACCGACCCGTCCGGCGGCCGTTCGCCCGGTGTCGAGCACGATGACGACCCGCCGGTCGCGTTCCGGCCGCCACGTACGGACCACCACGTCGGATCGGCGGGCCGTCGCGCGCCAGTCGATCGAACGGACATCGTCACCGACCACGTACTCGCGCAGCGAGTCGAATTCGGTGCCCTGTCCACGCGTCAATGTCGGTGACAAGCCGTCGATTTCGCGGAGCCTCGCCAGCCGTGCCGGCAGGTGCTTGCGGGACAGGAAAGGCGGTAGCACCCGCACCTGGCCGGGCACCGGGCGTGACCGTTGGCGGCCCGCCAACCCGAGCGGCCCGATCGAACGAGCGGTGACCGCCGCCGAGCGCTGATCGCCGCGGCGGACCGGCCGCAGCCAGGTGTCTATCCGTTGCACCCGTCCGGCACTGATGTCGACGGCATGGGCCGGTGGTTCGGCCTGCGCGCTGGGCGCCCAGGCATCGCGAACCTGTCCGTGAAACCGGCGCCGCCCGTCGTTGTGGACCATCAGGCCGAGGCTCACCAGCTCTCCGAGCCGGACGGAGTCGTTCGGCAGCCGGTTGTACTGCAGCTGAGCCGGGCTGGCCGCCACACCGATATCGACGAGCACGGCGATCACGAGCAGCGCCAGCAGCGTGACGAAAGTCGCTGCCGGCGTTGGCGATAACGCAATCGGCAGCACGCACAACAACGCGAGCACACCGGTGCGCCCGGTCAGCACCACTAGCGTGGCACCGGAACCGACGCCAGGATGCCGTCGAGTACGGCATCGGCGGTGGCGCCCTCCAGCTCGGCTTCCGGCCGCAACAGCACCCGGTGTCGCAGCGTCGGACGGGCCATGGCTTTCACGTCGTCGGGAGTGACGTAGTTGCGGCCGGACAGCCACGACCACGCCCGCGCCGTTGCCAGCAGAGCGGTTGCGCCACGGGGTGATACGCCAAGCTGCAATGCCGGCGAATGACGGGTGGCGCCCGCGATGTCGACGATGTAGCCGAGCACCTCGTCGGCTACCCGGACCCGGCCGACCGCTTCGCGGCCCGCGGCCAATTCGGCAGGCCCGGCGACCGGGCGGATCACCGACAGGTCGCGCGGGTCGAAACCGTGCGCATGCCGGCCCAGGATGGCGATCTCGACGTCCCGCGGCGGTAGCGGCACAGTGAGTTTCACCAGGAACCGGTCGAGCTGTGCTTCGGGCAACTGGTACGTGCCTTCGTATTCGATCGGGTTCTGGGTTGCCGCGACGATGAACGGATCAGGCAGTGGTCTGGCCTCGCCGTCGACGCTGACCTGACGTTCCTCCATCGCCTCCAGCAGGGAGGCCTGGGTCTTGGGCGGTGTCCGGTTGATCTCGTCGGCCAGCAAAAGATTGGTGAACACCGGACCGTTCCGGAAGACGAACTCGGCGGTGCGGTTGTCGTAGACCAGCGATCCGGTGACGTCGCCGGGCATCAGGTCCGGGGTGAACTGGACCCTCTTGAAATCCAGTTGGAGCGCGGCCGCCAACGACCGCACCAGCAACGTCTTCGCCACGCCCGGAACGCCTTCGAGCAGAACGTGACCGCGGCACAGCAGCGCCACCACCAGACCGGTCACCGCCGCCTCCTGTCCCACGACGGCCTTGCCGATCTCGCCACGCAGTGCGAGCAACGCACTGCGGGCCGACTGCTCGGTCGGCGACTGACCGGAGTGGTGTGGCGGTTGGGTCATGTATGTATGACCTGCCTTTCGATGTCGTCGAGCGCGCGGGCGAGATGGGTCAGGTCGGCGTCGGTATCTGGTGACGGGCCAAAAAGAATATGCTGCAACGACTCTGGGCCCATGCTGCTGCGTTGGGCAACGGCGACCACCACCGTGTGTGCCGGACTGTCCACGCCCAGCCCGAGCCTGGGTAACATCCGCTGCAGCGTCGCGGCGCGTAGCGCCTGCGCGGCCTGGTCTCGTGCTCGCCGCGATCGGTAGAGCCGGCCGCGGCCCTCGACCGTCTCCGATGCCCGGACGACGACGGGCAGCTTCTCGGCGACCAGAGGACCGATCCGACGGCCCTTCCACAACGCAACCAGCAGCACCGTCAACGCCAGTTGCAGGACAACCCAGGTGACGCTGGTCGGCATCAGGTCGAATATCGTTGCCGAGCCGGATGATCCACCTTCAAGCCGCTGCGGCGCGTACCACACCAGCCGGGAGTGCTGGCCGGCCAGATTCATCGCCAGTGCGGCATTGCCCGCCCGCAAGAGACTCCCATTGGTCATGAAGTCAGTGCTGCCGACCACCGTCAACAGACGTCTTCCGTCACGGTAGCGGACCAGGGCCCCGCCGTAGCAGCTGCTGACCGCTCTGTCGTCGGCGGCGCGAAAAGTGTTGGACGGCCCGAGATCCACCGATCCCGCCTGAGTCGCTTCGCGGAGCGCACAGTCCGGATCGGTGTCCTGCACGCTGGTGCCGGAATTGCGGATACCCGGGGCGAGCGCGGCACGGGCATGGGAGGTGGGTTCCACCAGCAGCATGTCACCTGGGGTGTCGGCGAGCCGGGTGAGCAGCGACTCGTCGGTGACGCGCTGGGTCTGCGCGAACAGCAGCAGCGTGCCGGGGGTTGTGTCACTCTCCACCTCGTCGATGCTGTGGGCGGTGACGACGGTGACGCCGCGGTCCCGTAACAGCTCCACCAACGCGTGCGCGCCGTGCGGACCGGTCGATTCGGGTTCCATCTGTCCGCCCGGTCGCGGCGCGGTGAAATAGGTGCCCATGGCGGCGACAGCGCTGATGGCGATCAGCGCAAGCACCATCGACGGCCATGGCCTGCGTCGCACGGCGGTCGGTGTGCCGGCGACCGTCATCGGATGGGGGCCCACACGACTGCGTGCTGCTCGGTGGCACCGGATTGACCTGCCACAGAATGGAATCGCAGATGGTCGTCGAGATCCGCGATCAGCTGGTAGGCGGCGGGAGTGCCCGGACTTTCGCCATAGGTGACGTCGTTGAACGCGTTGGCCGCGCCGGATAACTCGGTGCCCAGCTGAGGTAGATGTGCGGCGGCGTCGCGGGCCAGCTCGTTGGCGGTACGACCGGGGGCCGGGTCCAAGGTGCCGTTCTCCTCGAGGGCGCGGGCCACTGCGCGCAGCCGATGCCGGATGGCGGCAGTCCAATCGCCCTCGGCGGCAAAGCGTTCCGCAATGGCGCGATGCTCGGTCGCGCTGAGTTGACCGGCATCGAAGAGCTGATAGTCGCCGTCGCGACGGGTGCGGATGGTGCGTCGCGCGATACGGATCGCGACGACGATCGCGACGATCAGCAGGGTGATCAGCACGCTGGCGGTGAACCATCCGCCCGGTAGCGACGATCCTTGTTCCAGAATGCGATAGAGCAACTCATGGAGCCACTCTTGTACGCGCTCAGAGATCGAACCTTTGGGATAGATCGGCTTGTCGAGTTCACGCTGCGCGGCCTCGCGCGCGGTGTCGCGGTCGATGTCGATTGCGGGCATTCCTGGTGTATTCCTATACCGGCCGCGTCAGCCAGAGGTAATCGGTCGACCCGCCCGCAGCCGGGCCGGCGGCACCCGATTGCAGAACGAGATCGAATGCCTCAGAACGTATCCGGCGGTCGGTGTAGAGCAAGACGACGACCCCCGCGCTGAACGGGGCGGTGACGATCCGGCCGATGGCCGCTCCGATGGCCGCGACGGCCGCGGCGACGAGCACGGGGCCGCCGGCGAGGAGGCCGAGGAAGTCGAACGGGACAGCGATCGCGCCGGAAATGAAGGTGACCACCAGCCAGGCCAGCGTCCGGATGCCGAGTACTCGCCAAAAGCTGTTGCGTACCAAGGCAAGTGATCTGGTGATCGAGTCGATGACCGGCAGCCGTTCCAGCACGATCAACACCGGTGCGAACGAGAGAGCCGTGTACAGGTAGACCACCGCGGCGACCGACATCAGCACCAGCGGGAGCCCGAGGAGCACGGTGGCACCGGCGTCACCGGAGGCGGCGATCGCCGCGACGATCAGCCCCACCACGCCGGCCAGCAGTACCAGCCCGGCGCACTCCAGCGCCACCAGTCCGATCAGCGCGGGCAGTCGTCCTCGCACCCTGGCCCACGTTTCGCCGGCACTGATCGTCGAGCCGAATATCGTGCGGCCGGCGAGCACCGTGAGCATGCCCGTCAGCAGGACGCCGGCCAGCCAGCCGACGAACCCGCTCAGCGCCGACGAGAGCAGCCAGGCCCCGACCTCACTACCGGTGAGTTCGTCGGACGAGGCGGTGTTGAGGCGGCCGGCCGCGGCCAGCGGTCCGGTCGCGGCCAGCAACGTGATGATCTCGGTGATGACGACGATGACGGTGGTCAACCCCAGAACGGCTTTCGGGTTCGCCCGGATGTAGACGGCCGCACCGTTGAAGATGTCGCCGAGGCTCAACGGCCGCAGCGGGATGAGGCCCGGCGCGAACGTCGGGCGAACCTGCGGCGGCCGCATGCCATAACCCACCTGCGCCGGGTAGCCGGGGTAACTCGGATATGGATAGGCGTACCCCGGGGCGGGGTAGCTGGGAGGTGGGTATCCCGGCGACGGATGTGCGGGTGGGCCGTAACCGGGCGGCGGGTGACCCCACGCCGGGTAATGCGGGTAATCGGGCGGCGGCGTGCTCAACAGTCGGAGCCGTCGTCGCGCGTCATGGCTTCCATACTGTCGAGCACCGGGGCATTTCTCAACGTGCCGTGACGTTTGCGGGCTTTGGCGTCTGACCAGGGTGCAGCGCGTAGCGTCTCTACCCATGGCGGAACTCAAGGCCCGGTTGCGGGCGGATCTGACCGATGCGATGAAGGCGAAAGACAAGCTGCGCACCGCGACACTGCGGATGCTGCTGGCCGCGATCCAGACCGAGGAAGTCTCCGGCAAGGCGTCGCGCGAGCTCTCCGACGACGACGTGCTCAAGGTGTTGGGCAAAGAGGCTAGAAAGCGCAGCGAAGCCGCGGAGATCTACACCCAGAACGGCCGGGGAGAGTTGGCGGCGAACGAGCACGCCGAAGCACGGGTGATCGACGAGTACCTCCCGACCCCGCTCACCGAGGCGGAGGTGGCCGACGTCGTCGACACCGCGATCGCGCAGGTGGCCGAGGAACTGGGCGAGCGTCCAGGCTTGAAGCAGATGGGCCAGGTCATGAAGGCGGCCACGGCGTTGGCGGCCGGCAAAGCCGACGGGTCGCGGTTGTCGGCGGCGGTCAAGGCGCGGCTTTAGCCTGGCGACGATGCAGGCCGGAACGGCGTGAGGAGGAGCTGGGCAATCGGGCTTCAGCCTGGCGACGATGCAGGGGGTCGTTTGCCCTGGCCGCGCACGGGTATCCGAGACGGGTGACACGTTTCGGATATACCTTGATGACAGAGCAGAGCAACCCCAAAGACCTTGTCCAATATGCGATTTCAGCAGAGCAACGAGGGTTTGACTTCGAGGTCTGCAGCGACCATTTCTCACCGTGGCTGACATCGCAGGGGCATGCGCCCAACGCCTGGACACTGCTGGGCGCCGTCGCGCACGCGACCGAGCACGTTGACCTCTACACCTATGTGACGTGCCCGACCATGCGCTATCACCCGGCGATCGTCGCGCAACAGGCGGCGACGCTGCAGATCCTCGCCGACGGGCGCTTCACCTTAGGTCTGGGCAGCGGCGAAAACCTCAACGAGCACGTCGTCGGCAAGGGCTGGCCGGCCGTCGCGCAGCGGCAGGACATGTTGCGCGAGGCGATCGACATCATTCGCGCCCTGTTCAGCGGCGACCTGGTCGATTGGCGGGGCGACTACTACCAGGTCGATTCGGCGCGGTTGTGGGACGTCCCGGATGTCCCGGTCGGCATCGGGATCGCAGTAGGTGGGAAAAAGGCAGTCGACAAGTTCGGCCTTCTCGCCGACCACCTGATCGCGGTCGAGCCGAACGGCGAGCTGGTGCGCGACTGGCATACGCTGCGGCAGGGCAACGGCCTAGCCGGCGGCGGCCGGGTCGTCGGGCAGATCCCGATCTGCTGGGATCCCGACCGGGACTCGGCCGTGCAGCGCGCCCACGATCAATTCCGTTGGTTCGCCGGCGGTTGGAGTGTCAACGCCGACCTGCCGACCCCCGCAGGCTTCGCCGGCGCCACCCAGTTCATCCGGCCCGAAGATGTCGCTGAGAACATCCCCTGCGGCCCCGACCTCGACGCGATTGTCGATGCAGTGCGGCCTTACTGGGAAGCGGGTTTCACCGACATCGCCTTGGTGCAGGTTGGTGGCGACAGCCAGGAAAGGTTCCTCCAGGAAGCCGCCGAACCACTGCTGGATGCGCTTCGGTTGGCCGCCCCGAGTGTCGCGAAATCTTGAGTCGAAGGAGTCTGATGTCGAATTCATTGCACGGCAAGAAGGTTGCGATCTTGGCGGCCGATGGTGTGGAGAAGGTCGAACTCGAGCAGCCCCGCGCGGCGCTCACCGAGAAGGGTGCGCACGTTGCGCTGCTCTCGCTCAAACCCGGTGAGATCCAAGCACGTAACCACGATCTCGAGCCGGCAGGAACAATCGCGGTCGATCGAACGGTGTCGGATGCGTCGGTCGACGATTACGACGCCCTCGTCCTTCCCGGCGGCACGGTGAATCCGGACAAGCTGCGCGCCGACGACTCGGCTGTCTCGTTCGTGCGTGATTTCGTGATGTCCGGCAAACCGGTCGCTGCGATCTGTCACGGGCCGTGGACGCTGGTTGAAGCGGGTGTGGTCGCGGGCCGGACGCTTACCTCGTATCCGAGCATCCGCACCGATCTACGCAACGCCGGCGCGAACGTCGTCGACGAAGAAGTCGCCATCGATGGGAACGTGATCACCAGCCGATCGCCGGGTGATCTCCCGGCGTTCTGCGCCGCACTCGTCGAGCAACTCGAGCAAGCTCCGGTGGGCGCCTGAATATTACGTTGAAGTTTCGCGCTTTTGCTTTGTGGGCATGAGTGAGCAGAAGGTCGTGATTGCCACGGCATTCACGAAGCTCGAAAGGCCGCCGTGACAATCTCCTACTCTCCGCTGTCGAATTCGTTGGCTGTCGACGGTGTCTACCCGCCGCAAGATGACTCGATGTTGTTGATCGACACTTTGGAGCGCACCGGATTGGCAGCGGGGCGCAGCGTGCTGGACCTGTGTACCGGCAGCGGCGTCGTCGCGATCTCCGCAGCGGCCATGGGAGCGTCCAGCGTCACCGCGTTCGACATCTGCCCGCACGCCGTGCGGTGTTCTCGCAGTAACGCAGCTGACGCAGGGGTCCACGTCGACGTGCGCGAAGGATCCTGGACAGGTGCCCTGGACCATGCCCCGTTCGAGGTCATCGTGTCCAACCCGCCTTATGTGCCAACGCCATCGGGCGGCGATATGACGTGGATCCCGCCGTCGGCCGGCCCGGCGCGGGCATGGAACGCCGGTCGGGACGGCCGGGCGGTGCTGGATCCGCTGTGCCACTCGGCGGCTGCATTATTGGCCGACGGAGGCTCGCTGCTCATGGTGCACTCGGCACTTGCCGGTGTCGAGCGATCGCTGGATCTCTTGCGCTTCAATGGCTTGGACGCAAACGTCGTTGCCTCGCAATCGATTCCCTTCGGACCGGTGTTATCGGCGCGCGCTGCGTGGTTCGAGCTCACGGGTCAGATCGAGCCAGGCTGTCGCACAGAGGAATTGATGGTCATCCGGGCGGACAAGCCGTGACCGACCGGATTCGGGTGCAGGTGATACCGAATGGCCCGGTGCTGATACCGGGGCCGGTGCGCATCGAGACACCAGGTGGCGGCGTCGTCGAATCCGACCGGTTCATGGTCGCCGTCTGCACGTGTCGGCGCAGCAAGAACTATCCGATGTGCGACACCAGCCATCGCCGGTGTCGTCCGGCCCGCATTAATCGGCCGGACGACAGTGCCGGACAACAAGATTCAGAGGGGTCGTCGTAACGACGACTTACCGGCTTCCCACGCGGCCATGATCGCGCCGGCAAGCCGATCCTCGACTGCAGCGTGTGCCCGGATGCCGAACACTACATCGCGGTCCAAGTGGGGCTCTCGCGCGACCAGATTGCCGACCACATCGGTGCGTACCACTTGCTCGTGCACCGCGTCGGCTTCGACGTGCTCACGGTAGAAGGTGACGCATGCCGGCGGCGCGGCCAACCGCTGCAACGCCTCGACCAGTCGGCGGGAACCCGGGGGCGAGGTGATCTCCGTTGAGGCGAAATGTCCTATCGCAGAACCGCGGAACTGCCGGTGCAAGCCGAACAGCGACATCACGTTGACCACGGCCAAGGATTCTGCTGAAGCGATGTCGAGGTAGGCCAGATAGGTCGCGTCCAGACCGGCGGCGGTCAGCAGGTCGGCGAAAAGCTGCTGGTGGATGTTCGGGCCGTGCCCGGCGCCGTACTCGTCGTATTCGATCGCGACGAATGACGCTTTGGCCTGGCCGACCAGCCGGGGAATGGCCCAGGCGTGCGGGTCGCCTTCCTTGAGGTGATACAGCGATCGATGCACGAAGTATTCGCGCATCTGGTCCCACGTCCCGTGATCGCGCAGCCAATAGGACGGTCCGATTCCGTCGCCAGATTCGATTGAGAGGCGGTCCATTTCGGCTTCCGCAGTGTTGCCCGGATCGATGGGGCCGACTTCACGGCGTAGCGCCGACAAAAAAGTACGCTCCATCTGGGCACGCAGATGCAGTAGTCCGGGATTCCACTCCCAGGCGGGGTCGACGCCGTGAAACCCGCGGTAGTGCAGCTCGTAGCACATGTAGAGAGCGAGCTGCAGATCCAGGCCGTACGGATCGGAGTCGAGTACCGAGCCGTCGATACGATTCAGATGATCGCGGGGCGCCGATTCGGTGAGACTGCGCCGAACGGCCATCGACAGCGGCCCACGCGCTGTGGGCAACTGGGGTTCGATTGTCGTTCGTAGTTGAGGCACCCGCGTGTGTACCCGCTGATAAGTACTCGTCAAACTGGCCAGTCGCACCCGGTCAGCTCGACAGAGACGTCCCACAGCCGACGGGCCATCGCTGCGTCGCGGGCATTTTTGCGCGGTGTGGTCACCTTCGGCTTGCCCCACTGGCTGAACCGGGGTGCCAAGTAAGTGCCGGTCGGCAGCTCGGTGTTGACCGCCTGAAGGCTGGCCCGCGCACCGGTGGCCGCGCTGTGCGCGGGAAATCGGCGGAACGTGTGGTCACGAATCCATGGCACCACGCCGCTGGCGTCTCGGGTGATGTCGGTGTCCGTCGCACCCGGATCGGTCATGTAAGCACGCACCCCACGGCGAACAAGCTCGAGGTTGAACAGCATGATGGCCAGCTTGGATTCCCCGTACGCCGCCCATTTCGAGTATCTGCGGTGCTGCCAATTCAAGTCATCGATGTGAAGGCGGCTCAGCGCGTAGGCCGAGCTGACGACCGAGATGACGCGATCCCTGATCCTGTCACCGAGCAGGCAGGTCAGCGCGAAATGAGCGAGATAGTTGGTGCCCATATGGGCTTCGAAGCCGTCGGACGTGCGGGTCAGCGGCAGGCCCAGCACGCCGGCGTTGTTGATCAGTACGTCGGCGCCGTCGACCGATTCGGCGAACTTGCGCACGCTGGTCAGATCGGCCAGATCGAGGTGGGCGATCGTCACGTCACCGGACATGGCAGCGGCGGCCCGTTCGGCTTTCGGGAGGGTGCGACACGCGATCACGACGCTGTGGCCGGCGGCGGCCAGTGCCGCGGCGGTCGCTTCGCCGACACCGCTGCTGCCGCCCGTGACGATGACTTTCACCCGACGATCATCCAGTGTTTCTGACAGATAGGCAGTGGATCTGGACGAAGCGACGGATGTCAGACAGATATGGATCGGTCTCCTCGCCCGCTAGGTTGCCGATCGGCAACTCGCCGGGCCGCGACTTGGACAGAAATAGGATCCGATGGGCGCTTCGACGCAGCGGGTAATCCAGTGGGCCACAGGTAACACCGGTCAACGTGCACTGTGTGCGAAGTGACGCGACCCGATCCTTGGGCTCGATTCGGCGAAGGACGGCGTGGATGCCGGTGAATTGTGCGGTAAGCCCGCGACGGGGATCCGAGGAGCCACCGCATGTCCTTGCTCGCGGCCCACGTCCCGTCGATGGGAAGGAGCTACGCCCGTGGGTGATCTGGGTCCGTTGACTCGCAAGGTCATGCAGTATCAGGACCTCATGAAACAGTTCTTGCCGACCGCACGGGCATCACAGGACTGGGCACCGCTCGCCAATTCGTTTCGTTTACCAATTCGAACGCATCGGAAAGTTCCTTTAAGTCCACGACTGGTATCACTACGCGGAGATGCTCAGTCAGTGGGCACGTTCAATCAACACGTTCGAGACCACGGTCAAGCGGATTTCCGAGCCGCCCGACCTCGTGTGCGTCGAAATTGAAGAGCGACACGTCCGAAATCAACGTGCGCACATCGTGAACTCGACGACAGTGTTCGAGTTCGAGTTCGAGTTCGACGCTGACGCGAAGTTCGCGCCTCACCTCTAGCTGCAACAGCCCCGGTGACGGGACTGCCGGAGCCCTTATTTAGCTGAGCAAACTCCGAATAACGGCAAGTCCGCTGCTCTTTGGCGAACCGCAATGTCAAGGCAACAAATCGGGGGATAGGTGACGCGGGCCTTTTGTACTGGTAAATATTTTCTGTTTCCCCGTACTTCAAGGTCGCGGTCGGGTTAGCATCTTCAAATTCCGCACTTGTTGCGCATGATTGCCGTGACCATAGGGGGCTCCAATGGTTTTAATGTCTCGTATCGTTTGGGCTGGGTTGGGTGCCGCTGCTGCGGCCGCGTTGATCCCGCTGGCGTTGGCGCACGCCGATGACGAAGTTACCTTGGGGTCCGCTGGCCCAGACGTGCCCAACACGGCACTCGGCCCCGACGGGTATGTGGGGTTCCAGCCGTACTTCACCGAGTGGCAGCAGGACCAGCCGACCGATGTATACGTAGATGGTTCGAAAGTCGCCGCCGGCAGCTATGACGTGTCCGAGACTGATCGCGCAACCCCGTGGGGTGATCAGTCGGTCTATGACTTCGGCACAGCCACTAGTGGTGGTACCGACCCGGGTGGCCTGGAAGGTGCGACGGTGAGTGACTTCGCGTTGGACCCCAGCTTCAACGCCGGCAGCGAGCAGGCGCCGCCGCCCGACGTCACCGCCGCGGTCGATAACATCTACGTGACGTTCGCCAACGGTAGTGAGGAAGATGTCCTCACCACCGCCTGGGGTACCGACTATTATGTGGATGACCCAGCGTCTGGCTCAGCTTTCTGGTTTGAAGCAGCCGGTTCTACCGTCCCCACCGAGCTATTTAGTAACCTGCCTGACACGTCAGCGGCGCTGGCGGCCGTCGAGGGTATCTCCAGCCTGTTGCCGCCCGACGTGTGGTTCCCCGGCATCTGACGTAGCCGAGCTGGACGGTTCGAACCTGGACCGCAGCTGAATTGAGTTCGGCGGCGCGGATGATTTCCCTGGCGCGGCGCTAGGGCGCACCGCCTAACGTCGCTGAAAGCGGCTCTACGAGCCATTTCATGGTCGGGGTGGCGGGATTCGAACCCACGACCTCTTCGTCCCGAACGAAGCACGCTACCAAGCTGCGCCACACCCCGCGTGAAGCCACGACAGCGTATCGCACCGACCCCGCAAGCGGCCAAAGGGGATTGCCGGGCCCGCCGCCGTTTGTCGCCCGGTGCCACGCAGATCACTGCTGCCGTCGGGTTTACCTCACTACCCGGCGTGGAATAACCGGGATCGCGGCGCCATTCAATAAACTAAAGACTTCGCAAAACCCAATGGAAGCGAGTGAATCATGACGGTGTTAGGCGCCGTGGTGTTCGGCGGATTCCTGGTCCTCGGAGTGCTGTGGCTGCTGTTCACCGCCCCGGATAGCGATGTCGACCAAGCGTGGGACCAAGCTTCGGGCGCGATCAGCGCTCCCGAAGGTTCTTTGGTGCTGACCAACTCGTCGTACAACTAGCGGCCGCGGGCCGACCGGCTCTAACGGGCCGAGTAGGTGGGTTGTGACCGTCCCCGGATGCGCTGCGGGCCGCGACCCCCGGTCGGTGCGGCAATCAACGTCAGCAAGGTGGCTTCAGGCCTGCAGCAGAACCGCACCGGCGCGAACGGCGATGTGCCGATTCCCGCGGAGACGTGCAGTTGCATGTTGGATCCCCAGCGCGACGGGCCCTTGGCGCGGGAGCGATCCAGACCCGAGTTGGTCACCAGCGCTCCGTAGAACGGCACGCACAACTGGCCGCCGTGAGTGTGGCCGGCCATCACCAACTGGTAGCCGTCTGCGGCGAAGCGGTCCAGCACTCTGGGCTCCGGCGAATGGGTCAGACCCAGCCGCAGGTTGGCGGCCGGGCTGGCCGGACCCGCGATCGCGTCGTAACGGTCACGCTGGATGTGCGGGTCGTCGACTCCGGTGGCGGCGATGTGCAACCCCGCCACCTCTAACTCGCGCCGGTTATGAGTCAGATCCAGCCAACCGCGCTCGGTGAATGCCGCGCGCAGGTCCTGCCATGGCAGGGGCTGACCCTGCACCCGGTGACCCGGGTCGGTCAGGTAGTTCAGCGGGTTCTTCGGTCGCGGCCCGAAGTAGTCGTTGCTGCCGAACACGAAAATGCCGGGCACAGAGAGCAGGTCACCGAGGCTCTGAACGACCGACGGGACAGCCTTGGGGTGCGCCAGGTTGTCGCCGGTGTTGACCACCAGGTCCGGCTCCAGGCCCGCGAGTTCGCGCAGCCACGCCTGCTTGCGGCGCTGTCCGGGGCGCATGTGCAGGTCGCTGATGTGCAGCACCCGCAGCGGCGTCGAGCCGGGCGTTAAGACCGGCATGGTCAGCTCGCGCAGCGCGAAGGCATTGCGCTCGATGATGGAGGCGTAGCCGATGCCGGCAACAGCCGATCCGAGCGCGGCGACGCCGGTACTTTTCAGAGCGGTGACGGCGGAAGGCATGCAGGCCAGGATACTGCCGCTTGCCGAGTCGGTGCGCTGCACACACCAGCAGACCCGCTACGGGGGCGGCGGTGGCGCCAGGATCGGGATGGTGATCGGCGGGAGACCCGGAATCTCGATCACCTGCGAGCCCACCGGCGCGGGTAATCCGTCCGGTGGCGGGGGCGGCGGAGGCGGAATGCCGTTGCTGGTCTGGATCGTGATGACCGCGCCCGGAATCGTTTGGCCGTTCGGTGTTGTGCCGACGACCTCGCCGTATTTCGCACTGCTGTTGATCGACTGTG